>ERZ724525.1587-NODE-1587-length-13279-cov-5.809815_pt1 | contig 13279 bp, 10 predicted proteins | sample MGYA00376058_ERZ724525 | MGnify/ENA primary metagenome ERZ724525 (study PRJEB28724, sample SAMN07190888) | wastewater metagenome | isolation source: influent of sewage treatment plant in Hong Hong | place: USA: Christiansburg, Virginia | collected 2016-03-01 ... | reverse complement strand
AAATCGTAAATCTCAATTCGTAAATTTAGACTTCTTTTTTATGCAACAATCGTGTTAACTTAATCGATAAATCGGTTAAAATCACATTACTGTTTCCGTTTCTTTCAATATGATAAATCGCATCTTCTAATTCTTTAAAAATATCCACAATGTTATTTCCGTGAATAAAAGGCGCGAATTTTTCTAGTTTAAAATTCTCAAAATTTGGTTCTAAATACACCAAATCTTTGGTTTGATAATTCAACAACAAAGCTTGACGGAAAAACTGTATGCAAAATTGTAAAAAATTCTTTTGTGTTTCTCTTCCTTCTTTCGCAATTGTGGTACTCCAAACAATTAAATCGGAAATAACACTCGCATTTCCTCTCGCTTTAAATGCGGCACGAACCCAGTTGATAAACCATTCTTCAAAAATACTATCGTCGTCGTCTTTGTGTAATAAATGCAAGGCTTTGTTATAATTTCCTTCACTTTGATGTGCGATTTTTTTAGCTAAATTCGCATCAACTTGATGTTTCGAAATTAATTTTTCAGTAATCACTTGTTCTGGTAACGCTAAGAAATCAACAACTTGACAACGAGAAATAATCGTTTGTAGCAAATCGTCAATACTTTCAGAAATTAAAATGAAAACTGTTTTTTCTGGCGGTTCTTCAAGTAATTTTAGCAATTTATTAGCTGCATCCGTTCTCATTTTATCGGCCATCCAAATAATCATCACTTTGTAACCACCTTCGTAGGCTTTCAAGGATAAATTTTTATTAATTGCCGCTGATTCTTTAACGCTAATGATTCCTTGTTTTTTCGGAATTTCTAATTTTTTATACCAGTCGAATAAACTTGCATAGGGATTTTCCTTTAAGAAACTTCTCCAATGTTCCAAGAAATTTGCACTTACAACATTATCGCCTTTGACATCATCTGTTGCTGTAATCGGATACACAAAATGCATATCGGGATGCGAATAATTGTCGAATTTTAAATTACATGCCGATTTTCCCGTATTGTTTTCGCCATCAGTATTGCTACACAAAATATATTGCGCATAAGCAATCGCCATTGGCAACGTTCCAGAACCTTCCGGACCAATAAACAATTGAGCATGTGGAATTCTTCCTGCGTTGGCAGTAGTAATTAAAAAGTTTTTAATATGGTCTTGACCAAGTATGTCGTTAAAAAGCATCGAGCAAATATAAGAGATTTTTGTCTTGGTTTAAAATCAAACTTTTATATTTGCAATTCTCTTAGTATAAAAACAATAAACAACAAATTCCTATGAAAACTATTTTCGACATCAATTTTAACCACAAAAAAGCTTTAATCCGTGTAGATTTTAATGTGCCTTTAGATGAAAATTTTAAAGTTACAGATGCGAATCGTATTGAAGCCGCAAAACCAACAATCGATAAAATTTTAAACGATGGTGGTTCAGTAATTTTAATGTCGCATTTAGGAAGACCAAAAGGAAAAGAAGATAAATATTCTTTAAGTCATATTGTTTATAAAATTGAAGAAGTTTTAGGAAAAAAAGTAAAATTTGCTTCAGATTGTAGAGGAGAAATCGCAACAGAAGCGGCTTCGAACCTACAAAACGGTGAGATTTTATTATTAGAAAATTTACGTTTTTATGCGGAAGAAGAAGCTGGAGATGTTGGTTTTTCTAAAGAATTAGCGAGTTTAGGTGATGTGTATGTAAACGATGCTTTCGGAACGGCGCACAGAGCACACGCATCCACAACAATTATTGCAAACGAATTCCCGAATGATAAATGTTTTGGAGCTTTATTAGCGAAAGAAATTGAAAGCATCAATAAAGTATTGAAAAACTCTGAAAAACCAGTAACAGCAATACTTGGAGGAAGTAAAGTTTCTTCTAAAATTACGATTATCGAAAACATTTTAGATAAAGTAGATCACATGATTATTGGTGGTGGAATGACATTTACATTCATCAAAGCGATGGGTGGAAATATCGGAAATTCTATTTGTGAAGATGACAAAATAGAATTGGCTTTAGACATCATGAAGCAAGCAACAGAAAAAGGAGTAAAAATTCATTTACCAATTGATGTTGTGATTGCCGATGCGTTTTCAAACGACGCGAATACTCAAATTGTAAATGTAGCTGAAATACCAGCGGGATGGCAAGGTTTAGACGCTGGTCCAAAAACTTTAGAAATGTTAAAAGACGTAGTTTTAAACTCAAAAACTATACTTTGGAACGGACCAATTGGTGTGTTTGAATTACCAGCATTCGCTAACGGAACGATTACTTTAGGAGATTTCATTGCTGAATCTACCAAAAACGGATGTTTCTCTTTAGTAGGTGGTGGTGATAGTGTTGCTGCCGTAAAACAATTTGGTTTAGAAGACAAAATGAGCTACGTTTCTACAGGTGGTGGTGCGATGTTAGAAATGTTAGAAGGAAAAACGTTGCCTGGAATTGCGGCTATTTTGAAGTAAAAATATAAGATTTCTGATTACAACTATCGCCAAAATTCCAAAAAAAACGTTAAAATGAAAATTTAAACGTTAAAAATTGGGTGTTTCACAATAAAAAAAATATATTTGCGTTTCTACAAGTAATTGTAAATTAATGATTTAGATAAAACGCTCCGGTAGTTATGGAGATAAAACATATATAAGAATGAAGAAATTTGTAATAGTAACTTTTGGTCTTTTTCTGTCGAACGGAATGTTTGCACAAGAAAACCAACAGACAACACCTACCCTTTTTACTCCAAAAGTATCTTACTTAGATTCGCTAAAAAAAACATTTAACAACCACGAAACCAGTGCTTGTATCGACCAAAGATGGACCAAAGAATTATCTGATGCGAGTTTGTCAAACGAAATGTTTTTCGATATTGAAAACATGAACATCGACGAAAAAGTATCATATGATTTAGATACCGAATTGCTAAAAAAACGTTTACACAAATTAGATGTGCAATCACCTTTCGTAATTGAATACAATCCTGCTTTAGAAAACGTAATCAAATCGTTCTTAAAAAACAGAGCCAAAAGTTTCGAAAGACAAATGGCCATTGCAGAATATTATTTTCCATTGTTCGAAGAGAAATTATCAAAATACAATTTACCTTTAGAAATCAAATATTTAGCAATTGTAGAATCGGCGTTACAACCGAAAGCAAAATCTAAAGTAGGCGCTGGTGGTTTATGGCAATTTATGCCAGCTACTGGAAAACAATACAAATTAGACATCACAACGTATGTAGATGAGCGTCATGATCCAATAAAATCAACAGAAGCAGCTTGTCATTATATGATGAATATGTATGAAATTTTTGGCGATTGGAGTTTGGTTTTAGCTTCGTACAATTGCGGACCAGGAAATGTTTCTAAAGCCATCAGACGTTCTGGTGGAAAAACAGATTATTGGGAAATTAGAAAATTCTTGCCTCAAGAAACGGCGAATTATTTACCAGCTTTTTTAGCTACGATGTACATTTACGAGTTCAAAAAAGAACACGGTTTAGTGCCTCATAAAGCGGAAATGAAATATGCAGAAACCGATACAGTAATGGTGAAACACGCCATGACTTTCAAACAATTGTCTGATTTATTGGATATTTCTGAAGAACAGTTGGAATATTTAAATCCAATTTACAAATCGAAATACATTCCGTCAATTGGTGATGAGCATTTTTACTTGCGTTTACCAAAAAGCAAAATCGGAATTTTTGTTTCGAATGAAGAAAAAATTTATGGTTATTTAGCGTATTTAGAACAAGAGAAAATCAGAAATATTCAGTTAGCGCAAGTTAGAAAACGCGATAGCATTGCTAAACAAGATTCTATTGCGGTGGCTTCTAATTTCAAAATGAAGAATAATGATACTACGGAATATGAAGAAGTTATAAAAAAACGCACAAAAGATGTTGTTACTAAAAACTACCACAAAGTAAAATCAGGCGAATCACTTGGTGTAATTGCAGATAAAAACAATGTTTCGATTACTGATTTAAGAAAATGGAATAACATTAAAGGAAGTAATATTAACGCCGGACAAAGTTTAGTAATACAAACTACTAAAAAAGTCACGGTTAACGAAGTCATAAAAAAACCAAAGAAAAAAACTGAAATTATTGAAGGAAATGTAGAAACTGCAGTTGCTGAAAACACAGTGAAACCTGTTGTAAACAAATATGCTGATGCCAAAAGTAAATTGGAAATAAAAGAAGATTATTACATCGTACAGAAAGGAGATTCGATCTTTTCAATTACTAGAAAATTCCCAAATTTAACAGCAGATGATTTAAAAAAGAAAAACGATTTAAAATCAGATAATATTCAACCAGGAATGAAACTGAAAATTCAGGGTTAATCTTAAAATAAAAAGTTCTTAAAAACCACAATGTTCTCATCAATATTGTGGTTTTTTATTTTAATTTAGCCCCATTAAAATTTTCCAATTGAAAAAATTATTTCTTTTACTTTTAAGTTTCAGCTTGCTTTCTTGTTTTGAAAATGGACAAGAGAAAAAAGAGCTTGTGGCTAAAAATCCGTATCTGAATCAGAATTCGGTAACGGTTTTAATATCCGAAACACTCTGGAATGGAAAAGTAGGCGAAACAATCAGAGAAAAATTTGCCGCTCCAATTATTGGTTTGCATGATTGTGAAGCGGTTTTTACGTTAATGCCTATTCACACCAATTATTTTCCTACAGATGCGAAAGCGTCTAGAAATATTTTGATTATTTCTTCAAGTTTCAAAACACAAACTTCACACGTAATAAATAAATATGCAGAAAATCAGAATATTTTCACACTTCAAGGAAAAAATGAGGAAATTTTATTAAAACAGTTAGAAACTTCTTCAAAAGAAATTATGAATACGTTTTATAATTCGGAATTGAATTTAGTATTAGCGAAAAATATAATCAATACGAAGTTGCAAAAACAAATCAAGAAAAAGTTTTTAGTTGATATTCAAATTCCAGCGGATTATCAAAAAGGTTTACAAGGAGAAAATTTTTTATGGTTGCGAAAAAACATCGGTTCTGGAAACAATAACTTGTTAATTTACACAGCAAGTTTTTCGGCCTTGTATAATAAAAATGCTTTAGTGACGAATAGTTTATTTATCAGAAATCAGGTTTCTAAAAAGTATGTTTTAGGTAAAACGGACGGAAGTTATATGATTACAGAACAAGCCTATTATCCGAGTTTTCATACTACCGAAATTCAAAATAATTTAGCCTACGAAATGCGTGGAAGTTGGGAGTTTCATAAGGATTTTATGACTGGACCTTATGTGAATTTTGCCATTAGAGATAACAAACGCAAAAGATTTATTATTATTGATGGTTTTGCTTATAACCCAATTCACTCCAAAAAAGAATTATTGTTTGAAATGGAAGCCATTATTAAATCGACAAAAATATTATAAATGATACAATTTAAAATAAAGCCTTTTAACGAACTTTCTATAACTGAACTATACGAAACGCTACAATTGCGTTCAGAAGTGTTTGTAGTGGAGCAAAATTGCGTTTATCAAGACATTGATGGCAAAGATCAAAAAGCAATTCACGTTTTAGGTTATTATGAAGGTGTTTTAGCAGCCTATTCTAGACTTTTTAAACCCAATGACTATTTTAAAGATAGTTCTATTGGACGAGTAATTGTTAAAGAAACGCATCGAGATAAAAAACTCGGACATGATTTAATGCGAACATCAATCGAAGCAATCAAAGAATTATTTCATGAAACCAATATTACGATTTCTGCACAATTGTATTTGCAAAAATTTTACGAAGGTCATGGTTTTGTGACCGTTGGTGAAAGTTACTTAGAAGACGATATACCGCATATTGAAATGAGGAAAGTGTAGTGTTCAGAAAGTAAAAAACCCAGTTTAAGTTTAGTTTAACTGGGTTTTTTATTGTTATGAAAGCCTGAATGTTGAGATTAAATTTTCGTAATTACCAATTCCACTCTTCGATCATATTCCGAGCCTTTTCCTAAAGGTTGGGTGTTACCGTAGCCTTTGAAAGTTAATCGGGCTTTGCCAATTCCACGAGTTTGCAAATATCTGTAAACTCTTTCGGCACGGTTTTTAGAAAGTTCACGTTTTCTAGTGTCTTTATCAATTGCTTCTTTGTGAAAAGTTGGCGTACAACAAACGTGTCCTTGGATTTCAATATTTATGTTGGGATATCTTTTTAAAAGAATTGTAATTTTATCTAACTCTTTTTTAGCACTTTCTTTTAATTTACTACTTCCTGCATCAAAAAGCAATTTATCTAAATAAACCCTATCGCCTACCAGCGCATTTTTTCTAATCGTAGAATATAATCCCGGAATGTGTAAATCTTCTACCACAAAAGGTTTGAAATTTAAAACCACATCAACACGACGGTTTTTTGAACGGGCTTCTGGAACGTTTTCTTCCAAATCTTCGTCAATCATTACTTTTCCTTTTCCTTCAATTTTAACGATGATTTTATATTTCACGCCTTTTTTTACCAACATGTTTTTTACACTATTGGCTCTGTCTTGTGATAATTTGTAGTTGTAATCTACTTTTCCAACATCATCACAATAACCAAAAATTGAAACACTTTCTAAACGTGTAGTATCAATTAAACTTAAAAAGTGCACTACTGCTTCTGATTGCAATTGTTTTATTTCGCGAACATCGGTATCGAAATAAATAGAATGAACGGTTTGTTCCTGAGAAAAACCAAGACATGTTGAAAGTAATAGTAAGGCAAATACAAACTTCTTCATCTTATTTTTTTAAAATTTTATTATATTCTGTTGGATTGTTTACAATTTGTTGTGCTTTTAAAACATCTGAATATTTGGTTGAAACATAATCGTAAAAAGCAGTTCTATAACCATATCTCAATAATAATTCTTGTAAAAGTAAACGTTTAATTTCTTCCTTGTTTTTGTCTAATTCTTTGTCTTTACTTCTGTCAATAGCAGCTTCTAATTGTTTAATTTCTATTGATAAGTCTGTATCAATTTTATCTTTTTTAGCGGCTTCTAAAAGATTTTTTAATGATTTATCAATATTTGTGTTGATTTCAACTTTTTCTTTCTTTAAATATGCTTTAAATTCGTTGTATTCTGCATCTGAAATACTAGAAACACTTTTTGCAGTCGGATTTCTGTAAAATAGAATATTCGCAAATTCAAAAACAGCATCTGAATTCGCAATACTCAAACTAATAGCGCTTTTTTTCATATCGGCAATTTCCACATCTGGCAAAACGCCACCGCCATCATAAACCGTTCTTCCGCCTTTAGTTTTGAAAGCATTAAATTCTTTTTCCGAAGTTTTTATCGCTTTTCCGTTCGCGTCTTTTTTACTGTAATCTGTCGCTTGAATACATCTGCCAGAAGGTGTATAATATTTGGAAATAGTCACTTTTACTTGTGTTCCGTATGTCAAATTAAACGGACGTTGCACCAATCCTTTTCCGAAACTTCTGTTTCCTACAATCACAGCTCGGTCTAAATCTTGTAAAGCACCAGAAACAATTTCAGAAGCCGAAGCACTTCTGTCATTTACAATAATCGCTAATGGAATTTCCGTATCAACCGGTTCGTTTTTCGTTTTGTAAATATGATTATGGGTTGTGTTTTTTGATTTTGTTGTAGTAATTACTTCATCTTTTGCCACAAATAAATTACAAATATTTACAGCTTCATGTAATAAACCACCAGGATTGTCTCTTAAGTCTAAAATAATTTTGGTAGCACCTTGTTCTTTCAAGTTTAACAAAGCGGCTTTAGTTTCTGCAGAAGCTTTTTCATTGAATTTTTGAAGTACAATATAACCTGTTTTATCACTTAATAATTTAAAATAAGGAACCGCTTTTATTTCGACTTCGTCCAAAATAATCTGTCCTTTTTTTTCTATTCCTTGACGGAAATAAACGATATCAATTTTGGTGTTTTTCACGCCTTTTAACAACTGAGAAGCGTCGTCTTTAAAGTCTTTTAGAACTACATCGCCAATTTGAGTAATGATGTCTCCAGCTCTAAAACCCGCTTTGTCTGCAGGCATGTTTTGGTAGATTTCTTTAAGAATTATTTTGTCGTCTTTTCTGGTAATCATTGCGCCAATTCCGGTATATTCTCCTGTATTGTTGATTTTAAATTTTAAGACATCTTGCTCATCAAAATAAACCGTATACGGATCTAATTCTGTTAACATGCTTTTTATAGCCACATCCATTAAGTTTCCAGGATTGGTTTCGTCTACATAATTTTGATTGACTGTTTTGTATAAATTTGTAAAGATTTCAATTTGTTTTGCTAAGGCAAAAAAATCATTTTGAAAACTTACAGCGACAAATAAAAATCCCGCCACAAGGGTTGGAATAAGTATCTTTTTTTTATTTAGAAAACCCATGAGTTGTAGTTTAATTTTTTACGAATTTAATTAAAATCTTCAAAAACCAATCCAAAGTTGTGATTTACTTCACAGTTTCCTTAAATTTTTGGAATAATTGTATGGTTTTTTCTTCAATTTCTTGATAGGAAAGTTTTTCTTTCGTTTGATAGAAAAACATCATAGCATAAGGTTTGTTAAGGTTTTCTTTCAATAGGTTTTGATTCAAACGATAGCATTCTCTCAACACTCTTTTGAAATAATTTCGGTCAACGGCTCTTTTAAAATATTTTTTAGAAACCGAAACACCCATTATTAGTTTTTCTGTTGTATGAATATCCGTATTTTCAACATAGACTAATCGTAACGGATATTTCGATACAGATTTACCTTCAGAAAACAAGCGGTCTATTGTTTTATGGCTTTTAAGTTTTTCGTTTTTTGGATAAGAAAATTGCATGTCGCAAAGGTATAAAAAAAAAGCTATCTTGTTTTTGGCAAGACAGCTTTAGATTTTTTACAATTTGAAATAGAATTAATTTTTGATTATTCTTTTTGTAATGGTATTGTTTTCGGTAGAAATTTTAACAAAATAAACACCATTAGAAGCATTTGACAAATCAATTTGTATTAATTGTGTAATCAATTTATTCTCAATCTTTTCAATTAATTTTCCAGTAATATCATAGATTTCAATATTTTTTGCTTCAATATTTTTTAAATTTAAATTGAATATGTCATTTGATGGGTTTGGATACAGCTCAATTTGATTCATTTCAAAGTTATCAGATGATAAAACACCATCAATAACGAAGTCATCAATTTTAGCTCCCAAATCTACAGTGCCTTCATCGGAATGAAATACAATTCTAAAAATAATATTTGATTGTGTGCTAAAAGCAGAAAGCGGATAGGTATATGTTGTTAATGTTGTATTTGCCCCAGTCCATTGTCCACCAGGACAGTTATTACAATCTGAACCAGTAGTTAGTGGTGTTCTATTACTATTGTACCATCCAGAACCAGAAGTTCCTAGTAAATTCCAGTTGGCGCCAAAATCTGTTGAATATTGAACATAAACAATATCCCAATTTAATTCTAATGAATAAGCTAATTTGAAACTAATTTGAGGATTTGAAACATTGTTTAAATTGTAACATTGAGAAACTAAATAAGATTTTATTCCGTTTGGATAATCGCCACTTAAGTTGGTTAAATAAGCGGTGTTTCCTGCAGTAGCTAATGCATCTGAAGTTCTATTTCCTCTTGTCCAGTTTCCAGCACATTCACCACCAATTACAATTAATTCATCTGAAACATTTGTAAAACTATTTACAGAGCCAACTACTCCACTATCATTAATATAAAATGATGTATTTCCAGAATTATTATCAGAAAAAGCATCGCCTGGAGTCGTTACAATAAATTTTAAATTATGAGCACCTCTTGTTGCGGTAACTGGAGGTAAATCTATGATTTGATTTTGAGTTGCAGCTATAGTACCAGACCAATTATAAACATAAGGAGTTGTATCAACTATATAATTTATGGTTACATTTGAAACAGCATTAGAACCTCCGTTTTTCACAACAATTTGTGGTGTTATTGATGAACCGCAATTAATATTTGAACCAAGATTATTAACAGATACAAATTTAACATCTGTAGTTGGTGTTTGTATTGGTATGTCTGATTGCCAAATTCCACGACCATAGGTTGCAGCAACAATTTTAGCGTCTTCTAGATTAATCTCTAAATCTCTTACAGAAACGTTTGGTAAATTAGTATCAAAAGGTTGCCATGTTGACATAGAGTCATCTTTATAATACACTCCTAATGAAGTCCCTACATATAATGGATTATTTGGGTTTCTTCCTTGATGTACAATACAGTTTTTACTTATTGAAGGCAATCCAGAAGCAATGTCTGTAAAAGTTGATCCTCCTGTCGTAGAAACCATCGCTTGTCCAAAATTTCCACTTGTTGTTATGTAAACAATGTTACTATTAGTAGAATGAACTGTAATACTAGTTATAGTTGCTGCTGCTGTTGTAGATAGCGAAAAAGTAATCCCAGCATCGATACTTTTATATAAAGAGTTTCCGTTTGAAACATAAATTATATTATCATTTGAAGGGTCAATAGAAATGATTTCCAAATTTCCAGAGCCAACTGAATTTGTGTTTTGTTGCACCCAAGAATTACATATTAATTTATATAATCCGTCAAAACCAGCATACATGTTTCCTTGACTATCACCTCTTAAAGGAGTTATCCAATTTCCATCAATACCGCCCGGTGAACCTACGCCACCTGAGTTAGTGTTTCCTCCATCATTAGAGATGTATAATGAAGAACCATTTTGAATAAAACCATAGAACAAATTACTATTAGTTTGACTTACAGCTGCATCCATACCGTCTGCGCCATAGTAGTTTTTCCAAGATGAATTACTGTAAGCATAGCCACCATTGTCTTGTAAGCCACCAACCATTTTCCCAGCAGAAGTTTTAGAAACCGAAACTCTGTAAAATTGACTAATTTGTAAACCTGCAGTTAAATCTGTAAAATTAGAACCATCATCCGAACTCACATAAATACCACCATCACTTAAACAAAATAATTTTCCATTTAAATACTGTAAATGATGAATGTCGGCATGTGTATAAGGCGCACTATTAGGACTACTCCAGTTATTAACTTTTGTTACTGCTGTTCCACCATTTGAAGATTTCCAAATATTTAAACATCCTGTAAATACTAGATCTTTGTTTGTGTTAGAAACCGCTAAAGCTAAATCATACCATCCTTGAGTTGATTCTAAGACATCTGTTGTTCCAGAAGTTTTTGTAAAACTACCACCACTATTTGTAGATCGGTAAATTCCGTTTAAGGCGTTACTTCCATTAATACTTAAAACGTAAACATAATTATTATCTGCAGGTGTCACATCTAAAATCATTCTATTAGTTTGTGCTGCTGTTGACAATCCAGAAGTTATGTTTGTAAAAGTATCTCCGGTATTAGTTGATTTGTAAAATCTATTTTTTGTTGTTGCATAAACAATAGTAGGATCATTAGGTTTAAAACGAACTGAACCTTGAGAAAAATCGCCAGTTTGTTCTTGTGTCCATGTTGTTCCCCCATTAATTGTTCTATACAAACCATTAGAAGTAGCACAAAGTAAAATTTGATTATTAGTTGGATGAAGAATCAAATCTCCAGCCTGATTACCTGTTTCAACACTAGTTAGACCGGTACTAATCCATGGTCCACCATTTATAGATTTTAACACACCAATAGAATACGTATCAGAAGAATCTTTATCTCCAGTAGCAATATAAACAGTTAAATTTCCTGCACTTGGATGATCTATAGCAATTCCTGTAATTCCTATTTGAGGTAATTCGTCAGATAAAGGCACCCAAGTTGTTCCAGCATCTGTCGATTTCCAAATACCACCAGCAGGAGAACCAACATAAATTGTATTAGTATCTAAGGGGTCAATTGCTACCGCGCTTGTTCTTCCTTGACCGGATGACCATGAACCTGTGTTTGTATGTGTGAAAGGACCAACTGGTTGCCAATTACTTGGAGGTAAAGCCATTGCACGGCTACTTTTATTTGTTTTAGCAAGGTTTTTTTCTTTCCAAACAGTCCAAAGCTGTTGAGGAGTAATTATTGTGCCATCTGCATTTAATTGATTTTCGTAAAAACTTTCCCATCTTTTAAAAGGTTTATAACCGCTTCCTTTTTGGTTTTTGTTATGGGTTTTCCAATATTCGTTAAATGCATCAACTTCATTTTGAAAATTGGTGTTTTTTGCATTTGCATTTGCATTTTTCCATGGTGTATTTGGATTAAATTGAGAAAAACCAATAATAGAAAAAAGAAAAAACAATGTTAAGTATGTGTTTTTCATGGTGTTAGTTGTTTTTTAGGTTTCGCAAACTTACTAAAAAGTTTTCATGAATTGTTAAAAATCTTAATTCTAACGCCAAGTTTTTATACTTTTACAACAAAATTTTCAAGATGTTTAAAAGTAAAATCTTTACCGTTTTCTTTATAAGTTTATTAGTAGCCATTTTTTTTTCTATTTATACTTTAATTAATAGAAAAAATTTACCCATAATTATGCCTAGAGATGTAAATCCTGAATTGGTAGATTCGTTAGTCCAACACATTGGTTACAATCACAAAATAGCACCTTTTGCCTTTACGAATCAAAACGGAAAAACAATAACTAATAAAGATTACGAAGGTAAAATTTATGTAGCCGATTTCTTTTTTACAACTTGTCAAACCATTTGTCCGAAAATGACGGATAATATGGCTTGGTTGCAAGATAAAATTAAAGATAATCCAAAGGTGAAATTACTTTCTCACAGCGTTTTTCCAGAAGAAGATACGGTTGAGGTATTGAAAAAATACGCCAAAGAAAAAGGGGTTATCGATTCAAAATGGAATTTAGTAACGGGAAATCAGAACGAAATTTATAAAATTGCACGTCAATCGTATTTGGTAGTGAAAACAGGAAAACCAGAAGAATTGTACGACATGGTACACACTGAAAATTTTGTTTTAGTCGATCAAAAAGGAAGAATTAGAGGTTTTTACAATGGGTTAAACATTGATAAAAAGGTAAAAGGCGAACAAAACTTAACACAGTTATTAGAAGATATTGAGTTTCTTTCTGAAAAAGATTAATTATATTTCATCTTTCTCAAAATTCGTAAACTTTCTTTGAAATAGATATAGACCAGTGGGTTTTTATAGGCCTTCAAAACACTTTTGGCTTCAATCAATTTGTGTTTGGCTTCTTTAAAATCGTTCAAATAACAAATCATTAAAGTATGTGGAATTCGCAACACTTCCATTTCTGAAACTTCTTTGTTTTTGTGTAATTT
>ERZ724525.1580-NODE-1580-length-13306-cov-5.199004_pt1 | contig 13306 bp, 10 predicted proteins | sample MGYA00376058_ERZ724525 | MGnify/ENA primary metagenome ERZ724525 (study PRJEB28724, sample SAMN07190888) | wastewater metagenome | isolation source: influent of sewage treatment plant in Hong Hong | place: USA: Christiansburg, Virginia | collected 2016-03-01 ... | reverse complement strand
CCGTCAGCCGACTCGCACGCCAAACGTCAGAACAGCGCGCTCATCAACGCGCGTCGGGCCTTGACGACCCGCTCGTCACTCGCCCCGACCACCTCGAAGAGCCCGAGCAGGTGCTGGCGCGCCGCGTTGCGATCGTCGCCCGCCGTCGCCCGAACCGTGTCAACCAACCGGGCGAACGCGTCAGGCACGTGCCCCCCGAGGACATCGAGGTCGGCGACGACCGTCTGCGCCGCCACGTCGAGCGGGTCGGCCGCGGCCGCGGCCCGGGCCGCAACCGCGTCGACGCCTTCGGTGCGCTTGAGCAGCCGCACCTGACTGAGGCCCAGCGCGGCCTCCGTGTCGGCGGGGTTCTGGGTGAGCGCTTCCTCGTATGCCGCGATCGCCGCGTCCAGGTCGCCACGCTCGATCGCGTCGTAGGCCGCTGCGATCAGGGGCGGCAGCTCGTCCTCGGCAGCCTCGGCACCGTCGACGCCGTCGGCGCCCTCGGCGGCTGCCGGCGCGTCGTCCCCGACCGAGACCCGACCCGTGACGCCCATCTGCACGGCCAACTTGAGCAGCTCGTCGATCCACGGCTGGATCTCCGACGGCGGTAGCGCTCCGACGAACAGCGGCACCGGCTGCCCTTGGACGAGGCCGATGGTGGCCGGCACCGACTGGATCTGGAAGGCCCGCAGCAGCCCGGGGCTGGTGTCCACGTCGACCGACGCCACCTGGAATCGGCCCCCGTTGTCGCGGGCGACGTCGGCCATGACGCCGACGAAGGAGGCCGTCTGAGCCAGCCGCGCAGACCAGAGCACGACGACGATCGGCACCCGAAGGCTGGTCGTCGCGATGTCCTGGAAGGTCGCATCGTTGACCGAGACGACCAGGTCGCCGCCCGAGCTGGCCGACGCGCCAGGCGCGCCAGAACCCCCGGCAGCGCCAGCAGCCCCGGCCGAACCGGCCGAACCTGCTCCGGCTGCCCCACCCGGGCGGGCTCCCGGGCCGTTGGCCGGGCGTTTGAAGGCGGACAGGTCGACGGCCCCGCGCAGGGCAGCGGCAGTGAAGGGAGACGAGCTCATGAGGTCATTCTCGCCGATCGCTCAGGTGCCGGACGCGGCATACAGTTGCTCCGCCGCGGCGACGACAGTGGCCTTGCCGCTGGCGGGGATGTGGAAGACCACGAACTCGTAGGTGCTCAGCACGGCGCTCTTGTTGATGACCGACTTGCCGGACAGGATCGTGAAGGCCTTCGACGGCGTCAGCGCGTTGGCGGTCTTCTCGGTCAGTGAGTCCTTGCGTTCGATCACGGCGACGACGTAGGCGCCCTGGCCCGTGGCCGCGCGCAGCGCAGCGACGACCCCCGCGGGGGCATGGGTCTGCTTGAGGGTGACGGCCGAGCCCAGCGAGGCGGCCTGGTCAGCGGCCCCCTTGCGGACCGCCGCGAAGAAGGCGTCCTCCGTGAACGGCCCCTCGGCTGCGGCAGGCGCGGGATAGGCCAGGGCCGCCGAGTATGCCGCGAGCAGGGCATCCGGGGCGACGGCCAGACCCGAAGCGTCCCCGATCGGGGCCGAGCCGACGGTCACCGCATCGAACTTGCCGACCGTTGCCGACGGCAGCATCCGCGCGATCGAGGCGATCCGATAGGCGGTGTCGGCGCCGGGCGTCACGAGCGTCACGAGGGCGGGTGACCCGCTCCCGGCGAAGGTCGCCTTGGCGAGGATCACCCTGGGGTATGCCGTGCTGCGCGATACCGCCAGGACGACCGGGTCCGTGGGGCTCAGCGCGAGATCGGCCTTCTGGGCAGCCGTCAGAGTGCTCACGAGCTTGCCCTGTGCGGTGGCCGCCGCCAGGGCCTGGTCGACATAGGCGGCTTCGCGCAGGGCCTTCCCCTTGGTCCCCGGCACGGCAGCCGCGGCGATCTGAGCGGTGATTGCCTTGGCGACCTCCGCGTTGGCCTGCTCCGGCGTCTCGGCGCCGACCGCACCGCTGGCAGGCTTCGTCGACTCGCTCGGCTTCGCGGTCGCCGTCGCGCGCGCAGTCGCCTTGCTGGTCGCCGACGCCGTCGACGGGGTCGATGACGAGCACGCGGAGACAGCTACGGACAGAGCGATCCCGGTCACGGCGAGCGCGGCCAGGTTGGCGGCACGAGAGCGATGGTGGAGCGTCATGTGGGGTGTGATCCTCCCGGTGGGGTTCGTCCAGGGTAGGCGCAGCAACCCGTGAGGGACCAAATCGGTCCCCGCGCGCACCCCCGCTCAGAACTGTGCGGGCTCCCGATAGATGCCCCACTCGTCGCGCAGCACGTCGCAGATCTCGCCGAGCGTGGCCTCGGCGCGGACCGCGTCGAGCATCGCGGGAATCATGTTGACGCCGCCGCGAGCCGCCGCGAGCATCGCCGCCAGCCCGGCCTGGACCGCGGCCTCGTCGCGGCGTGAGCGGCGAGCGGTCAGGTCGGCAACCTGGTCCACCTCGACCTGGTGGCTGACCCGCAGGATCTCCAGGTCGTGGCTCACCGACTCGGTCAGGAGGTTGACGCCGACGACCTTCTTGTCGCCCTTCTCGAGCGAGATTTGGTATTGGAAGGCCGCGTCGGCGATCTCCGACATGAACCAGCCCTCCTCGATGCCACGCAGCAGGCCTGAGGTGATCGGGCCGATCTCGTGCTCGATCTGGCCGGACGGTCCGGGCCGGCGGCCCAGCACGCCGAGGTCCTTGATCTTCGTGAAGATCGCCTCGGCCTCGGCCTCCATCCGGTCGGTGAGGGCCTCGACATACCAGGGGCCACCGAGCGGGTCGGCAACGTTGGTCACACCGGTCTCGTGCATGATCACCTGCTGGGTGCGCAGCGCGATCTCGGCGGCCTGCTCGGTCGGCAGGGCGAGGGTCTCGTCGAGGGCATTGGTGTGCAGGGAGTTGGTGCCGCCGAGCACTGCGGCGAGCGCCTCGACCGCAGTGCGGACGACGTTGTTGTAGGGCTGCTGCGCGGTGAGCGAGACTCCCGCGGTCTGGGTGTGGAACCGCAGCCACTGCGCCTTGTCGGTCTTGGCGCCGTAGACGTCGCGCATCCAGCGGGCCCAGATCCGGCGTGCCGCACGGAATTTCGCGATCTCCTCGAAGAAGTCGACATGGGCGTCGAAGAAGAACGACAGCCCCGGCGCGAAGGTCTCGACGTCCAGCCCGCGCGAGAGCCCCAACTCGACGTAACCGAAACCATCGGCGAGGGTGAACGCCAACTCCTGCGCGGCCGTCGAGCCGGCCTCGCGAATGTGATAGCCCGACACCGACAGCGGCTTGTAGTCCGGGATCCGCTCGGTGCAGAACTCCATGAGATCGCCGATGAGCCGCAGGTGCGGGCCGGGCTCGAAGAGCCATTCCTTCTGGGCGATGTATTCCTTGAAGATGTCGGTCTGCAGGGTCCCGTTGAGGACGCCGATGTCCACGCCCTGCCGCTCGGCCGCCACGAGGTACATGCAGAAGACCGGCACCGCGGGCCCGCTGATCGTCATCGAGGTGGTCACGTCACCCAGGGGTATGCCGCCGAACAACACCTCCATGTCGGCCGCCGAGTCGATGGCGACACCGCAGTGCCCGACCTCACCGAGGCTGTGCAGGTCGTCGGAGTCGCGGCCCATGAGGGTCGGCATGTCGAAGGCGACCGAGAGCCCGCCGCCGCCACGCTCGAGGATCATCTTGTAGCGCTCATTGGTCTGGACCGCGTTCCCGAACCCGGCGAACTGCCGGATCGTCCACGTCCGCCCGCGATAGCCCGTGGGGTAGAGACCGCGGGTGAAGGGGAACTCCCCCGGCCACCCGATCCGCTCCATCCGCTCCCGCTCAGCCTCGGTCTGCGGCTCGGGTATGCCGTGCAGCCCCGGCCCGTAGACCGGCTCGACCGGCATACCGGACAAGGTGGTGAAGTCCGCGTCGCGCACCTGCCCGCGCGCCGTTGCCGTGTCGTAGCGGGCTTGCCAGCGGTCCGCGCCTGAGGTCTGCTCCATGCGGACAGGGTAACCGGGAAATGGCAGATTTACTAGGACGTCCTACTACTTTGCGACGTCCGTCACGGCACCGCACTCAGCTCTCAGCGGATCTGGCCTCGGTCTCGCCTTCGAGGAAGTCGCCCTTGGCGAGCCGGACCCTACGCAGCACCCCGAAGAGCTGGTCACGATCGGCGTCGTCGAGCATGCTCAGCCCGAAGCCGGCCTCGACGAGGTCTGTGGTCGCAGCCTCCATGACGGCGCGGCCCGGCTCGGTGATCGCCGCCAGGGTGCCTCGCCCGTCGCTGGGGTTGGGGCGCCGCTCGACCAGCCCGGCCGCCTCCAGCCGTTGGACGATGTTGGTCGCCGAGGTCGGGTGGACCATGAGGCGCTCACCGACCTTGCTCATCGGCAGTTCACCGGAACGCGTGAAGGCCAGCAGCACCAACGCCTCGTAGCGCGCGAAGGTCAGCCCGTGCCGCCCGACGATCCCGTCGAACTCGGCGAGCAGCGCCTGGTGCACCCGCATGATCGAGGTCGCCGCCGCCATCGCGCTCACCTGGGCGTCCGGCCCCCATCGAGCGCGCCACAACGACGCGGCGCGGCGGATGGGATCGAAGGCCAAGGGCACGGCCGCAGGCTAGCGCGCCCGGACCACCCGCCGGGAGGCGGCCCAACAGCAGGTATGCCGCGGGGATACCGTTGGCGCCCATGGAACAGCGACGGTGGGAACGGCTAGGACGCGACCTCGGCGTTGTCGGGTTGGGCTGCTGGCAGTTGGGCGCGGGCTGGGGCGCGGTCAGCGAGGACGACGCCATGGCGACTCTGCACGCGGCAGCCGATGCGGGAGTGACCTGCTTCGACACCGCCGATGTCTATGGCGACGGGCGCTCGGAGCGATTGGTCGGCCGGATGCGCGCCGAGCGGATCGCCGACGAGGAGGAGCCGGTCTTCATCGCGACCAAGATGGGTCGACGTGCCAATCCCCATGTGCCGGAAGCGTTCACGCTGGAGGCTTTCCGCGCATGGGTCGACCGTAGTCGGGCCAACCTCGACATGGACACCCTCGACCTCGTCCAGTTGCACTGCCCCCCGCCGAGCGTCCTGGACAGCGACCAGATTTTCGACGCTCTCGACGAGCTCGTGCAGGAGGGGCGGATCGCGGCATACGGAGTGTCGGTCGAGACCTGCGCGGAAGCCCTCGCCGCGATCTCGCGACCCGGCGTGGTGAGTGTGCAAATCATCCTCAACGCCTTCCGGCCCAAGCCGCTGGAGGAGGTCCTGCCGGCGGCGGCCGCTGCTGGGGTCGCGATCATCGCGCGGGTGCCGCTGGCCAGCGGGCTGCTGACGGGGCGTTACGACGAGTCCACCACGTTCCCTGCGGAGGACCACCGCGCGTTCAACCGGCACGGGGACGCGTTCGATGTCGGCGAGACCTTCTCAGGCGTGCCCTACGAGGTTGGGGTCCAGGCGGCTCGCGAGATCGCGGCACTCACCCCACCCGGCTGGTCGACGGCGCAACTCGCGCTGCGCTGGGTGCTTGATCAGCCGGGAGTGTCCGTGGTCATCCCGGGCGCCCGCAACCCGGCGCAAGCTCTGGACAACGTCGTCGCCGCCCACCTCGACCCGTTGCCGCAGGCCACCCTCACGGCCATGGCCGAGATCTACGACCACCACATCCGCGAGCACATCCACGCCCGCTGGTGAGCACACGCATCACCGTTCGACGCTGAGCAGGCCTTCGTCGAGTCGGACGACCCGGTCGGCGACGGCCGCTGCCTCCGGGTCGTGGGTCGCCATGACGACAACGTTTCCGGCAGCCGCATACGCCCGCAGCAAGGTCAGGACGATCTCGCGGTTGCCGTGGTCCAGCTCGGACGTGGGCTCATCGGCGAGCAACACCCCTCCGGCGAGGGCCAGCCCGCGGGCCACGGCGACCCGCTGTTGCTGACCGCCTGACAACTCCTCGACGAGGTGCCCCACCGACTCGGCCAAACCGACCTCCGCCAGTGCGTCAGCAGCGGCGGCACGGGCCGCGGCAGGCCCGTGGCCCGCCGCGAGCAGCGGCAGAGTGACATTCTCAAGAGCGGTGAGCACCGCGGCCAGGCCGTTACCTTGCGGCACGACGGCCACTCCGAGACGCGCAGCCTGGTCGCGGCTCACGATGGCCGTCGACCCCACTGTCACCTGGCCCTCGCTCGGTCGCACGGCACCCGCCAGGGTCCAGAGCAGGGTCGATTTCCCGGCTCCCGACGGACCGGTGACGGCAACGAACTCCCCCGGCTGCACCCGCAGCGACACTCCCGCCAACGCGGTGACCGGCTCGAAGCGGACCGTGACGTCTCGGCACTCCACCGACTGCGCCGGCCCGCGTTCCACTCGACTGGCCGACGAAAGCCCGCGTTCGGCGCCCGTCAGCTCATGCCGGCCCATGGCCGTCCTCCTCCGGGATGATGATCCAGCGGCCGTCAGACTCCGGATGGACGCGCACAAGGGTGCCCGGCGGCAGTCTGTCGAGGGCGTCGGGCGGCAGCGGCAACGACCCGTCCGCCGACACCACGGCATACTCCTGGCCGCTGCGTCCCTCCCCGCCGACCCGACCGTCGCGGATCGTCACCGTGCGCGGCAGCGCGGCCGCCACCTGCGGGTCATGGGTGACGATGAGGACGGTGGTCCCTACCTGGGCGTTCACCTCGCGGATCGCGGCCAGCACGGTGTCGCGGGCGGCGTGGTCCAGTTGGCTGGTCGGCTCGTCGGCAAGGAGCACCCCCGGGTATGCCGCGATCCCCACCGCGAGCGCCGCGAGCTGCAACTGCCCGGGAGTGAGCGTGGCGAGCGGGGCATTGGCCAGCGGGAGGATGCCAACCAGGTCGAGGACCTCGCTCGGGTCAGGGACGTCGTGGCCATGCTGTCGAGCTCCTCGCTGGGCGAAGTCGACGTTCCGACGCGCCGTGACATAGGGCAGCACGTTGCGGTCCGCACCTTGCAGGACGATCCCGACCTCGGTGGCCCGGAAGCGGTCCAGCGCGGCTTCGTCCATCTGGGCCAGGTCGTTCGGGCCGATCCGGATGGTCCCGGCGCTGGGGCGCAGCAGCCCGCCGCACAGGGTGAGCAGGGTCGACTTTCCGGCGCCCGACGGCCCGAGCAACCCGACGATCTCCCCTGCCGCGACCCGCAGGTCGACACCGGAGAGGGCTGCGAGGTCGTGCCCGTCCGCGTGGTAGATGTGAACGAGGCCGTGGGTCGTGATGGCCAGGCCGGAGCGGGTCGGGGCGCTCACAGGCGTTCCCTCAATCGGGCTGGGATGGCTCGAGAAACCAAGCGAGTGCCCACGACGATGGCGACGATCCCCAGCAGCCCGAGGACGAGCGCCGCGGCCCCGCCGACGGCGGACCACGCCGGGCGCAGGTCGGCCAGGAAGGTCGCCGAAGGCCGGGTGAACAACGGCACCATCGGCAGGGCCAGGCGCGACGCCAGGAGTCCGCAGAGTATGCCGGCCACCCCGGCGACCACGACGACCGTCCCCTGTTCGAGGGCGCTTGCACGACGGAGCACGGCAAGCGGCACGCCGGACATTCGCAGGGCGGCGTAGTCGCGCGAGCGCGGGCGCCAGGCCGTGGTCACGACCAGGACGAGGACGAGGGCGGCCATGACGATGGCAAGCAGTCCGACGACGACGGCCAGACGCAGGCCCCACGCCGACGCCGACCCGTCGTAGAGCGCCTGCCGGTCACTCTCTCGCACCGTGGTGGTGACCGAGATCCCTTGGGCGCCAAGGGCATCGCGCACCGGCGCCTCAAAGCTGGAGTCGGCGAGATAGACCTGCAGCCGACCGACGACGGGCGCAAGGGTGCTGGCCCGGTCGAGCAGCGCGCGCAAGCTGACGATCGCGACGTTGGAGGGGCCGCCCGGGGTGTAGGGCAGCGTGCCCACCGGCTGGAACTGCACGGCGATCCCGTCCAGGCCAGCCCCCTGGAACGTCCCTCCAGAGGTGGTGCCCGGAGGCAACGAGCCGACGACGAACGCCGGAAGGTTTCCGACGGCGCCCTTGGCGGTGACCCGGACGCCCGTGCGGGCGCTGAGCAGGTCGAGGGCCACTGCGGTGGGGCTGCCGAGATCGCCTGGGACCGCGTAAGGAGCGAGCACGTCGGCGTTCTTGTCGCCCGAGCCGATCCACGTGTCGGGGCGGCCGATAGCTGCCGGCGGACCCGCGTCGGCGCGCAGTTCGGTGATGGTGAATCGGCCCCGCAGGACCCGATAGTCCAACCCCACCCGGTCGACCCCGATGGCCAGCAGCGAGCACCCCTGGGGACAGTCGACCTCGGCCGTGAACACGACCGGCACGCTGCTCGTCAAGGGGATCGGGTCGAGGCTCAACGTCTGCTCGGCTCCGCCGGGTTTGCCCAGTCGGACAGCGAAGATCGGCCCCTCGCCGGCGCGTTGGGGTGCGTCGCCAACCTCGTCGAGCTCCTCGATCGCGCTGGAGCCGATGGTCACCGACAAGCGGGTCCCGGTGATCACCGGGGGGAGGGTGCCGGCCACTTGGAGGGGGCGCAGGTCGAAGGCAGCGGGGTCCACCGCCAGGTCGGCCACTCGCGGGAACTCCTCGGGGATGACCGCCATCGTCGTGATCGAGTCGGAGGAGCCCTGCCGGATCCACGCGACCGGCGTTGCCTTGGTCGCCGTGGGGTCGGCCTGACGCAGTGCCGTCTCGACCTCGGCCGGGTCATCGGAGTCGGTCGTCAGGACGACGGCCGCCCCGGTCTCCACCCGCGCGCGCAGTTCCCGGTTGTGCTGCCCCACGACGAGTGCGTTGACCGCAAAGGTCGCAAGCGCCGCCGCCACGGTGATGATCGTGACGATCCGCCGGACCGCTGGACGTCGAGCGATCTGGACCGCGGTAAGCGTCGCCGTGAGCCGACCTCGGTCCAGCGATCGTCGCCCGATGAGGGTGGCGGCCGGGGTGAGCAGGTGGGCCAGCACGATCCCCACGGCCAGCGCGACCAGGGCAGGGGTCGCGAGGGCGAGCGGTCCGGCGAGGTTGCCGCTGGCCAGCGCCACCACCCCGGCGACCGACACCCCGACAACGCCGGCATCGACAAGACCCATCCGCCGGCCTCGCTGGCGACTGGGCACCCGGCGCAACAAGTCCGCCACGGGCTCGCGGACCACCCTTCCGACGGCGATGCTGATCGCCGCCCAGGCCAGGATCAGGCCCAAACCCGCGGCCGCGAACGTCGGCCAGGGCAGTTCGGCCGGGACTCCGGGGGCCAGCCAGCTGGCTCGAACCAGGGTGGTGACTCCGAGAGCGCCGAGCAATCCGAGGGGCGCACCGACGGTGGCCGCGGCACCGAGTTCGGCGACGAGCAACCGCCGCGCTCCCGAAGCCCCGCCTCCGCGCAACCGGCTCAACGCCGCCTCGGGACGGCGCTGCTCCACCGCAGACTCCGCCACCAGTCCCAGGACGACGACACCGAGCAGGGCAAGTTGGGCCATGAGCAACGGGACGATGACGAGCACCTGGCGGCGACCTTCAGCCAACTCGTCCGCCAGGTCGCCAACGGCACTCGAGACGGCGATTCGAGGTAGCTCTCGCGCTGCCTCATCCCCCAGAGCGCTCAGCGCTGCCGGGATGCCGTCCAGGCTCTCGAGGCTGATCGCGTCACGGTTCAACGGGTAGGTCACGCTGACGGCGACCTGGAACCATCCCGGTGCGCCCGGGACGAACGACGAGGCCTGCTCGTCCGGTGCGAAGGTGCCGTCGACGGTGACGAGTGCATCCATGAGCGGGGTCGCAGCCAGGCCCGCCGACACGGTCCCGGCCCGCCCACCGAGCCGAAGCCCCGTCCAGGGGCCTGCGGCCAGTTCCTCCTGCGTATAGGTGCCGACCACCGTCACCGGGCTGGCGAAGGCGGGCCCGCTGGCAATCCCGCGTGCTTCGACGGCAGAGATCACTGCGCCTGGGGCCCACCCCTGGAGGCGTGCCTCGGCTGTCGAGGCCAGCACCTCGAACGGCGCCTGCGGGCAACGCCCAGCGTCGAGCACCAGCCCGTCGCACGGCGTCGGACTTCCCCACATCGTCACGGTCGACACGCCCTGCGAGCCGGTGACGAAGACCCGACCGGACCATCGCTCGACCCCCGGGCCGTAGACCCCGGCCAGCGATGTCGGGAAGATGTCGCGCACCCGTTCGGCCCGCACCCGAGCCCCCTGCTCCCGCGAGGTGGTGAGCTCGATCGCGGTCGCCGCGGGCGGCATACGGGACAGGCCGTCGCGCAGCAGCGACTGAGCGAGCGCCCGTTCGTAAAGCGGCGCGAACGCCGCGCAGCCCACCACCAGCGCGGTGAGCACGGCGAGGAGAAGGGCTTGCGCGGGACGGTAGCGCAACGCAGCCCACGTCATCCCGCACCCCCTGACCTCTCGTTCGCCTGGTGACGGCTCCCCCACCACGGTATGCCGTCCGGTCTGCGCTCGCAGCGGCGGGCCGAGGTGGGGCGCGACACTGAGGGGCAGGTCAGCCTTCGGAGAGCACGGCCTCGATGCGGTTGACCTTGCCGTCCAATTCGCCGGTGTGACCGGGGCGGATATCCGCCTTGAGCACGAGGCTCACCCGCGGTGAGTGCTCCAGCAGCAGGTCGACGGCTCCCTTGACCACGGCCATGCACTCGTCCCACTCGCCCTCGATCGTGGTGAACATCGAGTCGGTGCGTTGGGGGAGCCCGGAGGCTCGCACGAGTCGGACGACGTCGGCGATCGCGCGGCTGTAGGAGCCGTCGTGGTCGGGAGCGGACGGGGCGACGGAGAAGGCGACGAGCATGCCCCCACCGTATGCCGGGTCGCGCGCCCGTGGGGCTGGCGGAGTGGCCGGATCAGACGGGGTCGAGCGTCCGATAGAACGCCGGGCACAGCTCCAGCGGCCGGAACCCCAGCTGTTCGTTGATCGACACCATCCACTCGTTGTCGTTGGCGTTGCCGGTCGTGACATCGGCACGCTCGGGGTAAAGCTCCTGCAGCGAAACAAGATTGGCAACCTTGACGGCCATGCCCAGACGATGACCGCGATGGTCGGCCCGCACGAGCGTGCCCCACTGTTGGGCCCGAGTGATCGTGGGCGGGAGGGCCAACTCGCTGAAGGCCACGACCTCGCCACTTGCCTCGTCGATGGCGACTGCGGTCAACCGCACCCGCCCCGTCGCGCGGTCCAATTCCATGTATCCCCCGTAGCGCTCCGGGGTCAGCGTCTCGGGCTCCCAGTCGATCTCGCCGGTCGGGGCATCGGTCCCCACCCGGTTCATGCACTCGCACAGCGAGGGCCACAGCGCGCGCGGCACCTCCGTAAACGCCTCCACCCGATAACGCCCCTGGTATGCCGCCCGCGCACCGTCGCCGAGCCGGGCCAGCAGGTGCGGGTCGACCGGCAGGGTGAGCCGTCGGATCATCTCGGTGTTGCCGAGCCGGAATCCGTTGTGCTCGGCGAAGAGTCGATACGGGTGGTCGTCGGCACGGTCGACGGGGTAGTGGGCCTCGGTGACGATTCGGGTGCGGTCGTTGGCTCGGGCGAAGCCGACTACCGTCTCGATCGCCCGGGTGCCGTGGCCCCGCCGGCGGTGGCCCGGATGCACGTCGAGCTCCATCCAGACGGTGTCGGTGTTGTCGCTCAAGGGCAGCCACGCCGTGATGACACCGACGAGCGCATCGCCCTCCCAGATCCCCCACAGGTGGGTGCTCTCCCCCTCGTCGACGTGCCGCAGATCGCCGATCGCGGACGCTTCGGGTGAACTCACGACGTGGGGTCGCTCGAAGACGCGCACTGCCGAGACCACGGCATACGTGCGGGACATGAGCGCGTCATCGGCGAGGTCGATGGGGGTGATGGCCACCCGCCCACCGTAGGTGCGAGCGCGCCGCCCGTGCACCCCGATTTCGGCATCGCACCATCACCGCCCGACGTCGCGAAACTCCGAAGCAGGGTGCTGAGCGATCAGGCCTCGTCGTCGAGGGGACAGCCAACGACGATGATGCTGCGGGCCTGGACGGTGACGGTCGCCCCCGGGACGAGAACCCCCGAGGTCGCGGCAACGCTCGCCACAGTGGGCTTGGCGTCCTCTACGTCGCCAGCGGTGTTGATCTCGACGAACCACTTGCGGCCGTAGGACGCCTCCGGGATGACGAAGTCGATGGGCTCATAGTGGGCGTTGAACAGCACGAGGAACGAGTCGTCCCGGATCGCTCCGCCGCGCGAGTCGGTCTCGCGGATGGCCCGGCCGTTGAGGAACACCATGAGGCTCTTGGCATAGCCGTTGGCCCAGGCCTCCTCATCCATGTGCTCGCCGTCGGGCTCGAACCAGGCGATGTCGCCGAGGTCGCTCTCGCCGCCGTGATCGGCACTCCCAGCGAAGAATCGGCGCCTGCGGAAGACCGGGTGCTCGGCCCGCAACCGCATGACGTGTCGGGTGAAGTCGAGCAGAGACTCCTGATCGGCGTCCAAGGTCCAATCGACCCAGGCCAATTCGTTGTCCTGGCAATAGACGTTGTTGTTGCCTTGCTGAGTGCGACCGAATTCGTCGCCGTGAGCGATCATCGGCACGCCCTGCGCGAGCAACAGGGTCGTCAACAGGTTGCGTTGCTGACGCTGGCGCAGCGCACGAACCGCCGGGTCGGTCGTCGGCCCTTCGACACCGCAGTTCCACGAACGGTTGTGGCTCTCTCCGTCGCGATTGCCCTCGCCATTGGCGTCGTTGTGCTTGTCGTTGTAGGACACCAGGTCCCGCATGGTGAAGCCGTCGTGCGCAACGACGAAGTTGACCGACGCGACCGGCCGACGACCGGAGTGGGCATAGAGGTCAGACGACCCGGTGAACCGCGAGGCGAACTCCCCCAGGGTCGCCGCCTCACCACGCCAGAAGTCGCGAACGGTGTCGCGGAACTTGCCGTTCCACTCGGTCCACAGCGGCGGGAAGCCACCCACCTGGTAACCACCGTCGCCGAGGTCCCACGGCTCGGCGATGAGCTTGACCTGGCTGACGATCGGGTCCTGCTGGATGAGGTCGAAGAACGCCGAGAGCTTGTCGACCTCGTGGAACTGCCGCGCCAACGTCGCCGCGAGGTCGAACCGGAACCCGTCGACGTGCATCTCGGTCACCCAGTAGCGCAGCGAGTCCATGATGAGTTGCAGGACGTGCGGGCTGCGCATGAGCAGGCTGTTCCCGGTGCCCGTTGTGTCGTAGTAGTGCGCGAGGTCGCCGCCGACCAGTCGGTAATAGTTGTCGTTGTCGATCCCCCGGAAGGCCAACGTCGGGCCCAGGTGGTTGCCCTCGGCGGTGTGGTTGTAGACGACGTCGAGGATC
>ERZ724525.1577-NODE-1577-length-13320-cov-4.910064_pt1 | contig 13320 bp, 15 predicted proteins | sample MGYA00376058_ERZ724525 | MGnify/ENA primary metagenome ERZ724525 (study PRJEB28724, sample SAMN07190888) | wastewater metagenome | isolation source: influent of sewage treatment plant in Hong Hong | place: USA: Christiansburg, Virginia | collected 2016-03-01 ... | reverse complement strand
GGTGCCATGGGCGGCGGCGGCGCGGCATACGGACCAGGCGGGATGGGCGGCGGCGGGGGCGCCTGCGCCGGCGGGAACTGCGGGTCGAAGGGCGACGGGCCGGAATCAGGCGGGGGCTGGGTCATGTGAGTCTCCCGAGACGGGTGAGAAGGAACCAGATGCCGACACACGCGGCGGCGGCGAGGACGGCGAGGTAAGTGAGGACCAAGCGGGTGTCGCGCAGCAGGCAGCGACTGCGGGTGAGGCCGGCCCGGCGGGCCTTCCAGTAGCCGGTGAACCCCAGCCCCGCGAAGAACAGCAGCGCGAACGGCCCGAGGGCCCAACCGAGCAATGCCACCGTGGCGAAGATGCATAACCGCAAGGGATCGAAGGGCGCCGTTGCCTCGGGCAGGGCCGCCACAGGCACTCCTGGTATGCCGGGTGTCACGGGTGGGTTGGTCAACTCGACACCTCCGCGGGTGGTCGGGTGAGGGAGCCGGCTGCGGTGCTCAGGCGAGTCCGGGACAGCGGGGCCCAGGCTTGGACCGCGCAGAACGGCGCACATTGGTGACTGCCGTCGCCCGGGTTGACGGTGCCGACGTGGACGCAGCACTGGGTGAGGCGTTCCTCGATCATCGTATTGATGTCCATGAACGGCTTGACGGTGATCCGCAACACCCGCTCGGCGAGCATGGTGCGCAGGCGGCCGGCCTGGCCTGGCAGGCGCGAGGCGGCGAGCGTCGTCAGGGTGCCGATCCCGATGTCGCAGGTGGTGCAGATGTCCTGCCAGATCCGCCCGATATCAGGGTGGGAGACGGACGACTGCTCGCTGAGCAGGCCGAGCAGGCTGTCCTTGACCGAGGCCCGCAGCCGCGCGGGGATGTCCTGGTCGGCGAACCGGTTGGCGAACTCGTCCGGGGCGAGGTCGAGATAGTCCTTGAGCCGGTCCGGACCGATGAGCGACACGAGCGAGCGCCACTGACCCGAGTCGTCGCGCAGGAAGTAGCCGACCGAGGCGCAGTGCGGGTGCGAACAGGGCAAGGCGGTGAGATCGCGCCAGGTGATCTGCCCGTCCGTCTGCTCGCCGAGCCGGGCCAGGACGCCGGTGTGGGTGAGTCGGTCGACGGGGTCGATGCCCGCGCTGCGTCCCGAGCCGAAGACCGGCTGGATGGTCACGCCGCCGACGAAGGGCGTCTGCAGGGCCAACTGGATGACCGGACCGATCTGGTCATCGTTGACCCCGCGCGCCGCTGTCAGGGTGAGGGTCGTGAACACCCCCGCGCCGGTGAGCCGCTCGAGCGCCGCCTTCTTGAACCGCAACAGGTCGGCCCCGCGATGGTGGATCGACCCGGTTGGCGTGAGCCCGTCGAACTGGAGGTAGACCTCGACTCGCTCTCGGTGACGCACCAGGGCAGCGAGCAACGCGTCGTCCTGGGCGAGGCGAATCCCGTTGGTATTGACCAGGATCCGGATGATGGGTCGGGCGACCAACTCATCGAGGAGCCGCAGGAAGTCGGGGTGCAGCGTGGGCTCGCCACCGGAGAGCATGACGACGTCCAGGCGCCCTCGCTCCTTGGCGAGGCGATCATCGACGGAGGCGAGCACCTCCGCGAGGGGTGCCGTCGTTGCCCGTGCCGGCGCCGACTCAGCGAAACACGTGGGGCAGCGCAGGTTGCACGTATCGGTGATGTCCGCCAGCAAGATGCAGGTGTGCTGGGTCTGCATGTGCGGCATACCGTCGAGGTATGCCGCGGGGACCGGCGCGAAGTTGCCCATGACGTCGGAGACGTGCTCCTTGGTCCTCGCGGTCCACTGCTCGAGGTAGGTGAGGATCTCGGCCGACTCGTCATAGAGCGTCCGGACGAATCCGTGCTCGGGGCAACCGCGTTCGAGCCAGACCTTGCCGTCGCGCGCGGCCAGCCACCCCGACAGGCGACGCACGTCGGCCAGGGGCTGGTCGGGTCGCTCGGTGTGGCAGTGGGGGCAGAACGCGTTGACGTAGCGGTGGATTCGGAAGTCTCGCAACGGCATACCGGGGCCGACGCTCGGGCGGGCACTCACGGCAGGCTCCCTGCGAGCTGCGCCGGAGTATGCCGTGGCGCGAGGACATAGGCGCCGCGCCGCCACTGCCAGACGACCCGGGCCAGGAGGATGGGAACGGTCGCGAGGAGGAACAGTTGGGAGCGGTCCAGGCCGGCCCAGACGGCCTCCTCGCCGCGGGTGAACTCGACGCAGAACCGGAAGACGCCGTATGCCGCGAGGTAGACGACGAGGGTCTCGCCGGGCGCCTGCATCCGAAGCCGAAGGACTCGCCAGAGGACGACGAAGGCGATGGCGTGGAAGGCGATCTCATAGGCGTAGGACGGGTGCAGAGGCGTTCCGGCGACCCCGCTGAGCCGGGCTGCTGTCGCGTCGTCCAGGACGGGTCCGAAGCCCAGCGGGTTGGGTGAACCGGGCAGCTCGGTGAACAGGCAGCCGAAGCGTCCGATCGCCATCCCGATGGCCACGGCGGGGGCGAACAGATCGCCGGTGCGGGGGGAGTAGCCGGCCAGCCGCTTGCTCACATGAACGCCGAGCCAGGCACCGAACAGGCCGCCAAGGACCGAGCGGTTGCCATAGACCCATTGCTGCGCCAGCGACGGGTTCGCCCCGAGATCGAGGTGCTGCAGCAGAGGACCCAGGCGCATGAAGATCGCCCCGCCCACGAGGGCCCCGGTGACGACATAGAGCAGGCGGTAGTCGGCGACGCCCCGGCGGCGCGTCTCCACGATGAAGACGGCGACGGCCACCATCACCCCGAGGCCGACGAACGTGTCGTGGGTCGGCACCGCTAGAACGATGCCGAACAGATCCCCCAGGGTTGGAAACACGGCCCCACGCTATCCGAGCTCTCGGAACATGACGTGCAGCCCGACCGGCCCGTGATGGCGGCTGCGGAAGGTCCCCGGGACGGTGGTGAGGATTCGGAAGCCGAGTTGCTGCCACAGCGCGACGGCGCCCATGTTCGTCTCGACGACCGCGTTGAACTGCATCGCGGCATAGCCCTGGTCGGTGGCCCACCGCAGGACCTCCTCGGCGAGCGCGCGGCCGACGCCTTGCCCCTGGGCGGTCGGCGAGACCATGAACGAGGCGGTCGCGATGTGGTCGCCGCGGCCGGGCCGGTTGGGCCCGGCTTTGGCGGTCCCGAGGATGGTGCCGTCCGCGGCATACGCGACGATGCAGCGCGCCGGCGGAGGTTCCATCCACGCGGCGGCGATCTGCGCGTCAGTGAGGTCTTCCGGGTAGGCGTAGGTCTCACCGTCGGCGACGATCTCGCGAAAGATCGGGGCAATGGCGGGGAGGTCATCGGGCTTCGCGTCGCGGATCTGCACGTTGGCAGTATGCCGCGCTAGATTCCCGAGCATGGCTGACTCGACGTCCGGCGCTGATGACCTCGTGCTCGAAGCGACCGAGCAACGCGTCCTCGGGAGCCTGCTGGAGAAGCAGGTCACCGTCCCCTCGACCTACCCCATGTCGCTCAACGCGATTCGGTCAGCCTGCAACCAGGCCACCAGTCGCGAGCCGGTCACGGACTTTGACGAGGCGACCGTCCAGGAGAGTCTGCGGGGTTTGCGGCTGCGTGAGCTCGTGCGGGTCGTGCATGGCGACCGGGTCCTGAAGTATCACCAACTCCTCGGGCAGCGGCTCGAGCTCGCCGACGACGAGCGGGCCCTCATCACCGTGCTGTTGCTGCGCGGCCCGCAGTCTCCGGGCGAGCTCAAGACCCGCACCGATCGGTTGCACGCCTTTGCCGACCGCACCGAGGTCGAGGAGTGCCTGGCGAGGCTCGCCTCGCGCGAGGTTCCGCTGGTGGTCGAGTTGCCCAAGGCGCCTGGGCATCACGACGCCCGCTGGGTGCATCTGCTCGGCCCGGTCGAGTTGCCTGCGGCCGTTGCTGCTGCGGTCGCCGCGCCGGTCGTGGACCGGGAGGTCGTCCTCGCCGGCGGCGCGGCCCAGCGCGACGTGAACGTGACGGCGGCCTACGACGCGGTCGCGACGGCATACGCCCTGGAGTTCGGGACCGAGCTGGAAGGCAAGCCGTTCGACCGCTGGCTGTTGGCGCGAGTGGCGCAGTTGGCGGGGATCGACCCGGTGGCCGACGTGGGGTGCGGCCCGGGGCACGTCACCCGGTTCCTCGCCGAGGCGGGTGCTTCGGTGAGCGGATTCGACGTGTCCCCGGGGATGGTCGAGGAGGCGCGACTGGGATCGCCGGACCTCGGTTTCGAGGTCGCAGACTTCCGTGGGCTCATGCGCCCTCGGCTCGCCCCCGCGTGGGGCGCCATCGTCGCCTGGTATGCCGTCATCCATCTTGCCGAGTCCGAACTGGCTTCTGCGGTGGCTGGATTGGCGCGGGTGCTGCGCCCCGGAGGCTGGCTCGCGCTGGCCACTCATGTCGGCGACGCGGTCCACCATGTGGAAGAGTTCCTCGGGGAGCCGGTGCAGTTGGACTTCGTCCTGCACGATGCCGGGGCGGTGCGCGAAGCGGTCGCGGCGGCCGGGCTCGAGGTGGTCGAGTGGTATATCCGTGGTCCGATCGCCGGGGCCGAAGCGCAGACCGACCGGATCTACATCCTCGCCCGCAAACCCGACTGACCGCTCCGAGCTCGGCCCCGGGAATGGGGTTGGGTGCGGGCGGGGATGAGGCCGCTCATGAAGCCGCCGTAGGTGGTGTGATCACGACACCTACGACGGCTTCATAGGCGGCTTCCCGCCCGCGCCGAACTCAGGCGCTCGGCGGACGGATCTCCTGCTGCGCGGGCAAGTTCGCGATGCCGACCGGGCAGGTCATGCCGTTGGGGCCGTGGTTGCAGTAGCCCGCGGGGTTCTTGTGCAGATAGCCCTGGTGGTAGTCCTCGGCGAGATAGAACGGCCCCGCGTCTGCCGCCGAGCGAATCTCGGTCGTGATCGCCCCAAAGCCGTTGTCCCGCAGCACCTTCTGGAAAGCATCCTGGGTGGCCAGCGCCGCTGCCTCCTGCTCGGGCGTCGTCCAGTAGATCGCCGACCGGTAGGCCGTGCCGACGTCGTTGCCCTGCCGGTTCCCCTGCGTCGGGTCGTGGTTCTCCCAGAACACCTTGAGCAGCGCCGAGATCGACGTGACCGCAGGGTCATAGACCACCTGGACCGTCTCGGCGTGCGCCGTCGCCCCGGTGCAGGTCTCCTCATACGTCGGGTTCGGCGTGTAACCACCCATGTAGCCCGCCGCCGTAACGATCACGCCCGGCAGCCGCCAGAAGATCCGCTCGACGCCCCAGAAGCACCCCATCGCGAGATAGACGACCTCGGAGCCCGCCGGCCACGGGCCTTCGAGCGGTGTGCCGAGGACGACGTGGGTGGGGGAGACGGCATACGGGCGGGTATGCCGCCCTGGCAGCGCCTCCTCGCGCGTGACGAAGGATGTCCGACGGCCGAAAAGGAAACCCATCGGGTCAGTATCGCCGATACCCTCCCCGGATGGTCCCGGCCGCGCCTCCACCTCGCCGGCTGACGCGCAGGCTGATCCAGTTGTATGCCGGGCTGGTCACCTTCGCGTTCGGAGAGGCGCTCATCCTCGAGGCGGGCCTCGGCGTCATCCCCTGGGACGTGTTCCAGCAGGGCCTGGTCAACCATTGGGGCCTCACCATGGGCACCTGGTCGATCATCGTCGGCGTCGCGGTCCTGCTGTTGTGGATCCCGCTTCGCCAGCGGCCGGGCATCGGCACGGTGAGCAACGCCATCGTCATCGGCGCGGCCCTGGACCCGATGCTCCGCGCGATCGAGGCACCCGAGTCGCTGGGGTGGCGGGCGGCATACCTCGTGGCGGGGATCCTCATCAACGGAGTGGCGACGGCCGCCTATATCGGGGCACGGCTGGGGCCCGGGCCGCGCGACGGGCTGATGACCGGGCTGGTGCGGCTGACCGGGAGGTCCGTCCGGCTGGTCCGCACCGGGCTGGAGGTGACCGTCGTGCTCATCGGTTGGGCGCTCGGGGGAAACCTGGGCCTCGGAACGGTCCTTTTCGCCGTGTCGATCGGGCCCGTCGTCCACGTATTTCTGCCCAAACTCACCGTGCCTGGGGGATCGGCATTGCACTGAAGGGCACATTTTCGCCCAGGCTTGGTAAACTGTGAACTTCACACCGGGGCCCGCGCCCCGGCAGCTGCGACAGCGCGCCGATCTCGGCGCCTGGTTGGCAGCGCCGCGCGACCCGACGACACCCCGAGCAACCGAGCCGCACTGGTCCTTTGCCCGGGACAGGCAAGGAGACGAACAACCGTGACCGAGACCGCGAAGAGCGCCTACCTCACCCCGGAGGCCCACGACCGGCTCAAGGGCGAGCTTGAGCACCTCTCGACCGAGGGGCGCGTCGAGTTGTCCAAGAAGATCGAGGCGGCGCGCCTCGAAGGTGACCTCCGCGAGAACGGTGGCTACCACGCCGCCAAGGAGGAGCAGGGCAAGATGGAGGCCCGGATCCGCCAGCTGACCCAGTTGCTGGAGTCGGCGATCGTCGGCGAGACCCCGCCCCCGGACGACGGCATCGTCGAGCCCGGCATGGTCGTCACGGTCGAGATGTTCGACGAGGAAGAGACCTTCCTGCTTGGTCACCGCGAGATCCAGGACCACACCGACTTGCACGTCTTCAGCGAGGCGAGCCCGTTGGGCCGCGCCGTCAACGGCCGCACCGTCGGAGAGACCGTGAGTTACGTGGCCCCCAACGGCAAGACCATCGAGGTCAAGATCCTCAACACCAGCCCCTACGCGGGCTGAGCCACCGCCCGCACCTCAGGACCCGAAGACCAGCCGATAGCCGGCCGAGCGCAACGCTCGCAGGACCTCTTCGCGGTGGGCGGTGCCGCGGGTCTCCAGATCGACGGCGATCTCGACCTCGTCGACGGCCAGGCCGGAATCGGTCCGCACGTGGTTGACCTCGACGACGTTCGCCGTGGTCGCGGCCAGGTCGGCGAGCAGGCGGGCCAGCGAACCTGGCCGGTCCGGCACCCGCACGGTGACCTGGAGGAAACGACCGCCGGCGGTCAGGCCGTGGCGCACGATCCGCAGCAGGAGCAGCGGGTCGATGTTGCCGCCGGACACGACGGCGACGACGGGCCCCTCCAGCGGCCCGGGACCCTCCAACAAGCGGGCCACCGCAGCCGCTCCGGCCGGCTCGGCGACCACCTTCGCGCGCTCCAGGAGGAAGACGACGGCGCGGGACAGCGCGGCCTCGCTCACGGTGACCATGTCGTCGACGAGGTTGGACACCACCTCGAACGGCACCGGTCCGGGGCGCCCGACGGCGATCCCGTCGGCCATCGTCTGCATCGAGTCGACGGCCACCGGCGTCCCCGCGGCCAGCGACAACGGCCAGGCAGCGGCCTGCTCGGCCTGCACGCCGATGACTCGCACGTCGGGCCGCAGTGATTTCGCCGCCACGGCGATCCCGCCGACCAGCCCGCCTCCTCCGGTCGACACGAGGATCGTCTTGACGTCGGGCAGTTGTTCGAGGATCTCCAGCCCGCAGGTCCCTTGTCCCGCAACGATGTCCGGGTGGTCGAAGGGGTGGATGAGGACGGCGCCGGTCGACGCGGCATACTCCAGCGCCGCCACGAGCGCCTCGTCGAGGGTGTCGCCGTGCAACTGCACCGTCGCGCCGTAGGCGCGGGTCGCCGCGAGCTTGGGCAGAGGGGCGCCGACTGGCATGAAGACCGTCGCGGAGATGCCCAACAGTTGCGCGGCCAGCGCCACTCCCTGCGCGTGGTTGCCGGCGCTCGCGGCCACGACGCCGCGGACGCGCTCCGCCTCGGACAGCCGCGACATCCGCGTGTAGGCGCCTCTGATCTTGAACGATCCGGCCCGTTGGAGGTTCTCGCACTTGAGATAGACCGGCACCCCGACCCGCTCGGATAACCCGCGGCTGTGCTCCAAGGGGGTGGTCGTCACGACTCCGGCGAGCAACTCCCGCGCGGCTCGGACGTCAGCGAGGGTGACCGGCAGGGACTCCATGGCGGGCAAGGCTATCCGTCGCCGAGGGCCAACCCCCGGGCTACGGCACGGGCCGCGTCCGGATGGGTCGGCGCGAGCAGGCCGACAACGACCAGCAGGTATGCCGCGTCGACCCCGATCCGTGGTGCTCGCGGCACCCGCCAGCCCCCCGCATGGTCGGCCGCGACCGCCTCCAGCAGGGCTCGTGCCTCCGTCGACGGGGTATGCCGCAGCACGCCCCCGGAGCCCAGCACCAGACCGAGGTCGGTCAGTGCTCGGGGCGCCTCGCCGGGGAACGGCGGCCGGGCGTGCCGTCGGACGGCGACGATGGCCGCCAGCCGGGCGAGGTCCAGGTCGAGGGCCGCTTCACCCGGCCCTGACGGGAGGTATGCCGGCTGCTCACCCAGGCGCGCGGCATACCTGCGCAGGGCGGTCGACGTCGGAAGGTGCTCGCGGGCGGCTGCCTCGATGACTCCCTCGGCGTTCCAGCGCATCCCGAGGTCGGCCTCGACGGTGCGTGAGAACCGCAGCGGCGCAACGACTTCGGTGCGGCGGCCGGCGTCGTCACCTCGTGGGGTGACGGCCGAATAGACGTCCGTGGTCGCGCCTCCGACGTCAACGACGAGCACGTCCTGGTCGAGAACCTCGGCGAGCACCTCGACCCCGGCGAGGACCGCGTCGGGCGTGGCCGCGCGCACAACCCGGGCGAAGGCGGCGTCGGTGGACAGGCCCTTGCCTCCGATGACGTGCCTGAGGAACACCTCGCGGATCGCCACGCGCGCGCTCGCGGGGGCGACGACCCCGATCTCGGGCAGCACGTTGTCGCCGAGCACATGGGGCCGACCGGCCCGCTGGAGGGCCGCCGCGACGGCGGGTTGAGCGTCGAGGTTGCCGGCGACGACGACGGGGACATCGTGAGGGAGCGTCGAGGCGGCGAGAGCGATCCCATTGTGCTGCAACACTTCTGCGTTGCCGCCATCGGTGCCGCCAACGAGCAGGACGATGTCGGGGCGGGCCTCCGCGAGGGCCGCCAGGGCCGCCGTGTCGAGCGGGCCGGACGCCACGTGGACGACCTTCGCGCCGGCCGAGAGGCCCACGCGATAGCCGGCCTCGGCCGTCACGGTGCGTTCATAGCCGAGGACCGCGAGGCGCAGCCCGCCGCCTGCCGACGAGCAGGCCACGATCCGGCCGTCGTCGACCGCGGCGGCATCACCGAGGTGGGCAGCGAGGGAGCGGACCCCGTCCATGACGTCGGTGTCGAGGGTGGTCGGGGTCTCGGCGCGACCCAGGACGGCGCCAGTCTCGTCGCCCGCGCTGTCGGCACTGACCTGGACGAGGGCGGCCTTGGTGAAGGTCGACCCCACGTCAACAACGAGGAGCGCCTGATGGCCGATCGGCGAGCCCATCAGCCGTGGATGTCCAGGGCCTCGCGCAGATCGTCGATGAGGTCCTCGACGTCCTCGATGCCGACCGACAGGCGGATGAGGTCACCGGGCACCTCCAGCGCGGTGCCGACGACCGAGGCGTGGGTCATCCGGCCGGGGTGCTCGATGAGCGACTCGACGCCGCCGAGCGACTCGCCAAGGGTCCACAGCGACACGGCGGCGCAGGCCTTGACCGCCGCGTCCTCACCGCGGCGCAATCGGAAGGACACCATGCCGCCGAACCGGCGCATCTGCCGGGCGGCGACCTCGTGCCCGGCGTGTCCGGCCAGCCCGGGATAGAGCACCTGGCTCACGGCGTCGTGGCCGCTGAGGAACTCGACAATGCGCTCGGCGTTGTCGCAGTGCCGCTCCATCCGCACGGCGAGGGTCTTGAGCCCACGCAGCACGAGCCACGCGTCGAAAGGCCCGGAAACGGCTCCGATCGCGTTCTGGTGGAAGGCGATCCGCTCGGCGGCATCGGCGTATGCCGCGACACCCACCTCCTGCGCGACGACGACGGCGCCGCCGACGACGTCACTGTGCCCACCGGCATACTTCGTCGTGCTGTGGGTGACGATGTCGGCACCGAGCGCGAGCGGCTGTTGGAGGTAACTCGTCGCGAAGGTGTTGTCGACGACGAGCAGGGCGCCGGCCTCGTGGGCCACCGCGGCGAGCGCGGCGATGTCGGCGACGCCGAGGAGCGGGTTCGAGGGCGTCTCGACCCAGACGAGCTTCGTGCGCCCCGGCTCGATGGCCGCCTGGACCGCCGCAACATCGGCCATGGGGGCGACGGTGTGCTCGACGCCGTGCGCCCGGGCGACCCGGTTGACGTAGCGGTAAGTGCCGCCATAGGCGTCGGTGGGGACGACGAGGTGGTCACCCGGACCGACGAGGGAGCGGACGACGCAGTCCTGCCCGGCCAGCCCGGAGGCGAAGGCGAACCCGCGCGAACCCCCTTCCAGGGCCGCGAGGCACTCCTCGAGGGCGGCGCGCGTGGGGTTGGCCGAGCGGGAGTACTCATAGCCCCCGCGCAACCCGCCGACGCCGTCCTGTTTGAAGGTCGACACCTGGTAGATCGGCGTCACCACCGCGCCGGTGGACTCGTCGGCCTCCTGCCCGGCATGGATGGCCGTCGTGGAGAAGCCGCGGGGGCGCTGCGTGGTCATGGCGAGCGACTTTAGCCCCGCGCGGCCGGTCGTGGGTGGCAAGCGGGCTGAGCGACGGCTAGGCGACGGATAGGCGACGGCTCGGCGTTGACGAATCAGGCGCGGACGCAGTCGTGCACGAGACCGGTGAACGCCCGGGTCGTCGTCTTGACGGTCACCTGATGGGTGGTCGTGCGCTCGGTCGCGGGGGGCAGGTCGACGGTCACCGTGCCCACGACGGCCTTGCGCTGGTCTTGGGCTTGGACCGTGCAGACGACGGCCTGTGCGGGTGGCCGGTGCAGGTCGAAGGTGACCACCGTCGTCCGGTCGTCGACCACAGACACCGCCGTCAACGTCACGTCGATGGCCTGGTCGGCCACCGACAGGACCTTCCACGAGGCGAACCCGGTGAACGCCAGGGTGAACGCGATGCCCAGCGCCCACCACTTGCCGGTCCCCGGGGTGATCCGCGGACGTTGAGACGACACGGGGTAAGCCTTCCGCCGAACGGTGGGATGATGGTCCACCGTAACCCCCTCCCTGCGAAGGACACGATTCAGGTATGCCGCCCACCCCCGAGAGCGCGCCCGCACCCGACACCGGGCAGCGTCGTGACGGCTTCCGGCTCCTGGCCGTCCATGCTCACCCGGACGACGAGTCGAGCAAGGGCGCTGCGGCGTCGGCGATGTATGTCGCCGACGGAGCCCGGGTCTGCGTCGTGTCCTGCACCGGCGGGGAGCGTGGCGACGTCCTCAACGAGGCGCTCAAGGACGACCCGCACATCCAGCGCGACATCGCCCAGGTGCGCCGCGACGAGATGGCCGCAGCGGCCGCCGCTCTCGGGGTCGAGCATGTCTGGCTCGGGTTCGTCGACTCCGGTCTGCCCGAAGGCGACCCGTTGCCGCCGTTGCCCGAAGGGTGTTTCGCCCTCGAGCCCATCTCGGTGACCACCGAGGCGCTCGTGCGGGTCATCCGCGAATTCCGACCGCACGTCGTGACGACCTACGACGAGCACGGCGGCTACCCCCACCCCGACCACATCATGACCCACACCGTCTCGATGTCGGCCTTCGCAGCGGCCGGCGACCCCGCGGCATACCCCCATGCGGGGCAGCCGTGGCAGCCGGTGAAGCTCTACTACAACCAGACCCACTCGGGCGGGCGGATCCGGGCCTTCCACGAGGCCTTGCTCGCCGAGGGGTTGGACTCGCCTTACGGTGAGTGGGTGGAGCACATCGAGCGACGCGGGCAGCGGCACGTGACCACGCGGGTGCCGTGCGCGGAGTTCTTCGCCGCTCGCGACCGGGCGTTGCTCGCCCACGCGACGCAGGTCGACCCCGAGGGCTCGTGGTTCAAGATGCCGCGCGAGCTGGAGCGGTCGGTCTGGCCGACCGAGGATTTCGAGGCGGCGCTGTCCTATGTGCCGATCATCGAGGTGGAGGACGATCTGTTCGCCGGGCTGCCGTCGGTGGCGGAGGCGGACGACATGGCAACGCGTCAGGGTTTGACGCTGGTGTTCGACGGACGGGTGGCGGTCTAGATGGGTGGTCCAGTTCCCAACTCGGCGGTCGGGCCGGGGCTCGGGGCGTTCCTCGCGTTCTTCGCGCTGGCGGTCGCGCTCTACTTCCTCATGCGGAACATGAATGCGCGGATGCGCCGGATGGCCTATCGCGAACGCGATCGGATCGCTGCCCTGGAGGCGGCCGAGGCGGCGAAGTCTGGGACCTCGACGCCGGCGGACTCGGGGCCGACGGCGACGCCGAGTGATGCGGCGGCCCAGGGTGATGCGGCCGCACCGAAGCCGAAGCGGAAGAAGCCGAACGAGCCCTGAGGAGCGAACGAGCCCTGAGCGAACGGGCTCGCCGTCGGGGTCAGGCCGTCGCGACGGTGTATGCCGCGAGCGAGACGGCCACGAAGTGCGTGATGAACGCGGCGACCGTGCAGGCGTGGAAGACCTCGTGGAACCCGAACCACCGCGGTGAGGGGTTGGGACGCTTAGTGCCGTAGACGACCGCACCCACGGTGTAGAGGACGCCGCCCGCGACGATGAGCGACATGACAGCGGCCCCGCCGCCGGCCAGCAGCGGCGTGAAGTAGAAGACGGCGACCCAACCCAGCGCGACGTAGATCGGCGTGTAGAGCCAGCGGGGCGCGTCGACCCACAGCACCCGGAAGGCCACGCCGCCGAGGGCGCCGGCCCACACGGTGATCAGCAGGGTGCGAGCCTGTTCGGTCGGCAGCAGGCACAGGGCAAAGGGCGTGTAGGACCCGGCGATGATGAGGAAGATGTTCGAGTGGTCCAGGCGCTTGAGCACCTGGTGGACCTTCTGCGACCAGTTGCCGCGGTGGTAGACCGCCGAGGTGCCAAAGAGCATGGCGGCCGTGATGACGAAGACCACCGCTCCGATCCGCGCTCGGCCGGCAGGGGCGAGGATGATGAGGACCAGGCCTGCGATGACCGCGACGGGGAAGGTGCCGGCGTGCAGCCACCCGCGCAGGCGGGGTTTGGCGACGTGGTGCTCGGGCAACTGGATGGCGCTCATGAGTCAAGGATAACTTACGTTGCCGTAACTTACGACTCCGTAAGTTACGAGTGTGAGGCAAGGCTCGCGGCATACATGACCGTGCGAGCGCTATCTCCGGGGTCAGGGGGTTCGCGGGGGCGTAAAGATGACCGTGCGAGCGCTATCTCCGGGGTCAGGGGGTTCGCGGGGGCGTAAAGATGACCGTGCGAGCGCTATCTCCGGGGTCAGGGGGTTCGCGGGGGCGTAAAGATG
>ERZ724525.1576-NODE-1576-length-13324-cov-6.638481_pt1 | contig 13324 bp, 13 predicted proteins | sample MGYA00376058_ERZ724525 | MGnify/ENA primary metagenome ERZ724525 (study PRJEB28724, sample SAMN07190888) | wastewater metagenome | isolation source: influent of sewage treatment plant in Hong Hong | place: USA: Christiansburg, Virginia | collected 2016-03-01 ... | reverse complement strand
TAAACCCCAGCTCTTTGAGCTGGGGTTTTTTTATGGGGATTCGTATCGGATTGCGCTGGCCCATCCGCATTCACATCTACCAAATGGCGGGCAGAGAAACATGCTGGGGCATCTATTTGGGGCTCGGGAACTCAGAGTAATCCGTGCTCAGCAAGGCTGTAGGCAGCATCTCCGTCCGCTGTGATTCAAATGATGAGAGTAATTCGTTTCTGTTGATGTTTAAATATTGTTCTTTATCATGGGGTTATCTTCTTGTTTAATTCTCATGCGGCGCAACATTTTGCTTGCGTTCAACTCTTGTATAAGACATAATATAATCAATATAATCGTTTTAGGAGTTTACTATGCCTATCGCTCTTCCTGCGGGTATGCAAATCAGTGCTGTTGTCACTGAGGCTTATGCACACATTTTAACTTTTGATGCTTTGACTTTAGTGGCGGATTTGCACCGTGAGTTTGCTGCGCGGCGCAAGGTTTTGCTGCAAGCACGTGTTGAGCGCGCAAAGTCGCTGGATGCAGGTGAGCGTCCAGATTTCTTGACTGCGACAGGTGATGTGCGTTCAGGTGATTGGAGGGTGGCACCGATTCCTGCGGCCTTGCAATGTCGTCGGGTGGAAATCACGGGGCCTGTTGAACGCAAAATGATCATCAATGCATTGAACTCGGGTGCTGATGCCTATATGTCTGATTTTGAGGATTCCAATTCACCGAATTGGGATAATCAGGTGCAGGGGCAAATCAATTTGTATGATGCGATTCGCCGCCAAGTGGATTTTGAGACCAACGGCAAAGTGTATCAATTGAACGACACAACGGCGACATTGTTGGTGCGCCCACGTGGTTGGCATTTGGATGAAAAACACGTGCAGGTCGATGGCGAGCGCGTATCGGGCGGTATTTTTGATTTCGCTTTGTATTTTTTCCATAACGCCAAAGAGCTGTTGGCGCGTGGCGCAGGCCCCTATTTTTACTTGCCTAAAATGGAAAGTCACCTTTAGGCGCGTTTGTGGAATGATATTTTTGTGATGGCGCAAAACCGTTTGGGTATTCCGCAAGGTACGATCAAAGCCACTGTGTTGATTGAAACCATTGTGGCGGCGTTTGAGATGGAAGAGATTTTGTATGAGTTGCGTGAGCACAGCGCGGGGTTAAATGCGGGGCGTTGGGATTATATTTTCTCGTGTATCAAAAAATTTAAAAACGACAAAGATTTTTGCTTGGCCGATCGTTCACAGGTGACCATGACGGCACCATTTATGCGCGCATATGCACTGTTGTTGGTGAAAACATGCCATAAACGCGGTGCGCCTGCGATGGGTGGCATGAGTGCTTTGATTCCAAGCAAAACCGATGCGGAGGCGAATGAGCGCGCTTTTGCAGGCATTCGCAATGACAAAACCCGTGATGCAAATGATGGCTATGATGGTGGTTGGGTGGCTCATCCTGGTTTGGTGGGTGTTGCAATGGCGGAGTTTGTGAAGGTTTTGGGTGACAAACCAAATCAATTTGAGAAACAGCGCGATGAGGTGAATGTCACGGCTGCTGAGCTGTTGGATTTTAAACCAGAGGCACCGATTACAGAACATGGTTTACGCAATAACATCAATGTGGGCATTCATTATTTGGCGGCTTGGTTAGCGGGCAATGGCTGTGTGCCGATTCACAACCTCATGGAAGATGCGGCTACTGCTGAAATTAGCCGTTCACAAGTGTGGCAATGGATTCGTTCAGACAAAGGCATTTTGGATGATGGCCGCAAAGTGACTGAAGTTTTGGTGCGCCAAATTGTGGCTGAAGAAACGCTTAAGGTGGAGGCGGCTTTACAAGGCTTGGACACGGTCAAGCGTGCCTCCGAAATTTTCACCGACATGAGCACGCGTGAAGATTTTATTGAGTTTTTGACATTGCCGTTGTATGAAGAATTTTAAGGTATCCATGAAAACTGGGTGGAATCCTGTTTTTATGTTTAATGTGTAATTGATGCAGTATGCGAAATAAAAACACCTCGCCATTGAGTTGGCGAGGTGTTTTTATTTCAATCGTCGTGATTGCTGGGTTTATCTTGCTGTGACTCCAGCCACAACGCGTTGGCAATGGCAAATAATACGGCAAAGCCCAAGCCTAAAATCCAAGAGAAATACCACATGGTGATGTCCTTTATAAATGAAGCAAATGGAATGGTTGGTGATTAATAAAGTGATTTATCGTTGGCTTGAACATATTCAACAGTGACTTTGCCGCGCATCACACGATAAGCCCAACTGGTGTACGTGATGATGAGGGGGACGAAAATCAGCGCACACCAAAACATCACATTCAACGTGTATTTGCTTGAAGAGGCATCCCAAAGGGTCAAGCTCATGTCGGGGTGAGTCGATGATGGGAGCACAAACGGGAACAATGCCACAGCTGCAGTTAAAATCATGCATGTGACAGAGATTGAACTGGTGACAAAGGCCAACAATGTTTTATTCATGGTTTGTAAAATAAGCGTGCTCAATACCATGACATAAACCCCAATAGGCAATAGCCACGCCACAGGGTGGTGTTTAAAATTACCCAGCCACGCTCCCGGTTGTTGATCAACCGTTTTCATCAAAGGGTTGAGTGTGCCATTCAAGTCCCCCGCATGTGTGATGATGAGGCCATTCATTTTTGAGACCCAAATGCCTGCAAGGCTAAAACAGACCAAGAGCATAATGCCAAATAAGCGGCTGCTGGCCTTGGCACGGCGTTGAATATCACCTGATGTGCGGTGTGTAAGGAATGTGGCACCCTGCAAGATCAACAGACACAGGCTGATGAAGCCGCACAAGAGGGCAAATGGATGCAGCAATTCAAAAAACGACCCTGTATAGAATGAGCGCATGGTGTCGTCCAAATAAAAAGGCAGGCCTAAAAACAGGTTGCCAAAAGCCACACCAAATAAAAGCGATGGAACGACACTGCCAAAACAGATCAAGGCATCCCAGTTTGTGCGCCAGCGGTGACCGCTGAGCTTTGAGCGGTATTCAAAACCTACGGGGCGAAAGAAAAGGGCGACCAGCAACAGCAACATGGCCCAATACAAGCCTGAGAATGCAATCGAATACACAAAAGGCCAAGCCGCAAATATGGCCCCTCCTGCGGTGATGAACCAGACCTGATTGCCATCCCAGTGTGGGGCTATGGTGTTGATGATGGCGCGCCGTTCTAAATCGGTTTTGCCAATAAAAGGCAATAAAGCCCCGACACCCATGTCATGGCCATCCATGATGGCAAAGCCAATCAATAGAATGCCAATCAACAGCCACCAAATGAGTTTGAGCGTGTAATAATCGAACATGATGGGATCCAATCAGTGAGTAGAGTCGGTTAACACAGAAGGGCCGAGGCGGGCATATTTCACCATCAAATACATTTCAACGATCAACAGCCCGGTATAAAACACCACAAACCCAATGAGTGTCGCCACAACAGTGCCGACCGAGTTGTTTGAGGCCGATAAATATGTGGGCAACACCCCAAACACCGTCCACGGTTGGCGGCCGTATTCAGCGACAAACCAGCCCACCATGATGGCAATCCACGGCATGGGCAGCCACAACAGGCACAATTTGAGAAAACCACGGTGATCCATCATGCGATTTTTTGCACTCAACCAAAATGCAGTGAGGAAAATCGCCAAAAATGAAAAACCCAAAAAGACCATGATGCGGAACGACCAAAACATGGGGGCGACTTTGGGTACAGTGTCGTGCGCGGCTTGATCAAGCATGTCGGGCGTGGCTTGTTTTAAATCGTTGGCGTAGCGTTTGACCAACAAACCGTAACCCATGTCTTTTTCGTACTGTGCAAAAATGACTTTGGCTTGCATGTCATTTGGGTTTTTGCGCATGGCCTCCAGTGCGATCACGGCTTTGACACCGTTCTCAACACGGACACGGTTGGCGGCACGAATGTCTTTGATGCCGATGATCGGCGTGTCAAACGAGCGTGTGCCAATGATGCCCATGAGGTAGGGGATCTCGATTTCGAAATCATTTTTTTGCTCAGCCTCGTTTGGAAACGCAATCAAAGCCAAACCTGCGGGCGCAGGCTGCGTGTCCCACATCGCCTCAATCGCTGCCATTTTGGATTGCTGCGCTTCGTTGACCGTGTAGCCAGACTCATCACCGAGGACAATCACCGATAATGACGAGGCCAAGCCAAATGCCGCCGCAATGCGAAACGAGCGTTTGGCAAAAGGAACGTATTTGTTATTGAGCATGTAATACGATGAAATCGCCAGCACAAACATCGCGCCCGTCACATAACCTGCGGACAGCATGTGGACAAATTTATTTTGGGCCGTTGGATTAAAGACAATGGCTGAGAAACTATCCAACTCCATGCGCATCGTGATGGGATTAAAATGCGAGCCCACTGGGTCTTGCATCCAGCCATTGGCGATCAAAATCAACAGTGCCGATAAATTGGTCGCCAAAGCCAAAAAACCCGTGACCGCTAAATGCTGTACTTTGGATAAACGTGCCCAGCCAAAGAAAAACAAACCAAACATGGTGGATTCTAAGAAGAAAGCCAATAAGCCTTCAATCGCCAATGGCGCCCCGAAAATGTCACCCACGTAATGCGCGTAATAAGCCCAATTCGTCCCGAATTGAAACTCCATCGTGATGCCTGTGGTCACACCGAGGGCAAAGTTAATGCCAAACAATTTCCCCCAAAATTTGGTCATGTCCTTGTAAATGGTTTTGCCCGTCATGACGTAGACCGCCTCCATGATGACCAAAAGCCATGACAAACCCAAAGTCAGCGGTACGAAAATAAAATGAAAAAAAGCGGTTGCGGCGAACTGCAGTCGCGCCATATCGACAGCTTGCGCGTCAATCATGAGGTGCTCTCCCTGAAATATAAGACTTGGAATGGGTCAATCCTTGCTCTGCATGAGCGCGGATTAATGATGGATTCAACGGCTTATTCTTCTCATCGCAACAATGTTGATGGCGCTAAAGCATGGGTGCTTAAGTGGATATTCGGCCATTTGAATCCAATCAATACAATGTATTTTAATTTCAAATCAATTGGATTGGAGGGGCGCGTGGATCAGGCCAGCGCCAGTGGTGCAGCATAAAGGCGCGGTGCGCTGGAAAGTGTGGTGTTGTGTTTTGCCTAAAAACTGCAAAAAGAAACCAAAATGCAAACAACAGGCTGAGGGCGGGCAGTGAAAACAGACACCAAGGACAAACGGGTTGATGGGGAGGGTGACGCAAACCATCATTGAGCGCTGGTGCTGCAATGGCCGAACCTTTGATTGAGGGGGCTTGAGGGGCATCACTGCGCCACACGTGTGCAACACCTTTTTCAGTGCACACATCCACCCAATGCCCAGATGATGTCCGGCTGAAATGCGCGGGCAGCATGGCTGATGCGATCATCAGTGACAAGAAAAAAACACGCCATGCATGTTTAAACAGGCGTTGCGGGCGGGCAAACATGTTTAGCATCTCTTAAAGTGGTGTTGTGGGGATGTCGCATCCGTGAGCTGACGATCATGGTGCTGTCGATCGTGGGGTTGGCAACGTCGGTTGCACCTCTTTTTCACTGGAACTGGTGTAAATGTGTTCGATGTCGGTGATCGTCACTTTCACTTTGTTGGGGCGAATCAAGCCATACCATAAGCCATATAAGACCAGCAGTTTAATCAAGACAATCCACAACAAGTGCTTGCCCAAACGACGATCCGCTTGTTTGGGCGTTTGGGCAGCTGGTTGTGGGGCGCGCGTTTTCATGTGCCGCTGACTTTTTCAATGTTTGGCGAGTCCTCGGATGCTGTGCGTGCTTTTTTGAACGTCAGTTTATCTGCCATGGCCAAAACGTTTTTAACTTGAATCCCTAATTTCATCAAACGCACCAATTCTTCGGGCGATAAATTTTGAACCTCGCCAAACCACGTGTTGGCCAAATCGAACAAATCGTTCATTTTGCGAATTTGTTCTTGCGCGTGGATTTCGGCTTCACAACAGGGCGATGCTAAAAGTGCTTGGCGCAGCATGGTGGCGGTGGGCTCAACCTCACGGCGATGGCGTTCCGCGGCTACGGTGCGGAAGATGTCCCACACATCACCGAGGCTGGAAAAATGCTCACGGCGGTCGCCTGGGTTGTGGTGCATTTTCACCAAACGCCAACTTTGTAATTCTTTAAGGCCGATGCTCACATTGGAGCGCGAAAACCCCAGCGACTCAGAGATTTGCTCTGCCACCAAAGGGGTTTCAGAAAGGTACAGCAGGGCATAGATTTGACCCACGGTGCGGTTGATGCCCCAATTGCTGCCCATTTCACCAAAGTGACTGACAAATTTTTGAGTGATGGGTGGGAGCGTCATGGGCTGAATGTCCTTGCTGATGTTGTGGTTGTTTTTGTAATTTCATAAATTTGTGAAACTTGAAAAATGATAATACGAAAGCAATAGAAAAGCAATGTTTGTCTCATATTAAGAAAGGGGCTTCATTTAAATACAACACCTGAATCCAAAGCACCTGAAGCAACGTTTCAAAATGATTGAGGTGCGTGGGTTGGGCGAAAAAGGGCTTTAAAAAAGCATCCCTGATTCAGCGTATAATGGTGGTTTTTGTACAAGGATGAGTGTATGAAAGCGGCGATAGAGGTCAAGCATGTGGTCAAGCACTATGGTGACTTGACTGCGCTCGATGATGTGAGTTTCACCATCGAACAAGGGGAATTTTTTGGTTTGTTGGGGCCCAACGGGGCGGGCAAGACCACTTTGATTTCTTGCATGGCGGGTTTGGTGCGCCCCAGTTCGGGGGCGGTGAGCATCATGGGATTCGATGCCCACGGGGATTATCAACATGCGCGCCGTCAGCTGGGCGTGGTGCCGCAGGAGTTGGCTTTTGATCCCTTTTTCACGGTGCGAGACACTTTGCGTTGGCAATCGGGCTATTTTGGTTTGAATAAGAACGATGCATGGATTGATGAGTTGCTGCACCACCTTGGCTTGAGCGATAAGGCGAATGCCAACATGCGTCAATTGTCAGGCGGGATGAAACGCCGTGTTTTGGTGGCGCAGGCTTTGGTACACAGGCCGCCCGTGATGATTTTGGATGAGCCCACTGCGGGCGTGGACGTTGAGTTACGGCACACGTTGTGGCAGTTCATCTCTCGCTTGCACAATGAAGGGCATACGATTGTGTTGACCACGCATTACCTCGAAGAGGCGGAGCAGCTGTGTGGGCGCATTGCCATGTTGAAAAAAGGTGAGCTGATTGCTTTGGATCGCACCAGCACGTTGTTGCAGCAATTGGCTGGTGTCAAGCTGAGCGTCAAAGTTTACAACAGCCTGCATGTGGCGGCTTTGCCTGCTGATGTGCGTGCGCTGTGCACTCAAGCTCAAGAGGCCGATGCGCAAGAAAAACTGTCTTTCACCTTGAAGAAAGCCCATCAGGTGGAGTCGGTGTTGGCGGCGGTGCGTATGGCGGGCGGTGACATCGAGGATGTCGCCGTGTCGCAAGCGGATTTAGAAGAAGTGTTCGTGCGCATGATGCAGGCGGACTCTGGATTGAATGGATTATTGGGGGCGCACGCATGATTGGCTTATGGACGTTGTTTTTAAAAGAGGTGCGCCGTTTTTGGAATGTCGGGTTTCAAACCGTTGCGGCGCCGGTCATCACGGCTTTGTTGTACTTGATGATTTTTGGGCAGGTCTTGCAAGGTCATGTCAAAGTGTATGGCACGATTGACTATGTGAGTTTTCTGGTGCCCGGTTTGGTCATGATGAGCGTGTTACAAAATGCGTTTGCGAACACATCGTCATCAATGATTCAATCCAAAATCACTGGCAATTTGGTGTTTTTGTTGCTCTCGCCGCTCACCCCCTTGCAAATGTTTGTCGGTTACGTGGCGGCCGCTGTGGTGCGTGGTGTCGCAGTGGGTTTGGGCGTGATGTTGGTCACGGTGTGGTTTGTTGATATTCAGATTGCGCACATCGGCTGGGTGCTGTTGTTTTTGGTGGCTGGCGCGGCGTTGTTGGGTACGATGGGCTTGGTGGCGGGCATTTGGGCTGAAAAATTTGATCAGCTCGCCGCGTTTCAAAACTTCATTATCATGCCCGCGACGTTTTTATCTGGCGTGTTTTATTCGATTGAGTCTTTGCCAATATTTTGGCAAAATCTGTCTCATTTCAACCCGTTTTTCTATATGATAGATGGTTTTAGATATGGCTTTTTTGGCCAGTCCGATGTGCCGTATGGCCGCAGTTTGGCTGTGGTGTTGGTGGCTTTGGCGGCACTGTCTGTTCTGGCCGTGGGCATGTTGAAACGTGGTTACAAGCTGCGTCATTAATTTTTTAGAAGGCATTATGGAACACCCAAGCACAGAACAAATCAAAGGTTTTATCCTGGCGGGTCTCGCTTGCGAACACCTTGAGGTTGAAGGCGATGGCCGCCATTTTTATGCCGTCATTGTGTCGTCGAGCTTTGAAGGCCAACGCACATTGGCGCGCCAACGTGCTGTGTATGCAGCACTTGGTGAGCGCATGAAGGAAGAGATTCACGCCTTGTCGATGAAAACATACACGCCGAGTGAATGGCAAAACCGGCAATAAAAATAGAACGGCGTATCTTTTTTAACATAAAATAGAATCGGGTCGCTCATCAGCCGTCACACATATTTTTTATAACAAACAAAAAAAGAGGAAGGCCTCTTTTTTTGATAAGGACAACCATGGAACAACTTAAAATAACAGGCAACCCCGACATCCGCTTGAACGGCGACATTCGCATTGGTGGTGCAAAAAATGCCGCTTTACCAATCATGTGCGCCACACTGTTGACGCACGATCCTGTTCAATTGCGTAACGTACCCACTTTGCGTGACATCAATACCACCATGAAACTTTTGCGTGAATTGGGTGTGTCTGTTTCTGAGTTGGAGCATGATAAAGTCACGGTGCAAGCGTATGGCACGATCAGCACCAAGGCGACGTATGAGTTGGTGAAAACCATGCGGGCATCGATTTTGGTGTTGGGGCCTTTATTGGCTCGCTTTGGTGAAGCGTGGGTGTCGTTGCCGGGCGGTTGCGCAATTGGTGCGCGTCCTGTCGATCAACACATCAAAGGTTTTCAAGCGATGGGTGCGCACATCACCATCGAGCATGGCTATATTCATGCCAAAGCCCCTGAAGGGGGGCGCCTCAAGGGGGCCCGCATCACCACGGACATGATCACGGTGACAGGAACAGAAAACCTCTTGATGGCGGCCGTGTTGGCCGATGGTGAGACGGTGCTTGAGAATGCGGCGTGTGAACCTGAAGTCACTGATTTGGCCAAAATGTTGGTGAGCATGGGGGCGAACATTCAAGGCATCGGCACGCACCGTTTGGTGATTCAAGGTGTTGAGCAACTGCATGGCACGACACATTCTGTTGTTTCTGACCGCATCGAAGCGGGTACTTTTTTGTGTGCCGTTGCTGCCACGGGGGGCGACATTCGTTTGACGCATGTTGATCCGAGCATCATGACGTCTGTGCTGGATAAACTCACCGAGATGGGGGTTGAGCTTGAATTGGGGGACACCACCATTCGTGCAAAAATGACCCGTCGTGCACAGCCTGTGAACCTGTCAACAACCGAATACCCTGGTTTTCCGACCGACATGCAAGCACAGTTTATGGCGGTCAACGCCATCGCCAATGGTGCGTCGGACGTGACAGAAACCATTTTTGAAAATCGCTTCATGCACGTTCAAGAAATGAACCGATTGGGGGCGAACATTGTGATTCATGGCAACACGGCGCACACCGAAGGTGTGGATGCGACGGCATTGTCAGGTGCCGTGGTGATGGCGACGGATTTGCGCGCATCGGCGAGCTTGGTCATCCTTGGCATGATTGCAGAAGGCACGACGATTGTGGATCGCATTTATCATTTGGATCGTGGATACGAGCGCATGGAAGAGAAGCTCACGAAAGTCGGTGCGGTGATTGAGCGCATTCGGTCGGTTGAAGAGGTTGCTTCTTAATGAATTTGAGGAGCAAACTGGCCTCGTCATAAAAAAATCGCAGCGAAATGCTGCGATTTTTTTATGCACAATTGTCCACAGTGAACAGGGCATGAACGGAAGAGGTGGGTGTGGTGAAGTGAAACATGTAAACACTAGGATAAATATGACCCCAATAAATATTGATGTATTTGAATAAAAAACAGAGGTTTCCTATTGATTTGACTGTTTCCGAATGATATTGATGCTTTTGTCAGGCAAGTGTTAATTCTAGCCATTAAAATACGCCATCAAATTTAATCATTTTTTTATAATTGGAGACAGTATGACTGATACAACTCAAGCGCCAAGCCACATGCGCCACCCAGCCTTGTTGCAATGGGTCAATGACATGGCGACGCTCATGGAGCCAGCAGCCATTCATTGGTGTGATGGCTCGCAAGCCGAATACGACGCGCTGTGTGAGCAGCTGGTTGCAGCAGGGACAATGAAACGCTTGAACCCCGCTTTGCGCCCAAACTCATTCCTCGCTCTCAGCGACCCATCTGACGTGGCGCGAGTCGAAGATCGCACCTTTATTTGCAGTCAAAACCAAGATGATGCAGGGCCGACCAATAACTGGATGGCGCCCGATGACATGCGTGCAACGCTCGCTCCTTTATTTAAAGGCTGTATGCGTGGTCGCACAATGTACGTGATTCCTTTTTCAATGGGGCCGCTTGGTTCTGATGTCGCCCAGATTGGGGTGGAGTTGAGTGACAGCCCGTACGTCGTCATCAACATGAAACTCATGACCCGCATGGGTCGTGCGGTGTATGAGGTGTTGGGCGCAGATGGTGAATATGTCCCGTGCGTGCACACCGTGGGCAAACCCTTGGCGGCAGGTGAAAGCGACACGACATCATGGCCATGCAATCCCGATACGAAATACATCGTGCATTACCCAGAAACCCGTGAAATTTGGTCATATGGTTCGGGTTATGGCGGCAATGCTTTGTTGGGCAAAAAATGCATGGCCTTGCGCATTGCATCGGTCATGGGGCGTGATCAAGGCTGGCTGGCTGAACACATGCTGATTCTCGGTGTGACCAATCCGCAAGGTGTGAAAAAACATGTGGCGGCGGCCTTTCCATCCGCATGCGGCAAAACCAACTTCGCCATGTTGATTCCACCTGCAGGTTATGAGGGTTGGACGGTCACCACGATTGGCGACGACATTGCATGGATCAAACCCGCTGCCGATGGCAAATTGTATGCCATCAATCCAGAAGCAGGTTATTTTGGCGTCGCACCTGGCACGAACGAGAAAAGCAACCCCAACTGCATGGCTTCACTCACATCTGACGTGATTTTCACCAACGTGGCGTTGACCGATGACGGCGATGTGTGGTGGGAGGGCTTGAGCAAGCAAGCACCTGCGCATTTGATTGACTGGCAGGGTAAAGATTGGACGCCAGAGACTGGTCGCCCAGCCGCCCATCCGAATGCCCGTTTCACTGTTGCTGCGACCAACAATCCCGCGCTCGATCCAGAATGGGACAACCCTGCTGGTGTTGCCATTGATGCGTTCATCTTCGGTGGCCGTCGTTCAACCACTGTGCCGTTGATCACGCAAGCCCGCAATTGGACGGAGGGCGTGTATATGGCCGCCACCATGGGCTCAGAAACCACCGCCGCTGCATTTGGCGCACAAGGCGTGGTGCGCCGCGATCCTTTCGCCATGTTGCCGTTCATGGGCTACAACATGAGTGATTATTTTGCACATTGGTTGGCGATGGGTGAACGCTTGGCTGCACAGGGTGCGACCTTGCCCGACATTTTCTGCGTCAACTGGTTCCGTAAAAATGCCGAAGGGCAATTCATCTGGCCTGGTTTTGGCGACAACATGCGCCCCCTTGAGTGGATGTTGGAAAGAAGCGCCCCCAATCGAAGCGCTGGCACAGACCATTTTTTCGGCATCAGCCCAAGCTACGGCGACATGAATTGGCGCGGTAGTGATTTTAGCCAAGCGGCATTTGACAGTGTGATGCGCATGGATAAGGCAGACTGGCAAGCAGAAATGCAACTGCATGCAGAATTATTTGAGAGGCTGAAACTGCGCATGCCCGAGGCTTTAGAGCGGCATCGTCAAGTGTTGTCGACCCAGATTGAAGCGCTATAAAATGCAAGTAAACATTGTATAATGCTCGGTCAGTCATGTGGGGCAGATTTAAAGTCGATATGATTCATATTGAAATCAATTTGACCTAATTGATCTAATGCGTTGATTTGATATTATTTTTTCCGTTCTTGATCGAGTGAGTAGCGACACAAGGCGGTGTGTTCACATGGGAAAAGCCACTGCGCTTTTCCCTGTGTTATTTTAAGGAATTCCATGAGTACATCTCCACTTTGCCCCGTTTGCAACATGCCGAACACCTATCCCGATGGCGACCATTTGGTGTGTGCCGACTGTGGGCACGAATGGTCTCCCACTGAAGCAAGCGGCAATGACGAGGGCGCGCGCGTGGTGAAAGACTCAAACGGCAATGTGTTGACGGATGGCGACTCTGTGATTTTGATCAAAGACCTCAAGGTCAAAGGCAGCTCCATCGTCATTAAAAAAGGCACCAAGGTCAAAAACATCCGCATCGTCGACGGTGATCATGACATCGATTGTAAAGTCGATGGCATGGCCATGTCGCTTAAATCCGAGTTTCTGAAAAAAGCCTAAAACCCAAGCCCGAGCCACCAAAGGGGGCTGATCGTTAAAACGCCGTACCCCACCCGATAAATATCCCATGAAATCAAGGTTTCATGGGATAATTTCACTTTTGTGTGCTGCACCATATTAGGGTGTTCGTTTCAACACGTATTTAATGAATTTGAAAGTAAACGTCATGCTGACTTTAGCACTTTCCAAAGGTCGAATTTTCACTGAAACCCTGCCCATGCTGCGTGCGGCAGGCATTGAAGTGCTCGAAGACCCTGAAAGCTCACGCAAACTGATTTTGTCCACCAACGATGCGCAGTTGCGCGTCATCATCGTGCGCGCCTCCGACGTGCCGACCTACGTGCGCTACGGCGCGGCGGATTTTGGTGTGGCGGGTAAAGACACTTTGCTCGAAACAGGACTGGAAGGCCTATACAGCCCGATTGACCTGCAAATTGCCAAATGCCGCATGTCGGTCGCTGTGAAAAATGGCTTTGATTATGCTGAAGCCGTCGGCAGTGGTGCACGCATCCGCGTCGTCACCAAGTACGTCGAAACCGCCAAGCAGCACTTCGCCGCCAAAGGCATGCACGTCGATTTGATTAAACTCTATGGCTCAATGGAACTCGGCCCGCTGGT
>ERZ724525.1571-NODE-1571-length-13338-cov-10.399006_pt1 | contig 13338 bp, 13 predicted proteins | sample MGYA00376058_ERZ724525 | MGnify/ENA primary metagenome ERZ724525 (study PRJEB28724, sample SAMN07190888) | wastewater metagenome | isolation source: influent of sewage treatment plant in Hong Hong | place: USA: Christiansburg, Virginia | collected 2016-03-01 ... | reverse complement strand
GCGACGTACGCGGCGCGCGCGTGGGCATCATCGTCAGCGGCGGCAACGTCGACCTGGCGCGCTACGCCCGCTTTCTGGCAGACTGAGACCGATTACTTTTTCCGATGACTCCCATGAGCAACGTCCACCTAATCGACCACCCTCTGGTGCAGCACAAGCTGACCCTGATGCGCCGCAAAGACGCCAGCACCAACAGCTTTCGCCGCCTGCTGGGCGAACTCTCAACGCTGATGGCCTACGAGGTCACACGCGACATGCCGCTGCAGGACATCCAGATCGAGACCCCGCTGGAGACCATGACCGGCAAGGTGATTGACGGCAAAAAGCTGGTGCTGGTGTCCATCCTGCGCGCGGGCAACGGCTTTCTGGACGGCATGCTCAACGTGGTGCCCGGCGCGCGCGTGGGCCACATCGGCCTGTACCGCGACCCGGCCACGCTGCAGCCCGTGGAGTACTACTTCAAGATGCCGTCCGAGATGGACGAGCGCGACATCATCGTGGTCGACCCCATGCTGGCCACGGGCAACTCGGCTTCGGCCGCCATTGACCGGCTCAAAAAGCTCAACCCCCGCTCCATCAAATTCGTCTGCCTGCTGGCCGCGCCCGAGGGCATCGCCACGCTGCAAAAGGCCCACCCTGATGTGCCCATCTTTACGGCGGCCATCGACCGTGAGCTGAACGACCACGGCTACATCCTGCCGGGGTTGGGGGATGCTGGGGATCGGATTTTTGGGACCAAATAGTCGGCGTCGTTCATCCAGTGACCGCGTCACTCTTCAACGACTTCCCCCAGATCGCTGGCAATCAGTTTGAATTGCGCCAGCGCCGCTTGCAAGTCTTCCACAATCTCCAGGGCAATCACGCCCGGTGCGGGCAGGTTGTCGCTGTCGGCGAGTGAATCGTCCTTCAGCCAAAAAATATCCAGACTCGCTTTGTCTCGCGCGATCAGCTCTTCATAGCTGTAGGCCCGCCAGCGCCCTTCCGGCTGCTCGGGTGACCAGGTCGCCTGGCGCGCGTTGCGGTTGTTGACGTTGTAGAGGTTCACGAACTCTTGCAGATCATCACGGCGCAGCGGGTTGGTCTTGAGCGTGAAATGCTTGTTCGTGCGCAAGTCGTAGATCCACAACTGCTTGGTCCACGCCGACTCACTCGCGGGCTTCTTGTCGAAGAAGAGCACGTTCGCCTTGACACCCTGCGCGTAGAACAAGCCCGTAGGCAGGCGCAGCAACGTGTGCACATCGCACTCGTGCAATAGCTTCTTGCGGATGGTCTCGCCCGCGCCGCCTTCAAACAGCACGTTGTCTGGCAACACCACTGCTGCGCGGCCATGGGTTTTGAGCAGGGTCTTGATGTGCTGCACAAAGTTGAGCTGCTTGTTGCTGGTGGTGGCCCAGAAATCATCGCGCTCAATGGTGTCTTTTTCAGTGCTGGTGCGCCCGTCTTCCCCCACGATGACCGTGCTGCTCTTCTTGCCAAAAGGCGGGTTGGCCAGCACCACTTCAAAGCGCTCGCCAGGGTCGGCGGCCAGCGCATCGCCCACCACCACGGGCACCGATTTTTCAGAGCCAATGCCGTGCAACATCATGTTCATGGCGCATACGCGGGCGGTAGCCTGCACCAGCTCGTAGCCCGTAAACGCCTTTTCTTTCAAGTGCTTGAGCTGGTCGCGCGTGAGGTTTTTGTTGTGGGCCGTGATGTAGTTGTGCGCGGTGAACAGAAAGCCGCCTGTGCCACAGGCCGGGTCGCAAATGCGCTCGGCCGGGAGCGGTGCCATGCACTCCACCATGGCCTGGATCAACGCGCGCGGCGTGAAGTACTGGCCCGCGCCGCTCTTGGTGTCTTGCGCATTTTTTTCCAGCAGGCCCTCATAGGCGTCGCCTTTTACATCCGCACCCAGAATGGTCCAGGTCTCGGCGTCGATCAAGTCGACGATGACACGGTGCAGCTTGGCCGGGTCCTGGAACTTGTTTTGCGCCTTGCCGAAGATCAGACCCAGCGTGCCTTTCTCTTTACCCAGCGCTTCGAGCACATGGCGGTAGTGCTCAAACAGCTCGTCGCCATCGTGCGCCAGGAGCGTGGGCCAGGCGTAGGCGACGGGCACGATGCTGGGCTGGTTTGCATTGACGTTAAAGGGCGGCGCACTGCGCTCGTCCGCCATCTTGAGGAAGAGCAAATACGTGAGCTGCTCCACATAGTCGCCATAGCTCATGCCATCGTCGCGCAGCACGTTGCAGTAGTTCCAGAGCTTCTGGACGAGGGAGTTGGTGGTGGTGTTCATGGTGTCGATTTTTCGTTCAATCCCCTGAGCAGCGCCTGCAATTGCGTGACAGCCTGCTCTGGGTTACCGGCGTTCATTTGCCCGGGCAAGACGCCGGGCTGTTCGGTGTTGGCTTGTTGCGTGATGATCGCGCTGACGCGCGCCAGCGCTTTGGCGTCAAGCTGCGCTGCAATATCGCGGCCCAGCATACGTGCACCCGCCAGCACATAGTCAAAACTGTCTTCCTGCGTCCATGGCAAAAATTCGTCCCACAACCTTGGCTCCTGCCCTGTTTCAAGGTAATGGTTCAAAATTTGTTGAAGGTCTTGCGCATCTTTTCCCGGTGAGCGGCGATGCCGGTCTTGCCAACAGACGATCTTGAGCCAAGCCAGTGCTGGCAAAGACACCACGGCGGCCTGTACACCCTGCGGCAGTTCCACACCTACGGCAGTCGCTTCGGCCTCGCGAAAACCAAACACGTCCATCACCACGTCGCCGGCGGGCGGCCAGGCAATCTGCCGCTGCTCTGTCTCAATCGCGCCAAACGGAACCAAGTCCACCGGCATACCGTCGCAGTGGCGCAGTCGATGTGGCAAGCCACGCACCTCTGCAAATCGCCCGGTATTGACCAACTGCCCGCGCAGCAACTCAAAAGCAGCCCAGTCGGGGACTGCCAACGCAAAGTCCACATCCCCCGTTTGGCGCTGCACGGGCACACCCCATGCATAGTGCAAATGCAGGTCGCGCGCAAAGGCGCCGGTAATCAGCATGGCGAACCCCAGCGGCGTTGCCACCGCTTGCGCATCGCCCACCACGCGGGCATGCATGCCGAGTTCGGCCTTATGGGAAAGCGCTAGCAAGGTGCTGCTCATAAAGTACGTTGGCAGTTTCTATGCAGCGGCCATCGCCGGTGGCCAGCAAATCGGCATACACCAGCACATGGGGCACCACATCGGGCCGCAGCCCTGCGGGCAACTGGCCCCAAAAAGGCTTGCGCCATTCCAGAATGCGCTCGCGCTGACCATCGGCCCGGGTCATGCGCTGCCTGGCCATCAACATGGGCGGCAGGCGCTGGGCATAAATGGTCAGCACGCCGGGGCGCAGGTAATTCGTCAGCAGGTTTGCGGCTGGTTCGCCGCCCCACAAACCGTCGGCCGGGTCCAGCGGCCAATCGGCCCAGGCATCGAACGTGGGCGTCACATAGGCCCCGTGCAAGGTTTTGTCCCGCAGGCGCCGCGCATAGGCCTGGGCCCAGGCATCGAGCACGCGGCGTGTGGCATTGAGGCGGCGGCGTTTTCCCAGCACCAGCAAATGCCCCTGCTGCTGCAAGTCCTGCAGCACGGCGGGTACCCCGCCCAAGGCCACGCCCGCTGCGGCAGCAATGGCCCGGTGCGGCGCGTCTGCCAGCGCAGGGTCGCACAGCAAAGCAAACAATATTCTTAAACCCACAGGCGTATCGGCTCGCCCCGCAGCGGCAGGCACGGGTTTGTTTGCTCGCTTGCGGCCGGTGATGAACACCAGCGGCGCTGGCAGCCAGGCATTGCCCACGGCGTCGGCAAAGGGCTGGCCTTGGGCGCGCAAGTCATCGGCCACCGGCGGTGTGACGTATTCGGCCACCAGCAACGTGGGTTTGCCGCCCTCTGCGGCCAACTGGCGCGCCTGCATCAGTGCCGCCCCCATGGTGGCGCGTGCCAAGTGGGGCATCGGCACCACGGTGTAGTCTGCCCATTGGCCCTTCTGCCCCACGCGCAGACTGCAGGCGCCGCCGGGCGCAGGACGAGCCTGCGCCGGCACGCCCATAGCAGCCAAGGCTTGCGCTACGCGCTCGGGTAAATCAGGGGTTGGGTCTGCTTGCATGGAGTTGTTCAATTTTTATGAACATTTGCAAATTTTGAACGATACCGACCATTTGCACAAGAGTTCATGTTGTTCAGTTTAAATGAACAAGGCAATTTACTGAACTTTTAACTATCGGCGCCACAACAGTGCAATGCCGAACCGCTTTCGTCCCCGTTGCCTTGGACGGGTGGGCCACAGAGCATGGCTCGTTCTTTGCTGCCTCGCCCACCCCACGCACCCGCACGATCGCTGAGGTAAATTTTGATACAAATAGGCCTCTAGCGCTCGTACCTATTGAGCAAGCAGCTATCTATTTGACAGCAAACCAGTGGTCAGTGGATGCTTAAAAAGTGTGTCCATTGCCAAAATCGGGCAGCCACTGGCCCGTTCAAACTCTGCAGCAATGGCCAGTAGATTGCGGTCACCCGATACCAGCACTTGCGCCCCTCCCGCCATCGCCAAGTGCATAAATGGCTCGTCAAGCACATCGCGGCATTCCGGCACCCGGGGCGGCGGCTGGGGGATGCGTACCGTCTCGGTATAGGGCAGGTAGTCGGCCAGCAATTCGTTTTGCTCTGGTTGGGAAAGACGGAACTTGGGGTAAGCCAACACCCGCACCAGCTCTTGCACCGTGGCCGTGCTGGCCAAAGGCAGCAGCACGCCCTGCTGCCACGCCCGCCGCACCTGCCCGGCCAAGCCGCCGCCAAACACCAGCGCGGACAACACCACGTTGGTGTCCAGCACCACGCGCAAAGGGCTGGTCATGTTTTGGACTGAGGCTTTTTGGCAACCGCCTTCTTGGGCTTGGCAGGGCTTGCCGCGTATGCCGGCACAGCCTCAGTAGCGATGGCGGGTGCCGCTTGGGGCGCTCTGGCCCAGGCCACGGCAGCGGCGATGTCGTCGTCTGTGAGGTTGAGCTCGGCCAGCTTGGCCCGCACCGCGTCGCCACGCTGAATGCGCACGGGCGTGAGGATGATTTGCCCGGCGCGTGCCTCCACGTCAAAGTATTCTGTGGCGCCCACGGCCTGCGTCACGCTCTTGGGCAGCGTGAGCTGGTTTTTGGAAGTGATTTTGGCTAGCATGGCGTTTGCAAGAAAGTAAGGAAATCTTACTTTAGCGAGCAATCCGAAATTGGTAAAGAGTAGTAGCATGGCCACATGACCCTCAAAGAATCCAACCCGTACCTGCGCAGCCGCACTGCGGCGACACGCAAGGTTGCGCTTCGGATTTCTGCCAAAACGTCTTCTGCGGTGGAAGGCATTCGCGCCCCGTTTGCCGCAAGTGCCACCGCCCAAGCACCAGCTACTCAGGAAAGCTTTACGGCGTACTGGCAGCAGCGCGCTGCTTCGAGCGCGCGATAATTTTCTCGAACAACGCTGCCAGAGGCGAATAGTCGCGCGCCATTGCGGCGTGGATTCCACCAATGTAAATGCGCCGCCCTCGCGCCAGCATGGGGCTGAAGTCCAGAGGGGGCAGCCCCGCCTGCAAGGCCATCAGCAACGCTAGCAAACGCGCCAATCGCCCGTTGCATGGCTAAGTTCAACGCTTTGTTTAGTCTTTGCTAAACAAAGCGTTTAGCAAAGACTAAACAAAGCCTAAGTCGTTGAATCTAATAGACTTCGACTGCAAGTAGCTTTCCCAACCTTTGTTAGGCATTGCCTAATCATTGCTATTCCAAAGGCGTCAAAACCCATTTGGACGCCTGCCGGGTTCCAACATTTTGGATCCGCTTCCCGGACAAGGAAGTCAGCAAATTATGCACTTTGGACGCCTTTTGATCGGCGCTCAAAACCTCCGGCAGCTTGCTCAAAAGTAGCTTGTCGATGTCCTCCCGCGACACTGGTTGATGCTCACGCACCAAGTCCACGATCAAATCACGGTAGTAGCGGTTGTCAAAACCACGGTTGCGAATGTGCTGCGCTTTGTCACCCGTAGCAGCCGCCACGCTTCCCGCTACCAGCAAGTTCGGGTAACGCCCCTCCACCAACTTGGCCGCCTTCAAACGCTTGGCCTCATCAGCGTCAATCCGCAGCCCCTTCTGCACCTTGTCCAGCAGCATGATGGTGCCGAGGTCCAGCTCACCCTGTGCCATCAGCAACCGGGTGTAGCGCACATCCAATATGCGCCCACGCAGCGTCACCATCACCCGCTCGGGCTGGGTCAGGTCGTAATCCGGCATGGGGAAGAAGCGCCGCCGCTGCGTCTGAAACATGCGCTTGATGCCACCACCCTGGGTGTCGATCATGTTCAGGCTCACCATGGCCTCGGCCAAATACGGGTTGCGGTAGATTTCCAGCGGTGCATCTTGGTCAATCACCGTCTCCACCCGCCCCGGCAAAAAGCCGCCCACATTGGTCAGCAGCAGCGCCTGCGGCGTCTCCACCACCTGAATGCGTCCGCGCAATCCATAGTCCTGGTGGGCGATGCAGTTGTGCAAGGCCTCACGAATCACCCAGGGGTCGTACTGCGTCAGCTCCACCGGAAACAGCGTGCCATCCGGCAGCTCACGCACCGTCAGGTTGCGGATGCGGGCCAGCACCTTGTTTACGTTGAGCAGCAGCGGTGGGCCAAAGTGTTCGTAGTCCAACTCCTCGTTGCGCTCGTTCTTCAAAATCCAGCTGATGCGCGCCACCGCCGGTGCCAGCAGCGACGTGGATTCTTCACGCCCCAGCAATAGCAAGGCCGCATGGGTAATAGAGCCGCGCATCGTCAGCTTGGCCTTGTTCAAAAACGTGGCGTCATCCCACTCGGCCAGCTCTGCCAAACGGTCGGGCTTGGTCTTGTTCTTTTCCGCAAACTGGCGGCGCGCCTCGGCAATGGCTTGTGGGTCCAAATCAGCCAGCGAGGCCTGCTCGCACACCTGCGCGCTCCAGTCCACGCGGCGCGTCCAGATGGCGCGCTCTTTGTCCGGGTAGCCCGACAACGCGGCCTTACTGGTGCCATTGCGCACATAGGCCTTGCCCCGAAATTCCACAGGCCGATCGAATGCCGGATGCACTTCAAACACCACCACGCGCTGGCCCTGGTATTGGAAGGTGCGAATCTCGAACCCGAGCTTAGGACTCAGCAGCACCGCCAGCCACAGCGGCAGCAACTGATTGCCCTGCCCGGTCTCGGCCTGCGGGTCAAAATTGGTGCCCACCACCGCATGCGTGCCATCCTCAATGCCAAACACCAGATAGCCACGCGGCTTGCCCAGCAGACAGGCTGAATTGGCCAGCGCAGAAAGGTATTCGCCTATGGCCTGCGGCTCGTAGTGGTTGGTCTTGAATTCCAGCCACTCGGATTCACGCGGCTCGGCGCGCAGGCGGTCTAGCAGGGCAGTGAGGTCAGCGGTGTTCATTGGTAGCAAATCTTCTGATGCCCGCGAAGGCGCAGGCCGTCGGGATCGCTGTCGGCCACGAAGATGCGGAGGGAGAAACGAGTTTGCAGATTCATTTACAAGTACAACTCACTTCAATCGCGCAAGAACCAATAATTCCTGAACAGCATCCCGCAAATCTTTCAAAACTTTATCGAGGTCTTCCCTGTGTGCGTTGTAGCGACGATTGTGCGCAGCCTTGTCCCCCAAATCTTTTAGCTTGGGCAAAACAGAGCGCACCGTTCGCCCAAGCGTCCAACTTTTTTCTGAAACAGCCTTATCAACAAGGTCCTTCAGAAATAGATAGTTCCCAAAAGAATCCTTGATACGGTCTTCAATTTTGTGCGCTTCGAAGCACTCAATGATCAGAGTTTCAAGCAAGCGTCTAATCATCACGGCAGAAGCGTCATACCACCCATTCGCGTAGGTACCGTTTGCTTGATGTGCAACACGCTCAATATACCCACGGGTGCCACGCACCATTGCCATATAGATCACCGGCTCGTCGCGTGAAATCGCGGTCTCAGAGGGCGGGCGAATGGTCTGATTTACAAGTTGCTGCAGCCCAGCGGCTAAAGCAACTACATCAGATACAGATTTTTTATCCATCGAGCTACTTGATATATGCACCAAGATGCTTCGCCATGCTTTCGAATATTCTGTCAATCTGCTCAGCCGAAGTGTCCGGAGAAATATGAACTTGAACGTCGATATGAATTGCCGGAACTCTGTGATGCCCAGCCGATGCAGGAGCCTCTGGTGGATGTTGCTTTACCTGTTCTGGCGCAATTGAATTGCTTTCCGAAGGTTTGGACACAACTGGCGTCCTGGTTTTGCTTGCGATGGTGGCCTTTGATTTCACTGTACGTGCTGGCGCAGCCGAACTAGCCGTCTCTTCTCTTTTAGTCGGGTCAGCCTGACTCAAAAGCAGGTAGGTATCGGCATACATTCGTGCAGCCGACTCGCCAACATTGCCGACCTTCATAAACCAAGTCTTGATCTTCTCCTTGTGACTGGCACCGGGCTCAGGGAAAGCCTCGATCAACTCCGCTGGATATGTCTCCTTTCGTATCTCATGGCAGACTGCGGCATATTCATCGTCATGGCGCCAACGAGTAGCCAAATCTGTTGGCTTATTTTCCTGATCTAGAAGGCCGAGTTCACGAAGCGGGCTCAGCACGTTTGACCGCGCAGAAGCTTCTTCCATTGATGACAGTGAAGTAACCAATGTTGTCGTAACGACGGTAGGAAGGGTTTTCTTAAACCGATCCCTGATCAGCCACCAAAGTTTTTTGCTTATTTTTGGGTATGTTGCTGCTGTTGCCATTCAATTCTTTCCTCTTTTAAAAACCAATACAAATAGATGAATCTGCAATTTGGTAAATTTACTGCCTGCTGGAAAAGGCCTCAGCCAGTTTCACCTGTCGCAGCGCCTGCGCGCGCTTGAGGTTGTTATCGACCTCGGCCTCGACTTCGCGGACGATGGACAGGTGGCGGTCGACTTCGGCAAGTATCCGAGGCTGCTCCGCCAACGGCGGCAAAGGCACAGGCATGGCCTTGATGATTGTAGTGTTGAGGTTGGGTTGTGCTGCCCCTTGATTCACTTGGCGCAGTGAATCAGTCTTCGTGCGCAAAAAGTGCACGAGATATTGCTTGAGCGGATATTCAACATCGAGCAATGCAGCAACGCCGTCGTTAATACAGCCTGAGATCAACGAAATTTTCGGCACCCCCAAAGTCGCACCACTATTGGTCAAGAGCAATGTGTGCTCTTCAATGAATCGGCTGCGCTCCTTGCCCTCCTCCGTAAGTCCAGAAGAGGCTTGACGCAGGTAGTCCGACTCGTCGCACGTAACTGAGCCAACAGTAATCCAGGGAACAGGCCCACCAAAATACCGTGGGTCACCCGCTGGTCGTGGCGACCCGCCACGCACAACATTTGAGAGTTGGTCCAAAGACCCAACAGCCCACCCATCAGGAATCAAAGTTGGCTCATCGAACGAAGGCGCTTGGGCAACAAACGCGCCTCGCCCTGTCCACTTCGCCCGCCGCTCCTCAAGAATCCGCTGCAAAAGCTGGTCGCCGGTCTCGTAGCTGCGGCCTTCGCGGTGGGCGATGCTGGCTTCGGTTTCTACGAGGCGGCCTTCGACGGCAGATTTTAGGAGGGAGGCTTTGTAGCGTTTGAGGTTGGCTTTGACGCGCTGGAGGTTGGCGACGGCTTCGTCGAGGCGGGAGAACTGTTTTTCGAGTTCGGCGACGATTTCGCGCTGCTCACTTAACGGCGGAATGGGTAACTCCAAATCGCGCAAGATGGTTTGGCTGATGTTTGGTTGGGCACCACCCACAGCCTTGGCAATCAAGTTAAAGCGCTGACGGCGCAGATACCAAAACAGAAACTTAGGGTCTAGCTCAGGCGGGGGAAAGATGGCACAAACGGCTTGGTTGGTTGCTGCTGCGCGGGCAAGAACACCAAGCTTTCCGACTGTCGCGCCATACATGGCGATCAGCAAAGTACCGGCTGGTAAGAGCTTTGCGCTGGAGCCAGCAAGAGCTTCTTCGGAGATGAACTCGCTGACTTCCGACACAAGACCGTCAGTGAGTTCGCCGGATTTGACCCAAGGAATGTTTCCGTTGAAGTAATCGGGTCGACTACGGCTGGGTGTTCCACCACTTGACGTTCGGCAAACATCTCCAAGCGCCTTGATCTGCCATTTCGACCTTTCAGCGATGTCGAATACTCGCTCAAGAACCGCACTCACGCCGCCAACTCCCGATTCATTTCCTCAATCACCTTGGGCAGCTCCGCGCCAAAGAGCTGGTGCACTTTGCCCAGGCCGCCCTCGGTGTTGAAGGGGGCGTATTCAAAGTCGCCTGTTTCTATGCCGAGGTTGGCGGCGATGTGGTCGCGGATCATTTCTAGCCAGTGTTGTTGCTCTTGCGTGAACGGTTGCGGGTTGTGCTGCTGGTGCTGCGCCAGCCAAGCCTTGAAGTTGGCCTGCACGCGCTCGGGGTACGGCACCAGCTCGTTGGTCTGCTGCATGGCAAAGCGCACCAGGCTGACCAAATCGGTCAGCAGGCGGCGCTGGCTGGCGCCTTTGACTTTGTCTTTGCGAATGGCGGCGTAGGCTTGCCACAGCGCGCCTTCGTCCATCAGGTGCGGCGGGGCGTGCAGGGCATCGGCCAAGGCTTGCACGTATTCAAATTTGAGCGGCGCGCGGGTGGGCCGGCTGTACAAAATTTGCAGGGCAGTGATTTCGTCTTTGTGCTGGGCAATGAAGGCCTCAAAGCTTTGCACCAGTTCTGCGGCGCGGTCGCTGCCCTCGGCAAAGGTGGCGCTGATCAAGCTGTCTTGCGTCACGGTGTCGATCACCAGGTCGGCCTTTTGCTTCATTTTCAATAGCTGCTCGCGCAATGCGGGTGTACTGAAAGGCTTGGTGGCATCTCTAAGCCGTGCATCGGCTTCAAAGGGCGACATGTCTTGGGTGGCGTCGATGTTGAGCGCCTCCACGATGCCGCGCGCCAGGTCGCGCAGGGTTTTGCCGCCACTCAGCTCCACCACCTTGGCCTGGTCGGCGTCTGACGAATCGCGGTCGAGCCTGGCCAGGCGGGCGGCAATGCTGCTCAGCACGTCTTCTTCCACATTGCCCAGGCTCACGGCTTGCAGCAGTTTGTCGAGCCCCACGCTCTTTTTTTGGTCCATGGGGCGGCTGTCGGTTTTGTCGCGCTCGCACACGCCCACGGCATCGACGATGACGAAGTGGTCTTTCTTGATGTGTTCGCCGGGGTTGACGGCGGCCAGGTCGGTGGGGTTGCACACGCGCACGCCACGGCCTTTCATCTGCTCGAAGAAGCTGCGGCTTTTCACACTGCGCATGAAGACGACGATTTCCACCGGCTTGATGTCGGTGCCGGTGGCGATCATGTCCACGGTGACGGCCACGCGGGGGTAGTAGCCGGTGCGGAAGTCTTTGATGAGCTGCTCGGGGCTGGTGCCGCCGCCCTGGGCGCTGCGGTAGGTGATCTTCTGCGCAAACTCGTTGCCGCGGCCAAACTCTTCGCGCAGGATTTCGACAATCTTTTCGGCGTGGTTGTCGTCTTTGGCAAAGATCAGGGTCTTGGGCAGCTCGGTGCGGGCGGGGAACATGTCGGCCTGCCAGCGGTCGCGCAGGGTGCGGACCACGGTGCGGATCTGGTCGGGCGTTTGCACGGCGCGGTCCAGCTCTTCGGGCTGGTATTCAAAGTCGTCGTCCAGCTGCCAGGCGGTCTTGCGGCGGGTGGCTTTGTCTTGCGTTTCCAGCCAGAAGCCTTTGTCCACCTTGGCGCCCTGCTCGCTCACCTCGGTCTTGATGCGGTAGACGTCGTAGTTGACGTTCACGCCATCGGCCACGGCCTGGGCGTGGCCGTATTCCATGACCAGGTTCTGGTTGAAGAAGCCAAAGGTCTGCTTGTTGGGCGTGGCGGTCAGGCCAATCAGATACGCATCAAAGTACTCCAGCACCTGGCGCCACAGGTTGTAGATGCTGCGGTGGGCCTCGTCGGTCACCACAATGTCAAAGCTCTCGATGGGGATGGCCGGGTTGTAGCCAATGGGCTCGGGGTCTTTGAACAGGATCTCAATCTTCTCGGTGGATTCTTCGTCGGCCTCTTCGGCCAGCTCGCGCCCCTTGAGCATGCTGAACATGCGCTGGATGGTGCAGATGACCACGCGGGCCGAGGTGTCGATCTGGTTGCTTTGCAGGTGCTGGACGATGTATTCCTCGCCGAATTTGTAGGCGTTGTAGGGGCTGGCGTAAGCGTCAAACTCTTTCTTGGTCTGGCGCGCCAGGTTGCCCCGGTCGACCAAAAACAGCACGCGGCGCGCGCCGCCGAACTTGATAAGGCGGTAGATGAAGCCAATGCTGGTAAAGGTTTTGCCGCTGCCGGTGGCCATTTGGATCAAGGCTTTGGGCTTGTTGGCGGCCAAGGATTTCTCCAAGTTTTCAATCGCCGTAATTTGCGCGGGCCACAGTTGGTAGCGGGCGCCGCCGGTGCCCCACTCGGTGACCAACTTGGGCATGGCGCGCATGCGGGCCAGGAAGGTGCCTGCCGCATCTTGCGCCGTGTTGGAGCCCGCCGGTGCCTGCAAATAGGTCAGCCACTGCAGCAGCAGCTCAGGGCGGAAGAAGGCGAAGACGTTGCGTGCGCGCGGCTCGGGGTCCAGGCCGTTGGTGAAGTGGGTCTCGACCCCGGTGGACTCCCACAGGAAGGGCAAGGGCCTGCGCCATGCGGGCAAGCTCGCGGGCAGGCCTTGGGCATAGCGGCCAGACTGCACTTCCACACCCGTGAGGGTGGCGCCCTCTTTCTTGGCCTCGATGACACCGCAGGCTTTGCCGTTGACATACAGCAGGTAGTCGGCAAAGCCAAAACCATTGTTGAGGGGGAACTCGCGGATGGCGACGCCAAGGGCCGCATGGATGTTCGCATCGGCCACGCCGCAGACGTGCCAGCCCGCTGACAGCAAGAGTGCGTCTATGGTTTTCCGGGCTTTTGCCTCTGGTGTCATGCTGAACCTCCCTGCGGGCGATTCTAGAAGGCCATCAGCCCTTGGAACTCAGCTTCAAAATTTGAAGCAGCAGTGGCTCCCTGCTGCTTCGGCCGGCGCCCTGCTCCCAGCCTTCAATCCTTGAAACTTGGCGTCTGCTTGCTCATGCTGGCCGTCATCGCAGCGGTCAAGTCGCTGCTCATCAGCATCGCGGCGTTCCACGTAGCGATGTAGTTCAGGCTGTCGGCCACCGAATGGTCGCGGGCGTAGGTGATCATTTCCTTGGTGCCGCGAATGGACAGGGGCGATTTGGCGGCGATGGTGGCGGCAATTTCTTGCACGCCGGCGTACAAGGCCTCA
>ERZ724525.1562-NODE-1562-length-13414-cov-16.985777_pt1 | contig 13414 bp, 13 predicted proteins | sample MGYA00376058_ERZ724525 | MGnify/ENA primary metagenome ERZ724525 (study PRJEB28724, sample SAMN07190888) | wastewater metagenome | isolation source: influent of sewage treatment plant in Hong Hong | place: USA: Christiansburg, Virginia | collected 2016-03-01 ... | reverse complement strand
AAGAGCACGCCTTCCTGGCCGAACTGGCCGAGGCCGAAATCCCCGCCGTGCCGGCTCTGGAGATCGACGGCAAAACGCTGCACGAGCATGAAGGCTTCCGCATCGCCCTCTTCGAGCGTCGCGGCGGACGGGCGCCGGAACTCGACGACCCGGAAGTGCTTACCTGGCTGGGGCGCTTTCTCGGCCGCATCCACGCCATCGGCGCACGCCAACCCTTCGCCCACCGGCCCGACCTCACCATCCAGAACTTCGGCGAACAGCCCCGGGACGAGCTGCTGCAATCGCCCTTCCTGCCGCCGGAACTGCGCGAAGCCTGGCTGTCGGTGGTCAATCAGGCCCTCGACGGGGTGCGCCGCTGTTTTGATCGGGCCGGCGAGCTGCCGATGATCCGCCTGCACGGCGATGTGCATGGCGGCAACGTGTTGTGGACCGATTCCGGCCCGCATTTCGTGGATTTCGACGATGCCCGCAACGGCCCGGCGGTGCAGGATCTGTGGATGCTGCTGTCCGGCGACGCGCCGGCCATGGCGCGCCAGTTCGACAGCGTGCTGGAAGGGTATGAACAATTTGCCGACTTCGACCCGCGCAGCCTCAATCTGGTGGAGGCCCTGCGCACCTTGCGCCTGATCCACTACGCCGGCTGGATCGCCAAGCGCTGGGATGACCCGGCCTTTCCGGCCGCCTTCAGCTGGTTCGACACCCCGCGCTACTGGCAGGACATGATCCTGGCGCTGCGTGAGCAGGTCGCGCTGATGGATGAATCACCCCTGGCGCGGCAGTTCTGAGCCATCCCCATGTGGGTCGGACTTCAGTCCGACAGCACGGGTTCAGCGTCCGAGTCGGACTGAAGTCCGACCCACGGGGAATCAGGCCGGAGCGGCGGCTTCGGCCTCGCCCTTGCCAGCCCGGAAAGCATCCAGCAGGCCACGCATGCGGCCGGCGTCTTCTTCAGTAAAACCACGCTTGAAATCGGTGAGCACCAGGCGGGCGCGGGTCGGCCAGTTGCCCGGCGCATCGTCCACCGCCAGCCATTCGGCGCTCGGCGCCTTGGCGGCCAGCCACTGACGGGCTTCCTTTTCGCGCAGGCCATACAGTTCGTTGGCCGTCTTCGGGAAGATCGTCATCGAGATATCCACCACCCGCGGACGGATATCTTCCGAAAAGCGCGCCGCCAGCTTGGTCAGCGAGAAAATCGTCCGCCAGTCGGACGAAATGACGATGCGGACCTCCGGATAATCGCGCAGCACCGTTTCCAGAACCGGCATGCAGCGGAAGTCCTCCACCTCGCCCCACGGGTGGGTAACCCCGTCGAAATCGAGGAAGACATAGACCAGGCTCAGGGCCGGCGGCAGCAGGTTTTCGGTGGTCTTTTGATGCATCGCAACAATCAAGCTATGGAAACGCGGAAACTTGCCGTTAAGCAAAAAGTCAGTATGTAACAGTGACGCTGGACTATTCTAAGGTCAGCAATTGCTGCGCTGCACTAATTTTCTCATCCCAACGGAGTCCTGCCATGAAACCGATCATCAACCTCGAAGGCAAAGTCGGCCTGATCACCGGCATCGCCAACGAAAAGTCCATCTCCACCGGTGTCGCCGAGTCCTGTATCGAGGCCGGCGCCAAGGTTATCATCACTTACCAGAACGAGAAGACCCTGGCCTTCCTCGAGCCCATCGTCAGCCGCCTTGGCGTTGAAGATGTGCTGCTGCTGGACGTGACCAAGCCGGAAACGATGGACGAAGTTTTCGCCAAGATCGACGCCAAGTACGGCAAGCTCGACTTCGCCATCCACAGTATGGCCTTCGCCAAGCGCGACGACCTGCACGGCCGCGTGGTCGACACCTCCGCCGACGGCTTCGCGCTGGCCATGGACGTGTCCACCCACTCCTTCGTGCGCCTCGCCCGCAAGGCCGAGCCCCTGCTCGAAAAGGCCGGCGGCGGTTCGCTGATCACCATGACCTACCTCGGTAGCGAAAAAGTCATCGCCAACTACGGCGTGATGGGCCTGTGCAAGGCCGCCCTCGAAGCCGCCACCCGCTACATGGCCTTTGAACTCGGCGCCAAGAACATCCGCGTCAATGCCGTCTCCCCCGGCCCGCTGATGACCCGCGCCGCCTCCGGCATCGCCGGCTTCGACGGCCTGATGGCGGCCGCCGTGGATCGCTCCCCGCTGCACCGTCTGGTAACCCCGGAAGACATCGGCGCACTGGTTTCCTTCCTGGTGTCCGACGCTGGCCGCAACATGTCGGGAGGCGTACACTTCGTGGATGCCGGTTACAACATCATCGGGTAAAACCTCTCGGTTCATGATGATCGACCCATCCGCCGCCGGGGCGGATCAGGTGACGGAAGTCGCCTGCATGCCCGACCCGGTGCCGGCTCACCCCCTGCTCGACGGCCTTCGGGAACTCGGGCGGGGGGAATCCTCCATCGTCCTCGACGCAGGCGACGGAGAACGGGTTTTCAAGGTGGTCAGCTCCCCCGCCGACTACTACTACCTCGCCGCCGACGACCGTCCCACCGGCATCCATTTTCCCCGGCTTTACCAAGACCACGGCGTCATCGGCAAGGCCAGCAACGGCTTCTCCTTCCGCCTGCTCGAAATCGAACGTCTGCTGCCCGTCAGCGGCCCGGCCGAAGCCCTCGGCCACCTGCTTTCCCAAGCCTACTGGGAAGGCTGCGAGAAATGGGCCAACCTCGGCGTCAATCGCGGCCGCCTGGCGCTCTACCACATCGCCCAGGAACCGCCCCCCGAGCTTCCCGCCAGCCTGATCCAGGCCATTTCCGCCCTCTCCGACTTCATCGAGGGCTACCCGGTCCAGCCGGACATTCTCAATCCCCACAACCTGATGATGCGCGCCGACGGCACGCTGGTGTTTTCGGACCCGGTCTTTCTGCCCTGAAAGTGTTGAACCGGTGACCGGACAGGTCACAGTAGCTTGACATTCCTCCCCCGGCTGCGGAGCATCATCCGGATCCAATCCAGGGAGGGCCTCACCATGCACAAGCTCATTCGCCGTTCGGCCGTTCAGGGCGCGCAGGCCCTCATCCTTGCCCTGGCACTTGCCGGCAGCGGCCCGGCGAGCGCCGGCAGCAAGCCCCCGTACGAATATTACGTGGTCGGCAATCCGGCCGATGCCAGCCCGGCCCAGCTTCCCCGCGAACCGTCGGTCTTGCTGATGGGCGGCGGCCCGGATGTGGATGCCGCCTTTCCGTGGATGATCACCCGCGGCGGCGGCGGGGATTTTGTCGTGATCCGCGCCCGCGGCACTGACGCCTACAACCCCTACATCTACGCCATGGGCGGTGTCGATTCCGTCGAAACGCTGATCATTCCTTCCATCGAAGCCGCCAACGATCCCTTCGTGATCGACCGCATCAACAAGGCCGAGGCCCTGTTCATCGCCGGTGGCGACCAGAGCGACTACATCAATTACTGGAAAGGCACCGGCGTCGAGCAGGCACTCCAGGGCCTGATCGCCCGCAACGTGCCGATCGGCGGCACCAGTGCCGGGCTCGCCGTCATGGGTCAGTTCGACTTCGCCGCCTTCAACGGCTCGGCCTACTCCGACGACGCACTGGCCAACCCTTACTACAAGCGCATGACCCTCGACCGGACCTTTCTCACCGCCCCCGGCCTAGGCTATGTGATCACCGAGGCCCACCTCGACACCCGCGACCGCATGGGCCGGCTGGTGGCCTTCATGGCGCGCATCGTGCAGGACGGCTGGTCGGGCATGGCCCGCGGAATCGGCGTGGACGTCGAAACAGCCCTCGCCGTGGAAGGCAGCAGCGTCACCCGGCTCGGCACCGGCTCGGCGTACTTCCTGCAAAGCACCGGCCTGCCGCAAGTGTGCCAGCCCCGCACCCCGCTCACCTACCGCAACCTGGGCGTACAGCGCCTGTCCGGCAACGGTCGTTTCGATTTGCAGAACTGGCGGGGCTACAACGACGCCACCACCAACTACACCCTGTCTGCCGAGTCCGGCATCCTGTACTCCACCCAGCCGGGCGGCAGCATCTACTGAACCCCGAACGGGGCGGCAGGCCTTGTGCCCTCCGCCCCCGGCGCTTCAGATCACCGCATCCTTCACTTCGCCGCCGAGCACTTCGAGCAGCGCCGGGATCAGGCGTGACAGCTCGCCGCTCATCAGGGCGAAGTCCGCCTCCATCTGCATGTCGGCGGCGTCACCCTGGCGCTCGGCTTCTTCCTTGATGATGTCGAGGAAAGCCACCCGCTTGATTTCCATCTTCTCGGTCAGGATGATCGAGATGCGGTCATCGAAGGTCATCGCCAGGCGCGTCGGCAGCTTGCCGGCAGCCAGATGGTCCTGCACATCCTTGCCGTCGAGGGCGTGGCGCACGTAGCGCACGGCGGCCTTCTCGTCGGTGACGGCACGCAGCTCGCAGTCGAGGTCGATGGTGAAGTTGCCGGTGGCCTGATTGGCCAGCAGCCAGTCGGTCATCACCGACACCGGCGACAACTGGGTCTTGACCATCTTCACCGGCAACTCGTCGAGGCTGTCGCGCAGCGCGTCAAGGATTTCCTCGGCGCGGGCCGGGCTGGAAGCATCCACCACCAGCCAGCCGTCGATCGGATTGATCCACGCAAAGGCCGTACGGCGGCGCGTGAAGGCACGCGGCAGCAGCTCCTGCAGCACCGCTTCCTTGATTTCCTTCATCTGCTTGCGGCCGGGCTTGAAACCCTGCTGCGCCTCGATGATCTCGGCCTTGTCGGCGGCCACTTCATTGACCACCGACGACGGCAGCAGCTTCTGCTCGACCGCCAGTGCGATGAGGAACTGGCCACCGACCGCCATTACGAAGCGGTCGTCCTTGGTCGGCGAGGTCCATCCGCGGCTGGCCATGTCCTGGCTGCCACAGGGCTGGAACGGATGGGCGGCGAGCTTTTCGGCGAGGGCTTCGGCAGTCAGGCCCCAGTTTTCAGGAAGACGGTAGATCTGGAGATTGCGGAACCACATGGCGGGAGACATCCGTGCTGATGGAAAAGAGGCGGCATTGTAGCGGCTTCGGGGGCCCAATCCCGGTGCAACGCGTGCACAATCCGGTGCTCAATGAAATCACTCTCCCCGCGCCTGCAAGCCCTGGGTCTGCCCCTCGTGTTGTGGGCCGGCCTTGTCGCCTATGACCTGCTGACAAGACTGGCGGCCCAGTTGATGCCGCTGCCGACCGAGGGCGGGCTGACGCTTGCGGTGCAGCTGAGCCAGGGCTTTCTCGCCGCCACCCTGATGGCGGCAGTCAGCAGTTACCCACTGGCACGCCTGTATGGCCGCCGGGCGGTGGTGGTGGCGCTCTTGATGGCCGTGCCGGTGCTGTACCTCGCGCTGCCCGGCCTCACGGCGCCAGGGCAGGCGCCGCTGGCGATTTTTCTGTCGGTGTGGAAACTGCTGGCCTTTGTGGCCCTGCTGGTGGGCGGCACCTGGATCGCCGCCCGGCGCCGCTCAGCCGCCTGAGGCGGGCGGCGCGTCGGCCCGCCAGCCGTTCTCGAAGAGCACCGTTTCCAGCGGCATGCGTTCGGCCCACTGGTGGATTTCGAGCATCGGCCGGGGGTAGAACTCGTCCACGTGGCCGATGCACAGGATCGCCACCGGGCGGGCCCCGACCGGCATGTCGAGCAGCGTGGCCAGCTCCACCGGATCGAAGATCGACACCCAGCCCATGCCGATGCCTTCGGCACGGGCCGCCAGCCACATGTTCTGGATCGCGCAGGCCACCGACGCCAGGTCCATCTCGGGCAGCGTTCGCCGGCCGAAGATGTGCTTCTCGCGGCCGTCCGACAGCGCCACGACGATCACCTCGCCGGCCTCCAGCAAGCCTTCCACCTTGAGGCGCATGAAGTCCTCTTCGCGCTCGCCCAGCGCGCGGGCGGTGGCGCAGCGCTCCTTCTCGACCAGCCCGTGCATGCGCTCGCGCAGGCCCCGGTCGGTGATGCGGATGAAGCGCCACGGCTGCATGTAGCCGACGCTGGGGGCGTGGTGGGCGGCCCACAGCAGGCGTGCCAGCACCGCCGGGTCCACCGGATCGGAGCGGAAGTGACGCATGTCGCGCCGTTCGGCGATGACACGATAAATGGCCGACACCTCGGCCTCCGGGAAACGGTGGGGATTGGCGTCGGTCATGGTGGAACCTCTAGTCGTCGAGCAAGCGGACACGAACCTTCTTGCCCTTGATCTTGCCGTCGTTGAGGCGCTTGAGCGCCCGCTTGGCGATGCTGCGCTCGACGGCCACGTAGGTGGACAGCTCGTTCACGTTGATCTTGCCGATCTGGCTGGCAGTGAAGCCGGCCTCGCCGGTGAGGGCGCCGAGCACGTCGCCGGCGCGGATCTTTTCCTTGCGCCCGCCGAGGATCTGCAGCGTGATCATCGGCGGCACCAGCGGCTCCTGGGTTTCGGCCTGCAGGTCGGCGATGGATTCCCACACCGGCTCGAAGCCGTGGGCACGGGCAATGTTGCCGACCCGCCCCATCTCGTTGCCACTGACCAGGCTCAGCGCCCAGCCGTTCTCGTCGGCGCGGCCGGTGCGGCCGATGCGGTGCACGTGCACTTCCGGGTCCGGCGTCACGTCCACGTTGATCACCGCTTCGAGCTTGGCGATGTCGAGGCCGCGGGCGGCCACGTCGGTGGCCACCAGCACCGAGCAACTGCGGTTGGCAAACTGCACCATCACCTGGTCGCGGTCGCGCTGGTCGAGCTCGCCGTGCAGGGCCAGCACCTGGAAGCCTTCGGCGTGCAGCACGTCGATCAGGTCGCGGCACTGCTGCTTGGTGTTGCAGAAGGCCAGCGTGCTTTCCGGGCGGTAGTGGCGCAGCAGCAGGCCCACGGCATGCAGGCGCTGGTCGGGCGTCACCTCAAAGAAACGCTGGCGGATCTTGTCGGCCTCGTGCTGCTCGGGCAGCGAGATTTCCTGCGGCTGGCGCATGAACTGGCGGGCCAGGCGCACCACGCCTTCCGGGTAGGTGGCCGAAAACAGCAGCGTCTGGCGCGACTTGGGGCAGGCCTTGGCCACGTAGGCGATGTCGTCGAAGAAGCCCATGTCGAGCATGCGGTCGGCTTCGTCGAGGACCAGCGTGGCCAGACCGTCGAGCTTCAGGCTGCCGCGCGAGATGTGGTCCATCAGGCGGCCCGGCGTACCGACGACGATGTGCGCGCCGTGCTCGAGGCTGTCGGCCTGCGGACGGATCGGCGTGCCACCGCACAGGCTGAGGATCTTGATGTTTTCTTCGGAACGGGCGAGGCGGCGGATCTCCTGCGTGACCTGCTCGGCCAGCTCGCGGGTCGGGCACAGCACCAGGGCCTGCACGGCAAAGCTGCGGGCGTTGAGGCGGTCGAGCAGGGCCAGCGCGAAGGCGGCGGTCTTGCCGCTGCCGGTCTTGGCCTGGGCGATCAGGTCATGCCCGGCCAGGGCCACCGGCAGGCTGGCGGCCTGGATCGGCGTCATGGCGTGATAGCCGAGGCGAGTGAGGTTGGCGATGACCGCGGCGGGCAGGTTCAGCTGCTCGAAGGGCGCCGCCACAACAGGCGCGGGGGCCGCGACGAAAATGGCGTCGGCGGCAAAGGCTTCGGGGGTCGCACCGGAATCGGCGTCCGGCGTCGGGGGTAAGGTCGAGTTCATACCGGATTATCCCGGAAAGCGCCGCCCTGCGCCTAAAAACCCTGCGATTTCAGCGCTGTAGTTCCTGCTGCCAGCGGTAACGCTCGCGCGCCACGCGTTCCTGCACACGACGCTGCTCCTCCATGTCGATGCGCCGCTCGGCCTCTTCCTTCTGACGCTTGTCCCATTCGGCCTTGCGGCGGGCAGCCTCCTCGGCACGTTCGAGATCGGCGGATACCCGGTCGGCGTACTGGCTGCGCTCCTGCAGGGCGCGCTCGCGCTTGTACTCCTCCTCCTTGCGGGCGTACTCCTTGCGCCGCTCCTCGGCGCTCTGCACCGCCTCCTCGCGCTGCTGTTTCGCGGCGGCCTCCTGCTCGGCGATCTCCTGTGGCGACAGGTCGCCATACATCTGGCGCCGCTCGGCGGCGATGACCCGCTCCTGCATCTCCACCGCCACCTCGCCGCTCGCCACCCGACTGGCGTTCTTGAAGGCGAAGAGCGAGAAGAAGATCTGGATCACCATGCCGACAATCATCAGGCCGCCGATGATCGTCAGCATGATCCGCCCCGGCGTCCACTTCACATCGCTGATCTCCACCTTCAAGGGCTGCACCAGGTCAGCCAGCGGCACGTGTCCCGGCCCCGGCACCCTCTCCGGCTGGGTCGGCACCAGGCTCGCATCGTAAGTCGCGCGCCGCCCCGGATCGGACAGGATCCACCAGGCCTCCTTGATCACCTTGATCTGGTTGTCCGCATCCATCGGCGCCAGCCCGTGGGGGCCGGACTGATAATGCCGCACCAGACGGATGTGGGCCGCGTGAATGTCCGCCTCGCTCGCCGATGGCGTGAGTCCGAGGAGGTCGTAAAGCGTGGTCTTGGCCTTCATGTTCGAGGAGGGCTCCGGCGGAGGCGGGAATATGGCGCAGATTATATCGTCACGGCGGCGGTGCGCCTCTCGACCGGCGGTTGCCGACCGGCGCGGATCGTTCCATGCTCTCACAAGGTATTCATGCACAGGAGAAAACGCCTTGAATTCAACATTCGTCATGCCGGACACCATTCTCGATTTCTGGTTCAAGGAGACGTCATCCAAGCAGTGGTGGAGCAAGTCGGATGATTTCGACCGGCTCATCGCGTCACGCTTCGGTGACGTGCTCAAGGCCGCCGAACGCTGCGAACTCTATCGATGGCGTGAAACACCTGGCGGGTGCCTCGCTGAAATCATTGTTCTCGACCAGTTTTCACGCAACATCCATCGCGACCGCCCGGGAGCCTTTGCCAATGACCCGCTGGCGTTGGGCCTGGCGCAAACGGCGATTGCCTCGCAGGCAGACCTACAGCTGGAATCCACGCAGCGGGCCTTCCTGTACATGCCTTACATGCATAGTGAGTCGCCGCTGATTCATGCGGTAGCGGTTTCGCTGTTCAGCCAGGCGGGCATGGACGGAAACCTCGAGTTTGAACTGCGGCACAAGGCCATCATCGACCGCTTCGGTCGTTATCCGCACCGGAACGCCATTCTTGGTCGTTCATCGACAGCAGAAGAAGTCGCGTTTCTGAAAACGCCGGGTTCGTCATTTTGAATGCGGACTCCGGGGAGATGTACCGACCCGATTCCCCTCGGTGTCGTGCAATTTCCGCTTGTGGGCAAGCGTCGGCGGGTCGGTGGCGAACGATTTCGCTTCGCTTTCGAACGCTGGCGGCTTGCCGTCGAAGCATGCGGGTTCGGTGGCGAGGCGAAGAGCCTCGGCGGCGAAGGGAGAAGCCTTGCAACCGCGCGGAGCGGGCTTGCCGGCGAGGCTTTTTGGCTCGCTCGCAAGCAGTTTTCGCTTGCCAGCGAAGTTCAAGGCCGTGCCGCCGGGGTTTTGGGCTTGCGGCGGTAGCGCGCGGACATGGCTTCGCGGAGAGATACGAGGTGCTGGCCCCCGCTAGCCCCGCCCGAAACGGGTCAGGCGCACGTCCACCGTCACCGTCAGCGCCGTCAGCGCGGCGGCCCGGGCGCGGCCTTCGGCGGTGGCGCGGTAGAGATGCGGTGTCATGGCCAGCAGGTCGGCAATCTGCTCGGCGCCAACGATGTCGGCGGAATAGCTGACGCTTTCGGTGGACAGGCTGACAAAACCCGCCGGCGGGCGCGGCTCGGCGCTGCGTTCCGGCTTGAGGGCGGGATAGATGATTTCGCGCAGTTCGCGCAGGTGATCGGGCCCGGCATCCACCTGCAGCAGCAGCCCGGCGGGCTTGAGTACCCGGGCAAATTCGGCATAGACGGGGAAGCCGAACATGCACAGCACCCGGTCGAGACTGCCCGGCAGCACCGGCAGGTTGGCGTTGCTGCCGACCACCCAGCTGGGCCGCTTGTCCTGTTTGGCCGCCGACAGGACGGCCCACTTGGAGATATCCAGCCCCAGCACGGCCAGGCTTTGACGGCTCTCGGTCGCCGCGGCGGCCAGCTGGCGCAGGTAGTAGCCCTCGCCGCTGCCGGCATCGAGGCAACTGGCGGTGGCGCCGGGGCGCAAATCGGCCAGTGCCGCGCGGCTTACCGCGGCGGCAATCGGCTGGTAAAAGCCGGCATTGAGAAAGCGCCGCCGCGCCGCCACCATCTCCTTGCTGTCGCCGGGGTCGCGCGAGCGCTTTTGCTGGACCGGCAGCAGGTTGATGTAGCCCTGGCTGGCAATATCGAAGCTGTGCCCGGCGGCACAACGCCAGGTGGCTCCGTCGCGGCGCAAGGGCGCGCCGTCCAGGGGGCAGGCCAGCGCCTGGAATGGAATGATGTTCATGTCGACTCGGTCGCCACTAAGGGAGCGGCGAATTATAGTCTGCCCGCTTTGGCAGGCCGGATCCGTGGCGCGCGCGGGTCAGGCGGTGGGCAGATCGTCGGCAATCTGCCCGTCCACCAGGCGCACGATGCGGTCGCAACGGGCGGCGAGGCGCGGGTCGTGGGTGACGATGAGGCAGGCGCAGTTGGTCTGCCGGTTGAACTCGCGGAGCAGCGCGAAGATGTCGTCGGCGGTGTGGGTGTCGAGGTTGCCGGTGGGCTCGTCGGCGAGGATCAGGCGCGGCTTGAGGGCCAGCGCGCGGGCGATGGCGACGCGTTGCTGCTGGCCGCCGGACAGCTCGCCGGGCTTCTTGTGGGCATGGGCCTTGAGGCCGACGGCGTCGAGAAGCTGCAGCGCGGTGGCCTCGGCTTCGTCGTCGGCGGCGCCACTGGCAATGATGGTCGGCATCATCACGTTTTCCATGGCGCTGAAGGCCGGCAGCAGGTGGTGGAACTGGAACACGAAACCGATGCTGCGCCCACGCAGCTGGGTGATTTCGGCTTCATTCAGGGTGGCGGTGTCGCGCCCGCCAATCGACAAACGGCCACTGGTGGGCCGCTCGAGCAGGCCGATGAGATTGAGCAGCGTGCTCTTGCCGGAGCCGGAGGGGCCGATCAGGGCGGCAAACTCGCCCTCCGCCAGACGCAGGTCGATGCCGTGGAGCACCTCGGTTTCCACCGGGGTGCCGATGCCGTAGGTCTTGGTGATGCCGGTGAGGTCGATGACGGGCGCGTTCATGAGCGGATCGCCTGTACCGGGTCCATGCGCGCCGCACGCCGCGCCGGAATGAGTGCCGAGGCGAGGCCGACGCCGGTGGCCACCAGCGCCGCCATCAGGATGAAGCGCGGCTCCAGCTCGGCGGCAAACAGCGGCGTGCCGTCGGCGTTGCGGTAGATCGCCGAAAACGCGTTGAGCAGCCCGAAGGCCAGCAGGCTGCCGATCACCGAGCCCACCGCCCCGACCAGCGCGCCCTGGATCAGGAAGATCTGCAGGATGAGGCTGCGGCTGGCGCCCATGGCACGCAGGATGCCGATCTCCTTCTGCTTCTGGACGACGCTGACCACCAGCACGCTGGCAATGCCCAGCGCGACGATGATGATCACAAAGCTGCGGATCAGATTGTTGGAAACGGTCTGGTTGCGCAGGGCGGCGAGGAGCTGGGCGTTGGTCTGCATCCAGCTGTCCACGGTGAGGCCGGTGGCGCCCTTCAGGCGGTCAGCGATGGGCTGGGCCTCAAAGATGTCGGCCACGGTGAGGTCCAGATTGGAAACGCCGCCGGGCAGATCCAGCAGGCTCTGGGCCAGCGGCAGGGTCACGAAGACCCAGCGGCGGTTGAGGTCCTTGTTGCCGATGTCGAAGATGCCGCCCACCTGCAGCAGCTCGTCGCGCCCGTTGGGCAGCGCCACGCGCAGCTTGTCCTCGAGGCGGATACCCAGATCCTTGGCCAGTTCGGTGCCGATCACCGCGCGGGTGCCGTCCACCGCAAAGCGCCCGGCCACCATGTATTCCTCCATGCGCACGATGCGCCGGTAGCGCTCGGCATCGACGCCCATCAGGGCCACCGACTTGTTGGCCTGCCCGCGCACCGCGAAGGCCGGCCCGGTCACCACCGGCGACACGGCCGTGACGCCCTCCATGCCGGCGGCCAGGCGGGCCACGTTCTCCCACTGGTCCACCGAGCGCAGGCGCTGGGCGCGGGGCTCGATCACGGTGGCAAAGCCTTCGTCGTCGATGGCGCGGCGGTTAGCTTCTTCGAGCGGGCGGATCACCACGTGGGCCTGACTGCCGAGCACCCGGTCGACGATCTGGGCCTGCAACTGGGTGATGAGCTGGGTCAGGAAAACGATCACCGCCACCCCGCCGGTGGTGCCGGCGAGGATCAGCAGGGTTTGCATGCGCCCCTCGCGCAGGAAGCGCAGGGCGACGAGGGGCGCAAAAGGCAGGCGGAACTTCACTTGGTCATGCCTTGCGGCACCTGCAGGCCACCGACCTTCGGCTTCTTCGGCGCGCGGATGCGGATCTTGTCGCCGTCCAGCGCGCCGGAGGCGGGCAGGATGACCCGCTCACCTTCGGCAAGGCCCTTGAGAACTTCGACCCGGCCGATCCCGGCCAGACCCACCGTCACGTCAGCCCGGCTGGCCAGGCCGTCACGGGCCACGAGCACCCACGGCTTGTTGCCGTCGAGGTCGCGCACGGCTTCGCTGGGCAGCACGAGGGTGGCGTCCTGGTGGCCCGTGACGGTTTCCACCGAGATGGTCATGTCGGGGCGCAGGAAGGCCGGCGGCGTCGGCACCCGGAAGCGGATCTCGACGGTGCCGCGCAGCGGGTCCACCGCCGGGGCCAGGTAATACAGCTCGGCATCGAAGGGCTGGGCCGGGTAGGCATCGGCCACGCCGCGGGCCTTCTGGCCGGGGCGCAGGAGGCGCAGGTTCTTCTCGTCCACGGTGGCGTAGACGCGGGTTTCGCCGGCGTCGGCGAGTTCCAGCAGCACCTTGCCGGCGCTGGCCACATCGCCGGGCTCGGCCTTGCGGGTCAGCACGGTGCCGGCCGAGGGCGCGACGAGGGTCAGTTGCGCGGCACGGGCCTTGGCGTTAGTGAGCTGGGCGCGCGCCTGTTCGACACGCGCCACGGCGGCCTGCCGCTCGGTACCACCGGGTTTCTGGGCGGCCAGCTGAGCCCGTGCCGTGTCGGCAGCCGAGGCGGCGTTGGCGGCATTGCGCAGCGCGTCGTCAGCCTTGGACTGGGCATAGAAGCCCTTGGCGACCAGCTGGCGGGCGCGCTCGGCTTCGGCGCGGGCCACGCCGAGGTTGGCTTCGGCCTGGACCAGCTGCTGGGCCGCCACCGGCTGGCCGAGGGTTTCAATCTGGGTCCGCCGGGCTTCGGCTTCGGCGAGCGCAGCGGCAGCCTGGCGGATCAGCGCGTCGGCATCGTCGGCGCGCAGGCGGGCGAGCAGCTGGCCGGGCTGCACGCGGTCGCCCTCGCGCACGGTA
>ERZ724525.1553-NODE-1553-length-13465-cov-10.115585_pt1 | contig 13465 bp, 12 predicted proteins | sample MGYA00376058_ERZ724525 | MGnify/ENA primary metagenome ERZ724525 (study PRJEB28724, sample SAMN07190888) | wastewater metagenome | isolation source: influent of sewage treatment plant in Hong Hong | place: USA: Christiansburg, Virginia | collected 2016-03-01 ... | reverse complement strand
ATGTGGTGTTCCTGGCGGGCGTTTTCGGCCTGGATGGCGGCAAACAGCTCGGGATCGGTTTGTTCAATCAGGATGTTGCGGTGGTACATGGCAGTGTTGTTGGATAACGGTGGACCTGTGCGCACACACCAGTGGCCAGGACTGCCCAGGCGAACGGCTGAACATGGCATGCAGATACCGCAGTGGCTGCTGCATGCCATGGCGCGCTTCCCAGTGGTCTTCCACGTCAACCCACATTTCCTGAACAGGGGTGTGGGTATATCGCCAGTTGCACGCCTCCAAAGTGTAACGGAAGCGGTTTGTCAGCCTGGTGCGCAGGCTTTAAACGCCTTGTGCTGGCTGGCTGTAGGTTGGCGGGTTGATGATTTGCGCCGACTCGGTCACGGGTATCACGGCCTGTGGTGGCTCTGACATCGGCAGGGCGGGTTTGGCAGGCCCGCTGGGCTGTGCGGGAGAGTTGGTTGTGGTGGTGGGGTCGTTGGCGGGGCGTTTGCCCTGTGCCACATCGCGCAAGCGCACATGTTCGCCCAGCACTTTGGCCACGTATTCGCTGCCATCGACCGTGACCGCTCCGACATACAGGCTCAGCCCCCCTTCAACGCTGCCGGCGCGCCGAATGCAGTCTTGCAGCACTTGTACGCCGACGCGCAGGTTGGTCACTGGGTCGAATGCTGCCAGTTTGCCACCGAAGTCCTCGTATTTGTCGGTGTGAACACGGGTCATCACCTGCATCAGGCCTTGGGCACCGTGGTTGCTTTGCGCAAATGGGTTGAAGCGCGACTCAATGGCCATGACGGCCAGGATCAGTGTTGGGTCGATTTTGATTTTCTCGCCCAAATGAAAAGCCTCGCTGACCAATACGCTCAATGGTTCGGGGGCCACTTTGTATTTGCGTGATAACCACAGTGCCACATTGGCCTGGGCTTTGGGTAGGGCCGACACCTCCACGGCTGTGGCCCGTTCTGCCGCTTGAGGGTCGGGTGTGACCAGTGTGACATCGGTGCGCGTTTCCTGGCGGTTAACCAGGAAAGACAGCACACGCTCTTCGACTTGCAGGCGCAGGTCAGCATGGGTAATCAGCAGCAGAACCAGGGCGGCGATGGCCAGGCCCATCAAGGCCATGCTGTTGTGTGTGAGATTCATGAGCTTGCGCACGGTAGAGGCTGCCACGTTCCTTGCCGATGAAGCAGGGTGGGTGCCTGACTGTGTTTGGGTATTCATGGTGATGTCCTTTCTATAGGGCACAGCCGGCAGTCTGATCGGGTCTTTGGGCAGACCCGGCAGCCGGTTGGTTGCCTGGGAAGGTGTGCTGAAAAGCACCGGAGCAATGACCAAACGTGTTTGCGGGTTAACCCGTGGTCATCAATGAATTTTCATTCTATGGATCAATTAATACCTGGTCAAGACTATAAAAATGTTATTTCATATTAAATTTGATATATGGTGCAGTTTGTCACAGGCAGTCAGCATCCACATGCCTATGGAGAACTGGAGTGCGAACAGCGACAATAAGGAGCTGTCCATCAACAATGAGTTTCTTCAAAGTGGATGGCCCGTTGCCTTGGGATGGCGGCGAATGTCTGCGCATCCTTTTATCAATTACTGCCGAGTTCTGTCGTGAAATCTGAAAGCTCTTCTTCCGCCTCCTCCAAATCTTCTGACGCTGCTGCGCTGGATCAACTCACCGGAGGAGCCTTTACCGCGCCCACCACGGGTGAGCGTTCAGCCCGTGTGCGGGAGTGGCTGGCCTCTTCACCAACGCCTGAACAAATGGCCGAGGTATTTCGTGAGTTGTCCCACCGTGACAAGGGGGCTGCCAAGCCTCTGAAAGAGAAGCTGGACGAACTCAAGCGTGCCAAGGCCCAAGAGGGGCTGGTGGTGGAGTGGGCTGCCAAGGCCCAAGGTTTGCTGGCTCAGGATCGCCTGAACGTGGCCGACGCAATGGCCTGGCAGCGCGATGCCGCCAGAGCGGGGGCACCTCTGTCGCGCGAGCCATTGGCAGGCCTGAAAGCAGCGTTGACCGATCGCATCAAGGCCATTGAAGATTTGCAACACCGCATCCAGGTGGAGCGTGAGGCTGCTGTGTTGCTGGCCCAACGCATTGAGGTGATGTCCACCAAGCCGCTGGCCGATTCGCAGCATGTCAGCCAGAGTCTGGCCACCGATGTGGCCCAGTGGAGTGCGCAGGCGCAAAAGCTGGCAGAAGATGTGCAGTGGAACAGCATTGATTTGCGCTATGCGCCCATGCTTGACAACTCGCGTGCGCAGCTGACGCTGGTGTGGCAAGCCTTTGATGCCGCTTTACAACAGGCCGTGCTGGCCATGGCCGACAGTTCCGCCGCGCTGCCCGCTGTGCCCGTGTGGGCCGACGAGATCCGCAAACAGCGTGGCGAAGCCGTGCCTGACAAAAACCAGCCCGAGCTTTCTGCCGAAGAAACGGCCCAGGCCAAGGCGCATGCCACCGACAAGGTGGAGGCCGCTGTCAAGCAGCTGGCCACAGAACTGGAGCAGGGACACGGCAAAACCCTGCCCAAGCTGGCCACTGAGTTGCGCCACGCTTTGAAGGAGCACGCGCGCTGGTTGAGTCCGGAGTTGGAGGCCAAAGCCCAGGCACTGTTGGCTCAGGCCGGAGACTTGGAAGGCTGGCAGCGTTGGCGTGCCGACCAGTTGCGCCAGGAGTTGGTTGGCAAGGCCGAAGCTCTGATGGCCGGGCCGGAGTCACAACGCCCAGGTGGCAGAAAAATCCAGGAAAGCCTGCGTGCCCTGCGCGAAGCCTGGAAGCAGACCGACCAGGGTGGGCCGCCCAACCATGCGCTGTGGAAGCGTTTTGATGAAGCCTGCAACCAGGCCCACAAAGTGGTGGAGCAATGGCTGGAAAAGCTCAAGGCCGAATCGGCTGCCCACCGTGCACAGCGGCTGGCGCTGGTGAAAGAACTGGAAACTTGGGCCGAGCAGCACGCCAGCAACACCGACTGGAAAGCACATGCACGTGAGCTGCACCGTTTCGCCGATGCCTGGCGCAATGGTGGCCATCTGGGCGAAAAGCAGTTCGCCGAGTTGCAGCCATTGTGGAAGGCTGCAATGAGCAAAGCCCGTGCGCCATTGGATGCCGCACAGGCTACCAACTTGGCACAGCGCCATGCCTTGATTGAACAAGCCACGGTTCTGGGCGCTGCCGATGTGCTGCGCATGGACGCTGTGCGCAGCCTGCAACAAGAGTGGCAAGGTCTGGCCCAGGCTGTGCCTTTGGAGCGCAAGCTGGAGCAAAAACTGTGGGATGCCTTCCGCAAACCGATTGACGAAGCCTTCCAGCGCAAAGATGCCGCCCGCGAGAAGCAGATGGCCGTCATGAGTGAGCATGACCAGCGCGTGCTGGCCGCTGCCCAAGCCCTGCAAGCGGCCAATGCCAGCCAGGATGCCCAGCAAATTCAGCTTGCAATGGCCGACCTCGATGCTGCCATGCGTGGTCAGGCTGCTGCCGTCAAGGCAGCCGGGGATGCTGCTCCGGCTGAGCAAGCTGCGGTCAATGCGCAAGCTGCCCCTGCCGCTGAGGCAGCAACGAATGAGGCCCCAGCTGCACCGGCACCAGCTGCTCCTCGCAAACTGGTGGCCATGCGTGGGGATGATCGTCCTGGCATGAAAAAGGCTGAACCCGCTCCTGCCGGACGCGGATCGCGCGATGCCCGTGGCCCCCGTGAAGGTGGCCGGGATGCTGGCGGGCGCGATGGCCGCCCTGGTACCGGTACGGGCCAATTTGCAGGCCGCCGTGATATGGGTGGCCGTGATGGTGAGCCGCGTTTTCAGGATCGCGGCCCCCGCTTGGGTGATGCTGCTTTCCGTGCCCAGCGTGATGCGATTGAGCATGCACAACTGGCTTTGAAAAAACTGGCTGCCCAGGCCCATGGTCAATCGGTCACCCAATTGCTGGAGGCTTGGAAGGCACGTGATGCGGCCCTGGTGCCTTCAGCCAGTGAGCTGGGTGGCAAGGCCAGTGCTTCGGTGCGCCAAAGCTGGGTGCAGGCCGTCAGTTCAACGGCACAAAGTGGGGCCGGTGATGCGCTGCTGCGCCTGGAAATGGCTGCTGAAGTGCCCACCCCTGCTGCGCACGTGGATGCCCGTCGCTTGCTGCAATTGCACATGCTGACCCGCCGCAACGATCCCACCCCTGCCCAAACATGGCCTCAGGATGTGGCCCGTGTGCTGGGCAGTGATTGGGATGAAGACACTGCCCGTCGCATGCAGCCAGTGCTCAAAACCCTGCTGCGCAGAGCTTGATGAAAACATAGCACGTTACGCTTTCTGAGTAAGCGTAATGTGCTTATTTACTCAATAAAATTGACTGAAAAACGGGCGCATCACTGTGCCCGTTTTTTTCGTTGCCTCGCTGGGCACGCAAAACCTGTAATCTGGGCGGACTGGCATTGGCCTCCCAGTCGCTCAGGACGACTCGGCTGTGGGTGCCATCCAGCGCGTGGTGTGCGGGTTGGTGGGTGTGGCCGTGGATCAGCGTGCTGCAGTTTTGGGCTGTCAGCCATTTCAGTGCCGTTGCGTTGTCCACATCCACCCAATCAGTTTGGGTGGATTTGAGTTGTTCACTGCGCTGGCGCATGCCGTGTGCAATGCCCAGTCGTTCTGCCAGTGGTTGTGCCAAAAAGGCTTGTTGCCAGCTTGTTTGGCGAACTTCATTTCTGAAGCGCTGGTAATCCACATCCGCCACACACAAGGCATCGCCGTGACTCAGCAGCCAGCGGTCATTCCCCCAGTTCAGCACGGTTGGGTCACCGATTGAGATGAGACCGGCAGTTTCCAGCAAGGTCTCGCCAGCCAGAAAGTCCCGGTTGCCAACCATGTAAAAAATGGGCAGCCGGGCGCTGGCCGTGTGCAATGCCTGTGCGCAGGCGCGCCAGAACGGGCCGTGTGTGGCATCCAGCAGCACATCGTCGCCCACCCACACTTCAAACAGGTCGCCCAAAATAAACAGGGCATCGCAAGGCGTGTGTGCCAGGTAGTCACACCATGCTGCAAAGGTGTGGTTCTCTGCGGCGTGCAGATGCACATCTGACAAAAAATCCACCCGCTGCCAGTGGGCAGGGGCGGTGATTTCAGAAACAGTTGGATGTGTCAAGGTGTGCCACCTGGGTGGCTGCCGTGTGGCCGGTCAGCAATCAGAGTGCCACAGCCTTGGTGATGACCACATCGGTCTTGGGCACGTTTTCATGGAAACCGCTGCGGCCTGTGGGCACTTTGCGGATGGCATCGACCACTTCGGTGCCCTTGACGACTTTGCCAAACACGGCATAACCCCAGCCGCTGGGGGTGGGGGAGGTGTGGTTGAGAAAACCGTTGTCGGCCACGTTGATGAAGAACTGAGCGGTGGCGGAGTGGGGGTCGCCAGTGCGGGCCATTGCCAGTGTGTAGGTGGCGTTTTTCAGGCCATTGTTGGCTTCGTTGGCGATGGGGGCATCGGTACCTTTTTGCTTCATGCCTGGTTCAAAGCCGCCGCCCTGAATCATGAAACCATCGATCACACGGTGAAAAATGGTGTTGTTGTAGTGGCCTTTGTTCACATAGGCCAGGAAGTTGGCGGCTGATTTGGGTGCTTTCTCAGCATCCAGCTCAATGGTGATGATGCCGTGACCGGCAATATGGAGTTCGACTTGAGGTTGGCTCATGGTGCTTCTCTTGGTTGGGGTGGAAAGGGAGGATGGGCTGGCAGCTGGGGCAGTTGTCTGTGCATGGGCGGTCAGGCCCATCAGGCTTGCTACCAAGGCAAGCAGCCAGCCACGACGGTGCAAACGCGGGTGTGAATGGGGGGATGTTGTTGTGTGCATGGTTGTGAAAATGGTGTGAATGCGGGGGCAGGGCTTCAGTTTGCGCCAACCTGTTCATGGGTGATCAGCCACTGGTTTCCGCGTTGGATCATTTTGAGTGTTTTGCGGCTGGAGACATTCAGAGTGTCTGCCCGGTAGTTTTGGACAAAGCGGACTGTGGCTGTATTGCCCTGTGCCTGAATTTTGATATTGGACAGTGAAACCTGAATTTTGCCCTTGGACACGATGCGGCTTTTTCTCTCGGCTTCCCAGTTTTTGCGTGTCAGTCCATCTGGTGCAGCAAAGGTGGTGTCGTATGCCTTGAGGTAGGTCGGCATGTTTTTCTGGCTCCATGCCTGTGCCCACGCTTGCAGGGCAGCGCGGATGGCCTCATCAGCAGCGCGGGGGCTGCTGGTTTTGTCGGGTGCTTCCGCTTTTTCTGCTTTTCTTGCCCGCTCAGGTGCGCCAGAGGCTGGTGTGGTCAGTGTGGCCACTTGTGAAGTTGGCTGCGTTTTTCCGATGCGCACGCCTTCCGGCAATGTGGACTGTGCCAAAGTAGCCTGTCCAGGCAGCACGGTGTCTTGCAGCAAATCCCATCGTCCGTTGTTTTCAAGCCAATATTGCCGCCGAGTCTGGCCTGTGCGTGTGCCATTGCGGGTTTCTTCAAAGGTGACAACCATGCCTGCTTCGGGGGCGTGTGTCTGTATCAAAGAAAGGCGGGTGAAGCCCATCTCGGCAGACCCCATTGATCCATTGGGCGGGTTGGCTTTGGTATTGGCGTGTGGGCGTTGTTGACGCAGCCAATTGCTCAACATGTTTTCAAAGGCCAAGTGGTCTTTGCTCAGCACATCTGGTTTGACCCAGTGCAGCCGTTCGCTGATGACAACGGGTGTAGTGCGGGGTGTAACCGTATCGAGCAGGGTTTGCAAGTCCGGATTGGAAAGCACCACGCAGCCTTCGGAGGCCAAAGTCGCACGCACAAATTGATCTGGTGGGGTGCCATGCAGCCAAATGCCGCTGCCCGTGCGCCCAAAACGCACATCAAAGGCATTCGGATAGTTGATGGGCAGGGCACCTGCGCCATAGAAGGGGGGCAGTGTCTTGCGTTCTTTCACCGATGTGATGTAGTACACACCCAGTGGTGTGCGGTTGTCACCTTCAAGCAGCTTGCCGATTCCGGCCTTGCCAACAGAAATGAAAAAATCCGCTATCAACGTCAGTTGTGTGGCCTGACCTGATGGATGCCCATGAACGGGCTTGTTCTCGAACAAGTACAACCGAGACTGGCTGGCATCAATTGCAATTGCATGACGCGTCCAGTCGGACAGTGCAACAAATTGGCTTGGAATGCTGCCCTCAGGGGGTCTGTTTTGCAATGCACCAAGCCGTTGAGCGGTTTCTTTGCGCAAAGCAGCCAGTTGAGCGGCTGCGGCTTGTTCCTGCTCTTGGCTGACGTTGCCAAGTGTGGTGGCTGCATGGGGTTGGTAGCGCAGCCGCATCAGATCGCCATGTACCAATTGTGCCAAGTGGAAGTTGGGGTGATCGCGGATGAGGGTGCTGGATTTTTCGAGCGCTTCGGAAATTTGTGCCCGCTCGACCAGGGCAAAAATTTCTATCAACCGGGTTTCGGCATTTCCCGGTTGCATATGGGGCAGTTGAAGCAATTGCGAAGCCGTTGCTTTTTCTGTGGGCATGGTCAGTGCCGCTGTATCGGAAAGGTGGCGCTCACGTTGGTTGATGGCAGGGCCAGTTGCCGAGGTGGAGGGGGCGGACGCTTGGCTGGCGGCATTCGGTGCTGTTGCCGACTCCATGATGCGCGCTTGGTGCCGACTCTGATTACCCAGTATGGCGGCAATCAGAATCACTGCCGTTAACAGTGCGGAGACTGTGCCCAACAAATACTTGCGTTTCAACTTGTATCAATCACGAAGCGGCGGCCGACAGCACATGGCCCAGCCATGTTTGTGTGCCGCAAGGGGGAATGGGGAGTTCAAATAACGGCTGAACAGGGCATCAGCCACCTGTTGATTCGCGCGTGATGAGCCATTTCCCATTTTCCCGTGCCATTTCCAGTGTTTTTCGGCTGTTGGAGGCCAGGCTACCGGCGCGGTAGATTTGGCGGAATGAGGCTGTGGCGTTGTTTCCGCTGACTTGTGCTTCGACATCGGAAACTTGAACGGAAATACTGTTCTTGCTGAGAATGCGTGCTTGCCGATCCGTTTCCCAGGCCTTGCGTGTTTTGCCATCTGCGGGCTTGAATTGGCTGCTGTAGGCCGCAAAGTACGCGTTCATGTCTTTGCCTGCCCAAGCCTTGGCCCACGCCTGAATGGCGGCTGTGATTTCAGGTGCTTCTGCCGATGTGGCGGGCGCCGACTTCTCTGGCGGTGCGCTTGCCGAGATGGCAACTGTGGGCACCGTTGGGGCGGCAGAAGTTGTGGGGTTGGCTGGTGTGGTGCGGGCCGGTGCCGCTGCTGTGGGTTGTGTGGCGGTTTTGATTGCGCGGCTATCGGGCGCAAACAGATTCCGGATCAGGGCGAGCTTGGTTGGCACGCCAGTGTTGGAGCCATCGAGTTGGAGGGCCTTGCTGTAAGACTGACTGGCCAATTTGGCGTACACATCGCCCAAGTTTTCATGGGCGGTGGCGTAACTGGGGTTGGTGCGAATGGCCATTTCCAGCGCCACCCGCGCTTTCTCGAACTGGCTTTGGCTGGCGTACAGCACGGCCAGGTTGTTGTAAGGCTCAGGCAGTTCAGGGTAGTCTTCTGTCAGTTTGACGAATGTCTGAATGGCTTCGCTGGTTTTACCCGTCTCAGCCAGGATCACACCTTTGAGAAAACGCATCTGTGGATCGCGAGGCTTGCTGTTCAGATATTGATCCGCCTTGCTCAACGCTTCAGCGGGTTGGCCCGCTTTCAACAGCCGGTTGACCTCGCTGTAGTCGTCGGCATGCACTGCTGATGTCCAGAGGGCGCAAGCCAGCACCCCCCATGTCATGTGCTTTTTCTTTGGAAGTGCGCGAAAAAAGCGAATCATTTGAAACATGTCAGAGCGGGGAGAACGAGGGATGGTGGGAGCACCTAAGCGGGTGCTGGAGGCAGCCTGAATGGGCTACAAGCCCGCTGCGGATAGATATACTGCTTCATTGTAGCTGAGGCACTTCAGGCCCTTGGGTGCCCGAAAATCCTGTACCCATGCATTGGGTGAGGTGCATTTATTGCGGGTGTAAATCGCCTGCCTGGCTTGTTGCACAAGCTTTCTTTGCTTCCCTTTCTCTTTTTCAGCCACTTCCATGAGTTTGCGCATCCACAACACACTGTCACGCCGTATTGAGGCGTTTGTTCCCCTGCAACCAGGACATGTGCGCATGTATGTGTGCGGAATGACGGTCTATGATTTGTGTCATCTGGGACATGCGCGTTCGATGCTGGCGTTTGACGTGGTTCAACGCTGGTTCAAGGCTTCAGGCTATGCCGTGACTTATGTGCGAAACATCACGGACATTGACGACAAAATCATTCGCCGTGCCAGTGAAAACGGAGAAACCATCCGCTCGTTGACTGACCGGATGATTGATGCTTTGCATGTGGATGCCGATGCGCTGGGGGTGGACAGGCCTACCCACGAACCCCGTGCAATGGACTATGTTCCCCAGATGCTGTCCATCATCGGCCAGCTTGAAGGCAAAGGATTGGCCTACCGCACCGCAGATGGCGATGTGAACTATGCCGTGCGGGGTTTTGCCGGTTATGGAAAGCTCAGTGGCAAAAGTGTGGACGAATTGCGTGCCGGGGAGCGCGTGGCAGTGGCTGACAGCAAGCAGGATCCCCTGGACTTTGTGCTCTGGAAGGCCGCCAAAGACAGTGAGCCTGCCGAAGCCAAATGGGGCAGCACGTATGGCCCCGGTCGTCCTGGATGGCACATTGAATGCTCGGCCATGTCTTGCGAGCTGCTTGGGCAGCATTTTGATATTCACGGCGGGGGTGCCGACCTCCAATTCCCGCACCATGAAAACGAAATCGCCCAGTCCGAGGGCGCACACGGTGTGCCGTTGGCCAACTACTGGATGCACAACGGTTTTGTTCGGGTTGACAACGAAAAAATGTCAAAAAGCCTGCACAACTTTTTCACCATTCGCGAGGTGTTGGCCAGTTACGATGCCGAAACGGTGCGGTTTTTTATCATCCGTGCCCACTATCGCAGTGCATTGAATTACAGCGATGCCCATCTGGATGACGCAAGGCAAGCATTGAAGCGCCTGTACACCGCGCTGTCGCTGCTTCCCCAGGTGCCCGATGCGCCTCTTGATTGGTCGCAACCGCATTCACAGCGGTTTAAGGCTGCAATGGATGAGGACTTTGGCACCCCGGAAGCCATTGCCGTGTTGTTCGATCTGGCTGCCGAACTCAACCGAACCAAAAGCGCCTCGCATGCCGCCGAACTCAAGGCATTGGGCGGGGTGCTGGGATTGTTGCAGCAGAGCCCTTCTGATTTTCTGAAGGCAGGCAAAGGCATTGCAGAAGAAGAGATTGCCCAACTGATCGCCGAGCGCGTTGAAGCCAAGCTTGCGCGTGACTTTGCGCGTGCCGATGCCATTCGACAGCAGTTGCTGGCGCAAGGCGTGCTGTTGAAAGACTCGCCACAAGGCACACAGTGGGAACGTGTGTGAGTGACTCCACTGCCCAAACATTGAGCGTCAAGCCTGCGTATTGGTCGGAGGCATGTCGTTACCTGTCGCGCAAAGACAGGGTGATGAAAAAACTCATAGCGACCCACAGCGCGGCTGTGTTGCAGTCCAGGGGCGATCCGTTCACCACGTTGGCACGCAGCGTGGTGGGGCAGCAGATCTCAGTCAAGGCAGCCGAGTCGGTTTGGTCTCGGTTTCAGGCGCTCACTGGCACGGTGTCACCGCAGGCTGTGTTGCTGCTCAAGTCGGAGGACATGCGGCAAGCGGGGTTGAGTACACGCAAAGTGGAGTATCTGACCGATTTGTCACAGCGGTTTGCTGCCGGGCAACTCAGTGTGGATGCCTGGCATGGCATGCCAGACGAGGACATCATCCAAGAGTTGATGACCATCCGGGGAGTGGGGCGCTGGACAGCCGAAATGTTTCTCATTTTTCACCTGATGCGTCCCAATGTGTTGCCGCTCGATGATGTGGGGCTGATCAACGGTATCAGTCGCACTTATTACTCAGGCGAGCCGGTCAGCCGCAGTGAGGCGCGTGAACTGGCTTCAGCCTGGTCGCCTTTTGCCACGGTGGGCACTTGGTATATTTGGCGCTCACTGGAGCCGCTGCCCGTGAACCATTGAGTCGGATTCCAAGTATGCCCCCTGTGTTGGGGTGCTGCAAAGCAGCCTGCTTTGCCCTTTATCTTGTCAGGAGTTTTCATTTTGGCCAAAAAAACCTACCTGGATTTTGAACAGCCCATTGCAGAGCTGGAATCCAAAATAGAGGAGTTGCGGTATGTGCAAACCGAGTCTGCGGTGGATATCTCCGCTGAAATCGAGCAGTTGGCCAAAAAAAGCTTGCAACTGACCAAAGATGTCTACAGCGACCTCACGCCGTGGCAAATCACCAAAATCGCCCGCCACGCCGACCGGCCCTATACGCTGGACTACGTGCGGGAAATTTTCACCCATTTTGTCGAGCTGCACGGCGACCGGCATTTCTCTGATGACATGAGCATCGTGGGTGGATTGGCCCGATTCAATGGCCAGCCTTGCATGGTGATTGGCCAGCAAAAAGGGCGCGATACCAAAGAGCGCTCCGTGCGCAACTTTGGCATGACCAAGCCCGAGGGCTACCGCAAAGCCTTGCGGCTGATGAAGCTGGCAGAGAAATTCAAATTGCCAGTGTTCACCTTTGTGGACACTCCGGGTGCCTATCCCGGCATTGACGCGGAGGAGCGGGGCCAATCAGAGGCCATCGGGCGCAACATTTTTGAAATGGCACAGCTCGAAGTGCCCATCATCAGCACCATCATTGGCGAGGGTGGCTCCGGCGGTGCATTGGCCATTTCTGTGGCCGACCAGGTGCTGATGCTGCAATACTCGGTGTATTCCGTCATCAGCCCCGAGGGCTGTGCTTCCATTCTCTGGAAAACCAGCGAACGCGCGTCGGATGCCGCCGATGCCCTCGGCATCACCGCCCACCGCCTGAAAGCCTTGGGTCTGGTGGACAAAATTGTGAACGAGCCTGTGGGCGGCGCACACCGCGATCACAAGCAGATGGCCGCTTTCCTCAAGCGCGCCTTGACCGATGCCTGGCGACAGCTGGCTGACCTCAAGCCCGATGAGCTGCAAGACAGGCGTTACGCACGCCTCAACAGCTATGGCCGCTTCACCGATACCAAGGCCGACTCACGCAACGAGCCCAAGGCCAGCCGCTCCCGCTGATTTCGCCACCGTTTTGCGCACGGCATTGGTGGCCTGGGTCGGCAGGCACGGGTTGCAACCGCCTACACCAGACCAACCGCTGGCTGTCGCATTCAGTGGCGGGCTGGATTCCACTGCATTGCTGCATGAGGCTGCGTCGCTGTGGCCGGGTGCTGTGTGCGCCATCCATGTCAACCACGGATTGCAGGCACTGGCGGGTGAGTTCGAAGCCCACTGCCGCCGCGTGTGTGGTGCGTGGGGCATCCCCCTTGCCGTGCAAGGGGTGGCGGTGAGGTGCCTGCCTGGCGACAGCGTGGAGGAGCAGGCTCGGCTCTCTCGCTATGCAGCCCTGGATGCCAGTGCCCGTGCGCTGGGAGCCCAAGTGGTTTGGCTGGCCCAGCATGCCGATGACCAGGCCGAAACGGTGCTGCTGGCCTTGTCACGCGGCTCCGGTGTGGCCGGTTTGGCTGCAATGGGCGACAGGAGTCAGCATGCCGACATCGTGTTTGGCCGCCCCTGGCTGGGTGTTCGCCAATCTCTGCTCAGAGCGTATGTATCGGAGCAGGGGCTGGCATTCATTGACGACCCGACCAATGCCGATACCCGGTTTACCCGCAACCGTTTGCGTCACGATCTCATGCCCGTGATGACACGCGCGTTTCCGTCGATGGTGGAGGCGTTGGGGCGCACGGCCCGGCATTGTGCAGAAGCCAACCAGTTGCTCCAAGCCTTGGCGCAGCAAGATTTGTTGACGGCGGGGCTGCCGCCCAAACTGGCTCAAGTGCAAAGTTTGCCAGCGGCCAGGCAGGCCAATCTGCTGCGTCAATGGCTGGTAGAGGAAGCGGGCAGGGCACCCAGCACCGCCCAGTTGGACGAATTGCGCAAACAAATTGCAGCGGCCACCACCCGAGGTCACCGCATCCACTTGCGTGTAGGCAGCGGTTGGGTGCAACGCCAGGGCAATGTCCTGGTGTTCATGCAGGGTTGATGGGCGGCGTGGACGCTGCATCAAGCTGCCGTGAACTGTGCCGGGAATGCACTTCAGCTCTCTTCCCTGTATTTTTGATCGCTTCTGCTTCAGAGAATGGCTCAAGTTTGAGGCATAATAATGGTTTACGGAGTGATGACCGAGTGGCCGAAGGTGCTCCCCTGCTAAGGGAGTATGGGGTGTAGAGCCTCATCGAGGGTTCGAATCCCTCTCACTCCGCCAATAAGCCAATAAAAAAGCGCCTTTCGAGGCGCTTTTTTATTTTCCGCAGCCATCTTTCTGCGTCTCGTGG
>ERZ724525.1552-NODE-1552-length-13467-cov-4.321279_pt1 | contig 13467 bp, 17 predicted proteins | sample MGYA00376058_ERZ724525 | MGnify/ENA primary metagenome ERZ724525 (study PRJEB28724, sample SAMN07190888) | wastewater metagenome | isolation source: influent of sewage treatment plant in Hong Hong | place: USA: Christiansburg, Virginia | collected 2016-03-01 ... | reverse complement strand
GGCGGCTGGTTTGTTTGTAGAAATCGACGATAACAAAGAATACATCTTTCGCTATCTGCATTTGGGTGAGTGTGCGGTAAGCACGGGACAGACGGCGACCGAAGGGCTGTATCTGGGAACCGTGGCCGACGCGCATACGAGCGGACTCGGGAATCGTCCACATCTTCACTTTGAAATCCGGCGTCGGACAACAGGTGGCGGAATTGGCGCAGCCGTCGATCCGCTCCGTCTGCTACCGGCCAGGAGGGCGTAATGGGCACGGAAAACATCGACTGGAAAAACGCAGGGATTGGAGCAGCCAAGGTTGTGCTTGGGGTCGCAACCGTCGCCGCTGGTGCAACGGGCGGTCCGGCGGGGGCGACCGGCGTGCAGCAGCTTGGCTCGGGTTTGGATCAAGCGATGGGTGGTCTGGGCGTTGGCAACGTCGGTCTTTCGCAGACCGGAGCCCCAGCGCCACCAGCGACTTCACCACTGGCACAGGCGAGTCCAGCAGCGCCACCGCCGCCGTCTGCTCCCACGCAGCCCACAGTCACGCCGATCGCGACTGCGCCGATTGTGGTTCCGCAGACGCCGCCACTCGTGCCTCCGCAGTCACAGCCGTCGCGGCTCGAGCGCTTCGAGCGCGATGGTCGTCCGCTTCCGAGCCCGGCACCTCCGCCTGCCCCGACGGCAGAGGAGATCGAGCGGGCGAACCTCCTGCGCTCGCTGGTGTCGCGAAACTGGAGCCAAGACGAAGCGCGGATTCTTGAGGCTGGACGCTCTCGGGACAGCCTGCGGCTGATTGGGCCGATCGTGCCAGACACTACCATTCGAGTGAGCGCAGGTCCGATGGAGACGGTGCTCGGGGAGCGGGTCAAACAGGTGTCCGGTACGATTCGCGTCACAGGCTCAAGTCCGCCGTGGCTGCTTGCGTTTACGCGGTACTGGCTGCTGGGGACGGCGGAGCGCTCAACCATTGAGGGGAGCCTCTTGCAAGGCATTGCGGATAACGACCCGCTGCTTCGCACAGCGCTTGGACAGCTACCCGATGAAATCACACTGCCGCAAGTGGGCGCTGTGCCGATGGCCGAGCTGCAACGAGACATGGAGCGGCTGAGCGCTGAGCAGTTGTGGCTGCTGCGGGCAGCCGTAGCCGGATCACTGGCAAATAGGGGGAAATAGATGGCTCGATATCGCTGGGAGACTAAGACTGCATATGTGAATGGTGCTGGCACAGATGCAAACGTCTTTATCTCTTTGAGTGGTGACAAAGCATCGCTCAAAGAGACTGAGATCAATGATCCCGATTCCAATCAAGACTGGGAAAAGGGAGATATCAATCACGGACTGATCGAGACGGCTGACCTCGGCTGGATCAAGACCGGAACGCTCAAACACGATGGCTGGGGAGCTGGACCAGATTGGATGGTCGAGTACGTCAAGATCACCAATGATGAGGACGGACGCGAATGGCTAGCCGGTGTCAATGCCGAGCTAAAAGCCAATAACCCGTTTCGACTTGTGTTTAAGAACACGAGCCGGGGCCAGTTCGACGAGATGCAGCGACAGAAGGAGCTGGAAGTCGAGCAGCGGGAGCGGGAGCAATCGGCAGAAGACGCCAAGCTGGCCCGAGAGCGCAAAGTCGAGGACGCCAAGGCCGATACTCAGGACTGGAAGGCGGCGTCCAAGGCGCGGATGGAACAGCTCAAGTCGGAGATGGAGCGGGCCAAGGTCGCGGCGGAGGAGCAAAAGCTGCGCGAGGAGCTGGCCCGTATGCGCGGCGGGAGCACGCTGGACCCGACCATGCCGACACCGACGACGACACCGACGCCAATGCCGACAGGCGGGAGCATGAAGACCTACGAGGTGTTCGGCGTGCTCAACGGTCGGCCCGCACCGCTGACGGCGGCGGTCAACTTTGATCGGGCGACGGGTCGCGTTCTCGGCGTGAACGCTGGTTATCGAGTGATGGCGACGGACTCGCCGAGCGAAGGTTTTGGTCTGGCGGGCTCGCCCGGTCGGTGGTCGAGCTTCGTCAGCCAGAGCCCGCTGTTCTACGGGCTCGATCCGGATCGCGGAATTCTCGCGTGGGACGGATCGCGAGGACAAGTTCTCAATGCTTCGTACTTGTTACAGCTCTTTGGCGACTGGCGCCAGGCTGTCTACTAACACCCAAAATGGGGGGGGAATCATGGCAAAGGACATCACGGTAAGAGTCACAGGACAAAACCCGGACGGCACGATGAACATCAGCGTGCCCGACGGAACCAGCAACCCATTCATGCAGTCGAGCCAAACGGCGATGGTGCCGTACAATCCGTCGCCACAGGCTCAGACGGTCGGCTACCGGGCGCGCATGGGCTCGGTCGAGGTCATGTTCGCGTCGGAAGCGGACTTCCTCAAGGCCGACAAGGCGTTCCGCGAGCAGATGCAGGTCGCGAACGTGCCCGTGGTTGGCGGCGGCGGCATGGGCAGCGGCGGTAACAGCATGCTGCGCACCGGGGCAAGCATTGGCGAGGCGGCAGCGGCCTACTACAACGGGCGAGCCATCCGCAAGCGCATCGACGAGCTGGAGTTAGCGCTCGAGGCGCAGCGGCGAACGCAGGAAGCGCTCGGGCAGTACACCGTCAAGTACCCAGAGCTGGTTCCGGCGCTCGTGCAGTCTTTCCAGGCTGAGCGAGATGCCACGCTGGCGATGGCCCGTCTGCTGGAGGATCAGCTTCTCGCCGTGGATATTCAGACCGGCGCAGGCGTGGCGCGCGTGGTGTCTGAGGTGTGGGATGGCAACAACAACGCGAGCAACAGCATGTTTGGCAACAGCTCGCTGATGGCGGGCGGCGTGGGTCTGGGCCTGGGTCTGCTCCTGAGCCGAAACGACAACAAGAGCCGCGACTTCCGACGATAGCAACGACCACCAAAGGACACGAAACGATGAGCAACACCAAAGAAGTAATTGCCGGAGCCGTGGCGGTGGCACTGCCGCTGTGGGTTCGTGCGCAAGACGATACCGACCGCGATCTGCGGAACAACCGGCTCGACCTTCGGGACTTGGAGAACGAGCTGCGCGCCTGCTGCAATCACGGCGCGATGATTCGCTCGAAGCTGGCGATTGCCCAGGACGTGGGTGTGGGGCTCGCGCTGAGCAACCCCAAGACCACCGTGCCAGAAATCCTTCCCACTTCGACCCCGTATACGCGAGCGGTGATCGGCGAGGACACCATCAACGACTACAAGTATCCGCCCCGCGTCGGCAACTACTTGCCCAATGGGGCGCTGACCGAAGCGGGCGAGATGACGCGCCTGGCCTTGGCACTCGCGTTCCAAGAAAATCGAGCCTGGATCGAGGGCTTCACGCTGCCGGGCTCTCCTGCTCCAAGCGTGACGGCACAGATCTTCAGCGCAAGCCGTGCGCTGTCTACCGTCATTTCTGGATTGACCCTTAGCCGCAATGAGTGGACTTCGGCCTGGAAGCAATTGTTTGAAAGTGGGCTTCAGTCCATTGGCACGCCAATCATCAGCAACGTAAACGTCGCCAATGGCGTTGCTTCAGTAACGCCGATCGGCGGAGCCACTTTCACCAACCGAGCCATGCGGATTCGCGTCACCGCCTCCGGCGCGGGCGTCAACGCCTCCACCGAACTGGCAACGGTGACGTTCTCCAAGCCGTACCAGTCCGTTCCCGCTGTCGTTGGAAGCGATGGCCTTGTCGTGACGAATGTGACGACCGGGAGCTTCAGCATGCAGTACGGCCAGGCATTTGCTGCCGGTCAGGTCAGAGACTTTGCGATCGTGGTAGGGGTGTAGCCATGGGCAAGCTAGCCGATGAAATCCGCCGTCTAACGTCCGACCTGGGGGCTCGACGACTGGCAGAGGAGGTCGAGAAGCTGCAACAGCGTCTCGATGCTTGCTGCCCACCGCCTGTGCCAGTCGCGCCTGCTTCGCCGGATAAACCAAAGGAGTCCTAAATGCGTCGAGCGTGTGCTGTGATCGTTTTGTTGTTGGGTGGCTGCTTTTCGACCGATCCGGGGAACCGTCGATTTCCCTGTGACGAGTCACACGGCTGTCCCCCTGGGCAATCTTGCCAGAACAAGGTGTGCCAAGAAGACGTTCCAGCACCGCTCGATGCAGGGATGGACCTTGCCACAAGCCTTGATATGACGACTTCGCGATGCGCCGGCAGCGGTTATCCGATTGGCACAAAAGGTGTCTGGGCTTGTCTCGGGACGTTTTCGCCAGCCAAGCCTGCATCAAGCCTTTGTACGAACGGAAAGCTTTGCACAGACATTACGGGTTTAGTCACCAAGCAAGAATGCGACTCTGCACCAAATGGATTGGTAGGCGTCCTTGGTCAAGGTGCCACCAGTGTTGATGCCAAATGCGCTACAACGGGTCCAGTGTCGATGCTGATTGGCTGTGGCATACGATCCGGCCCGCTCCGCTCAGAGCCCGCACCCAATCCATGTAGGGGTCACACGCAGTGTCACTTGTGCAGCTCAAGCGGAATCGTCTGCAACATGACCGCTTTTCAAGTGGACGCACAGACCAACACCGATGCAAACACCGGGGTGCTGTGTTGTCCGTAGCCGATTGCTGAGCCGCTCATCGTAGCGAGCTGAGTCGTCATTGGAGGGGGGCCAATGACTCACGAAGAGCTAGAGGAACTGGTCTTATTTCTCGCAGCGCAGGTAGGGCTTCAGAGTCCACGCCCAGCGCTGCATCGGCGAGCCCGATCGACCGAAGGCCAAACGCAAGGAGTACAAGGTCCACCGGGACCACAAGGCCCGTCCGGCATGACTGGACCACCGGGTGAGCCCGGCCCGAAGGGAGATCACGGCGATACCGGACCCATGGGGCCACAGGGTGAGCCTGGCAACGAGGGGCTACCCGGTCCACCTGGGATGCCAGGAGCACCGGGCGCACCAGGAGCGGCGGGGGCAGCGGGTCCAGCAGGACCGCCCGGCCCGAGTTGGCCCGATGTCTTCATTGCTACACCGGGTGGCGTCCCGCCGTTCTATCCATCCGTCCAGCAGGCAATCAATGCAGCCATCGCTGCGGGTGAGCGCACGGAAGCAGACCCGGCACTCGTGCTCGTGCTTCCTGGCGACTACGCCGAAGATGTGACGCTGTACAAACACGTCCTCGTCCGAGGCTTCGATCGTCTGGGCGACTTCAAGACGATCATCCGGGGGCAGGTGACATGTAATTTGACACTGGAGGGCGGCGTTCGTGAAAAGACAGTCACCAGCCTGAGCGGTTTGTCGCTGTTTCCACCGAGCGGCAAAACCTGCGGTCTGCTGTTTACCGGCGTGAACTCGCAGAAGCTCATTGTCACCGATGTGGCGATTGAGAGCAGCGTCCCGTGTCTGCTCTCTGACAACACGTTTACGTCGGGGAGTGGAACCAGCCAAATCCTGTGGAAAGATTGCCGTCTCCGCAGTACCAGCATCGCATCACCCGCCGTCCTCCATCGCTCCGGCAGCATCGAGCTGGAATCGTGCGATGTCTGGAACCGTGTAGCGCCTCCTTCGGTCAGCCCCGTGGTCATCCGCCTCGGGCCAATCGTCGGTCAATCGCAGCCTTGCACGCTGGCACTGGCCAACTGTTCCATCGAAGGCACCATTGTGGCCGATGGCAGCCTGTCCACAGCGACCACGGCGGGCACGATCGGGTTTGGAGCGGTCCGTAGCTCGTTTTATCTCGCCAATTCTACAGCGGCCCCTGTTCGATATGTCGTTGCGACTCCAAATGGCACAGCAGCCGTCACCACCCTAGCGCTTGCGCACTGCCTATTCCGAGCATCCGCTTGGACAGCGGGAACGTACATGGTTCTCGGCAATCCAGGCGGAGCCATTCCGGTCATCAGCTTTGGCAATGGATTTCGTGCGGATACTGGAGTAACCGCCGCAGCGCTCACCAGCGGGACCGCGATCAATACTCCAATAGGGACAATATGAGCACCGCAAATATGTGGACTGCCATTGATGGTGCGTTTGCTGCAATCATCCGTGTCATTCAGCAGAAATCCGCAGGAAATTGGCAAGCTGCTTTTATAGCGCTCGAACAATGCAATGCGGCGCTGGTAGAAGCGACTCGACATTTTCAGGCGCTTACGGCCAATTTAAGAACTCAGAGAGAGCATACCGAAGCTGTCTCGCTCAATCGGGTGCTACAGAGCTACCTTGTCCCGCTTATCTCTGCGCTGATGGAGTGTATGCAGTCATCTGGGACGGTGACCCCGCTTCAACCGGCTGCTGGTCCCGAGCGCCCGCCGTGGCTCTCGCCGCAGATCCTCGCAGCAATCGACGAGCAGCTTCGCGCACTCGCCCACAATCCGGGGGCGCTGGCGACGCTCGGTGGGTTGCTGGCCCCGCTCTCCCGGCTCAATGAACTCAACATCATTCGTGCCTGCGAACTGCTGGCCAGCGACAATGCGCTGGGCGTGGCGTTCGTGATTCGGCTCCTCCGCGACGTGAGGACAGAGCGGCGCGACCTCCTGCCTTACCTCGCGACCTACCTGCAAGAGGTCGGCACGCTGAGCAACGATGCGAGCACTGTCGCCACCAAAGGGATTCGGATCTCCATCGGCGATATCGGCAGCACGCATGCTCGAATTCTCTTGGCCGTGCGCTATCTGGAGATCAAGGAGAACTTCGATTTATCTCGTTGAAAGACATTGATGAGTGAGGGGTGGAAATGGCAGACAAAGCGGTTCCTGATTTGGATATGACTGTGGGTTACTTCATGGAGCGGGATGGGAAGATTGTGTGGGAAACGTATGATGGTCAACTCGCTACTTGGCGACTTGCGCTCATCGACCTGCTGAAAAGCCCGAACGTCAAAGCGCTGTACTTCCTGGCGGGCAAGTCGATCTGGATGAGGCTGCCGCTGTGAGTCGTCGCGATTCTCAGTGGGCCGGGATTGTCGCGGGTGCGGCTGGGCTGTCGCTGGTGGCCGGTTTTTTGGTGCTGGCTGTCGTCGGAAAGCCGCCTGCTCGAAAGGACAGCACGGAACCTCCGCTGGCCAAACCACCCATGACGCCACCCGACGACGTGGAGGCACTTGCGCGGTGTCTCCGTTCCGAGGACGACGATCCGGCCATCCAGATCGCGATCGGTTGGATTGTGCTTCAGACAGCGCGACGACGGCGAGTGTCGGTCTTTGACCTGCTGACGGCTGGACACGGCTACGGTCCGCAGAAGGTGTTTGTGTCAGGCCACGCTTTCATCCGTTTTGCGGCCACCGACAAACCTGCCTCGGACACGACGATGTTGCTTGCAGCCGCGCTGCTCGCGGGAACCGTCGAGCCCCCGAAGCGCTTTCAGATTGCAGCCCCGACGAGCTTTGTGGAGCGAAGCAAGGCGAGCAAACGACTCGGTGAGGATGGTCGTCCACTTCAACCGGAAACGACAATGGATCGGATCGGCGCGCTGCAAGCCGACTTTGGCGGCCTCGTGGGTCGAATGGGGCGCTGGTTCTTCTATCGGCACCGGGCTCCCATCGTTGACGCTGCTGCGTCCGTGCCGAGCTTGGCGTAGGATGCGCGCCATGAAGCTGATGCTGAGCCTCGTGCTGCTGCTGTTTGTCACGACGACCGCGTTTGCCGAGGAGGAGCTGCGCGCTCCGCCGACTCTGCGCGATGCCGCCAAGGCACATTTTCACAACGGTCTGGCGTTCTATCGCAGCGAGCAGTATGGACCCGCCATCGTCGAATTTCGTGCTTCGTGGGAGCTGAGCGGTGAACGCGACTTGCTCGGCAACCTAAGCTGGGCTTGCGAGCGTGCCGGTCGCATCCCAGAAGCGAAGGAATACGCGGCCAAGTACCGCGACCTCAGCCGTGGCACCGAGGACGCCGAGCGCTCCGAGCGGCGGATGAAGTTCCTGACCGAGCGCTATCCTGATGGGAAATCCAGCGATGCCAAGCCCGCTGAAAATCCGACGCCGGAAACCACGCCAGCCCCAGCCTTACCGCTCACCGCCCAAGTCGTTCAAAGCGGCGATGCGACGCCATCGAACGGCCCGACACCAGCAGGCAGACCGCTTGCGATCGGCCTTGTCTCGGGTGGCGGGGCAACGCTGGCACTGGCGATAGGGCTCGGTGCAGGAGCCTTCGCGATGTGGGCCGAAGCAGACCGTCCCGAGACGTATTACGACCGCTGGCTCAGTCTCAACACCACTTCTCGTGCCCTGACCATCTCCGCCGCCATAAGTGGTGTCACCGGAGCCAGCTTGCTCGGCGCTGGCCTGTATCTGATGCGGAGGAAACGCTAAGGGGGGGAACATGAACCGCTGCGCGCTGTGTCAGCAACCCAAGGACGACTCGGACTTCGCCGCTCTGGTCGTCGAGTATCACGGCAACGAACCGGAGCCGGACGCGACGAGCTTGTGCCAGGAGTGCCGAGCACTACACCGTCTGATGCAGAGAGAGCGGACGGCCAAGCTCCTGCAAACAACCGTCGTGCAATCAATGGACCGTGCGTCGCTGGGTGCCGTGCTCCGCCACAAGCTTCGGCTGCTGCTCGATCGAGCCACCAATGACGAGCTGGGCGAGTTCGGCGAAGCGACCGTCAATCGCGATCTGACAGCCATCTCTCGCATTGGTTCGATGGTCGCTGCCATCGTGATGCGAGGGGCAAGCTAAGCCAGGACCGAAGCGCCGTGATCGGCTGCGCGCCTGCCAGATCCGCAGAAAAATGCAAGACCGATCTTAGTACAACGGTGCGCGAGGGGTACCCGTCAAGCGAAAAATACGCCCCGTCGGTGAGCTTGCTGTTCTGTTCGTTCTGAACGGGCAGGACCGGGCCGCCCTTGGCATCCGGCATGCAAGCCGCTGCCTTTGCGGAACCGCTCCGGGTGAGCTTCTCTAGCCACAGACGGGAGGTCAGCCTACACCATCGGGTGATTGCAACATAGAGGCGATTCACGATATGTGTCGATTCGTACGCTGAGCTCAGTGAGCGTTTTTCCAGAAAAACACCGCTTCGTCCGGGCAACGGACTGTCTGCGCCAGGATTGAGAACGAACGGAGGTCACACATGGACATCACCAGGACCATTCAGGCGACCGAAGATCCGAGTTGGGTCAAGCAGCTTTTCGACGGGAGCATACACGAAGCATGGTTCCCACTGCCAGGCGTTCCGAAAGACGCAGATCGAGGGGACTGGATCTATGTGATCTATCGACGGGAAGTTTACGGGCGCTTGAGGATCAAAAAGAAGGAGCGGCGGAATCAGAAGCCTGATCCCGTCGGCAGCAAGGACCATACGATCAATGCGCGATGTCGGCTGTACGTTGATGTGCCGGGCGAGCTAACGCCCCCCGCCAACAAGCCTCTCAGCGTCAGGGGTCGGATGGGCTTCCGCTATACACCGCCGCTATGGTAGGCACACTACGACGAATCGGGCGGGCTGTCTGTTCTCCGCTTTACTCCGACAGCCCTCAAGCACCTCCCCGGCCTGACTCCTATCTCTTCACCAGCAGCATTGCTATCGGTGCGCGTTCTTGCGGGCCAATGGGCAGCGACAGCAGGCATTCCCAACCGAAGCGGGCTAGGCTCTCGGCGAGCTGGTGTTCGTCGTAGCGTTTGAAGCGAAACATCGAGAAGCGGCGCTCGGACTGGCTGCGCGTGCGAACGGTCGCAATTGCATCGAGTGCGTAGCTGCCGGGAATCGGACACTGCGCGTCGAGCCGAAGCTGGAACTCGTGTGAAAGGTAGTCGTGACAATGCGTGCGGAGCGGCCCCCCAAGCCACACCTCGTGTGGGGTCTGGAACGGGCTATGGAAGGCCGGGTCGAGGCGCAAGAGGTCTGCTTCACTTGCTCCGACCGGCACCTGCCTCCGTGCTACGTCGAGCAGCAAAAAGTCCCCTGGCTGGCTATGGGACAGGCTGTGAAGGAAGAATCGCGGCTCGTTGTCCAGATTCCCGAGTGTGTTGCCGAACATCGTGTAGATCCGCCGTCGTCGGCCCTTGGCTGGCGAGTAGCTGACCTGGGGATAGTTGGCGAGGTCGTGGAAGTTCCCTTGCACCATCAGCGTGTGGACGGCTGACTGCTCACCAAACGTGTCGATGGCATGCTGGTAGGCGCTGTTCAGGAGCGGCTGGCTGATGTCGAACAGAAGCAGCTCGATGTCCGGCTTGCGGCACTCGCCAAGCAGATGCTGTGTAAATCGGATTTCTAGGTGTCCGTCGCCGGGGCCAAGCCCGACAATCTTGAACGGCACCTGTCCGCATTCCTTTACAATCCGCTGAACCATCTCGGCAAGCGGATAAATCGTCCGAAGCCGAGCGACATTGGCTGGCTCCTGGCACATGGCGACGAACGCCATCGCGCTGCGATGCTCCAGATACGCATTGGTCTGTTCGATGTGACCACCGGGACCATTCAGCATCCGAACGAACTGCTGGAACATCCGCAACGAATCATATCCATGCGGAATGAAGCAGTTGTATCGGCTGTCCGACGAAAGGTCTGGTTCCTGTTTCGGTGGCTCCCCCAGCACATCGGGCCACGTCAGACCCAGCTCCTCCACTTCGAGGAGTCGTACGACCGTGTCCCGTGACGGTGATACTTCCAGTCGCTCAATGTTCTTGATGGTCCGCTCGCACACTCCGGCCCGCTTGCTCAGCTCGCGCTGCGTCAGATACAGCGATTCCCTTCGCTGCTTGACGAGCTTGGCAAGCTGCTGAAACTGCTCGGGTAGCAGGAAGGAGCGCTGTCCCAACTCAAGCTGCGCGCAGCGGTCTTCCACCGCGTTGACGATTCGCTCAAGCTGAGCACGCTGCTGGGACCAGTCCTCATCGTCGGACAGCGCGGCAGCATCCCGCATCGCACCGATGGCCAGCGCAAGGTGTTGGCGCGTCGTCCGCAAGCACTGCATCAGCAAGGCCGCAGGGCCGTGCTCTGCAATGTCTGCCGCCGTGTGTTCGTCCGTCGAAGCATCGCTCGTCGTCAAGGCCGCGTTCCGCATGGCGCTTCATATCACAGCAACATCGTGTCCTCGCACGACGATCGACGTGAAGTGCGTCCATTGGTGCGAGTTTTCCACTCGTTGCACACGAGGACAGCGCACGCTGCAACTCGCTGCCCCACTGTCTGGTCCGCTATTCTTGTCGAGTCTGCCTGCCTCTCTTTACCGTTTGTTTACCGAACACAACCTTATTCGGGCTGTCACAGAAGGAGAGTGCGGACCATGAAGACCACACGTTATCCATCCCATACCAAAGGAAACGTCTCGCAGCGTCGGAAAGTAGGACCGAAGCGAAGGACTCCCCGGCGACCCCGCAGAAGGGAGCTTGTCACGTCAGGGGTACGAACAGAGAGAGTCCTTCCTGAACTCGATCAGACATCTCCTTCCGTCGAGAATACATGTACTCCCGAACACATGATGGTTTTCTTCTCGGAGTTCTTTGCTCGCTTCCATGAGCGAGGATCGGGATACGTTCCGTATGAACTACAGACCGTGGACTGCCCGATCGTGGGAACGGACGGAGTGCCAGCGCTCGACGAGGCTGGCAACCCCCTCCTGATGCGCTGCGTACGGGAAGTCGCTCGCTCGCAGAGTGGCGAGGAAGAGTCATGGCTGATGATTACCTGGGAAGTGGGAATCCCAGGCGTGACCATGACGCCGTGCGGAACGCTGGCGGAAGCGAAGGGACTCTTGCGCGCACCGCCAACGCCGATTGTCTGGTCGGGCTGGGAGCGGTGGCGGGACCAATGCTCAAGGCAAGCGGTGAGCTGTTTTGAGCCGTCCTCCGTACGCGCCGAACATACATAGACTGGCAATGTGCGCCCGCTTTCGTAGACCTTGCGCTTGTGCCACCGACCACATCCGTCGTCAAGACCCCGCCTTCCATCACCGCCTCAACAAGGTCTACGCCGACTGGCTGGGCGCACCGCTGCGAGCCCACTGTCACGACCACCTCTCGCACGAGTTCTTGCTTCAGCTCGTGAACCACAGCCTCATCCCCGGCAGTTACCAGATGGACGCCCTCGCCACCGTCCGCACCCGCAGCCACGCCGAGCGCCGCTTCTCCATGTTCCGATTCAAGCGCTACGACGAAGCCCAACTCGCCAAAACCCTCGCCCGCTTCGGCTGGGAAAAGTTGGTTGCACTACCCATCGGAGAGTCGGATCGAGCGCCGGTGGCGATGTTGTTAGTGAAGCGGTCTGCATACTCCCAATAATGCACGCCGTATTCACCGCACTCGCCTGGGCGATCCCATCACGCGAGTTGTTTGACTATTTTTATTTTTTTCTGGCCGTTCGGCGTGTCGGCTGCGCGTGTTTCTTAATGCCGTTGTCAGGGGTCGAGCTTTGGGAGGGCAACGATGGAGAATATGCATTATTAATTGCAGTACCGGCCACCGCCATTGCACGTACATCGATAGCAGGAATAATTGGGTTCATTTTTTCGGGAAAGAGGCTATTCTTTAGACTTTTTCCTATTTTCTTGAAGTAGTCAAAAAGCCAGTTAGATTGTCCGGAAGACTTCTGGCCTCCACTGAGTGCTCCAGCAACTATGGCTTGACCCGCCTGGGAAATGACGCCTATATCTCCAGACGAGTTTACTTTAGCATCAGAATTGATATTTTTTCGAATTTCATTTGGTTTCGTTTGTGGCATTGACTGAGGGCTTGGAGTTGGATCGTGAGACTCAGTGGGAATCGGCTCCGAATTTTGTTCGGCACCCTTCTCAGCTTCCTCACGATCAATTTGATCATGAAACTCCTTGCTTCGACGCGCCTCCTCGGCCTTAAAGTCTTCATACTTCTTCTTTTCTTCAGGACTTTCGTCCTTGAAGAAATCTTCAAACATCCTTCTCCCTTCCAATTGCTGCTCATCGGTAGGTGGTGGCTGTAGTTCCGTCGGTTGAGTCGACGAGTTGTTTCCGATGCCACCGGTAGGTCCGATAGGTTCTAGGCCATCCAAGAATTGCCGAAATATACCTGGCTGCCCACCAGGAACCTCTGTACCTCCATCTTGTGTTGTCCCTACATCAGACTGGTTCGAAGAACCGCCATCGGACAGAGGTGGCGATTCTTCTCCTTGAGTCGACGGAGGAACCTCGGATGGCTCTGTGTCGCTACTTGGGTCAGCTTCCTGAAGCCGATACATGCGGGTATCTTGCTTGTGATTTCGGATGAGGGACGGCCCTCTATGCACTGTGTGGAGTGATATAGGAGAATTGGATCTCTGTGTCTGCCAAATATCACCATAAGTCTTGTGAACATCAGGCTTCTTGTCGAAGGTGCTCATCTTCAGTTTTTACCTTATTTTTCCAGTGTGCCATCTTCGCTAAAATAAAGCTCAATAGCGACTCAAGACTACATCATGTGTTCCGTCGTCTGACGTATGACGCCTCGGGTATTTCGGACATTCCCACTCCCCTCAATGCACTTCCCGACGCCTCCGCAGTGCCTCACCACGTCGCCGAGACGGTGGGCGGGTTTGCCGTTGATGAAGACGGACTTGCTGCCGGTCTGCGCGTTCC
>ERZ724525.1545-NODE-1545-length-13490-cov-4.819129_pt1 | contig 13490 bp, 18 predicted proteins | sample MGYA00376058_ERZ724525 | MGnify/ENA primary metagenome ERZ724525 (study PRJEB28724, sample SAMN07190888) | wastewater metagenome | isolation source: influent of sewage treatment plant in Hong Hong | place: USA: Christiansburg, Virginia | collected 2016-03-01 ... | reverse complement strand
AATGCTATAAAATATGAAACGTAATGATTACTTCAAAAATGTAAAAGGAATTATTGTAGGAAGTATGAGAGATATGCATGATAATGAAATTCCATTTGGGCAAAATGAAGTTCAAATTATATCTGAAATAGCAAAAGATTTAGACATCCCAATTGCTTTTGAATTTTGTGCTGGTCACCAAAAAGACAATAGAACATTGGTTTTAGGAAGTCAAGTTACTTTTGAAGTAAATGATACAGAAATTAAGTTGGCTTTCGAATAAAAATTGGTACATCTACACATCGATAATTGATAAATTACAATAATGGCAGAACATAACGAATTAGGAAAATTAGGTGAGGAGCTGGCTGTTGATTTCTTGATAGAAAAGGGTTACGATATTTTAGAAACAAATTGGACGTTTCAAAAGGCAGAAGTCGATATTATTGCTCTAAAAGAAAATATTTTAGCCGTTGTTGAAGTCAAAACAAGAAGTAGTGTCGATTTTGGTTCACCTCAAGATTTTGTAAAACCTAAGAAAATTAAATTATTGGTAAAAGCTATAAATGAATATGTAGTTTCAAATAATTTAGACGTGGAAGTTAGATTTGACATCATTGCAGTTCATGCAAAAGGAAGTGAATTTGAAATTGAACATTTAGAAGAAGCATTTTACTATTTTGACAATTAGTTGTAATTATAACAATTTGTTTTTTATATTTGTAACAAACACACAAACTCACACAAATACAACAAATAAACATGAAAACAGTTGCCTCAGTAGTAGAAAAATATTTAAAAACAAAACCTTTTTTATTGAGTTCTTTATCAGAAGGAATTATAAATTTAACCTCATTAGCGAGGATAATTATGCCAGAAATTGAATTGCATTTAGGCAAAGATGTTAAGCAAGGTGCGGTTGTTATGGCTTTAAAAAGAATTTCAGAAGAGCTTGATTTTAAAATAAGCCATAGAATTGCAAAAGTTTTACAGAATATTGGTGAAATAACGGTGCGTTCCTCTCTTACAGATTATACTTATGAGATTTCAGAAACATTATTAGAAAACCAATCTAAGTTAATGTTTGAAATTAAAACTAATAAAAACTTATTTTACACTTCTTCTCGTGGCGTTAATGAAACCAATATAGTGGTGAGTTCAGAAGTAAATTCAATAGTTGAAGAATGCTTAAAATTCGAAAAACTATTGAGTAAAAATGAAAATCTATCTTCCATTACAGTCAAATTACCACATGAAAATGTTTCTGTTCCTGGAGTGTATTATTATATTTTTCAATCGTTAGCTTGGGAAGGGATTATTATTGATGAAGTAATTTCTACTTCCAATGAGTTTACAATAATTGTGAATGAAAATCAGATAGATTTAGCTTTTAGTGTGATAAAAGATTTAAAAAAAATAGGCTAATCAATTTTGATTAGCCTATTTTTTTAGTCTTCTATTTTAGCATCCATTACCCAAGTGTCCATAAAGGCAGTGGTGTAATTTCCAGCCACATAATCAGGATGATCCATTAATTGTCTGTGGAATGGGATGGTTGTTTTAATTCCTTCAATATGAAACTCGTCTAAAGCACGCTTCATTTTATTGATTGCTTCTTGTCTAGTTTGCGCTGTTGTAATCAACTTAGCAATCATTGAATCATAATTTGGAGGAATCGTATAACCAGCATAAACATGAGTGTCTAAACGAACACCATGTCCGCCTGGCGAATGTAAAACTGTAATTTTTCCTGGTGAAGGTCTGAAGTCATTGTAAGGATCTTCAGCGTTAATTCTGCATTCAATAGCATGTAGCTGAGGGAAATAGTTTTTTCCTGAAATTGGAATCCCGGCTGCTACCATAATTTGTTCACGAATTAAATCGTAATCTACTACTTGTTCGGTAATTGGATGTTCTACCTGAATACGTGTATTCATTTCCATGAAGTAGAAATTTCTGTGTTTGTCTACTAAAAATTCAACTGTTCCGGCACCTTCATATTTAATGTATTCAGCGGCTTTTACTGCGGCTAATCCCATTTTATCTCTTAATTCATCTGTCATGAATGGAGAAGGAGTTTCTTCAGTTAATTTTTGGTGGCGTCTTTGAACAGAACAATCTCTTTCCGAAAGGTGACAAGCTTTACCGAATGAATCACCAACAATTTGAATTTCAATATGTCTAGGCTCTTCAATTAATTTTTCTAAATACATGCCATCATTACCAAAAGCTGCGGCAGACTCTTGACGAGCACTTTCCCAAGCTTTTAATAAATCTTCTTGTTTCCAAACAGCGCGCATACCTTTTCCACCACCACCAGCAGTTGCTTTTAGCATTACTGGGTAACCAAATTCGGCAGCTAATTGTTCAGCTTGTTCGTAAGATTCTAAAATTCCAACAGAACCTGGTACACAAGGCACTCCAGCTTCAATCATGGTAGCTTTAGCAGAAGCTTTATCTCCCATTCTGTCAATCATTTCCGGAGAAGCACCAATAAATTTGATATTATGCTCTTGACAGATTTTAGAAAATTTTGCATTTTCAGATAAGAAACCATATCCTGGGTGAATGGCATCTGCGTTTGTAATTTCAGCAGCTGCAATAATATTAGACATTTTTAAGTAAGATAAATTACTTGGTGGAGGTCCAATACAAACTGCTTCGTCAGCAAATTTTACGTGTAAACTTTCGGCGTCAGCGGTAGAATAAACAGCAACTGTTTTAATTCCCATTTCTCTACATGTACGAATAATACGTAGCGCGATTTCACCTCTATTGGCAATTAATATTTTTTTAAACATATTTTTATAATTAGATAATTAGACAATGTGTCAATTTGACAATTATGAAAGAAAAAAACTTCTAACTTCTTGTCATTTTGAGCTTCGTCGAAGGGCTAACTTCTAACTTTTTATGATGGGTCAACTAAAAATAATGGTTGGTCAAATTCTACAGGAGAAGAATCGTCAACTAAAACTTTTACAATTTTACCTGAAATTTCAGATTCAATTTCGTTGAATAATTTCATAGCTTCTACTACACAAACTACATCACCTTTGTTAATTGTACTTCCAACTTCAACAAACATTGGTTTGTCTGGAGATGGTTTTCTGTATAAAGTACCAATCATTGGAGACTTAATAGTGATATATTTAGAGTTGTCTTCTGTAGTTGTATCTGCAGGTGTTGCGGCAACAGGAGCGGCAGCAACAGGAGCAACTGGCGCAGCTTGCTGAATAGCTTGTTGCATTGGTGCTTGTTGTACGTAAGTGATATCAGGAGAATTACCTTCTAAAGTAGTTCTAATCGTAATTTTTACATCACCAGTTTCTAATTTTACTTCTGCTACTCCAGAATTAGATACAAATTTGATTAGGTTTTGAATTTCTTTTAAATCCATAATAAAGTTGTTTAGTTATAGTTTGTTATTATTAATAGGCCCATTTTAAATAAATTGCTCCCCAAGTGAAACCACCACCAAATGCAGCAAAAATTAAATTGTCTCCTTTTTTAAAATTATTTTCGAAATCTGTTAAAAGTAATGGTAAAGTTGCAGATGTGGTGTTTCCGTATCTGTGAATGTTTATTAATACTTTTGATTCGTCTAAATTCATTCTGCTAGCAGTAGCATCAATAATTCTTTTGTTTGCTTGATGTGCAACTAACCAATTCACATCATCGTGAGATAAGTTATTGCGTTCCATTATTTTTTCGCTTACATCCGCCATTCCTGATACGGCATGTTTAAAAACTGTTTTTCCATCTTGAAATACAAAATGTTGTTTGTTTTTAACCGTTTCTTCAGATGGTGGTAAAATAGAACCACCGGCTTCAATTTTTAAAAACTCTCTTCCAATTCCGTCTGATTTAAGAATTTCATCTTGTAAACCTAAACCTTCAAAGTTGGGTTCAAATAAAACTGCTCCAGCACCATCTCCAAAGATAATGCAAGTTGCTCTATCGGTATAATCAATAATTGAAGACATTTTATCGGCTCCAATTAATAAAACTTTTTTATATTTTCCGGACTGAATAAAAGCTGAAGCGGTTGACATTCCAAAAAGAAAACTTGAACATGCAGCTTGCAAATCAAAGGCAAAAGCATTTGTTGCGCCTATTTGTGTAGCTACATATACTCCGGTTGATGCCACTGGCATATCAGGAGTGGCTGTTGCCATAATTACTAAGTCTATTTCTTTTGGGTCTAATTTTGCTTTTTCTAAGAGATTTTGAGCGGCTTTTATGGCAAGGAAAGAGGTTCCTTCGCCTTCTTCTTTTAAAAGTCTTCTCTCTTTTATTCCGGTTCTTGATGTTATCCATTCGTCATTCGTATCAACCAAAGTTTCTAAAACTTGATTTGATAAAACGTATTCTGGTACATACGAGCCAATTGCAGTAATTGCGGCAGTAATTTTATTCATATGTTTTAATGTTATTTTTTTTGGTAACATATGTATCGCATTTTAATTTGAATTTTCTTTCGAAAAACAGTAATTGTTGCGATTTCATAAATAAATAATTTTCTTTGCAAATTTATGTGCGTAAAGAGGCGAAAATTACGAAATATTTCGGAATTTTCTTAAAATAGTATTATATAATTTTCATTAAAATAAAAAAACTCTCACGTGAGTGAGAGTTTCTCATTTATTTTAATGTAATTATACCATTGCTTCAGTCTTCTCGATAACAACTTGACCTCTGTAATACATTTTACCTTCATGCCAGTAAGCTCTGTGGTATAAGTGAGCTTCACCAGTTACTACGCAAGTTGCAATTTGTTGTGCAGATGCTTTGTAGTGTGTTCTTCTTTTGTCTCTTCTAGTCGATGACTGTCTACGTTTAGGATGTGCCATTTTACTCTATTTTTTATCCGTTAATAGTTTCTTTAAACCGTCCCATCTTGGGTCTATTTCTTTAATCTCTTTTGCTTTGGTTTCAGTAGGAGAAAATTTTTCCAAATTTTGTAATGCTTCTGTTTGTAATGTTCCGTCTTTTATGCCGGTATGAATTCTTTTTGTCGGAACAGACAACACAATCATTTCATAAATATATTGGGCAACATTTACTTGAAATTCATCATGAGGTAAGATGATAAATTCATCATTCTCATCATTAAACTCTTCTCCAAATCTAACTATCAACTTCATTTTTCCTTTAATAGGTAAATCAAAATCTTCATTGGTTAAATCACAGGGAACATTTACTGTTCCATTATGTGAAAAATTCAATTCAAGCATATTGCTTTTTTTCTCTAATATAACTTTCATTTTGATGTCTGAACTGTTAAATTCATCGTATCCAAAATGAGTAAAGAACGTATTGTTTACTTGAAACTCAAACTGGTGTTTACCCAGTTTTAATCCTGAAAATGGGATTAAAAATTCTTTTAATTTTTCCATACTATCAGTTTTCCCCTTTTTATAAGGGTGTGCAAAGATACAAAAATATTGGAATTACAATAATTTTCTTTGCTTTTTTTTAAATTAAACTTTTCCAGATGCTTTTTTCAATGGATTGTTGGTTAGCTCATTATATTCGATTCTGTTTTTATAGATGTCAATCGCACTATAAACCGCTTCTCTAAATGAACTTTCATTCGCAATGTTTTTACCAGCAATATCAAAACCAGTTCCATGATCTGGTGATGTTCTTACCTTATTTAAACCTGCTGTAAAATTCACTCCTTCACCAAATGAAAGTGTTTTAAAAGGAATTAATCCTTGATCGTGATACATCGCCACAACCGCATCGTAATTTTTATATTGGTTTGAACCAAAAAAACTATCTGCCGAAAACGGACCAAAAACTTGAATACCACTTTTGAAAATTTTCTCTAAGCTTGGTTTTACAATTTCATCATCCTCTTTACCAATTACACCATTATCTCCGCTATGTGGATTTAATCCTAAAACGGCAATTTTTGGTTTGTTAATTTTAAAATCGGCAATTAAACTTTTATTTATGGTTGTGATTTTTTTCTCAATTAATTTCGAATTGATATGTTTCGGTAAATCTGCAATGGGCACATGATCCGTAATTAAACCAACTTTAATGTCTTCATGAATCATAAACATTAACGCATCGCCTTCTAATTGTTCATTTAAATAATCTGTATGACCAGCAAATTTATAATCTTCTGCTTGAATGTTATATTTGTTGATTGGCGCCGTAACTAACACATCAATTTGGTTGTTTTTTAAAGCTGTTGTAGCGGCTTGAAAAGATTTTATAGCGTATTTTCCAATTACATCATCTAGTTTGCCATTTTCTAAATTAACACCTTCTCGCCATACATTTAAAACGTTTATTTTTCCTAAAACGATTTGATCTAATTTGTCAATTCCTTGAATGAATGCGTTTAAATTGTATGATTTTTTTAAAAACGAAACAATTTTAGCATTGGCAAAAATAACGGGTGTACATATTTCTAACATTCGAGAATCTTCAAATGTTTTTAATATTACTTCTGGTCCAATGCCGTTCATGTCTCCAATAGAAACACCAACAATTATATTTTCGGAATGTTTTACCATTTTTATTTCTTAATTTTGATGCAAATTTATAAAAATAAACCGTCATATGTTTACAGGTATCGTAGAAACTCTTGGAATAATTTCAGATATTAAAAAAGATCAGGAAAATATACACTTAACAATTCAAACAAATATTACAAATGAATTGAAAATTGATCAAAGTGTGGCACATAATGGTGTATGTTTGACTGTTGTGAATTTATTTGACGATAAACACGTTGTAACTGCCATAAAAGAAACGATTGATAAAACCACTTTAGGTTCATGGCAAATTGGCGATAAAGTCAATATTGAAAGAGCTATGAAATTAGGAGACAGATTGGACGGACATATTGTACAAGGTCATGTGGATCAGACGGCAATTTGTACGAATATTGTAGATAAAGAAGGTAGTTGGGAATTTACTTTCGAATATGATACCGCTTTAAATAATATTACGATTGAAAAAGGTTCTATTACTATAAATGGTACAAGTTTGACGGTTGTGAATTCTAAAAAAGACAGTTTTAGCGTAGCAATTATACCTTATACTTATGAAAACACCATTTTTCATACCTTCGAAGTTGGCACTAAAGTAAATTTAGAATTTGATGTAGTGGGTAAATATATTGCTAGAATGTACGAACTTCAGAAATAAAATTTGAAACTATAAATTTTCTCCAAATTTTTAATTTATGCCGATATTGAATGCATGATCGGTATATTAATTTTTTATAATTTTTGAAGATTGTCTTCCAGTATTAGTATGAAAATCAATAAAATAGGTTCCTGATGGATATGGAAAATCGAAAGTGTATTTTTTTATTCCAATAGAATTAATATCATCTTTGATAAGTTTTTTTACTAATTTTCCTGTGTTGTCATATAAATCAATTAAAATGTGATCTTCAGCTAAAAAGTCAATTTCAATATTTAATTTGTCTGATAAAGGATTTGGAGAAACACTCACTTTTAAGTTAGTTCTATCTTGCTCTTCAAAATCAGAATTTGACAAAAGACTACTCATTTTATAGATAGTTCTTCCGCTTGCGTAAGCTGTATTTCCTATGAAAAATATCCTATTTAAATTGCTGCCAACACCAGTGTTTGTCCAAGTAGCACCACCATCTAAAGTTTCATAAAAACCAGTTGTGTGACCTCCCATCCATCCATGATTTTCGTTTAAAAAACCAACCGCTTGTACCACGCTTTCTGGTGCGTTTTGTAACGTCCATGTTAAGCCGCCATCAATACTTTTTGCTAATCTTCCAGGGTTTGGGGTTACGGCTTCAACTGATCCAAAAAGGACATTGTTGTTAGAGTTTAAAATTTGTAACTTCCAAACGTAATCTCCGTTTGTACCTGTGTTTAATAATTGTGTCCAAGTTGTTCCTCCATCAGTGGTTTTTAAAATAACACCGCCAGTTGCGTTGTTTCCAGATGCAAAACCAATATTTTCATCAATAAAATTTATTTCCACCAAAGCACTTGCATAAGCAGACATGTCAATAAATTGCCAAGTATTTCCACTATCTATTGATTTAATAATGTATGCAGGACCAAAATAAGCACCACAACCATAAACAGTTGAAGTTCCAATACAGTCTAAACCACATATTGCGGATGGGTTAGGGGTAATATTTGTTACTAAATTCCAAGTGGTTCCGCCATCTATAGTTTTATAAAATTTTTGATTTAATGTGCCTAAAAACCCAATATTTTCATCTAAAAATTCAATATTTCTAAAATAATGAGAGCTACCTAGCATGGCTCCAGAGGTTTGTAAAGTCCAGTTTGAGCCACCATCTATAGTTTTATAAACAGCTGAATAATAGCCATTAGCCGCCCAGCCTAAATTTTCATTTAAGAAAAAAACATCATCAAAGCGTTGATTGCTTGATATTGTATTACTTAATATAGAAGTTAAGGGTTGCCAAGTTTGTGAAGACAAAAAATTTGAAACTAACAGAAATAATAAAGCCAGTTTTTTCATAACAAATAAGGTTTAAAGCAAAAAAAACTCCTAATTAGGAGTTTTCTTATTATATATTTTTTGAGTAATAAAGTAACCTGTTATTAATGCGATAAAAAATAACACAACAACCCCGCTGTCAATTGGAAGACCTGGTGGTGGTGGTGGTCCAGGCGGCGGAGGCGGCGGTACAGCAGCGGCAAAAATTTGCACAGAACTTAAAGCCGAAACTATAAGAAAAAAGATTTGGGCAAAATTATTTTTCATATTATTTTTGTTTTTTTTAACATTTGATTTTACGAAAATATAAAATAAAATGTTAAATCCAATTATTTTTTACTTTTTTTTCAAAAAAAGTGGTCCCACCTGGGCTCGAACCAGGGACCACCTGATTATGAGTCAGGTGCTCTAACCAACTGAGCTATAGGACCAGTTTTGAGTGTGCAATATTAAGGCTAATTTATATTGGATGCAAATTTTTTTTAAAAGATATTTTAAAATTAACGATAACTTATTGTTATAAAGCAATTTCTTGACATAATTCTATCAAAACTCCATTCGTACTTTTTGGATGTAAAAAAGCAACTAATTTATTGTCTGCTCCTTTTTTTGGAATTTCATTTAAAACTGTAAACCCTTCATTTTTAAGACGTTCTATTTCTGTGTAAATGTTTTCTACATCAAATGCTATATGGTGAATGCCTTCTCCTTTTTTCTCTAAAAACTTAGCAATCGGGCTGTTTTCATTCGTTGCTTCTAATAATTCAATTTTATTCGGACCACACATAAAAAACGACGTTTTTACACCTTCACTTTCTACTTCTTCTGTTTTATAAGCAGGTTGTCCAAAAAGTTTTGAAAACAATTCATTTGAATTTTCTAAATCATGAACGGCTATACCAATATGTTCTATTTTTCTCATTTGTTATGTATTAAGATGCAAAAATAATCATTCAAAAATTTAAATCTGCTTATTTTCTGTCTAAAAATTGTATTTTTGCCCCATGGAAACAAATAGACAAAAAAAAATTGGCGCATTATTGCAAACAGACTTAGTAGATATTTTACAAGGTGAGATTAGAAAAAATTCTATTTCTAACCTTATTATTTCCGTTTCAAAAGTGAATGTAACGTCAGATTTATCAATAGCGAAGGTTTATTTAAGTGTTTTTCCTTCAGAAAAAGGACCAGAATTATTGGCTGCCATTAAAAGTAATGCGCCTTTAATTAAGCACGATTTATCGCAACGTGTTAAATTACAATTAAGAAGGGTGCCTAACTTGATTTTCTTCCTTGATGATAGTTTGGATTATATTGAAAAAATTGACAATGCGCTTTCAGGAAAAGAAAATCCAATTGAAAATCCAGAATTATTAGAAAAAAGAAAAAGATCATAAATTGAATTTTCCGTTTTACATAGCCAAAAGATATGCTTTTAGTTTGTCTAAAACTACCGCTATAAACGTAATTACTTTTATTGCTTCTTTCGGAATTATAGTTGGAGCTATGGCACTTTTCGTAGTGCTTTCTGTTTTTAGTGGCTTGCGCGATTTCAGCTTGAGTTTCACAAACGCAACAGATCCCGATTTACGTATCGAAACCTTAAAAGGAAAATCATTTTTCCTTTCTGAAACACAAGAAAGTCAGTTAAAGTCGGCTAAAGAATTTGCTAAATATTCTAAAATAGTGGAAGAACGTGCGTTGTTCTACTATAATAATAAGGAACATGTAGCTTATTTAAAAGGCGTTGATGCTAATTTTACTTCAGTAAATGCCTTTAATAAATTTTTATACGCTGGAGATTGGCTAGAACCTAATACCAATCAAGTTGTTGTAGGTTCTGGTATTTCTAGAAAATTAGCTTTGGGACTTTTTGACTTCAATAACATATTAGAAGTGTATGTGCCAAAACCGGGTTCAGGTATGATTGAAAATCCTGATGACGCGTTTAATAAATCACCCTTATTGACTTCTGGTATTTTTCAAGTTAGTGAAGATATTGATGAAAAATATATTTTTGCGTCAATTCCATTAGCACAAGGTTTATTGAATTATAAACCTAATCAGTTAACGTATATCGATTTTAAGATGGCACCGAATGTATCGGAATCAGATGCCATTGCAGCCATAAATAAAATTTTCCCAAATCAAGTAAAAGTAAAAAACAGAGCGCAATTAAATGATGCGTTGTATAAAATGTTAAATACTGAAAACATTGCTGTATATCTTATTTTTACTTTAGTGATTATAATTGCCTTGTTCAATTTAATTGGTGTGATTATTATGATGATTATCGAAAAGAAAAGTAATTTAAAAACCTTATATAATTTAGGAACTGAAATGAAATACTTGAAAAATATTTTCTTATTTCAAGGGAATATCATTTCCATATTTGGCGGAATTTTAGGTTTGATTTTAGGAATTATCTTAGTTTTAATTCAACAACAATTTGAATTGATTATGATTACGCCGTCTTTAGCGTATCCAGTTGTTTTCGAAACCAAAAACATTTTAATCGTATTGTTTACTATTGTAATTTTAGGTTTTATCGCTTCTAAAATTGCAAGTAGCACGGTTTCTAAAAAATTATTAGAATGAAAAAAGTTATAGTTGTATTAATAGGTGTAGTTTTATTTGGGTGTAAATCTAAACAACCAAAAAACAGCGAAAATGTGAAGTCTGAAATTAATTTAGTTTTAGATAATTGGCACAAAGCAGCAGCTGAAGCGAATTTCAATAATTATTTTAATGTAATGACTGAAGATGCGATTTACATTGGAACAGATCCTACAGAAAACTGGAACAAGCAAGAATTTATAAAATTTGCGAAACCTTATTTTGATAGAGGTAGAGCATGGAATTTCACCTCTTTAGAGAGAAATATCTATTTTTCTTCTGATAAGAAAACAGCTTGGTTTGATGAATTGCTAAATACGCAAATGAAAATTTGTAGAGGAAGTGGTGTTTTGGTTGCTGATACAAACGGCAATTGGAAAATAAAACATTATGTATTATCCATGACGGTTCCAAATGACAATACGGATGAAGTGGTAAAAATAAAATCTCTTATAGAAGATAAGGAAATTGAAAAACTAAAAAAAGGCGAATAAATCTTTATATTATAAAAAAAGCAACTTCTAAAAAGTTGCTTTTTTTGTATGCTATTTATAAATCGTTTCTTTTAAATTCTTGAACATATCAACGGTCATGTTTTCAATGTCGAAATCATTTTTCCAACCCCAATCAGCTCTTGCAGCACTGTCGTCTATACTTGCTGGCCAACTGTCGGCAATTTTCTGACGAAAATCTGGTTCATAATTAATAGTAAAGTTTGGATAATGTTTCTTGATTTCTTCCGCTAATTCTTTTGGAGTAAAACTCATTCCTGATAAATTGTATGAAGAACGAATTTTAATATCATCAGCATCCGCTTGCATAATACTAATCGTAGCTTTTATTGCATCATCCATATACATCATCGGTAATGCAGAGTTCTCAGATAAAAAACTTGTAAATTTTCCATCCGTAATCGCTTTATGGTAAATGTCAACCGCGTAATCTGTAGTTCCACCACCAGCTTCTGTACTCCAACTAATTAAACCTGGATATCTGATACTTCTAATATCTACACCATATTGTTTGTTATAATATTCCGCCCAACGTTCACCAGTTTGTTTCGAAATTCCGTAAACCGTACTTGGTTCCATAACTGTATATTGTGGTGTGTTTTCTCTTGGAGTTGTTGGCCCGAAAACCGCAATACTTGAAGGCCAAAATATTTTTTTTATTTTTCCAGCTTTGGCTAAATTTAAAACGTGAAATAAAGAATTCATGTTCAAATCCCAAGCAAATGCTGGATTTTTTTCTGCAGTTGCAGATAATAAAGCCGCCATTAAATACACATCAGTAATGTGATATTTTTCAATTAGTTGCTCAATCTGATTGTAATCTAAAGCGTTTACCACTTCAAAGATTCCATTGTTTACAACGTCGTTTTCTAATTTTCTAATATCGGAAGCCACAACGTTTTCAACGCCATAGGTAGCACGTAATTTTGCAGTAAGCTCGGTGCCAATTTGTCCACAAGCGCCAATGATTAATATTTTGGTTTGCATAGTTTGTAGTTTTGATTCACAAAGATAAAATATTGACAATAATAACCCATTATTTTGCCGGTTTTTTTCGAATTCCGTAAAAACTACTTGTTCCGATTATTAATTATATATTTAACGTAATTTTTTAAAAAATCGTATAAACATTTGTAAATTTGCAGTTCATAATTCCAAAAAGAATGAATTTTTTTAAAATACTTATACTTTCTCTTTTTAGTAGTCTTTTGTTTTTTTCTTGTAAAGATGAAAATGAGCAACAATTACTTGTCGAAAAAATGGAGAAAAAAAACAGAGAATCTTTCGAACAAATTAATAAAGCTTGGTTGTTAAACATTCCAAATGCCAGCATCGAAGTGAGTTCGGTTTTAAATCAATGGAAAGAATGGCGAAGTTTTGAGCAAGAAATCAAACAAAAACCAAAATCAACTATTAGCGCGTTCAAACAAAAGGTTTTAAACTTGGTTTCCAAATCGGATAGTTTGCATTTAAGTGTACCGGCAAGGTTTAATCAACCTCAAGTACGAAGCAGAATTGTTGCGTTACAAACTAAAATATTAGCTTTAGATACTTATTTTTCTTTGGACATTGTGCCTCACGAAAAGGTGCAAAATTTAATCGCTGCGATAAACAAAGAAATGACCGCTTTTTATATGCAATGCGAAGAAATTGTAGTGAAAAGTAGGATTCCAACTGAAATTGGTGAGCCAAGAATCATCAGTGTAAGTGATACCACTCGAAATGCAAAAGCCATAAATTTCGACGATTTAGAGCAACAAGAAATATTAGATAAAAATAAAAAACCCGATTTAAAAAAGACTTATAATTAATTTTTTTAATTCCGGTTTACAAAATAAAACACTTTGAGTAAATCAGAAAACAAAAAAAAATATCAGCAAAATCCTAAAATTGGACAAA
>ERZ724525.1535-NODE-1535-length-13598-cov-4.748431_pt1 | contig 13598 bp, 13 predicted proteins | sample MGYA00376058_ERZ724525 | MGnify/ENA primary metagenome ERZ724525 (study PRJEB28724, sample SAMN07190888) | wastewater metagenome | isolation source: influent of sewage treatment plant in Hong Hong | place: USA: Christiansburg, Virginia | collected 2016-03-01 ... | reverse complement strand
TTCCTGATGTATCTGTCCGCCGCGACTGTGTTAGCCGCCGAGCAGGAGATCATCGTGGCTGTCAGCGAGGCTGGCGAAGCCTATGTCGTCGACGCGACGGTCCGGGTACTGGTCGCGCAGCGTACCGCCTGGGAGGTGCTGGTCGACTTCGATCACATGAGCGGCATACTCAACAACCTGAATTCGAGCCGGGTCGTCAGGCGCGAGGGCGACGTGTTGTTGGTCCGGCAGGAAGGCAACGCGCGGTTCGGCCTGTTTTCCTATCCTTTTCAGGTGGAACGGGAGATACGTCTTGAACCGATGCGGCGCATCCTGACCCGGAACCTTTCCGGTTCGCTGAAACGCATGGAGAGCGAAGTGCGCCTTGCCCCCGCGCTGGCAAAGGGCCAGCCGATGCAGATCACCTATCGTGCGGAATTCGTCTTCGACTCGGTCATTGCCGGCCTGTTCGGCGCATCGTTCCTGCATCACGAGGTCGAGGAACAGTTCCGGCTGCTGGTGACGGAGATGAAACGTCGCGAATCAGGCGAGCCATCAAGGGCGATTCCGTAGCGCCAGGGCTCAGGGAAGCCTCACATTACGAGGCCTGCCCGAGCTCGCCACTGCTCGCCTAATCGAGATCCCAGAGCTGATGGGCGTCCAGTAGCAGGCGATAGCGCGATTCGAGTGCCTCCAATTGCGCGAGTTTCGCCGCCAGTTGCCCCTCGTTGGCCAGGCGCCGTGCGGCGAGCAGTTCGTTGAGGCTGCCTTCGCCAAGCTGGTAGGCGCGAGCCGTCATGTCGGCGGCGTATTTAAGTCGCGCGGCGGCGCTGCGACTGGCTTGCCAGGTGGCCAGCGCGGCAACCGCCGAATGGTAGAGAGCGGCGGCCTCGGCAGTGATTTTCTGGTCGGCGGCTGCTTCGCGACTCGAAGCGACACCGGCTTCGGCCAGCGCTGCGCTGGCCACCGCCTGGCGCCCGCCACCCGGCAGGTTGATCGCTACATACGCGCCGAGGATCTGTTCTTCGCCCCCGCGTTCCCGCGCCAACTGGATGCCCAGCGTCGGGTCGGGAAGCCGGTCACGCCCTGCGCGGCCAGCAGCAAGTTGCGCCTTCTGCATTTCGCCGCGGGCGATGCCGAGTTCGTGGCTGTGTTCACGGATGAGGTCCAGCCATTCGCTCTCGTTCCCGCTGATTGGCTGTGGCTCGGCGATGGTCTCGGTCACGTCCAGCGACAACCCGGGAAATCGCCGTCGCAGGTCTTCGCGGGCGCCATTCTTGCGCGCCAAGGCATGTGCCAGTTGTGCATCGGCCTGGGCCAGGGCGGCCTCGGCCTGGATCGCATCAAGGCGGGCGGCATCCCCAAGTTGCTGGCGGCGCCGTATCGATGCCGACTGTCTTTCAAGTAGTGCGAACTGCTCGGCCCATTGCGTCGCGGTCGCGCTCTCCTTCAGCCAGGTGAACCAGTACCTGAGTAGCGCCCGGCTTGCTTCATGCAAGGCGTCGCCTTGTGCGGTTTCGGCGATGGTGACACCGATCGCTCCGAGTTCCGAGTCTGCAGATGCTTTTCCAGGCAGGCGAACCGGTCGTTCCAGCTGGGCATTCCACTCGTTGTAGCGATCGTCCTGGCCGAAAATGGGCTGGACCTTGCGCTGATGGGCGGCAAGCCGCAGGTTCCATTCATGGCTTCCGGCTTCCAGGCGTGCCTTGTTTGCCTCCTCGACCAGGACCTTGCCCCGGGCGGCAGCGAACGAGGGCGTTGCGCGTAGCACCCGGGCGACGACATCGGCCGGCGGCAGGTTAGGGGTCGGCTCAGCGGCCAGCGCATTGCCCCAGATACAGGTGAGGACTGCTGTTAAAACGATCTTCATAGTCGCCCCATCTCGATGACCGGTGCCAGCCAGAAGAACATGTTCGCCTTCGGCATTTCGCGCCTGATCAGCGAAAGCACGGTGCGCATCGCTTCTTCGGATCCGACCGCCTGAATTCGCGTGCGCGGCGAATGACCGGCGACCAGTTCGCCGGGTTCGACCAGTGCGACGGACGAGCCGTGCCCATCGGCGTGGCTCGATGTAAAGCCCGGAACCAGGTCGGGCCGGGAGAGCAGCAGGTCTTCGACGTGTTGCGCGATATCGTTGGGCATGACCAGCGAGAGCAGGACATCAGCCATGGCTTTCCTCCGTGAAACTGACGGTGCTTCTTACGCCGAAGCGGCGAAACAGGATGGGTAGCAGTACCAGCGTCAATGCAGTCGAGGTCAGCAAGCCGCCAATGACGACGATGGCCAGCGGCCGCTGCACTTCCGAGCCGGGGCCGCTGGCGAAGAGCATCGGCACGAGGCCGAAGGCAGCGATGCTGGCGGTCATCAGCACCGGCCGCAAGCGGCGCTTGGCGCCCTCGACGACCACTTCGCCGACCGGCAGGCCGCGCGCCAGCAGCTGGTTGAAGTAGGTGACCATGACGACGCCGTTGAGCACGGCGATGCCGAGCAGGGCGATGAAGCCGACCGAGGCCGGCACCGACAGGTACTCGCCGGAAATCAGCAGGCCGAAGACGCCGCCGATCATGGCGAATGGGATGTTGGAGAGGACCAGCAATGCCTGTCTGACCGAGCCGAAAGTCGAGAAGAGTAGGAAGAAGATCAGCAGCAAGGCGACCGGCACCACGATCATCAGGCGTGCCGCCGCCCGCTGCTGGTTCTCGAACTGGCCGCCCCAAGCCAGCCGGTAGCCTTCCGGCAGCTTGACGTCACGGGCGACTGCGGCCTTCGCCTCTTCGACGAAGCCAACCAGATCGCGGTCGCGGACATTGGATTGGACGACGACGTAGCGCTGGGCATTTTCGCGGTCGACCTTGACAGGGCCATCGACGCGCTCGATTCTGGCGACGCTGGCCAGTGGCACGCTGCCGCCGCCGGGTACGCTCAGGCGCAGGGCCGCGAAATCGGCCGGCGAATTGAGCAGGCTGCCCGGCCCACGCAGGACAACCGGCACGCGCCGCCCCTGGTCGATGACGATGCCGACATTGCGGCCTTCGAGGAGGGCTTTCAGATCGTTCTGGATGTCGTCGACATTGAGGCCGAATCTGCCTGCCGCTAGGCGGTCGACCGCAACCTTCAGGTATTGGACGCCTTCGTTCTTCAGTGTGAAGGTATCTTCGGCGCCGTGCACCTTCTTGACTGTTGTCACGATCTCGCCAGCCAGACGGTTCAGTGTCGCAAGGTCGGGGCCGTAGACCTTGATTGCCAGGTCGCCGCGCACGCCGGTCAGCATTTCCGACACGCGCATGTCGATCGGCTGCGTGAAGGAAAAGCCGATGCCCGGGAAGTCGGCCATCACGGCGCGCATCTGGTCGGCAAGCCAGGCCGGGTCGGGATTGCGCCAGGTTTCGCGCGGCTGCAGCACCATGAAGGTGTCGGTCTGGTTGAGTCCCATCGGGTCGAGGCCGAGTTCGTCAGCGCCGGCGCGGGCAACGATGGCCTTCACTTCCGGCACCTTTTCCAGAATCGCCTTTTGCACGCGGCTGTCGATGGCGATGGTCTGGTCGAGGCCGATCGACGGCAGCTTTTCCAGCTGCATAATGAGGTCGCCTTCGTCCATGGTCGGCATGAAACTCTTGCCGAGCAGCAGGAAGGCGCCGGCGGCGGCGACCAGCGCGATCGAGGCGCCGATCATGTAGGTCCGGCTGTGGCTCAGGGCCGAGGTCAGCACGCGGTCGTAGGCCGCGGCCAGCTTTTTCACCAGCCACGGTTCGTGATGCGCGCCGCGCTTGATCAGGTACGAGGCGAGCACCGGCACCACGGTCAGCGACAGCAGCAGCGAGGAGGCCAGCGCGAAGACGATGGTCAGCGCAACTGGTCCGAACATCTTGCCTTCCAGCCCCTGCAGGGTGAGCAGCGGCAGGAAGACGATGATGATGATGACGATGCCGGAAGTCACGGGAGAGGCCACCTCGCGGGCTGCACGGTAGATCAGATGCAGCGTCGGCAAGTTTTCCTGGGCCTCCGCTAGCTGGCTTTCGACGTTCTCGACGACGACCACCGCCGCATCGACCAGCATGCCGATGGCGATGGCGAGGCCGCCGAGGCTCATCAGGTTGGCCGACAGACCATACATCCGCATCAGGATGAAGGTGGCGAGGGCAGACAGCGGCAGCATCAGCGCGACGACCAGCGCCGCGCGCAGGTTGCCGAGGAAGGCGAGGAGCAGCAGCACGACGAGAACGATGGCTTCGAGAAGCGCCTTGGCGACGGTGCCGACAGCGCGCCCGACCAGATTGCTGCGGTCGTAGAAAGGTTCGATGGTGACGCCCTGCGGCAGCGTCGGCGCGATCTCGGCCAGCCGCGCCTTGACGCCGGCCACGACGCTCTGGGCGTTGGCGCCGCGGAGGCCAAGCACCAGCCCCTGCACCGCTTCACCCTGACCATTTCGGGTCACCGCACCATAGCGGGTGAGGGCGCCGAAACGGACTTCTGCGACATCGCCGACGCGCACCACCTTGCCGTCCCTGGCCTGCAAAACGATGGCTTTTACGTCGTCGACCGTACGGATCGCCCCTTCGGCGCGCACCAGCAGGGCTTCCTCGCCATCATTCAGGCGTCCGGCGCCATCGTTGCGGTTATTGGTCTCCAGCACTGCCTGCATGTCTTTCAGCGCCAGGCCTCGGGCGGCAAGACTTTGCGGTTGCGGCACGACCTCGAAAGTCTGAACTTCGCCGCCCAGGCTGTTGACGTCGGCGACGCCGGGGATGGTGCGCAGTTGCGGGCGGATCACCCAGTCGAGCAGGGCGCGTTTCTCGGCCAGCGGCAGGTCGCCCTCGATGGTGAACATGAACATTTCGCCGAGCGGCGTCGTGATTGGCGCCATGCCGCCGGAGGCGCCGGGCGGCAGGTTGCCCATCGCCGCGGAGAGGCGCTCGCCGACCTGCTGGCGGGCCCAGTAAATGTCGATGCCGTCCTCGAAGTCGATGGTGATGTCGGTCAGCGCGTATTTCGAGGTCGAGCGCAGCAGGCGCTGGTGCGGGATGCCGAGCATTTCCTGCTCGACCGGCACGGCAAGTCGAGTTTCGACTTCCTCAGGGGTCATGCCCGGAGCCTTCAGGATGATCTTGACCTGGGTCGTCGAGACATCGGGAAAGGCGTCGATCGGCAGGCCGAGGAAAGCCTGGACGCCGGCCCCGATGAACATGACGGTCAGCACCAGAATCAGCAGGCGCTGGGTCAGCGAAAAACGGATCAGGGCGTCGAGCATTATTCGCTGCCGACGCCGGCAAGGAGGGCCTTCAGGCCGGAAACCCCGGTAACGGCAACGCGTTCGCCGGCCTGGATGCCATCGACAACGACGCTGTCGCCACCCTGGCTAAGCACGCTGACAGGCTTGGGCATGAAGGTCAAACCCGTGTTGCTGGCCGCGGTTTGAACGAATACTACGGTTTTGCCTGCATTGCGAGCGAGTGCGCCTGCCGGCAGGCGCTGCCCCCTGCCGGGAGGGCCGGTGATATCCACTTCAACGACCTGGCCCGGGTGCAGGGTCTCGGCACCTTGGCTTACGGTTGCCCGAAGCAATACGGTCTGACTGGCCGCATCGACGGCGCGGCCAATGACGATCAGCCTTCCGCTGACATCGCTGCCGGCGACCCTGACCACATTGCCTTCCTTCAGGCCCCTGGCGAAATCGAGCGGGGCCTGAATTTCCAGCCAGAGCGGCGAGAGTCTGGCGATGCGGTAGATCATGGCCGAGGCCTCGACCCGCTGGCCAAGTTGCACTCCTTGTTCGAGCACTACGCCATCAATGGTTGCGGTCAACGCCAGCGGACCGCCCAATTTGCCCGGGGCTACGCCGGCCAGCGATAGTCCCTGGCGGCGCTCGCTGGCCTGGGCGCTTGCTTGCACGGCGCTGGCCCGGGTGTTTTGCAGGCGGGATTCCGCAATCAGCCCTTCGGCAAACAGTTGCTCGTCACGTTTCAGGCTTTGCTGCAGCAGCGCGGCCTGGCTGCCTGCTTGCAGCGCGTCACGTTGCAGTTCCAGCGCTTGCTGGCTGGCCAACTGGGCGACAACCTGACCGCGCTTGACAGCGGCGCCGGGGGCGACGGCCAGCATTTCGACCATCCCGGCAACCGGCGCTGAGACGATCCGCATCTGCTCGTTGGGCACCAGCACGCGCGCCGGATAGGCCCCCTGGCGCAGCTTTCCGACTTCGCCGGCGACTGCTGTCTCGATGCCCAGTGCCTTGACCTGGGCGGCTTCCAGAAGGAGCGGGCCGGCGGCATTGGCCGTGCTCATGACGAGGGCGGCCAGAAGGCCGGGCAAACGGAAGGAGCGGGGCATGGCTGGACTCGGCAAGACAGAGCCTGCGAGTCTAGTTGGCCCAGATTAATGTTTCCTTAACTGCAGGCCGTCAGGAGTTTGCGGCGCCTGCCTGTTGTCGGCCTAGTGGCGCAGGGCCCGTTCCAGCCATCCTGCCATCGCATCGGCGACGGTGCGCCACTGGTGCTCGAGCATGAGCATGTGGCCGCAGTCCGGAATGCGCTTGTGCTGGGCGCGCCAGCGCACGGCCGTGTAGCCGATCGACGACGGCGGGAAGACCGCGTCGCACTGACCGCCGATGACCAGCACGGGCAGTCGCGGTGGCGAACGGTGAATCCTGAGTCCGAGCGCCAGCATGTCGGAGATGGCGCGCTCGGATTCGGGCTGGATCAGGTGGGCGAAGTCGAGGAGTTCTTCCGGTTCGGTGACCGGCGAGAAATAGACGTCGCGCATCAGTGCCAGGCTTTTCGGACCGATCCTGCCGGCGCTGACGTTGGCGATCTCGCCGAACAGTTCAGGATGTTTGAGGGCCAGGCGCATGATCGAACCCTGGGTGCCGGTCGGCGGCACCGGGGCCATCAGGATCGCGGCGCGTGCCGTGTTCCGCTCGAGAACCCGCTCGATGACCGCGCAGCCCATCGAGTGACCGATCAGCACGCTGTCGCCCGGCAGCCCGGCCATGACCTGGCGCAAATCGTTGGCAAAGTCGTCGATGCCGAAGTCGTCCGGCGCGGCCTTGCCTTCGCTCTGGCCGTGGCCGGAAAGGTCGAGGGCGTGGCAGTCGTAGCCGAGGGCGCTGAAATAGGGCAGAAAGTGGATGTCCCAGCAGCGGGAGTCCACGTAGCCGCCATGAACGAATACCAGGCCGGGTGCGCCGGTCGTGTGGGTGGCGGCGCGGTGGATCGTATGAATCTTGCGTTGGGGCATGCGCTGTTCTCTGTGGTGAAGTATTGGCAAGACGTTGCCGGGCCTGCAATCGCGCCGCTATACCCGCAACAGCGCGATTTTAAGCGGCGGCTGGCCGTCGTGGCTCGGAAAGTCGTCCTCCGGTGCGATCCATTCGATGTCGCGGATCGTCCGGCCGACCTTCGCCGCGCAGCGCGCCAGCTGGTCGGCCCAGGCATCGCGCGAGACTTCCGCGGCATTGTTGCAGCAGATCAGCGTGCCGCCTTCGCTGGTGCACAGCAGCGCCGGTTTCATCAGCGCGGCATAGTCGTTGACGATGTCGACGACACCGAAGGGACTCTTGGCGTAACGCGGCGGGTCGAGGAAAACGAGATCGAAACTGCGCTTGTCCAGCTTGGGGAAAGCCGGCATGTGCTTGCCGCGGACCATCTTCGGCTGGCCGATTCCGGCCAGTTGGCGCATCGCGGCAAAGGCGTCGCTCTGGACGAAGCGCTGGCGGATCGGCAGTTCGTTGAGGCGTGCGTTTTCCTTGCCCACCTTGAGGTTGGATTCCGCAAAGTCGACATTGACGACATGGGCGGCCCCTGCTTTGGCGGCCGCTACGCCAACGCCGCAAGTGTAGGCGAACAGGTTGAGCAGCGACTTGCCGGCGGCTTCCTGCATGACCCGGCGGCGGCCGGCGCGCATGTCGAGAAAGAGCCACGGGTCCTGGCCGCCATGGCGGCCCTGGACCACATAACGGACGCCCATTTCGTGGAATTCGCGCGGCTTCTGCGCTTCGCTCAGAACCTCGGCGGGCAGCGGATTGCTGACCCGCGAGTTGGCGTGGCTGCGATCGTTATAGATTGCGGTCAGCCCGGGCAGTGCGTTGGCGTAGAAAGCCTCGATGGCCGACCGGTCGTGGCCGTCCAGCGCATTGTGGAAGGTCTGGATCAGGAGCAGGTCGCCGTAGCGGTCGACGGTCAGCCCGGGGCGGCTTTCACTGCTGCCGTTGAACAGGCGGTAGGCGTTGGTGTCCTCGGCGTGCAGGCGCTCGATGAGCGGCTGACGGGCAGCGAAGGCGGCCTGCAGGAGGTCGGTCAGTTCTTGGTCTTGCATTGTTGGCGTGTCCCGGAGTGGTGAAAGCGTACACCGTGGAGCTGTGCCCCCCGGAATGCCTTTGGGCTACCATTCTACCGGAGTGGTGCGTTGCCCGCCGCTGTGAGCGCCAACCAGATCTGCCAGTGGCCGCAGGCGGAGCGTGCGCGCCGCTCCGAACCATCCCAGCCGCCCCCGACGCAGAGGCCGGTGACGGTATCCGTGGTGACCGCCACGGTTTCAGGTGTGTCACCCGGTTGCCGCGGACCGCGCCAGCGTTCGCAACTGGCGCAGCGTTTGCGCTCGACCGCCTGGATCAGCAAGTCTTGTCGGCGCGGCAGGCAGCTATGGTCTGGGTGGCGGGAACGACAGGGTTGCCGCTGCCGATCCAGCCCTTGATGCCGTGTTTGACGTTATAGACCTTGCTGTAGCCCGCTTGCTGCGAGAGGAACTGGCTGACCGCCTTGGTCCGGTTGCCGCTGCGACAGATGACGATGACCTGTTCCCCGGGTTTGGTGACCGGCTTGACCTTCTCGAGCCAGGCCGGCGCGTCGTGACGGCCGCGCTCGTCGTAGAAGGTGAGCAGCTTGCTGCCGGCCACGATGCCGGTTTCTTCCCATTCGGACTGCAGCCGGATGTCGATGACCGGGACGCCGCTCTTGATCAGTTTTGCCAGTTCGGCGTTGTCGATATCGACGACTTCGGCGCGAACGAGCGTGGCGGAAAGGGCAAGGCAGCAGAGGAGGAGAAATTGGCGCATGGCAGGCCTTAAAAATAAGCGAATGCTGATTATAAACGAAGCCTGCGCCATGCAGCGGTCAGGGGCTTCACCGAAGCGTCGTGGGATAATGCGCGTTTTGACTGGGGCTGGCATGGCGCTTAAATCTACGATCCACAAGGCGGAACTGCAACTCGCCGACCTCGATCGCGCCCATTTTGGCGACTATGCGCTGACCATCGCGCGGCATCCATCGGAAACCGACGAGCGCATGATGGTCCGCCTGCTCGCCTTTGCGCTCAATGCCTCGGCGACGCTGGTCTTCGGGCGCGGTCTGTCAACGGAGGATGAGCCCGATCTCCAGGATCTCGACGCCACCGGCAGCATCGAACGTTGGATCGACGTCGGCCTGCCGGATGAAAAGGCCATCCGCCGCGCCTGCAACCGTTCGCGCCAGGCGGTCGTGCTCAGCTATGGCGGGCGCTCTGCCGAAATCTGGTGGCAACAGGTCGCCGGCAAACTTGCCAGCCAGAAGAACCTGCGGGTCATCTCCTTGAGCCCGGCGGATTCACTGGCGCTCACCGGGCTGGTGCAACGCAACATGCGGTTGCAGTGCACGATACAGGACGGCGTGGTGTGGCTGGGCAGCGCCGATCAGCATGTCGAACTGACGCCAAAGACCCTGTTCCCGTCGGAGCAATAGTAAATACAGGAACCCGTGATCGGGCATAAAGCGCGGACCTGCCCCGGAATGCAGGTCCGACCCGATTGCTACCCCGATTCCCCATTTGAGGGATACAAGGTCGAGTCGCGTGCTGTCATTCTATGACTTTGGTCATGGTTAGGTAGAATGTTCGGACTGTATATTCTGCAGACTCGATCGGGGGGTAGAGAGACATGGCAAACGAATTCCGCAGGATTGGTGACAGACGCATCGATGATCTTGGCCCGCCACTCGGTCAAGCCGACAGGCGTATTGCCGTCGAACGCCGACTGCCGGAGGTGTGTGATTTCGACATAGACGAGTATGTCGAAATCGTTTCAGTCGGCAAGTATTATGACGAGGATTTTCCACCGCCTCGCTACGCGATGGCGTAGTTCTCCCCGTAACTATCCCGGCCAGGCGAGCCCGTGCGGCTCGCCCTTCTTGTTTCTGGCATGCCGCAGCGGGGCGCGTCCAGTCTCGTTTTCGCGCAGAAAGCTTTGAGCCAGCCGGGCCACGTCGACGCGCGCCTTGAGTCTTGCGGCGAGCAGGTAGAGCCCGCCCAGCTTGCGATGCAGGAAGAGCGCGGCGGCAGGCGGGGTGTGCCAGAATTCGCGGTCCCGGCCGAGCACCATGCCGGCCTTGTGGATGCGGGCGGCGAGGTCAGAGTTGCCGAAGTCGTAGGTGCCCTGATGGCGCAACGGTTCGCAGGCCAGAGAGAAGATTTCCAGAACCGTATCCCGCTGCTGGTCCCGGATGTCCGCCTGGAAGTAGCCGATCGCCATTGCGGCCATGTTCATCGCTGCACGATCATGGGCAATACCGCCACTGAACAGCTGGCGGTAGGCGTCGACCATTTCCGGGGCGTAGCTGCGGGTGGCGCCGAAGTCGAGCAGGATCAGCCGGCGGCTTGTGCTGTCGTAGCGGTAGTTGGCGAAGTTGGGATCCGTCTGGATCAGCTTGAATTCGAATATCTCGCGAAAGAGCAATGTGAACAGCAGGGTTGCGACGCGGTCGCGCTCGGCTTGCGGCAAGCCAATGACCGACTCGATCGGCGCGCCGCCGACATGGGACATGGCAAGGATGCTGGCGGTACTCAGGTCGCCATGCAGTTCCGGCAGCGTGAACTCCCGGGTGTCCTGCAAGAGCGCGCCGTACCGCTGTAACCACGCGCCTTCGCTCAGGTAATCCGCTTCGCCATGAAGTTGCTGTTTTGCCTCCTGAAGCAGCGGCCCGATGTCGAGGCTCTTGGGCAGCAGGCCGGAAACGCGGAGCAGGGTGGCCACATTGTCGACATCGCTGTCTATGCTCTGGCGCACCCCCGGATACTGCACCTTGATCGCCAGATGCCGGCCATCCCGGGTGTGCGCGGCATGGACCTGGCCGATCGACGCCGCTGCCATCGGGGTGAACGAAAAGCGTTCGAAGTGCCGTTCCCAGCCGCTGCCCCACTGGCTTTCAAGTACGGTGACCAACTGGCTCATCGGCATCGGGTGGGCATCCGAGCGCAACCTGGCAAGAATGTCGCCAAGCTCCGGCGGCAGCAGGTCGCCGGCGTCCATCGACAACAGTTGCCCGACCTTCATTGCCGCCCCGCGCAGTTGGGCAAGCTGGTCGGCGACGCGCCGGGCGTTCGCCGGGGTCAGCAACAGATCACCCATGCGCGGCCGTTTGCCCTGGGCGAACTGGCGGGCGCCTTCGGCGAGCATGCCGCCGGCGATCCCCGAGGCGAGGCCGCCCAGGCGTGCCAGCCTCGACCAGCGGTTGCCTGGTACCGCCAGGCTGGGCGCAGAGCGCTGCGCCACGTCAGCGCCGGGCATGGGTGCCGGCCGGGTCAGAGTCGTCCGGGTGCTCCGAGTCGACGAGCGGATAAGGGTCGGCGACGTAGGCAGGGCCTTTCATGACCATGACGATGAAGGCGCCGATTGCTACAGTGAGCACGACGGTCCAGTGCAAGACCACCAGGCTGATGCCATAGATATCGACGGTCATGATGTGGGTCGCGATTTCGTTTTCGCTTCCGGTCACGAAGAAGATGCGCGCGGCGATCGAAGGCAGGGCGAGAACCAGGGTGCCGAGCAGGAGCAGCCCGGGGAGCAGGCGCAGGATGACGCGTTCGCGTCCGGGAGGCGTCCTGATGAAGCCGGGGAGTCGGTTGAACAATTCCATGATGGGTTCTCCAGATGGGTAAGGTTGAAACGGTCAACCGTAGCGGACGACGCTGCCGGCGGCCAGACAGGGAACAGCCACTGCAGTCAGCCTGAAGCGTAGTGGCAAATACCAGGCGGGCAGCGACGCGATGACATCCAGACGCCGATCCTGCCAATAGTGGACGAGAAAGCCGGTGATCAGCAACGGACCCGACAGAATCGGCGGGAGCATTACTGCCGGCCACGCGAGTAGAGCCGGGAATACGCTCCAGACATAGCGCGCCGTGCGCTTTCCGTCAGCGAGTTCGCTCAGTGTCATCGCGAAGCCCCAATGCAAGGCCCCGATGAAGCTGAGAATAATGGCGCCGTAGGCGAACAGCGCATCTCTCCACCATGGGGCATGGTGTGGGTCCAGCAGGCTGACTGGCGCCAGGAAAAGGAAGGGCAGCAAGCCGCCGTAGCCCAGCCAGGCCGCGGCTGTCGGGAGTGCTTTCGCGGACGCGTCGGCCATGGTGCTACCTCACCAGGGGGCGGATGGTGGAAAAGCCGGCATCCATCGACCACGTCTGTCCGGTTACCCGGGCAGCCTGCCCGGACAGCAGCCACGCCATCAATTCTGCCAGCTCGTCCGGCACGCCGATGCCCGGCAAGGGATACTGTTTCGCCGCAGCCTCGCGGGCAGTGGCGCTGCCGATTATGCCGGCTGCTGCCGGCGTATCCATGATGCCCGGCGCTACGGCATTGACGCGAATACCGTTGCCGGCATAGCTGGCGGCAGTGCCGCGAACCAGGCCTTCGAGCCCGGCTTTGGCCGCTGCGACCGCCTCGTGGTTCGGGGTGCCGATCCGCGCCGCTGCCGAAGAAACGAGAACTGCCGCGCCGGGCGATCTGGCCTCGCGCAGGGCGCCCACGAAGGCGGCGAGGGTGTGAAAGGCGCTGATCAGGTTGGCGCTCAGGCAGTCCATGAAGTCTGTCTCGGACATGCGGTGCAGGGCACCCAGCCGGATGTTGCCGACGCAGTGTGCCAGCGCCACAGGCAGCATGTGCTGCGCCCTGGCCGCGTCGAGGATGTTCCGCGCGCCGGCGGCGGTCGAGCAGTCGCCAACGATCTGCAGGTGCCTGCTGTCGTAGGCTGCACCAAGTCGCTCGCCATCCCGGCCAGCAAGCACGAGTTTCCAGCCTGCCGCATCGAGCCGTGCAGCCAGTGCCTGCCCGAGACCGCCTGAAGCGCCGGTAATGAGTGCCACTTTTTCCATACGGGTTCCTTGAGTCGTGAGTGCGCAGGGGTTGAGGTTGGTCGAAAGGTACTTGTCCAGGACGAACATTGATTTAGTCAGACCAGGTGTCCCATTGGTTCGCGAATACAAGAAAAATACATTACAATTGTCCTCGACAAAATCTGTTTTCGTTTGAGTGAAGGTGAGTATGAACAAGTTCCGCGAGCTGCCTATCCTTTTTCCCCGTCTTGGCCTGATGTTGTTGGTTCTGTTGGGCTTGAGCGCCTGCTCGACTACGCCGCCGGAAGGCGTCAGCCCGGTAACGCCCTTCGACCTGACACGCTATGAAGGAAAATGGTACGAACTCGCCCGCCTTGACCATTCGTTCGAGCGCGGCCTCAGCGATGTCAGTGCCAGTTATCGGGCACAGCCGGATGGCAGTGTTGAAGTGATCAACCGGGGTTACGACACACAGCGTAGTGCATGGCGTCAGGCGGTTGGACGCGCCTTGTTTACCGGCGCGCCGAACACTGCTTCACTGAAGG
>ERZ724525.1532-NODE-1532-length-13613-cov-4.582534_pt1 | contig 13613 bp, 13 predicted proteins | sample MGYA00376058_ERZ724525 | MGnify/ENA primary metagenome ERZ724525 (study PRJEB28724, sample SAMN07190888) | wastewater metagenome | isolation source: influent of sewage treatment plant in Hong Hong | place: USA: Christiansburg, Virginia | collected 2016-03-01 ... | reverse complement strand
GCCCACGCCTGACGCATCGCCGCAAAGGCGGAAATACTCACTGGTACGTTAATTAGGCTTTCGCCAAAGCGTGGCACCTGACCACTTTGAGCGTTGACGCCGCTGGCCAGTGTTTGGTTGTTGACCTCTAGGTCGAGAGCGATGCCGTTGTAGTCGACCGCCATATCGTTAGGGTTTTGCACACGCAGCTTGAGCATAAAGCGCACTTCTAGGCCTTGGCCGGGCAGGGGTTCAAGGCCGGCCATATCAATGCGCAGCGGGTCGCGGGTGGTAAAGCTGCTGCAGGCGCCGAGGCTCAACAGCAGCAGCGCACCGAGCAGCGTGCGTAGGCCAAGAGTCAGCAAGCAAGACGATTGAGAGCGCATGACAGGCATTCCTGTACGGGGGCCATTAGCAGACCACGATTGGCCTGCGAATGCTGCATGGTTCACGCAGACTTCGGGCGCCAACTCGGCGTGGTGGGCGAATGACTTGAACACTGCTGTGGTAAATAAAATACTGCTGGTATTGCTGTTAATTTATAAATCTATAAAAATCATGAGCTTATTTTTGTTTTCAGTGATCTGTAGAAATGCTTTTTATCGTGGGTGTTCAGGTAAATCGTCGTTTTTGTTTGACATATTTTACGAGCTTGGCAGACTGCGCCACCGTGGTGAGAGGCAGCAGCCTGACTACGGGGTGGCCAAATGGATTGGCCGGGCAGCCGCGGCTGCTGCACCGTCAACCAAAAACAACAATTTATAGCCTGTCGTAGTGCCTCGCTCGAACTGCCCTGTGTGCGTTTGTGAGCCGCGATGGGCCTGAGCCACTGGAACAAAAATCATGCTGATCTGGTTTGTTGTGGGTTACCTGCTGATTACGGTAGGGATTGGACTCTACGCTTCGACACGCGTGCATAACTCCAAGGACTTTGCGGCCGGTGGTCGCAGTATGTCGTTCCCGTTGGTGATGGCCATGGTGTTTGCCACCTGGTTTGGCTCCGAGGCTGTATTGGGCATTCCGGCCACCTTTATTCAAGAAGGTTTCGCCGGCATCGTTGAAGACCCGTTCGGCTCGTTTGGCTGCCTGATGCTGGTGGGCGTTTTCTTCGCCCGTAAGCTGTACCGCATGAACCTGCTGACCCTTGGCGATTTCTTCCGTAAACGTTTTGGTCCCAACGTCGAGCTGATCACCAGCCTGGTGATTATGGCGTCGTACTTGGGCTGGATCGCCGCGCAGCTGACCGCCCTCGGCGTGGTGTTTAACGTGCTGTCGGACGGCTCCATCAGTGTGACCCAAGGTATGTTGATCGGCACCGCGATCGTGCTGATTTACACCTTGTTCGGCGGCATGTGGTCGGTGGCGCTGACCGATACCTTCCAGATGGCGATTATTGTCGTGGGCCTGGGCTACTTGACCTGGCTGATTGGCGACATGGCGGGCGGCCCGCAAAAGGTGCTGACTCAGGCTGCCAGTGAGGGTAAGTTCACCTTTATCCATAGCTTTGATGCCAAGGATATCGTCGCCTTTATCGGCGCGGCGGTGACCATGATGCTTGGCTCTATCCCGCAGCAGGACGTATATGCGCGGGTGATGTCGGCCAAGACCGAGAAGATCGCCTCGCATGCCACCATTGCTGGCGCGATCTTTTATCTGGGCTTCTGCATGCTGCCGATCTTCCTCACTTACGCGGCCTCGATCATTGATCCGGCCATGGTGAGTCACTACCTCGAAGAAGATGCGCAGATGATCCTGCCGCACCTGATCATGGAGCGCACGCCGGTGTTCGCTCAGGTGCTGTTCTTCGGCGCGTTGCTGTCGGCGATTATGTCTACGGCCTCGGGCACCTTGCTGGCGCCATCGGTAACCTTCACGGAAAACGTGCTTAAGCGCTTCCGCCCGAACATGAGCGACGTTGAGTTTCTTATTGCGATGCGCTGGACCGTCGCCGCCTGCGCGGTGATCACCTGCACCTTTGCTCTGTATTCCGATGCGAGCATTTACGAGCTGGTCGGCGGTGCTTATAAGGTCACGCTGGTAGCTGCCTCGGTACCGCTGATTGCCGGCTTGTTCTGGTCGCGGGCCACCACTCAGGGCGCGCTGTTGGCGATTGCCTTCGGTCTGCTGTCGTGGCTGAGCTTGGAGTTCACCTATCAAGACGGCGACTTCTGGCCGCCGCAACTGGCCGGTCTGCTGTTTAGCGTGCTGGGCATGCTGGCCGGCTCGCTGTTGCCGCAGTTGATTGGCGTACGTCCGCCGCACGCCGCCGCGCTGGCTGCCGATCCGCAGAGCGCCTAAGGACTGGGTGCAACAGGCAAAAGGCCAGTCATATGACTGGCCTTTTGCATTGGCGCGTTTGCAGTCGTAGTGGCGCGTTTGCGCTTGCTGCGTGGTTGACGAGCACCGGCAATAGGCATATCTAAAGGGTACGGCAGCCAGGTTGAGGCTGTTAGTTCGTTCAATCAGGAGGTTTTAACTGTGGCGACTAAAAAGCAGCAAGCACCGCAAATCGACATCGGTATCAACAACACTGATCGAGAGAAAATCGTCAAAGGCCTGTCGATTTTGCTGGCTGACAGTTACACCCTGTACTTGATGACCCACAACTTTCACTGGAACGTTAAAGGCCCGCAATTCAACAGCCTGCACCTGATGTTCATGGGCCAGTACACCGAGCAGTGGAATGCCTTGGATATGATCGCCGAGCGTATCCGTGCCCTCGGTTATCCGGCGCCGGGTACCTATAAACAGTTCGTCAAACTGGCCACCATTAAAGAGGTTGAGGGTGTGCCCAATGCCACCGAGATGGTCCGTCATCTAGTGGCGGCCCAAGAGGCCACGGCACGCACCGCGCGTAAGCTGTTTCCGGTGGTCGACGCGGCTAACGACCAGCCTACGGCTGACCTGCTGACCCAGCGCTTGGAAGTGCACGAGAAAACCGCGTGGATGCTGCGCAGCCTGCTGGAAGAGTGATCAAACCGCGTTAATGCCGAAGGCATAATCAGGCCGTCGAGTGTGGTGATGAGTGACCACGCTCGGCAGCTAAATGCGCCTCTGTGCAGAAGCCTAAACGAACAGTCAGTGGCGGTATGCAGCAAGTAGCCAGTGAGCAGTGTTGCTATAATCGGCGTTAGATAACGCAACTAGACGACTGGTCTAATTTATTGGTATGCTGCCGCCATGAAGCAAAATTACAGTGATACACGCCAGCATTTACTCGATACCGGCCACCTGATGATGGTGGTTAAGGGTTTTACTGGCGTCGGTCTTAACGAGATTCTGCAAACCGCAGGTGTGCCTAAAGGCTCGTTTTACCACTACTTCAAATCCAAAGAGCAATACGGCCAAGCCCTGCTTGAGGATTACTTCAGCCGTTATTTGGCCGACATGGATGAACGCTTTGCCGCACCAGCGACCTCGGCCCGCGAGCGGCTAATGGGCTACTGGCAGAAGTGGTTGGACAGCTACTGCGAGCCCTGCGGCGAACAAAAATGCCTAGTGGTGAAGCTCAGTGCCGAGGTGGCGGATCTTTCCGACCCTATGCGGCTGACGCTGCGCGACGGTTCTGATCGCGTGATCGAGCGCATCAGCGATTGCATCGAGCAAGGGCAGGCCGATGACTCCTTGCCACAAGGCGATGCTTTCCGAACTGCCACGGCGCTGTACCAGCTGTGGCTCGGCGCCAGCTTGCTGAGCAAGCTGCACCGCAATGGCCGACCGCTCGAAAACGCCATGGCCACGACTCAAGCCATGCTGGCGTCTGATAAAACCTGATAACGAGATAACCCACTGAGCGGTGAGTTATCTCGCCTGATAATTAGCCGACTGGTCTAATTTCAGTAAGCTTATAAAGCTGTTTTCTCAACACCTGCCGAGGAGTTTGCACATGTCCCAGTCACAGCCAAGTAATCGGCGCGTTGTTCTCGCCTCACGCCCGCACGGTGCGCCTGTCGAAGCGAACTTTCGGATTGAGCAAAGCCCAATTCCGCAGCCCGCCGACGGCCAGGTGCTGTTGCGCACTGTGTTTCTCTCGCTCGACCCGTACATGCGTGGCCGTATGAGTGATGCGCCTTCCTATGCGGCGCCGGTCGAGGTTGGCGGTGTTATGGTGGGCGGCACCGTCTGCCGCGTGGTGACCTCCAAGCACCCCGCTTATAAAGAGGGTGACTGGGTGCTGTCGTTTAATGGCTGGCAGGACTATGCCGTGTCCGATGGCAGCGACCTGACCCCGCTCGGCGCAACGCCAACCCATCCTTCGTATGCCTTGGGCATCTTCGGCATGCCGGGCTTCACCGCTTATATGGGTTTGCTGGATATCGGCCGCCCCAAAGCGGGTGAAACTCTCGTGGTGGCAGCCGCGACCGGGCCGGTCGGCGCCACAGTAGGGCAGATCGGCAAGATCAAGGGCTGTCATGTCGTCGGCGTGGCCGGTGGGGCAGAAAAATGTCGGCATGCCGTTGAGGTGCTGGGCTTTGATGCGTGCCTTGATCACCGCGCGCCAGACTTTGCCGAACAACTGGCCAAGGCGTGCCCGGCGGGCATCGATATCTACTTCGAGAATGTTGGCGGCAAGGTGTTTGATGCCGTGTTGCCGCTGCTCAATACCAAGGCCCGTGTGCCAGTCTGCGGGATTGTCGCGCACTACAACGATACCGCCTTGCCCGCCGGGCCAGACCGCTTGCCGAGCTTTATGGGCAGCATTCTGCGCAAGCGCATTACCGTGCAAGGCTTCATTATTTTTGACGATTACGCGCACCGCTACGACGAGTTTTTTAGCGAGATGTCGAGCTGGTTTGCTGCGGGGCGGGTCAAGTATCGCGAAGAGTTGGTGAGTGGCTTAGACGCCGCACCTAACGCCTTTATCGGCCTGCTAGAGGGGCGCAACTTTGGCAAGTTGGTTGTACGGGTCGGCGCCGACTGATTCAGGCGTCGGTCACGACGCAAGCACCTCAATAGCTGTTTCTTAGCCTCGCCATTGTTTGCTCCTTTGTGGCGGGGCTTTTTTATTTAAAATTTAGGCCGTTAAGCGCGGCGCTGCCTGTAGAGCGATTTATGCGCAAGCCCAGCAAACATTCACACACAGTAAACGCCGCGTTTTGGCGAGTAGTGGTCGGCTACTTAGGGCTGTATCCCACACTCTTACTGGTGCTGCATCTGCTCAGTCCAATAACCCATGACCTCAGCTTCCCGCTAACGGTGCTGGTTGAGGTGGGGGTATTGGTGCCGATTACCCAGCTTTTTTCTTTCCCATTGGCCGGCTGGCTGGTGGCTCGGCTAAGGCGTGTCAGCGTGTAAGCCCGATCCCACTCGTGCATTCCGCGCCGGGACGTGGGAATGCACGTAATGGCTGTCGTTAAAGCAAGTCAGTCGGGATATTGCCGCCGTTGTCTGCGATCTTCTGCAAGACGATCTTGTGCAGCCAAATGTTCATCTGCGCGGAGTCGGCCATCTTCTCGCTCGGGCATCCGAGCTCAGTAGCAAGCCCTTTGCGAGCGTCGAGGCTGCTATCAAGGTCTAGCAGCTTGAGCAGATCAACGATGGATACTTTCCAGTTCAGCTTCTGCGCGTTTGATGCCGCCAAGCTTTCCATCTTGGCCACAACATCCACAACGGAAATGGCGATCACGGCAGGGGCTTGTGCCGCTACCTCAGGGGCTGCGGCTTCAGAGGCCTGGGCTTTGGAGCCAAAGCCTAGTTTGTCTAGGATCGCGCTAAATAGGCTCATGTGATTCCTCTCTTTTCTTTGTTTTGGGACCATTGGGAATTTCTAGAGTACATGCACGGTGTGGGAAGTTCATCTCAAGCTCGCTGAGGTGCATGGACGTGCGTAGGCCAAAGGTTAAGCGAGTCGGTTCTGGCAGATGAAGTGAGCGGCCTCACAGCATTGCGAAGTATTCGGCCGAGCACACAAAAAAATAGCGACCTTATAAAGGCCGCTATTGATTACTGCTGTTGTGAATGACCGGCTGCTAACGTCGCGCCGCCGCGGCCGGTCATTCAGCCTTACTCGGCGTAAGTTGGGTAGTCGCTGTAACCCTTTTCAGTGCCACCGTACATGCTGCTGGGGTCGACTGGGTTGAGCGGCCAGCCCTTGGCGATGCGCTCTGGCAAGTCTGGGTTGGCAATGAATGGTCGGCCAAAGGCGATCAAGTCGCCAAGACCAGCATCCAGTGTTTGCACGCCGCGCTCGGCGGTGTAGCGGCCGGCGTAGATGATGCGGCCGCTAAAGGCTTGCCGAACTTCACGGCGGAAGTCGTTGGGCAACTCAGGTGCATTGTCCCAGTCGGCTTCGGCGATCGACAGGTAGGCAATACCGGCCTCTTCGAGCACCTTGATGGCCTCGATGTAGGTGGTGTGCGGGTCTTCTTCAACCAGGCCCAAATACACCCGATCTTCTGCGGTGCTTTCAAACAGCGGCGCGAAGCGCACGCCCAAGCGATCGGCTCCGACAACCTCCGACACGGCTTGCACGATCTCGCGCAGGAAGCGCAAACGGTTGTGCAGCGAGCCGCCGTATTCATCGTCGCGTTGGTTGCTGTGTGCGGAGATGAATTGGTTAACCAAATAGCCGTTGGCGCAGTGAATCTCCACGCCATCAAAGCCTGCACTCAAGGCATTACGAGCGGCTTGTGCGTACAACTGCACCAGTTCTTTAACCTCAGCATTGCTCAGCGCGCGGGGTGTTGAAGGCTCGGCCAAGGCGCCGGCGCCAGGCCCGGTTTCAATGAACACTTTGACGTTGTTAGCGGCGATGGCGGAAGGCGCCACGGGCACGTCACCATTGGGCTGCAGTGAGGTGTGCGAGACACGACCGACGTGCCAGAGCTGGGCGAAAATAATGCTGCCGGCGGCGTGTACGGCGTCGGTCACGCTGCGCCAGCCTTCGATTTGCTCTGGGCTGTGAATGCCAGGCGTCCAAGCATAGCCTTGGCCGCGCGGCTCAATCTGCGTGCCTTCGGTCACCATAAAGCCCGCGCCCGCGCGCTGCTGGTAGTAAGTTGCCATCAGTGGGTTGGCGATATTGCCCGGTTGGGTGCTGCGCGAGCGCGTCAGCGGCGGTAACACGATGCGGTTGTTGAGTGTGTAAGGGCCGAGTTTTACGCTCTGGAAAAAGCTGCTGGTATCCATTGTTTCGTTCCTAAGTGTGCCGGCGACGAGTCAGTTGTCGCTGGTGAAAAGTGGGCCTCTGCCAGTGATGATCTAGGCGTTAGAGTGCTGGCTGACCCGTTATGAGGGCAAAAGCCTGCCTGCATTGCGGTGCATGGCAGCGCAATGGGCGTTGTGTTTCGTCTGGGAGGTTGTGCGTTACTTAGCCGCTGGCGCGGGTGTTACCACCTGCGCGTTATTCAACGGTTAGGGCGTCACGCGTTTACCTGGGCGGTCGAGGGCATGTCGCTGCCCTCAATCAGCAACACCCGGTACTGCGCGCCGTTGCGACGATGCTGCAGCGCCTCTTGGTAAGAGGGGCTGGCATACCATTCTCGTGCGGCGGCCATGTCCGCAAAGCGCAGGATGACCGCGCCCTCTATTGGGTCGCCTTCGAGCACCTCGAATTGGCCATAAAAAGCCAAGCGCGCGATGTCGCGGCCCTCACGGGCGAGCGGTGCCTTTTGCGTATAGCGCTGCAGCTCGAGCGGATCGGTGGTGTGCTCGCGAGTGAAGACCACGTAGGCGGCCATGGACGTCTCCTTAGGCCAGCAGCTTTAACAGCGCGTGGGCGGTGGCTTCGGATGAGCCTGTGTTTTGCCCGGTAACCAACAGCCCGTCAGTTTCGACATGCGCCTGCCAGTCGGCGGTTTTGCTGTAGCGAGCGCCATGGGCCTTGAGCATGTCCTCGACCAAGAACGGCACCACATCCGTTAGGCCCACGGCCGCTTCTTCGCTGTTGCTGAAACCAGTAACAGCCTTGCCTGCAACCAGCGGCTTGCCGTCGCTGGCTTTAACGTGGCGCAGCACGCCGGGCGCATGGCACACCGCGCCGACTGGCTTACCAGCGGCGATAGTGCTCTCGATTAGGGCAATCGAATTTGCATCTTCGGCCAAGTCCCACAGTGGGCCGTGGCCACCGGGGTAGAACACTGCATCAAAGTCGGCGCCGGCCACTGCGCTCAACTTCACGGTGCTGGCTAACGCTTGAGTGGCCACGGAGTCGGCCTCAAAGCGGCGGGTAGCATCCGTCTGGAAGTCAGGCAGGTTGCTCTTTGGGTCCAGCGGCGGCTGGCCGCCTTTGGGCGATGCCAGGGTCAACTGTGCGCCGGCATCGATAAAGGCGTAGTAGGGCGCGGCCAGCTCTTCGAGCCAAAAGCCGGTCTTTTCACCGGTATTGCCCAATTGGTCGTGAGAGGTCAGAACGACGAGAATTTTCATGCTGTTTACCTTTGGCTTAAATGGGTTGGTTGACGTCTTCAGTTAATTGAAAGCGCTGCAGGTGAATGTACCGAATGCGCTTTAGAGGCTCGCTTCGAGGATCTGGCGACTGACGTCCAAGCTGACGTCGCTGCGTTCACCCAGTGCAGTAAGTCGGTGCGCTTCGAGCTGGTTGATCAGCACATCGATATCGCTAGCGCCGAGCTGATAAGCCGATAGCTGTGTGGGTAAGCCTAGACCCTCAAAGAACTGGCGGGTCTGTTGAATGGCGGCATCAATGCGCTGCTCTTCGTCACCTTGGCGGATCTGCCAAACCCGCTCGGCGTATTGCAGCAGCTTGGCGCGCTTGGCCTCACGGCGAATCTGCAGGTTTGCAGGCAGGACGATGGCCAGCGTGCGTGCATGATCAATACCGTGCAGCGCGGTCAGCTCGTGGCCGATCATGTGGGTCGACCAGTCTTGCGGCACGCCTGCGCCGATCAGGCCATTGAGCGCCATGGTGGCGGTCCACATCAGGTTGGCGCGGGTGTCGTAGTCGGCGGACTCCTGCACCACCTGCGGGCCAATTTCGATCAGCGTCTGCAGCAACCCTTCGGCGAAACGATCCTGAACCCGGGCGTCGACCGGATAAGTCAGGTACTGCTCCATCACATGCACAAACGCATCGGCCACCCCGTTAGCGAGCTGGCGGGCGGGCAGGGTGTTGGTTTGGGTGGGATCGAGAATCGAGAAGCGTGGGTACACGTGAGCACTGCGAAACGGCAGCTTGGCGTGAGTAGAGCGGCGGGTGACCACGCCGCTGTGATTCATTTCCGAGCCGGTCGCGGGCAGTGTCAGCAAGCAACCAAACGGTAGGGCTTGGCGTATTTGTGCGCCGCGAGTTTCTAAGATGCCCCAAGCGTCGCCCTCGTAGCCGACTGCCGCCGCGACAAACTTAGTGCCGTCGATCACCGAGCCGCCGCCGACCGCGAGCAGAAAGTCCAGGCGTTGCTCGCGCACCAACTCCACAGCCTGCATTAGGGTTTCATAACTAGGGTTCGGCTCGATTCCGCCAAACTCTTGGACTTGTCTGGCGCCTAACGCTGCACGAACTCGCGCCAGAGTGCCGTTTTTGCTTGCGCTCTGGCCGCCATAAAGCACCAGAACACGGGCGTCAGCCGGTACTAAATCATTCAATCGGCCGACCGTGTCACGACCGAAGACAATGCGGGTCGGATTGTAGAAGTCAAAGTTGAGCATGCTGTTACTCCTAATTAGACCAGTCGTCTATTTGCGAGCTGAAATACGCTGCCTGCTTGGCAAGCCTTTGTACATGTGCGGGAGCGAACTGAGTTTTAGCCGGACTGGTGTGAGCTGGTTTAGATCATTGACTGGCAATATAAGATAAATTAGACCAGTCGTCTAGTAATTGGTTAGATTGTCATTACAGCGTTGGCAGGGACAATTTTTCATCGAGTGTTGCTGTTGAGTGCAAACTGATCCTGACCGCGCCAAAGGTGATGTGTCGGTAGCAAATCAGATTAGTGATGTGGGCCCAGGGCTTACCGAGGAGGTTGCCTGAGATAGTAACGTGCGACGAATCGCTCACGGTTCTCGCGCAGCCTTGTAGCTGATTGATACCCGCCAGTGGCTGAAAACGCCTTGACGGTCGACGCTAGGGAACCTTTCCCGTAAACTGCAGGTCAGAGCTGTGTAACTACAGCTTTGGGGCCGATTAGGATTCGACGCCGGTCGCGAAACTTTAGGGGCATGCCGAGTAGGTAACAGGACTCGTAAATCCACTGTTGCAAAAATCCATAATTGCCAATGACGACAATTACGGTGCGCAACTAGCTGCGTAAGCAGCCAAGTGCCACTTCTGGTAGCTTCGGCTCCAGCAATCATCAGGGGATGTCTGTAAACCCGAAATGATTGTCAGATAGAACAGAATCGCCGTGCAGTACGTTGTGGACGAAGCGGCTAAAACTTACACAACTCGCCCAAAGCACCCTGCCCGTCGGGCGGCCAAGGGTTAACTCAGTAGACACGGCTAAGCATGTAGAACCGACAGCGGAGTACTGGCGGACGGGGGTTCAAATCCCCCCGGCTCCACCAAATGCAAGTTTCCACATGTTCCCACATGACCGGAAACACCCCAAGAAGCCCGCCCCGTGCGGGCTTTCTTGTTTCTGAGCGTTCCCACACGCATACCCATAGCATTGCCCTTCGTGTATCCCCGTGTGTATCCTTGCTGAAAAGGTGAACCAGAGGGATACAAGGATGAAGCGCAGCGAAATCAAGAAGCGCCCAATGGCTGACACCGTACTGGCCAGCCTGGAGGCAGATGCCAAGGAATATCGCGAGCTCGATGGCGACGGCCTTTACCTTCGCGTGAAGCCAGACGGCTCGAAGTCATGGCAACTGCGCTACAAAAAGCCGGATGGCCAATGGTCATGGCTAGGGCTCGGCGGCTATGGCAAGGGTGAGCATCAGCTCACGGGTGAACAGGCGCGCAGAAAAGTCCGCGAGTTGCGCGATGCAACGACTAAAGACGGCAGCATGCTGGCCACCAAACACGCCAAGAAAGCCGCCGAGGCTGAAGCGGCCAACAACACCTTCGAACACCTGGCGCGCGAGTGGTATGCCACCAAGCGCAAAACATGGTCGGAAGGCACAGCCGTTCGCACTATCGGCGCCCTGGAAAAGCATGTGTTTCCCGTATTCGGCAAACGACCCTATGCCGGCATTACGCCAATGGAGTGGATGAAGTTCCTGCGTGACATGGAACAGACCGGCATCGTAGAACAAACCAGCCGCGTGCGCGGAATGTGCCGAGAGGTCTACGACTTAGCCCGTGTCACCGGCCGCGCCATGCACAACCCACTCGAAGGCCTGCATAAGTTCTTACTGACCAAGCCGGTTGAGAACTTCGCCCATGTATCCCTGGATGAAATGCCCGCGCTGCTACGAGCAATCCGAGCTTATCCGCATGCGCCAGATGTGCGCATTGGGCTGCGCCTACTGACCATGCTTGCATGCCGCCCCTCGGAGTTGCGCGAAGCCAGCTGGAAAGAGATCGACCTCGATACGTGCCAATGGCTCATCCCCGCTGAACGCATGAAGCGCCGCCGCGAACACCTTGTACCGCTACCCACTCAGGCAGTCGCACTCTTGCGCGAGCTGCACAACCTCACCGGTAGTTACCCCCTGCTTTTCCCTGGGCGCGGGAACACCACGAAAGCACGCAGCAACACCGTGTTTCTAATGGCCCTGCGCCGCCTTGGCTACGAAGGCCGGCAAACTGGCCACGGCTTTCGCCATCTGGCCAGCACCATCCTCAACGAAAACGGCTTCGACTCGCAGCACGTCGAGGCCCAGCTATCTCACGTAAAGGAAGGCGTACGGGGCGTATACGACAAAAGCACCTACCTGGAGCAGCGCAAGGTGATGATGCAGTGGTATGCAGACCATCTAGACAAGCTAGCTAGTGGCAACGTGGTGGAGTTCAAGCGAGCGTAACAGCTCACCGACTGGCCTTGGGCCGCCTATCAATGCGGATATCTCCCCTCCTGCCCACCAGTCCACTTAAAGCGGGCTGCCCGAGAGAACGAAGAAATGGATAAATTTTTCAACTCCCTGGAGTACATAGATATCGATATGGCATGCCACTGGTTAGGCCAGCTGATCGAGTCTCCTTTTCCGCTGCACAACAGAGTATTTATGGAGTTGTGCGCGCGTTATTCGACACCTGTTTACATCGACTGCTCTGCGCTCGAAGGGGCCATTGCGGCGAGAATTGGAAGTGGATTTGCTACACAGCAAGTCATAGGCGTAGAGCTTTGCCAAGTCGACTCCCCTGTCTGTGCTTATGAGACCCTTAAACCACACAAAATCGGGGGGATCAACGTGACAGGAATGGCTGTTGCGGTTTCAGATCAGGAAGGTTCAGAGTTAACGCACGTTTTCTCTTGGACACTGACGAACCAAGAGGGCAGACCATTCCTTGTCAGGTCGGACGATATAAAACGATTGGCATCGTTCCTCAAGCCTGACCAAAACGGGCAGGCAGCCCAAGGCCAAGGCCAAGAGGTCGTTACGCCGAGAGGCTCGATAAACGATGAGCGCCTAAAACATATTCGTCAGTGGTTTGGAGAGCAGCAAGAATACAACAAGGCTCAGCTATCTAAGCCAACAGAGGGCTTGCCTGGAGCTAGAGATGCCTGCTGGCGGTCGCTTACTCAATCGGGACTGACGGCCCGAGGAACGCTTTTCGATGGCACAGCACAGAAAAATAGTGGGAAGAGCAAAAAGTTCATCAGCGCATGGAGCGCATTTCTCGAAGAAATGATTCCGGACTAGACCCAGAAATCAGGTCTGGTGGCCCAGTGGATTTGGGTCTAGTCAGTCATCCTAAAGTGCGCGCCACACCTATACGGAGGCGCTCATATGCACCCAGTTCACCCCACCATCGATCAAGCCCTGATTGCTCAGCCTGATGTTTACAAGGCCATCGGCCAGACTCGCTCAGGCTTGGACAAACTGCGCAAGAAAGACCCCACCTTTCCGAAGCCCATCAAATTCAGCGACAGCCGTCAGGCGGCGGCCTACTACGTCATCGCCGAACTGAACACCTGGCTGGCCGCCAAGATCAAGGCACGGGACGCGGAGTAATCCGCCCCTCGGTCAGCGCACAGTCATGCAAATGAGCACTCTCCTAGCGACCCTCGTCACTCGCGGCGACGCAGTGAGCATTGAACTGGGTCGGCTCGCCATTAGCGCCGCAAGTGGGAAAAGCGTACCCGCGCAATGGCTGCAGGATCACTCACCGATGTTACTGCGTGAAATCCTGGCGGCCTTGGACATCGAAGCATTTGAATATGTCAGCTACACAACAGGTTGGTATGGCCGCAGCAAAGCAGCCGGCGTGACATTGCAACTCGTATCAGTCGTGACAGGTATCAACACCTACACCATTTTCAACGCAGACCTGAGCCGGGATCGCACCACCAAAACGGGGGCCAAAGGCACCCCGCTCCCCAAGGGGCACTTCCGCATAGGCAAGCGCAGCCACTTCTATCGCTTCTGGCGCTCAACCCAATTGCCCATGCCCAAACGCCTGTCGTCACTCCACGACTACATGGGCAACCTGCAGGGCATCCTGCTCACGGCAGACAAAACACAAGGCCAGGAGAACCGCCTAGACGCGGGATCACTCGCCCCCTTATCGATCTCAGCCGCCGAGATACACGTCGAACCGTCGGCAAAGATACGGATATCGCCACGCGGTG
>ERZ724525.1531-NODE-1531-length-13615-cov-4.758186_pt1 | contig 13615 bp, 7 predicted proteins | sample MGYA00376058_ERZ724525 | MGnify/ENA primary metagenome ERZ724525 (study PRJEB28724, sample SAMN07190888) | wastewater metagenome | isolation source: influent of sewage treatment plant in Hong Hong | place: USA: Christiansburg, Virginia | collected 2016-03-01 ... | reverse complement strand
TGGCCGACATGCGCGGGCAGAAGGTGACACGGTTGCGCGCCGACTGGACCCGCCGGGACCCGACCATCACGGTGGCGCTGGAACAGTTGGGTCGCAGTGGGGTGCCCGTCTATGTACTGCACCAGGCCGGACGTTCGCCGGTGGTGTTTTCCGAGATTCTGGATGCGAAGGAATTGCGCGCCGCACTGGCGAATCTGTAAAACTTTTGCGAAATGCCGCAAGCGACGCAAAGCTCTTCCCTCAACGGATGCAAAACAGCATGACAGGCACCATCAACAACACCGGCCCATCGATTTCCGACCCACAGGCTGACATCGCCACCATCCTGGAGCACTACCGCACCGTGGCCGTGGTTGGCCTTTCGCCCAACGCCCACCGGGACAGTTTTGGCGTGGCGCAGTACATGCAAAGCCAGGGCTGGCGCATTGTCCCCATCAACCCCAACGCTAGCCAGATTCTGGGCGAGACCTGTTACCCCAGCCTGACTGAAGCGGCCCGCCACCACGCCATCGAATTGGTCGATGTGTTTCGCAACGGCGCGGATGTGCCACCCGTTGTGGCCGATGCCGTCACCATTGGTGCCAAGGCCATTTGGCTGCAACTGGGCGTCGTGCACGAAGCTGCGGCGCAACAGGCCCGGGATGCCGGGTTGCTGGTGGTGCAAAACAAGTGCTTGCTGGTAGAGCACCGGCGAAAAGGATAGCCCCCAGCTTGTCACTGCGTGACCTACGCTGTCCCCCAAGGGGGCCGCATTTCCCTGGCGGGGCTGACCGCCAAGCGGTTCAGAACACCTTGGGACGGCCCGGCGGTGAAACCAACCGGGTCTGATGAACTGCGACAATATACGGATGAACGCACCCCACTCCACCCCTGGCGTTTTGGCCGCCACAGACGCCACTTTCAACAACCACCTCAACCCGTCTTTTCTGCAGGCCTGCCTGCGACAGGCGACCGACCACACGCCGATGTGGCTGATGCGCCAGGCCGGACGTTACCTCCCCGAATACTGCGCCACCCGTGCCAAGGCCGGCAGTTTTATGGGGCTGGCGACCAACCGTGACTTCGCGACCGAAGTCACTTTGCAACCTTTGGACCGATATCCGCTGGACGCTGCTATTTTGTTCAGCGATATCCTGACCGTACCCGACGCTATGGGACTGGGCCTCTCGTTCGCCCAAGGTGAAGGCCCGCGCTTTGCCTCCGCCGTGCGCGATGAAGCGGCAGTGGCCAAACTGGCCGTGCCGGACATGGCCAAACTGCAGTACGTGTTTGATGCGGTCAGTTCCATCCGTAAGGCGCTAACCCAAACGGATGGCAGGTCCCGCGTGCCACTGATCGGGTTTTCGGGAAGCCCCTGGACGCTGGCCTGTTATATGGTCGAAGGCGCAGGCTCTGACGACTATCGCCTGGTCAAAACCATGTTGTACAGCCGCCCGGACCTGATGCACCGCATTCTGGCCATCAATGCCGACTCCGTGGCTGCGTACTTGAACGCCCAAATCGACGCCGGTGCCCAGGCGGTGATGATTTTTGACAGCTGGGGCGGCGTGCTGGCCGACGGCGCGTTCCAGCAGTTCAGCCTGGCCTACACCGCGCGCGTGCTGGCCCAACTCAAGAAGACCCACACCGACGCCGCTGGCAACTCCATTCGCATTCCGCGCATCGTGTTTACCAAGGGCGGTGGCCTGTGGTTGCAGGAAATGGCGGCACTGGACTGTGAGGTGCTGGGCCTGGACTGGACCGTCAACCTGGGCAAGGCCCGGGCATTGGTCGGAGGCTCGGAATATGCGTCCGGCGTGAGTGGTCCCGGCAAGGCATTGCAGGGCAATATCGACCCCAATGTGCTATTTGCCCCTCCCGCGCAGATTGCCACCGAGGTCGCACGTGTGCTGGACAGCTTTGGCAAGCCCTACCAGGGCGCGGGCACCGGCCCTACCCACATCTTCAACCTGGGCCATGGCATCAGCCAATACACGCCACCGGAGCACGTAGCGGCGCTGGTAGAGGCCGTGCACCAGCATTCACGTGCTTTGAGGGCCTGACTTGCTTACCACTTTTCAGGCCGGTTTTTGAAGCATCTTGTTGCACTTATGCACAAAATCGATGAAAGCGCTTGGTAAGCCTACCCAGTTCAGGGGATCCCCGCTATTAAAGCAATAGCGAACGTAAGCCGTTGATTTATAACGCATTCGAACTTTGCTTTTTTTGCAGGCATTTCGACCAAAGCCTTGATTTTCAAGGCTTTGGCGGTTACCCAACCAAGATATCAACAAAGTTATCCACAGAAAACGTGAATTGAATACAAAGTAGTTTTAAATCAACCACTTAGCCGGGTTTTCGCAAGTCAACATCAACAACACTGCCCAAGTGGCAAATTTCCATGTGCATCCACCGCGTTCACTGCTCGGCCCGATGACCCACTGGCTGTTCGTCCTCGTCCAGACCCCGGCACACGCCGCACTGGGTTCGGTGCTGAGCTACCGAAGTGAGTCGGCACTACCGCCCGGAACCCTGGTGCGGGTACCCTTGGGCCAACGCGAAACTCTGGGTGTCGTGTGGAACGCCGATTCCGCCCTAGCCACTGGCGAACTGGATCCGGGGAAAATCCGCTCTATCGTAGGAACGTTGGACGGCATTGCGCCGCTGAATTCGGCCTGGCAACAACTCGTTACATTTGCCGCACAATATTACCAGCGCTCCCTGGGTGAAGTTGCGCTGGCAGCCTTGCCACCCCAACTGCGGGAGTTGTCGCCGGTGCAAATGCAGCGGCGACTGCAACGACGTAAGGCGCAAACCGCAACTGCTGGCGACGCCGTTGCGGCCGTGGCGGACCCGAACCGCTCACACCTGCTGCCAAGCTTGAGCACAGAGCAAAAGGACGTGTTGGGTCAAATCCAGGCCAAGGCCGGCCCGTTTCTGCTATTTGGTGCGACCGGCAGCGGCAAAACCGAGGTCTACCTGCAGTGTGTGCACCGGCTGCTGGCCGAAGCCCCACACGCACAAGCCTTGGTCATGGTGCCAGAGATCAACCTCACACCCCAACTGGAGGCCCGCTTCAAGGCGCGTTTTGGTCCGCTGGTCGGCGAAGATGCCGTTGTATCTCTGCACAGCGGCATGACCAACCCGCAGCGCCTCAAGAGCTGGCTAGCAGCCCACAGTGGCAGCGCGCACATTGTGCTGGGCACCCGTATGGCGGTGTTTGCGTCCATGCCGCAGTTGCGTCTGATTGTGGTCGACGAGGAACACGACCCCAGCTACAAGAGCGGCGAAGGTGCCCGTTACTCGGCGCGCGACCTTGCGGTCTACCGCGGCCGACTGGATGGGGCCAAGGTGGTACTGGGCTCAGCCACCCCGTCGCTGGAAAGCTGGCACCACAGCCGACCGGCCGCCCAGGGAGGACGCTATCTTCGGCTACACATGCCCAGCCGCATTGGCACCAGCGCTGAGAAACCGACAGACAACCCCAGCGATAAGGACCGCCACGCCATGCGCACAACAGCTGGCACGCCCGACGGCCTGCCCCTGGTGCGCCGCGTAGACATGAACCACCAGCCCCGCCACGCGGTGTTTTCCATTCCGCTGCTCGAAGCCATCAAGGAGCGTGTGGCGCGTGGCGAGCAGAGCATGGTGTTCCTGAACCGGCGTGGCTACGCACCGGTGCTGCACTGCACCGATTGCGGCTGGAAAAGCGAATGCCCACATTGCAGTGCCTTCCGCGTGTTCCACAAGATCGACCGCACACTGCGCTGCCACCACTGTGGCTTTACCGAACGTGTGCCGCGCGCCTGCCCGACCTGCGGCAACCCGGATATTTCCCCTTTGGGCCGCGGCACGGAACGCCTGGAGGAACACCTTGCAGAGTTGCTGACTGATGCGCGCCGCCCCAACGGTGAGGCGGTGCGCGTGGCGCGCATCGACGCCGACACTACCCGCCTGAAGGGTGAACTGCAAAGCCAACTGGCCGCCGTGCACGCGGGTGACGTGGACGTGCTGGTGGGCACACAAATGATTGCCAAGGGGCACGATTTTCGGCGCATCACACTGGTGGCAGCAGTCAACCCGGACGGCGCACTGTTCTCCAGCGACTTCCGCGCACCCGAGCGCCTGTTCAGCCTACTGATGCAGGCTGCTGGGCGTGCCGGGCGCGACGCCGCATTAGGTGAGCGCAGCGAGGTGTGGATACAGACCTTTCAGCCCGCCCACCCGCTGTACGCGGCACTCAAGCGCCACGACTATCCGGGCTTCGCCGCCACACAGCTTAAGGAACGCGCCCAGGCCGGACTGCCACCGTTCACCGCCCAGGCCCTGGTGCGCGCCGAGGCCCGCACGCAGGACGTGGCACAGGGCTTTCTGAACGCCGCCAGCGCCGCAGCGCAGAACGAAATGGCCCAATGGGAAGGCTGGGCCGACGTGCTGGCGCAGATCACGCTGTACCCGGCCGTGCCCATGAGCATTCAGCGCGTGGCCAATATTGAACGGGCGCAGATGCTGGTGGAAAGTTCGTCGCGCAATGCCTTGCAGCAATTTTTGAGTGCATGGCAAGCGGTGTTGCACGCCACACGGGCGCAGCCGGTTGGCAAGGGTTTGATCCGATGGGCGGTGGACGTGGACCCGCTGGCCATTTGACAGGCTCCCGCCCTGGCCGCGTTGACTTTACAGACTGCAAAGAAGCGGTTTCGCTAGCGCAAGCCCCGCACGTATCGCGGCGTATCCACATCTGCCGCGCCGTCAACCTGCGACACCAGCGCTGCCAGCAAACCGCCTGCCCCAGTCACTGCCTGCGGTAAAGGGCGGCGCGCCAACATGCCGGGTGGCGCACCAACGACCATGGCCTGCTCCAGCTTGTCGGCCCAATCGACCAACTCAATATGTCCGTCTTCGTGTGCGCTGCGCCGCGCAAACCGCACGATCTCGGTTGCGTACTCCGCGTTGTGGGCCATCCATTCGGTATCGGTAACACGCCCAGTCTTGCGGCGCAACAGTACATGCAAATGGGCAGCAATGGCTAGTTTTTCACTGGGTAACATGGTGGCCTCCCTCAGGATCCCAAATGTTCCCGGTGCTGGGTGACGTCCAGACCGGTAACCTCGGAGCTGTCATCGACGCGCAGGCCCACAATGACCTTGGTGACCCACAACAGAACCGCACTCATGACCCCGCTGTATACAACTACGGCAACCACACCCAATAGTTGGACCGCAATATCGCCATGCACGCCGGAAATGGTCTTACTAGCGAACACGCCGGTCAACAGAGCGCCCACGATGCCGCCAATGCCGTGCACACCAAACACATCGAGTGAATCGTCAGCGTTGAGTATGCGTTTGAGACCGGTGGCGCCCCAGTAGCATGTGAGTCCGGCAATGGCACCGATGGCCAGCGCAGCACTGGGTGTGACAAAGCCTGCTGCGGGCGTGATGGCCACCAACCCGGCCACCAATCCTGAGCACAGTCCCAACAGGGAAGGCCGACCCCGCACCACCCATTCACCAACCATCCAGGCCAGCGCTCCGGCGGACGCTGCAATGTGGGTGACCGCCATGGCCAGACCGGCACGTCCGTCGGCCGCTACTGCCGACCCGGCATTGAATCCAAACCAGCCGACCCACAGCAAGCCTGCGCCAGCCATCGTGAGACCCAGATTGAACGGCTCAAAGGATTCGCGCCCATAGCCGCGCCGGGGTCCCAATACATGGGCACACACCAGGCCGGAGACACCCGCATTGATGTGTACCACCGAGCCCCCGGCAAAATCCAATACGCCTTTCTGAGCCAGCCAACCACCCGGCTCCCAGACCCAGTGCGCAATCGGCGCATACACCACCACGGACCACATGCCAATAAACCACAACAGGGCCGAGAAGCGCATGCGCTCCACCACGGCGCCCACGATCAGGGCCGCGGTGATCACCGCAAAGGTGAGTTGGTACATGGCATAAACCGACTCCGGCACATTCGGTGCCACGTGGCTCACCGCCACTTTCCCGGCTTCCTTCAGGTACTCCAGGCCAGCAAACCACAACCGACTGCCCCCCCCCAGCCAGCCGCTACCCGGCGTGAACGCCAACGAGTAACCCACCGCAAACCACAGCAGACTGACCAGGGCGGCCACCGCCACCACACTGGCCATGGTGTTGAGCACATTCTTCTTGCGAACCATCCCGCCGTAAAACAGGGCGATGCCGGGCAAGGTCATCAACAGCACCAGTGCCGTGCTGGTCATCATCCACGCCGTGTCGGCACCGTTGAGACTGTCTTGTGGTACCAGGCCAGGTCGAACGAGCGGCGCGGGTGGCACCGCAACGGACGATGCGGCCACTGGCTCAGAGGCCGCCAAGGGTTGCACGGCAGCCGGCGCTGACGCCGCACCGGTGAAGGCATCAGCGCCCTGCGCCTGTGCCCACGCGACACACGTGAAGAAGAACAACACACTGGCCAAAAGCCATTTCGATCTGATTCGGTGCATCTCGATTCCTTTCGTGAACCATTAGCAACACTAAAAGCACAAGCCGTGCCACATTCGCGTAAACCCTAATATTGCGTTTTCGGTACTAACGGTCGCAATGCCGCAACGCGGCCCCAGTTTGGTGCGGAAGTTGCTTGCAGCGTGCTCAACGTGACAAGGGAGCAGTCCATGCTGGCAAAACTATCCAACTGGTTGGGACATCTGAGTGTGGGACGTAAACTCACGCTGATCTACCTGCTGGACCTGACGGCCGTGATTTATGTATCGGGCATCCTGATCCATGAAAAGTACTTGGCGATTGATTTCGCCCGCAAAGAGATTGCGGGTGCGGCTTATGCGGATGTGGTTCGGAAAAGCCTGATGGAGGTGTTCCTCGCCAATGAGACGATGGGCACCCGCACGGAAACCACGTTGGACGAACTGGAATCTGCCCGTGCACGGCATGATGACTCCCTGCACAGAAGTGAGCCTGCAGAACGGTATGTGCACAGTCTGGAGGCGTTGAGAGCGCCGCCCCAATCGGGACCGTCGCGCGTCGGTTCAATTCCGCCGCGGAGCAGGCTGCTGACCGAGGGGCGCGATCTGCTCACCACGATCGGCAATGAGTCCAATCTGATTCTGGACCCCGACCTGGACAGCTACTACGCCATGTCACTGGCCATGCTGCGTTTCCCGGAGCTTCTGCAGGTGCTGCATGACTCCCAGTCCTTCGTGGAGGAATCGGGTTCCACCACGCCTTCCAGGAACCAGGTCGCCCAACTTTTGCCTTTGATGGGTCGACTCGACGCCGTGTTGACGGGTATTGAGTCGGACTATGGCCAGGCCTGGGCAGCCGGTTCGCCGCAGCTCACTGCGGCACTGACCGCCTCACGCAATTCACTGAATGCACAGGCCCGGGCGTTCCAGGTGGTGTTGGATGATGTGGCCAACCGTCCCGCGTCGGCCCAGCAAATCCGTCGGTTGGAGCAGCCCGTGCAAGCCAGTTTGGTCGCATTGAACGCCGCCTGGATGAATGTGATCGCTGAACTGAAGCGCCTGTTGGATGCCCGTGTGAGCTTGTTGTTTAGCCGAATGTGGCTGCACCTGGGCACGGCACTGCTGTTGCTTGGCGGCATTCTGAGCATGGTCTACCTGGTCGCCAGCCAGATCGCCCGGCCCCTGCAAGCCCTGGCCCGGGTGGCCGACAAGGTACGCCGCAGTTCGGATTACACACACCGTGCGGACTGGAAAAGCAGCGACGAAATCGGCCAGCTCGTCACCGCATTCAACGAAATGCTGGCACAGCTGGACCAGGACCGGTTGATTCAGCAGGGACAGGCGTCGCGTGCCAGCGCGGCCGAGGCACAACGCCAACTGGTGGAGGCACTACCCATCCCCATGGTGGTGACATCGGTGCCTGACCATGAAGTGTTACACGCCAATACACCAGCCTTGACCTGGCTGGGCGATTGCCGACGTGACCCCTGGGCTCTGGGACTGGAGTCCAATGTGCGAGCCCGATTCTTCCAGCGCCTGGCCGACAGCGACGCCGTGGACGAATTCGAAGTCCGGTGGCTGGCTGGCCAGTCACCCTCCTGGGCTGTGTTGTCGGCTCGCCGCCTGCAGTTTCAGGGCCGCGATGCGGTGTTGACAGCTTTTGCCCCGATCAACAAACTGAAATTGCTGGAACAACGGCTGGAACTATGGGCCCAGGTGTTTGAGGCATCCAGCGAAGGCATTGTGATCACGAATGCACAACGCCAGGTCATCAGTGTCAACCGGGCGTTTTGCCGCAGCACGTCGTACGACTTTCATGAGGTCATCGGTGAACATGTCTCCACGCTGGTGGACAGTGCGCCAGCCTTGAAATGGACCGAAGCGCCCGACAAGGAAGTCTGGCAAGGCGAAGTGCTGATGCGACGGCGCTCGGGAGATACCTACCCGGCATGGCTGATGGTGTCTGCCGTGTACAAAGGCTCCACCAGTGGCCAGGTCGTCAACTTCATCGCCACCTCGATCGATATCACCGACCGTAAGGTGCATGAAGAACGTATCCGTTTCCTGGCCCACCACGATGTATTGACCGAGTTGCCGAACCGCTCCCTGTGCCAGCAACGCCTGGCCGAAGCGATTGCCGCCGCGCGCAAAACCGGTGAAAAGGTGGCTGTGCTGTTCATTGATCTGGACCGCTTCAAGCTGATCAACGACACCTTGGGCCACCATATTGGTGATGGGCTGCTGCGCATCGTGGCGCGCCGGTTGAGCCAGGCGGTGCGCAGTGACGACACCGTCAGCCGCCTGGGTGGTGACGAGTTTGTGATCGTGATGCGCGACGTCGGTACCCTGGAGGAACTGGACCACCTGGTCAACCAACGCATGATTCCTTCCATTCGGCAAAGCGCGGTGGTGGAGGGCCACAGCATCGCGGTCTCCTGCAGCGTGGGCGTGGCCCTGTTCCCTGACGATGCGCGAGACCAGGATGAATTGTTGCGCCGGGCCGACGCCGCCATGTACGAAGCCAAGTCGGCCGGTCGCGACATGGCGCGCTTCTTTTCCACTGCGACCGACGATCGTATCCAGGCCCGCCAGACCATGGAGGCCCAGTTGCGCCAGGCCCTGGGGCGGGGCGAATTCAGCCTGCACTACCAGCCCCGTCTCTGCGCCCGCACCCGGCGGATGCTGGGCGCCGAAGCTTTGCTGCGCTGGAACAGTCCGGTGCTGGGTCCTGTTTCTCCGGCGGAGTTCATCCCCGTGGCGGAGGAAACCGGCTGGATCAAACCCATAGGACTGTGGGTACTGGAAGAAGCCTGCCAGCAATGGATGCAATTCCAGTCCCAGGGGTTGTTCGAACGCAAGCAGCTCTCCGTCAATCTGTCGGCGGCCCAACTGGCCGACCCGGACTTGGTCGGTCAGTTGCAACTCATTCTGGAACGCACCGGTCTGCCAGCCCATGAATTGGAGCTGGAGCTGACAGAATCCCACTTGATGGACAACCCCAACGCCGCACAGCAACAGGTGTCGGCGCTGAAGGCGCTCGGTGTGCACATTGCCATTGATGACTTTGGCACCGGTTACTCCAGCCTGGCCTACCTGAAACGGTTTGAGATCGACATTCTCAAAGTGGACCAGTCCTTTGTGCGCGACATGCTGGATGACAGTGCCGACGCGGCCATCGTACATGCCGTCATTGCACTGGGCCACACACTGGGCTTCAAGGTGGTGGCCGAAGGTGTGGAAAACCTGCCGACCGCTCAGACACTCACCGCTCTGGGTTGTGACGAGTTGCAGGGTTACTGCTTCAGCCGCCCGCTACCCGTGCCCGAGTTTCTGGAGTGGCTGCGCAGCCACGGCGCTACGCCACAACGGCGAAGGACGCGCCCTTAATCCACTATAAAAACAATAGCTTCCTACCCAATGAATCCGAGGGCTAGAGGCCAATTTGGCACATCAGCCGCCTGCGGCGCACGGTCAATAGCGCCAGTTGCCCCGAATTCCCACCGCTGCCGACTCGTCCTTGCGCGCCAATCGGGCTGCAAAAATTTCAAAGGACCGTCGTTTGGCTGCGTCTTGCCAGGTAGCACTGAGGGACAGGTCCCAATCGGGATCCAGCCAATTGGATCCTTGTGCATCCGTCGTCCGCTCGGTACGCCCGGTCAGCGCAGAGCGAAGCACCCAGCGCTCGGGTGCAAACCAGTTCAGGCCAAACCGGACCGTGTGCTGAGGAAATTGCGGCAAAGGCACCGCGGGATAGATCTCATTGTCGGTCTTGGCATTCACGTAACTTGCCGTCCAGCTCCAGCGGTCGCTCGCCACGCTCTCGAAGACAAGGCCGGTGGTTCTAACCGTACCAGCCGGAATAATAGGCGTGCCTTCTAGCGCCTCGGGCGATTCCCCTTGCCCAACCGTCTGCTGGCGCAAGCGGTCGTATTGAGATAGGCTGGCTGACGCGTTGAGCAATTTGCCGGCCTGGTCATAGAGGTTACGGATGTCGCGCTGGTCAACAAAAGCCATCAAGTAGTTGCGGCCACTGAGCTCCCATTCCCCTTGCAGACGCACCCGCTTGAGCCGACCGCCGGGCTGAAGACCCGGCACATCTAATGAAATACCGGCCGTGTTTTGGCTCGCCAGGCTGAATGACGAAGCCGGTCGCATGGCATCCTGCCAAGCCAAGCGGTAGGTGCCAGAAGACTGAGGAGACCAGGCGAGTCCGAGACCGAACGTGCGTGCGTCGCGGTCTTCCGCAATGACGACTGGCACACTTGCACTCAAAACTTTGCCTGTTGCAATTGAGCTTATAGACCTATTTTCAGTCTGTTCAAACCGGTAGCGCCCAAGGTTTATGTCTGTTTGCACAAGCAAACTATCAAATCGCTTCTTCCATGAGCCAAACGCGTTGTCGCCTTCGCCCGTGGCATTGATTTCTGTCAAGAGCCCAATGCGTGAACTTTTTTCCAGGCTTACCGATGGTTTTGACGAGCGCCCCTTCTCCGCACCGACCGTCCACTCGCCACTGTCGCGCAAGGCCGTTATTCTGAGTCCAGAGTCGGTGTTTTCTCGTCGATAGGATTGACTATAGGCTTGGAGGTTGCTGGTGACCACCGTGTCATCCATGCCCTGACCAGTACGAACCCAGAACGCCGTCTTGGGGTCGAGTTGCCACTGGGCACCGATGTCGGTACGCACAACCGTTCCAGCAATGCGGTCACCATCCGTAATGACCGGCACGTTGTCGATGGTCGGTTTGAACTCATCCCGGTACAAAAAAACACCCAACTTGGCATCCGGGCGAAAACCCAGTGCCGTGATCAAACTTGGAGCAGTCGCATTGAACTCCACATTGCCGGAGCGGAACTGTGGCGCCTCGTACTGTATGAAACCAGCTACGGGGATGGGGCTGGACGCATACCCATTGGCAATCACGCTGGCGGTGGTTGCCGAAAACGCGTCGCTCTGGCGGTAGCTGACGTCCATTGCGCCATATCCACCTGGGCTAGCCAACAATTTGCTGCGTTGGGGGGACGCGCCAAACAGTGTTGGGTCGGTCAAATACCCCTGTATCAAATTGGAATTTTTGACAAAAGGCTCTGTGGAACGCTCGGCCATGAAAAGATAAGAACCCGCAAAAAACGGATGCTGACTGTCTTGCGCAATCCGCTTGGCCCAGGACTCAAGACCAAACAACGCATAGGCTGCACCTAAATTGGCATTGCCCTGCCGGTCGGTGGCAATAGGACCCAACGACTTCAAAAATTGGAACCGGGCCATGGCCTCACGCGCAGCAGCAATGGCGGCTGTCGGGTTCAGCCCATCCCGATGAATCTGTGCCTCGTAAAAGTAGGGCAAGGGATCATTCGGGTCCGCCTTCTTGGTGCGCTCCAAGGCCGCCAGAGCCGCATCGTCGCGGCCAATTTGGTACCAGGCGATGGCCGTATACAGCTGGGCTCTGGCGTAACGCGGCTCCAGCAGGCCGGCTTTGAGCAGAGCCTCCAGAGCGGCCTCGGGTTTCCCTTGGGCCAGCAACAAAATGCCCCGGCTGGTCCAGGCGACGTAATCATCCGGTGCCAGCACCAAGGATTGATCAATGGCCACCTGGGCCTGGCTGAGTCGCTGTGCGCGGGTTTCCAGGGCCCCAAGGTCCGCCAGGGGTGACGCAAACTGGGGTACCAGCCCTATCGCTTTGGTCAGCGCGGCGCGGGCCGGGTCAAAGTCTTCCTGCTCCGCCAGGGTCACGCCCAGGCCCTGCCAGGCCCGGAAGTCGGCAGGGGCTTTTTGCGTAGCACTGCCAAACCGCGCTACAGCCGCGGCCCCATCGCCGTCCAGACGGCCAAGTTCACCGTCGACCAGCCCCAACTCCACGGACTCTGGAAACCGCTTGCGCGCCGCTTCGACCGTCTGCCGAGCCAGCGCGGTATCGCCACTGAGCAAAGCAGCGCGTGCTTGGTACGCCGGAAATCGGTCATCGTTGGGGAAGCGCTTTTGGCCATCGTCCAGGCGACTCCTGGCCAATGGGATGTCGCCCGACAACAATGCGAAGTCCGAAGCCAAAAGCCATGCACCCGCAGGCGCTGCGGCGGTGCCGGTATTGGCCGTCAGCATGGCTTCGGTGTGTTTGCGCGCATCCTGTATCTTTTGTGCCTGAAGCATGTCACGCACCGGCGCAGCGGACGGGCTTTGCGCAAAGTCCGGGTAGCGGTCAACATCCAGTCGGACCGCGCTGACCCACTGCACCCGGTCACGGGCATTCGTCAGCACCGTCTTCTGCGGTGGCACGCCATTGCGCACGGTCGCCTGCTCGCTCGGACCGACCGACACCTCACCCAGATCGTTGGCTACCGCCACCTCACCACTGAATACGGACACCACGGTCGCGCCATCGTCACCCACATTGACTTCCCAGTCCGTACCCCGAATCCCGATCGTGGCGGTCGGCGTCGTGACGACCAATTTGCGTTGCTGGCTGATCAGGCTCGTGGTCGCGCGCAACAGGCCCACCGTGAACTGCTTGGCCTGCGCCCACATTCGACCGCCGGTCAGCTCCAGACTGGTGCCACCGTTAGCGTCACCCGCTTGCTTGATTTGAAAACTGCTGAGCTGGTTCAATCGCACCTGGGTTTTGTCTTTGACCAGCAAGGCCATCTGGCTGCTCTCCCCGGTTCGAACCGCGTCGCCAGCCTTGAGGGGCTGCTGGGCCGCGGCCGTGCGCCAGACACCAGTAGCCTGATCGCGGACCTCAACCTTGCCCTGCACCATGATCACTTCCGCATCATTGGCCCGAGCCACTTGTACCGTAGAAATCAGGGCGAGCCCGGCACACACCTGTGCTGCGTTGGTAAGCCGAAAAGAATGTTTCATTGCAATACCCCTCTCAATGGTTGGCCATTATGCGACCCCGACGCGCGATGTTTGCCAAGCCGCAGTTCGCATGCTAACGTGAACAGAGCATAAGAGCGCAAGCTTTTACACCAGGAAGCATCTGGCAGGGTCGCTCTGCGCCCAACCCTGAATTGAACGGGAAGTTAACGACGCGACATGAAAACAGCAGGTTGTTTTGCTCCCGAAATGATAGCTATCTGTTCAGCATTTACGGGGGCTAAAGCACCATTTTGCATTATACTTCACTAGTGTCCGGTAAATTTCACTGAGAAGCAGTCCAAATCTAAGCTGGGTGCG
>ERZ724525.1521-NODE-1521-length-13647-cov-4.772145_pt1 | contig 13647 bp, 8 predicted proteins | sample MGYA00376058_ERZ724525 | MGnify/ENA primary metagenome ERZ724525 (study PRJEB28724, sample SAMN07190888) | wastewater metagenome | isolation source: influent of sewage treatment plant in Hong Hong | place: USA: Christiansburg, Virginia | collected 2016-03-01 ... | reverse complement strand
ATGCCTATGGCGATATCTACCGTTGGAAAGATATCAAGGCTACCAACACCGACATTGAGGCGGTATATGCCGACCTTTATGATGTGATCAACCGATGTAATTTCCTGCTCGATAATGTTGAAAAGGTAAAGGCTGCAACCAATGATGATAAGCAGCTTGATAAGTTGGAGCAGTATGAGGGCGAGGCTTACTTCGCCCGTGCCCTGGCTTACTCAGAACTGATCAAGTGTTTCTGCAAGGCTTACGATAGCGATGAGCAGGCTGCGAAGGAACTCGGCGTTGTACTCACAGAGCACTATTACGGCAATGAGCCACAGAAGAGAGCCACTCTGAAGGAATCATACGATTTCGTATTGAGAGATCTTGACAAGGCTGCTGAATATCTGAAAGTAGACGAAGACTTCACAGGAAGTCTCTACAACGAGATTTACTTCAACGAGTATACCTGTCATGCCTTGCGTGCGCGCGTATCCTTATATATGCACAAGTATGATGATGCCATCAAGTATGCATCTAAGGTAATCGGCAGTAAGTATTATACATTAGAGAAGGCTTCTTCCAACACCTATTCAAACCAGGTGAACGATTATAAGTATATCTGGACCTATGGTGATTCGCGTGAGGCTATCTGGAAGGTAGGTTTTACCGTGAACAGCTATGGCGGTGCTCTGGGTACCATCTTCGATAACTACAACTTCGTAACTTATCGTCCAGACTATGTGCCTGAGACATGGGTCATCAACTCATTCGACAGCAAGGACCTCCGTGCTGCAGCCATCTTCACAACCCGTGTAACAGGTTATGAGCATGGTTTGCAGTGGCCTTTGCTGAGCAAGTATTTCGGCGATGCAGAATTCCTGAACAACAATATCCTGCATGTTCACCAGCCAATGGTATTCCGTCTCTCAGAGCAGTATCTGATTCGTGCTGAGGCTTACGCCATGAAGGAGGACTATGGTAAGGCAGGTAAGGACATCTCTACCTTGCGTACAGCCCGCTACTCTTCATATGGTGGTAACACCTCGATGAGCGAGAGCAACGCCATGAAGATAATCGAGGCAGAGCGCGTGAAGGAACTCTATATGGAAGGCTTCCGTCTGAACGACCTCAAGCGCTGGCACAAGGGATTTGAGCGTAAGGCTGCCGACCAGCCTGCTGCCAACTTCGTGCAGAGCAGTCTGAAGGTTGAAAAGGATGACCCTCTCTTTGTCTGGCCAATTCCTCAGCATGAGCTTGAGGCACCAGGTTCTGAGATTCAGCCTAATGAAAGTAACAAATAAAATAAGGAGACGATCATGAAGAAAATAATGATGGGATGTTTGGCAGCCGTAGCTGCACTCATCGCTCTTGTGAGTTGTTCACAGGATTATACCACTTATGCTGGTCCAAGTCATATCATGTTCTCTGATACGCTCTATCAGTATGCTGTACAGGAAAGCAATGAGGTTTTCAATGTGCCTGTATCTGCAACCGAAAAAGCTGACTACGACCGCACCTTCGGCGTAGAGGTAGTAGACAAGCAGAGCAATGCCATCGAGGGTAAGCATTACCGCATCCTCAACAACACCGTTACAATCAAGGCGGGCGAGATGGTAGGAAATGTGAAGGTTCAGGGTATCTATGATAACATCGGCAAGACCGATTCGCTCGGCTTCACCCTGAAACTGGTGATTCCGGAGAAGTATAACTGGACAGATCTCTATAAGGACTATACCCACGTGGTAATGCAGAAGTCTTGTCCTTTCGATATCCACAACTTCTCTGGCTGGTGCATGGTTACATCTACCTTCTACAGTCAGTATCTGAACAACGTAACCAACCGTCTGATCAAGACTGAGGTAGTGGAAGGCGAGGAGAATACCGTTCTGCTGAAGGATGTTTACTATAAGGGCTACAACCTGAAGTTGAAGTTCAATACCAAGAACATTCTTGAGCCAAAGGTAGAGATGGACGACCAGATAGCCGGTGAGACCGGTGAGGCGTTCGGTACCATCTATGGAGACGGCAAGTTGCGCATCAGCCAGCCTTCTCTCTATACCTCTTATTATAACACCTGCCAGAACTATGTATTGCAGTATGTTGTTATGAGTGTAAACAACAAAGATGGTTCATTATTCGGCAACGTAGGAACCTTCATCACCATGTATGAATGGATCAGCGATGCAGAGGCAGAGAAATTGAAAGAACAAGGATATTAATCGTAGAATAAAAAGAAAATGAAAACATTGATTTCAAAATATTGGCTCGTATTGATGGCGCTGGTATCAGTGACTCTGTTCACAGCTTGTTCCAGCGATGACGATGCCGTAACTCCTGTGTTCCCACAGGTACAGACTATCGGCGGTGCAGCTGGTGCTGAGTTGGACTTCACCTTCGATGCCAACGAGAGCTGGAGCCTTTCTTCAGACAAAATCTGGTGTAAACTGGTGCAGGGCGAGAAAACAGACGCCTTCGTACTCAATGGTACTGCAGGCAAGCAGACCATCAAGGTTAAGATTACTGATGATGATGCCAGCAAGGATATGAGCGTGGCTCAGCTCTTCCTGAATATGGGTGGTCAGAAGGTTGCCATCGCTGAGGTTAAGCGTTCGGCTGCCGACCATAAGTTGCAGGTATTCGATGCGGCTGGCAATAATATCACCGAGACAGGTATCACTGTAGGTTACAATGTATACACCAAGTTTACCGTAAAGTCAAACTTCCGTTTTGCTGTTACCAATACTCCAGCTTGGGTAGACTTGGAAGGCGGCTTCCTGGTAGGTACACCTAACAAGGATGCTGTAGGCGGAGTTTCCTTCAAGGAGAATCAGGGCGTAAGTGCTAAGTATGCCATCGCTAAGGACCGCAACTACACCATAACCTTCACTTCTGAGGATGGCAAGGCTGCTGTAACCATACCTGTTATCTATAATGGTATGACCACCAGCACCATGGATGTTACTTATCCAACCTCTTCACAGTGGGCAGTATGGAATGTATCTCTCGATGGTAAGGTGTTCACTCAGAATGGTTCTAGCCTGAATGGCGGTGATACCAACGATTTTACCTTCTACAACTTCGTTCCTTTCACCCTCAAGACATTGGGTGATGCTTACCAGCTGGTAGTCTTCGAGAACACGGAGAATGGTTTGTTCGAGGATGGAACTGGTGCTGTGAAGCTGCAGGGTGAGAAGGGTGATGTGAAGCTCACAGTCGCTCCATTAGGCAGCGGAAGCCGTGAGTTCCTGGTCTATGCATTGCCACAGAGCGTATTCGAGAGTCTGGAGAATGGACCCGACGGAATGCTGGAGGAAGACTTCATGACTGTGAAGAGCGATTACGACCGCTACTTCCTGATGGATGTTGTACAGAAGGAGGCCAACTCTTCTGCTGATGATCAGTCTGCAGCGCCTACAATCTTGGAGATGAACTACTTGCCAGTAGAGTGCAAGAAGGATAAATCAACGTATGGTTCTATCATATCAGAAAAATTTGGCTACAATGGTGACGAAATATATGTCGCTCAGTCAGGAGTAGGAAGCTCTCTTACAGTTAATCCTAATATCAAGGATTGGGACCCTAACACTATGATGGAGACAGGCTATCTTACAGTTAAGGATAACAACGGAAATGATGTTTATGCAGAGCTTAGTATGGATATGAATAATAACTGGATATTCTTCGTAAATGTTCCTGCTGCTACTCCGATGTTTATGGTATTCAAGGACAACGGAACTCCTGTAAAGGTTCTTGTTGTTGAATCTCCTGGTGAGGGAATGAGTAAGAAACATACTTCTATCAGAAAAATTAGAAAGTAATGAATAGAATGAAAATATTTTCAAAGGCACTCTTGTTGCTCTTGGTCTCTCTCCTGACCTTTGCAGCAACAAGTTGCTCGGATGATGAGACCGGAGGCTGGGACGGCACATACGGATATGTGCAGTTCAAGCTCAGCAAGAAGGTTTCTTCAAGAGCTACCCGTGCTGCTGCCCTTGACAAACTTGAGAAACTGGATGATGCCAAGAAAATCAAGGTGGTCATGGAGCACAACGGTACAACTGTCTCTCAGACACTGGTGCTCAATTCTTATAATTCAGAGAATGCAGAGTATGGTCTGAGAAGTGAAAAACTGCAACTCGCTTCGGGTACTTACACCGTTATCGGTTTCTATCTCTATGATGCGGTAGACGAGGAGTTGCTGGCTTCTTCTGCCGGCGAAACATTCACTGTAGTAGGTGGCGGTCTGGAAGTACAGAACCTCATGGTGGAGACTGTGGAGCGTGGTAAGGTGAAGTTCAATCTCGTGAAGGAGTGGGAGAAGACCCGTGCCGGTGGTACTGAGTATCTCTTCTCTAACATCCGTCTCGTTGATGTCAGCGTAACCAACCTCTTTACCCGTGAGACCTATACCTTCCCTGAACTGAAGGTGAAATACAAGGAGGGAAGCAAGGAGAATCAGAATCCTGACAATGAGAACGATAAGTATATGGACACAGGTACAGCTTACTGCGATTCTACCGTATGGTTGCCTGCCGGTACTTATCAGGTTACCTCATATACCACCTACGGCAAGACAGGTGCGGTGAAGACCAAGTACGAAACCCAGCCTGTAAAGGGTGAGGCTTTCATTATAGAGGACAATCAGCTCAATGATAAAGCTCAGGTGCCTATCCTCCTTTCCAAGACCAAGGAGTATATCAAGGACTATGAGGCTTTGAAGGCTATCTGGGAATCTCTCCATGGTAAGGAGTGGAGCTTCTATGGCGATGCTACCTTCAAGGGAGCTAACTGGAACTTCAACAAGGAACTCGATATGTGGGGCGAACAGCCGGGCGTAACGCTCAACAGCAACGGCCGTGTCATCGGTCTCGTTATCGCCGGTTTCGGTGCAAAGGGAATCGTACCTGATGCCATCGGACAGCTGACAGAACTCCAGGTGCTCAACCTCGGTTCTCACGATGAGAAGATTGGTGCCAACATCTTCAATAATTATGATGCAAACAGTCTGACTGCAGCAAAGAAGAGCAGCATGCGTCACGACTATGAGAACAAGTTTCTGAAGTATGACCCACGTGCCAACATGTCGGATATGATTGTAGAAAGCTACAACTCTGATCCTAAGGTGGCACCGAAGAACAGAATTAAGAAGGACAGCCGCATCAACCTGAAGGATGCGCAGATCGGTACATTGACCAACAAGATTACAGGTGTATCTAAGGCCATCTATCGCCTGACTAAGTTGCAGCAGTTCTACATCGGTAACTCTTCTATCACATCCGACTCGGTTTGTGCGAAGTTCTACAAGCCTGACGATCCTGTTTATGGTAAGTTTGCACAGGAGTTTAAGGAAGAGGATTGGGACAAGATGGAAAACCTGACCGATATCGAACTTTACAACTGTCCGAAGATCAGTCGCATTCCAGACTTCTACTATAAGCTCCCTAAATTGCAGGCGATGAACCTGGCGCGATGCAAGGGAATCTCTGCTAATCAGTTGAGAAAAGATTGGACTCGCTTAGCTGAGGAGAAGACAGGTAAGACACTCCAGATTCTCTATATGAGTTACAATAACCTGGAGGAGTTCCCTGAGTCTTCTGCATTGAGAAAGATGGTAAATCTCGGTTTGCTCGACCTGGCTTACAATAATATCAAGAAGGTACATCCGTTTGGTTCTGAGGTAGCTCTCTCTTCTCTCTATCTGAACAACAACCAGATTGAAGAGATTCCTGCTAATCTCTGTGCCTTTACAGATGATGTGGAAAGTCTGACTTTCGCTCATAACAAGTTGAAGAAGATTCCGAATATCTTCGATGCAAGTTCTGTTCGCGAGATGGGTTCTGTAGACTTCTCTTACAACGAGATTACAGGTGTAGATAATAGTCATGGTACCTACAAGGGTATTAATGCAGCTTCAGTCAGTCTGTCAAACAATAAGATAGAGAAGTTCCCTTCAGAGCTGTTTACTGCCGGTTCGCCAATCACAACCATCGATTTGAGCGGCAACCAGATGCGCACCATCCCTAAGGGTTCCATCAAGGGCAAGAAGGCTTATCTGCTGCAGGTTATCGACTTCCGATTCAACAAGTTGACATCCCTCTCTGATGACTTCCTCTCAACCACATTGCCATACATTACCAATATGGACTTGAGCTACAACTGCTTCACCGAGGTGCCAACCCAGCCATTGAACAGTGCCGTGCTCCGTGCCTTTGCCATCAACCACCAGCGTGATGAGAAGACCGACCAGCGTTGCCTGCGTACATGGCCTACAGGAATCACAACCTGTCCGAGCCTGATCCAGTTCCAGATTGGTTCCAACGATATCCGTAAGGTAGAAGAGACACTGACCTCTCACCTTTATATCCTGAATATCGCAGACAACCCTAACATCTCTATCGATGTAACGAGCGTCTGCGCATACATCAAGGCAGGTATGTATATGCTGTTCTACAACAAGAATCAGGACATCCGCGGTTGCGATGCTTTGGATCTCGAAAATTAAACCCTATAAGAAAGTAGTAATATGAAATATATGAATAAACTGACATTAGGTATCGTTCTCACTGCCGGGCTTTTCACAGCCTGCAGCGATAAGGATGATGTCGATATCCCAGGAGGACTGGCGCTCGATAAAAAGGAGATAGCCATAGGCCCTCAGGGTGGAACAGAGCAGATTGCCATCGCTGCCTCACAGGACTGGGTAGCTAATACCTCTGAGCCTTGGCTGACGCTTTCGCCTGCCAACGGCGTGGGTTCTGTTGAGGGTACCATCAAGGTGGATTCTACTCTTTCCAACACGCTCCGCAGCACAGAACTCAGTTTCCAGGGTGCCAACGGACAGAGTCGCAAGCTTACCATCACCCAGTTCGGTTATGGCAAGCAGATCTTCCTGAAGGATTCTGTTGTAGAAATCGAAAACTCCGATTCTTACGATAACCGTGCTTTCGAGAGTCTGATTTCTGCCAACGTGGAATGCAAGATTGGTAAGATAGAGTATTCTTTTGAGGGTGATCTGACCGATGCCGAGAAGGCAGAGAACGAGAGCGAGCGTGAGGGCTGGCTCCTGAACAGTAAGGATGAAGATAAGCTGACAGGTACTAACCTGGGTATCGTGCTGGACAGAAAGTACCGTCCTCGCACCGTGAACTTCAAGTTCCGCTGGGCGATGAACGTGGTTCCTGCCGTTCGTGTGGCTAAGGTTCATCTCGTGCCAATCAAGGCTGAAGACCAGCTGGTAGATGCAGATGGCAATCCTACAGATGATGTTATCCTGACCGTTCGTCAGAAGGCAGCACCAAAGATTGAGGACAACCGTGCCGGTGACTCTCTCTCTGTCATCATGATCAACCAGAAACTGGGTAGCATTGCTACCTTCGATTCCAGCGATAACATGCGCAACTGGAGCGGCGTAACGCTCTGGGAAGCTACTGATGATTTAGTGAAAAAACATCCTGAGGCTTTAGGACGTGTACGTTCTGTCAAGTTCAGCATGTTCAACCTCAAGAGTGGCGAAACTCTTCCTAAGGAAGTGGGCAACCTCAAGTTCCTGGAGTCATTCTCTGTTGCTTCCAACGAGAACAACCAGATTCGTGAGGTGAACCTCGGTGATGAAATCTGCTCGCTGAAGTATCTGAAGAATCTTACCGTTCAGGCTTACGGTCTGACTCAGTTGCCTGCTAGCTTTGTTAAGTTGGGTAGCAGCCTTGAAACGCTCAACCTGGTAAGTAACAACTTCAACAAGTTGTCAGATATCACCGATATCGTCAACGAGAAGAACTTCCCTAAGTTGCGTAACCTCATTCTCTACGCACAGCGCCGTACGGATGTTGTCACCAACATCGCTTCGCTGGGCGAAAAGAATGCATCAGGCGTCTATGTTTATAATAACTATCCTATCGGACTGTATGGTAAGGTAAATGCCGGAACCGCAGACCGCCAGGCGCTTCTCAAGCTCCTGACATGGGATAAGTTGAATACACTGGAGTTGTCTTACTGCTTCCTGGAGGGTGAACTTCCTACCGATGAAGAGATGACTGAGGCACTGGAGGCTGCCGGCAAGGCTACCCGATACACCAAGTCTGACTTCTCTACCAACAAGGAAGATTATCTCGACAAGCTGGTAGGCGATACCTGCAAGTGGTTGCTCTCAGGCTGGGATAATCCTGTAACCTGCAAACACAAGGATGGTTCTGTAGTTAGTGCGGATGTTTATCCTCTCCAGGTGCCACGTGTATTGCCAAACTGCCGTCAGTTGTCACTCAACCTGAACTTCTTTACAGGAAAGGTGCCAAACTGGATTCTCTTCCATCCACACCTGGTAGAATGGAATGCACCAACGATGGTGTTCAACCAGCAGCCTAAGGGTAAGAATAGCGATGGCGCTGCCGTTGGTTTCTCTAATATGACAGACGACAGCTACAGCTACGACTACTATTACGGAACCAAAGACCCAGGCAGCAACTGGGAGGTTCCGGGTGTAGCTTATCCGCTCTACTACCGCACATACGTGGCAGCAGGCGATATTGATGAAGCTGCGCTGATGGCTAAGTACAGGAGAACTAAGAAAAAGTAAGATAAACATAAAAACAATATAGAAGCAAACAATGAAGAAAAAGTTTTTCTATATAGCAATGGTCGCATTGGCATTGACGGGCTGTTCTGACAGCCTGTCAACCATCGGCTCTTCTGACGGCAATTCAGAAATCACCATTCCTGCAGATGCTGAGGCGGGTGAACTGCTGATTAAGTTTAGTCCGGAGATGAGCGATATCCTCGACCAGGCACAACTGAGCAAGACCCGCGCCGGAAAGGCTACCCGTTCGGGTATTCCTTCTACCGATGAGGTGCTCGACATCCTGGGAAGCTACAGCTTCGAGCGTGTGTTCCCGGTAGATGCAAATACTGAGGCAAGAACCCGCGAGGCGGGACTCCACCTCTGGTATACGGTGAAGTTTAATAAGGGAACCGACCTGAAGACGGCTGCCGAGCGCCTGAAGCAGTTGGGCGAAATCTCAAAGGTTCAGACCAACGGCCGCATCAAGCGTGCTTACAATACCGACAGCAAGCGCATCTATCTCAGCGATAAGGCACTTCAGCAGAAGTCTACCCGCTCAGCAGCCAATGGCGAGCCAAACGATCCGGGCTTTACCAGCCAGTGGCATTACCGTAACCTGGGCGAGGGCAACTATGATTTTGAGAACCTCAACAACAATAACAAGGTAGGCGCTAAGGCAGGATGTGATGTGAATGCACTTGAGGCATGGAAGACCTGTACAGGCGATCCTTCTATCATCGTGGCTATTCTTGATGAGGGCGTGATGTATACGCACCCTGATCTGGCAGCCAACATGTGGTGCAACCCGGGCGAAAGTGTTCAGGGTGCCCAGACTGACGGCGACGGAAACGGTTATGAGGGCGACCTTCATGGCTACAACTTCGTTACTGAGAGCGGCGATATTACCTGGACTGATGCCAATGACACCGGTCATGGTACTCACGTAGCTGGTACCATTGCAGCCGTAAATAATAATGGTATCGGTGTATCTGGTGTTGCCGGTGGTGACGGAACTCCTAACTCTGGTGTCAAGATTATGTCTTGTCAGGTATTCTCCGGTCAGAACAGTGTAACCTTGGCAGGCGAGGCGAGAGCCATCAAGTATGCTGCCGATAATGGTGCAGTCATCCTGCAGTGCAGTTGGGGTTACAACTCTTCAGAGTCTAGTATCATCAACGGTTATACTCCGGGCCCTGCTACCGAGAAGGAATGGGCTGAGACCTATCCGCTGGAGAAGGAAGCTCTGGATTACTTCATCAACAATGCCGGTTCGCCTAATGGTGTCATCGACGGTGGTATTCCAGTCTTCGCAGCCGGTAACGAGTATGCTGGCAATCCTGCTTTCCCAGGTGCTTACTCTAAGTGCGTCAGCGTATCTTCATTAGCTGCCGACTTTACTCCAGCCTGCTACACCGATTTCGGTTCGCTCGTAACCCTGAGCGCTCCTGGTGGCGACTTGGAATATTACAGCAAGATTGGCGAGCAGGAAGATGAATACTGGGCAGAGACCACCGAGCAGAAAGGTGCTGTGCTCTCTACGATGATCAAGAACGGTCAGCCTGCTTACGGCTACATGGAGGGAACCTCTATGGCTTGTCCTCATGTTTCGGGTGTGGCTGCCTTGGGTCTCGCTTATGCTGCCAAGACGAACCGTCATTATCGTGCTGCCGACTTCGTAGCCCTGATGAAGAAATCAGTGAAGGATTTGGATAGTCATTATCAGAATGGTGCAACTAAGACCTACTATATGAACCATACTACCGTAGGTGCTTCGCCAGAGATTGTACAGCTCTCTAAGTACATCGGCAAGATGGGTGCTGGTCTGATTGATGCAGCTCAGCTCTTGAATAACATCACGAACAAGGAATTCAGTTCTGATATGAAGTTGCCTAACGTGTATGTAGGCATCGAGAAGACAGTTTCTCTCAACCTCGCTGCATATTTCGCAGGTCAGACAGGGGGATTTTCTTGCTCTGTAGCGAAGAACGGCGTAGCTTCTGCTTCGGTAGATGGCAAGACGCTCATCGTGAAGGGACTCGCTGCCGGAAGTACATCGCTCACCGTAACAGCTGCCGATGGTACCAGCCAGACCGTAGTTGTGACCGTTAGAAAGAGTGCCGGTAACAATGGTTGGATGTAATATGAAGATATTTGCTTTCCTATCGCTTTTCTTCCTGGCTTTGCCTGTTACGGTGAATGCGCAGGAGGAACTGCTGAAGTTTGAGCATCCGCTTATCGATGCAGGTACGATGACCGAGGACGATGCGCCTCGCACCTTCACCTTCGTAGGTAAGAATGTGAGCAAGAAGATACTGCACATCACACAGGTGAGAACCACCTGTGGATGTACCAGTTCTTATGTCAGGGGCGATGTGATGAAGCCTGGCGATACCTGTCAGGTGCAGATCACCTTCACGCCTAACCGCTATCCGGGCACCATCAATACGGGTGCTTATCTCTATCTGAAAGAGGTAGAGGGACAGCCTGCCGTTAAGCTTGCCTTAACGGGAAAGGTGCTGCCGGGTGCTGACCAGTGGGCACGCTATCCGCACAAGATGGGCGTACTCAGACTGAAACAGGCGAAGGCAAGTATCACAGAGGTAAAGCCGGGCACAGAGCCTGAGGCACGTATCCTCTGCGGAAACAGCGGTGACAAGCCGCTCCGTATATCCAGCCTCCTTCTTCCTCCTTATGCCCGTCTTACGACAGAGCCTGAGGTGATAGAACCGGGTGATGAGGCTGACCTCGTCATCACCATCATAGCCGATAAGATTCCGGCTACGATGCCCGAATCCTTCACCTTCCCTGTTATTCTGGAGGGCTTGGACGCCCGCCCGTCTGACAGAACGATACAGGTCGTTGTAAAGGTAAAAAGGTAAAAAAGGAAAAAAGTAAAAAAGAAAAAAATACCAAGACAATGAAATATTTGAAAAAACTCTTCACCCTCCTGGTGATTGCTTTGTTTGCCTGCGGCTTTGCAGCCTGCAGCAGCGATGATGAAGAACCGGAGGAGCCTTCTCTGGAAGTTACACCTGCCAATCTTCATGGCACATGGGAGTTGGCTGAGTGGAACGGTGAACCTCTTGCTGAGGGCACATACTGCTACATCGTTTTCAACCGCAAGGACCAGACTTTCGAGATGTATCAGAAGTTTGACAGTATGTATGGTCGCCATATCACCGGTTCGTTCGCTATCAAGAACGATCCATACCAGGGCTACATCATCAGCGGAAGCTATGATAACGGTAAGGGCGACTGGAACCAGAGTTATCTCGTAACCCGTCTCCTGGCTTCCGGTTCCATGATATGGACCGCCAAGGACGATGTTACCGACATCAGCCGCTACAAGCGTTGCGATGAGGTACCTGCCGAGATACTCAAGGAATGTAAAGATCTCACTGAAGAATAAAAAAAAGAGCGAATTATCTGCAAATTCTGCGGATTATTCGCTCTTTTTTTGTATCTTTGCCCTCAAACTTATCATCGGGTTCAAAGTTTAAGGATATGATATTAACGATTACAGGTTCAGACAGCACCGGAGGCTCTGGTGTACAGGCGGACATCAGGACGATTTCCGAGTTGGGCGGTTATGCTGTTTCGGCGATAACCAGCATCACTGTGCAGAATACGCTCGGTATTCAGGAGTTCTTCGATATTCCTGCCGAGATTGTTTCGGGGCAGATAGAGGCTATCATGAACGATATGCAGCCTGATATAGTGAAGATTGGTATGATACGCAGGGTGGAGACGCTGAATGTGGTCATCGATGCGTTGACCAAGTACCGTCCTGCCCATATCATCTATGCCCCTGCCATCTGGTCGAGCCAGGGCGATGCGCTGATGACGGAAGATGTGGTGAGCCAGATCAAATACCGTCTGCTGCCGCTCTGTTCTGTCGTCGTGTCACGCAAGAAGGAGAGCGACATCATTCTGCAGAATTCCAAGCTGCTGAGCCTTGCCGAGAAGCAGGGACTCCGGATCTATCGCCTCGACAATGCCAATTCGCATGGTCTCATCAACCGTTTTTCTTCAGCTCTTGCCGTTTATCTGAATCAGGGCAAGAAGATGGAGGAGGCGTTGGTGATGGCGCAGGATTTCATCAATGTAGAACTCGTGCGCCAGAGCAATCTGCAGGGCAGAAGTTCCGAGCTTTACAACCAGTTTATCTCGCAGGTGAATAACTTCTGCCGCACTTATAGCGATGTTCATTTCTATGCCGACCAGTTGAATGTGAGTGGCCGTTATCTGGCTCAGGTTACCCGCCGCATCTCCGGCAAGACGCCGAAGGCAATCATCGATGAATACATCGTGAAGGAGATAGAGCGCGAACTCTCTACCACCACGCATACGGTGCAGGAGATAGCCAACACTTTCGGCTTCTCATCCCAGGCTCATCTCACCAAGTTCTTCAAGAAGATGAGAGGGGTAACGCCTTCTGCTTTCAGACAGAAAGGTTGAAAACAGGTGGCTTTTGACCAAAAGATTAAAATAATTAAGTTAAATTAGAAACACGGACAAATTGAATTTGTCCGTGTTGTTTTTTTCTTTGCTTTTTAACTCTATGTTTTCCACCACGGAACTCATAGACTTAGGAACCATAAAACTAGTCATCCATCCACATCTTGAATCCTTCGCCGCGCAATGTTTCCAGGTGGATGGAGGCATCCTTGGCGAAATATCGTCGCAAGTTGTACATCACATTATTCAGACTTTCTTCGCTACAGTGTACACCTCTCCAAACTGTATCCTTGAGGTCTTGGCGTGGCACGACTTCGCCCTTATTGATCCATAATAGCTTGAGTGTAGCAAACTCGGTATTGCCCAGCGTCTTCTCGCTGCAGCCACGGAAGCTGAGCACATGGCTATCTGTATCTACGGTGTAGGCACCCATGTTTATCATACGAGAATTGCTGAAGTCTTTACGCTTGGCATAGCGGTTTACCCATCCCAGGAACTCACGGCTGTCGAAAGGCTTCTCGATGTAAATCATAGCACCATTATTGGCAGCCTCGGTTTTGAGTTCTGGATCATGTAACGAAGATACACACATGATAGGGATATCTTCTGCGGCAAGACGGATGTCGTTGATTCTTTCCAGACTGTTCTCTTCTCCT
>ERZ724525.1512-NODE-1512-length-13705-cov-11.216337_pt1 | contig 13705 bp, 13 predicted proteins | sample MGYA00376058_ERZ724525 | MGnify/ENA primary metagenome ERZ724525 (study PRJEB28724, sample SAMN07190888) | wastewater metagenome | isolation source: influent of sewage treatment plant in Hong Hong | place: USA: Christiansburg, Virginia | collected 2016-03-01 ... | reverse complement strand
TTCTTGCCCTTCTTCTCGACGGTCAGGAGACCGGCCTTGATGGCGTACAGGGGGATCGCATTGACCAGGTCACGCAGGGTGATGCCCGGTTGCATTTCGCCCTTGAAGCGCACCAGCACCGATTCCGGCATGTCCAGCGGCATCACGCCGGTGGCAGCAGCAAAGGCGACCAGGCCGGAACCGGCCGGGAAGGAGATGCCGATCGGGAAGCGGGTGTGGGAGTCGCCACCGGTGCCGACGGTGTCGGGCAGCAGCAGGCGGTTCAGCCAGGAGTGGATCACGCCGTCGCCCGGGCGCAGGGACACGCCGCCACGGGTGGAGATGAAGGACGGCAGTTCGCGGTGCATCTTCACGTCCACCAGCTTGGGATAAGCGGCGGTGTGGCAGAAGGACTGCATCACCAGGTCGGCGGAGAAGCCCAGGCAAGCCAGATCCTTCAGCTCGTCACGGGTCATCGGGCCGGTGGTGTCCTGCGAGCCGACGGTGGTCATCTTCGGTTCGCAGTAGGTGCCGGGACGAACGCCCTGACCTTCAGGCATGCCGCAAGCCTTGCCGACCATCTTTTGCGCCAGCGAGTAGCCCATGCCGTTGTCGGCGGGGTTCTGCGGCAGACGGAACAGGGTGGAAACCGGCAGGCCCAGTGCTTCACGGGCCTTGGTGGTCAGGCCACGACCGATGATCAGGGGGATACGGCCGCCAGCGCGGACTTCGTCAAGGATGACGGCGGTCTTGAGCTGGGATTCGGCGATCACGGTGCCGTTTTTCAGGGCGGTGACCTTGGCGGTGGTGTGATCGACCTGCAGCTCGATCTCGTCGCCCATGTCCATCTGGCCAGCGTCGATTTCGATCGGCAGCGCGCCGGCATCTTCCATGGTGTTGAAGAAGATCGGGGCGATCTTGGAGCCGAGGCATACGCCGCCAAAGCGCTTGTTCGGGACGAAGGGGATGTCTTCGCCGGTGAACCACAGCACGGAGTTGGTGGCGGACTTGCGCGAGGAACCGGTACCGACCACGTCACCGACGTAGGCGATCAGGTTGCCCTTGGCAGCCAGCGCTTCGAGTTGCTTGACGGGGCCGCGGGCGCCGGCTTCGTCGGGGTCGATACCCGGACGGGCGTTCTTGAGCATCGCCAGGGCGTGCAGCGGAATGTCGGGACGCGACCAGGCGTCCGGAGCGGGCGACAGGTCATCGGTGTTGGTTTCGCCGGTAACCTTGAAGACGGTCAGCTTCTGGCTGGCGGGGACTTCGGGACGGGAGGTGAACCACTCGCCATCGGCCCACGACTGCAGCACGCCCTTGGCGTTGGCGTTGCCCTTGTCGGCCAGTTCCTTGACGTCATGGAAGAAGTCGAAGACCAGCAGGGTCTTCTTGAGGCCTTCGGCGGCAGCGGCGCCGGTTTCGGCTTCGCCCAGCAGATCGATCAGGGGCTTGACGTTGTAGCCGCCGAGCATGGTGCCCAGCAGTTCGGTGGCCTTGACCTTGGAAACCAGCGCACAGGCCAGTTCGCCCTTGGCGACCTTGGCCAGGAATTCGGCCTTGACCTTGGCGGCATCATCCACGCCAGCGGGTACGCGGTAGGTCAGCAGGTCCACCAGGAATGCTTCTTCGCCGGCCGGCGGGTTCTGCAGCAGCTCGACGAGAGACTGGGTTTGCTGCTTCGACAGGGGCAGCGGCGGAATACCGAGGGCGGCGCGCTCGGCAACATGCTGGCGGTAGGCTTCAAGCATGGATGGATCCTTCCTAAACGGTGGTTACATGACAGGGTTGCTGACTTGCGCGACCGGCCGTTTCGGGCCTGGATCGCCTCTCCCGAATGGACTGGCGCCTTGTTTTGAAAGGGCAGCGCCAAGTCTTATATATATTATATTTTATTTCTCTTCCGATTGTGCGACTGCACAACGCAAGTTTAACGGCTCCCTCCGCCTGCCTCAGGACTTGAGACAGGCGGCCAGCACGCTTTCAACCGCCTTCAGGTTGATCGGCTTGATCAGCAGATCGTCGAAGCCGGCATCCACCAGCCCCTGTTTTTCCTCGGGGAGCGCATGGGCAGTATAGGCAATCACCCGCAACCCCTTGTACTTGACGTCGGCACGCAGGCGGGCGAGCACCTCCTCTCCGGACATCACCGGCATGCTGATGTCGAGCAGGACGATGTCGAAGTGCGTGGACTCGAGCATGACCAAGGCCGCAGGGCCGCAATCCGCCTCCTCCGAGATCATGCCAAGACGGGTGACGAAGGCGACCGCGAGCTTTCTGTTGATGGCGTTGTCGTCGACGACAAGGACCCGTTTTTGTGCGAGTAAAGACGAATCGCTCATGAGATGGGATTGATCAGGAAGACTGCCCGGTCAGGGGCAAAAAAAGAGTGAAGGTAGAACCCTCGCCAACCCGCGATTCAACTACCAGATCGCCCGACAGCAGGTGGGCGAACTCCCTGGCCAGCGCAAGGCCTAGCCCGGTACCACCGTGATCGCGGGTCACGAATTGATCCAGTTGCCGGAACTTCTCGAAAATGTGCTCCAGCGCCTCAGCTGGAATACCGCGACCGGTATCCGATACAGCAAACGCAAGACGCTCACCTTCACGACGAACGCTCAGGCCAACTTTGCCATTGTCCGTGAACTTGATCGCGTTGTTCAAGAGATTATTGAGAATCTGGCGAACACGCTGAGCGTCCACAAAGATCGTTGCCGGCAGATCTTCCGCCATTTCCAGCACCATCCCCAGACCCTTGGCCTGAGCATGGGCCCGATGGGTTCCGACAAGATCATTGGCGAGACGGGCCACATCCTGCTCCACGGGCTTCAGTTCGATCCGTCCGGCCTCGACCTTGGCCAGATCCAGCAAGTCATTGACGATGTCGAGCAGGTGTTCGCCGGAACTGTGGATGGTGGCGGCGTAATCCTGCTGGGCCGGATCTTCGAGCTCCATCTGCAGGAGTTCCGAGTAGCCCAGAATGCCATTGAGCGGCGTGCGCAACTCGTGGGACATGTTGGCGAGGAAGTCCGACTTCAGCTTGTTGGCCTCCTCTGCCTTGGTTCGCCCCTCCTCCGAGCGCTTGAAGGATTCCTGCACCTCGTCGGCCATGCTGTTGAAAGACTGGGCGAGCTGCCCCATCTCGTCGCCGGACTTTACTTCAAGCCGGTGCGCCAGATCGCCGGACTGGAACTTGCCGAGGCCATGGATCATGTCGGTAATGCGGCGGGTCATGAACTGGGCCATCCAGATCGCCACGATGATCACCAGCCCCACCATCAGCAGCGTGGACACGGTCAATGCGCCGGCGGTCTGGGTCAGGTTGTGTTCGATGGCTTCGAGCAGGCCCTGACGCTGGTTCTGGAAGGCCCGGTCACGCTCGGCGATGGTCAGGCCGATGCGCTTGGCGGACTCGGTCGCCGCCCGGTGAAAGTCATCCACATTGGCGCCGATGGTGACGAAACCAAAGCCCCGCTGGGTCTCACCGTACTGCCCGGTGTAATAGGGAATCGCCGCCGCGGTGGTCAGCTTCCACAGCCCGGAGAAGAAGATCACGAAGGAGCCCGAACCGCCCTTTTCGGTCAGCTGGTTCCAGCCCGCGCACTGGGGCGAGAAGTTGAGATAACGGCAATCCAGCGCCACGGTGCCGGCCTTGATCATCGCACCGGCGGGCTTCTTCTTGAGGGACTGGCCATCGAAGGGCGTCACCGTATCGAGGAATTCCCGCGACGGCTTGCCGGAGGCCTGCCAGGCATCAAAAAGCGACTGGTCGAGCCAGGGCGTCACCGGCTCGCCGGTTTGCGGGTCGTAGCCGGGAATGAAGTAGTCGCGGGGATGGGAAATCGCCCGGCTCTTGTGGTCCCACATGAAGGCGTAGTTGCCGACGATGGCGTCGTTGATCGGCGTATAGCGGGTATCGGTCGGACTGATGCGGTCGGTGAACTGGCGGATATGGTCGTGATCGAGGGCCAGGGTCACATAGCCGCTTACCTTGCCCCGCTTCACCACCGGCGTCGCCCACCGGACGATACCGCGGAAATGCCGACCGACCGGGTTTTCGGTGCCGGCGTAGGCCGACTCTTCGGGCTTGAATTCGACGCCTGCCTTCTGGGCCGAAGCCGGCAGGTAGGGGCCGATCACCCGGCTTCCCACATAGGCGCCAATCACTTCCGACACATAGATATCGCCAGGCTTGAGCTTTTGCAAATCTGGCCAGTAACGCTCGGCCTTGAGGAAGGTTTCCGCCGGCTTGCTCACATCCCGCAGCTGACGCGACATGAGATCACCAGTTGTCACCTTGACCCGCTCGCGGCCCTGCAGATCGACAAAAGTCATCTCCACGAAGAGCGGGCGGCGGTCGGGCTGGCCGAGATACTCGGGCGGACGGGCACTGAAAGCCTTGGCGTTGTCCACCAGCGCCTGCTTGGCATCTGCAGCAAGGGCCTCATCCCAGGCTTCCGGCATGGCCGGCGCCCAGCGCTTCTGGTCTTCGGCGAGCTGCCACTCGCCGTGATGGTAGAGAGTACGTGCCCGATGGGTCAGAAAGCTGCGAAAAGCAGCTTCACCCGGCTCCACCTGGGCAGCCTGGAGCACATCGGCATCCCGGTCGTACAAAAATGCCGCAACGGCGCGGGCCGTATCGGTGGTGAGGCGCTCAATCCCCTCCCGCGCCCGATCATCGAGCGCCTTGATGGCATCGTCGGTGGCCGCATCACCCACCTGCTTGACGGCCGATAACATCGACTCGGCCATGCTCCCGGCCTGCTCGCTGACCGTTTCACCAAGCCGCTGGGCCATGTTCCAGGCGAGCATTGCCAGCAACAGCAAGGGTACGACCTTGATAACCACAAAAATGGCGATCAGCTTGCCGCGAATCCCCCCCATCCATTTTTTGAGTCCCATTACTTCTCTCTCCCCCAGCAAGCCGCCCTCAGGCCAGGCGCTCATCAAGCGCTTATCGGCCCCGACGAAGAAATCTCAAGGAACAAAACGCGGATGCCTTGCCGCCCGCGGGACATCCAGCCGAAAATGGGCCACACCATCCTGCCTGCCACTTTCACCCTCATGCCCACGCCCTGCCCTTGCGGCGCCTCTGCCGACTACGCCCGCTGCTGCGGCCGCCACCTCGACGACGGCCTGCCCGCCCCCACCGCCGAAGCGCTGATGCGCTCCCGCTACAGCGCCTTCACCCTCGGGCGGGAGGATTACCTGCTCGCCACCTGGCATCCGGATTTCCGCCCCGTCGAATTGAACCTCGCCGGCGATACCCCGACCAAGTGGCTCGGCCTGCAGATCAAACGCCATGAGCAGACGGACCCAACCCATGCCATCGTTGAATTCGTCGCCCGCTACAAGATCGGCGGACGCGCCCACCGCCTCCACGAAACCAGCCGCTTCGTCCGCCTGGACGAACGCTGGCTCTACACGGATGGCGACATCCACCAAGACTGAAAACAACAAGGAAGAACCTGCCCAATGAAACTCTATTACTCCCCCAGCGCCTGCTCCCTGTCACCCCACATCGTGCTGCGCGAAGCCGGCCTCGCGTTCAGCCTCGAAAAGGTCAACCTGCGCAACAAGCAGACGGCCTCCGGCGTCGACTTCTCGACCATCAATCCGAAGGGCTACGTGCCGGCGCTGGCGCTGGCCAATGGAGAGGTACTGACGGAAGGTCCGGCCATCGTCCAGTACGTGGCCGATCAGGTGCCGGAGAAAGAACTCGCCCCGCCCTGCGGCACGCTGGCGCGCGCCCGTGTGCAGGAATGGCTGAACTTCATCGGCACCGAACTGCACAAGAACTTCGGCGCGCTGTTCAACCCGGCGAGCACCGAAGAAGCCAGGGCCGACGCCCAGGCCATCCTTGCCCGCCGCCTGCCGATCGCCGCGCAGGCGCTATCGGCCCACCCCTACCTGACGGGAGAAAGCTTCTCGGTGGCGGATGCCTACCTGTTCACGGTGCTGCGGTGGACCAAGTTCGTCGGCGTGGATATCAGCGCGTGGCCGAGCCTCGACGCCTTTATTGAACGGATGAATGGCCGCCCCGCAGTGCAGGCGGCACTGGAGGCGGAAGCACAAAACTGAAGCAGGCCGGGTCAGGCCTCGGTGACGAGCTCGATGGTTTCACCGGCAAAATCGATGCGCTGACCCGGGCGCAGCTTGGCCCGCTTGCGGTTTTCGATCTCCCCGTCCACCTGAACCTTGCCGTCGGCGACCCGCTGCTTGGCCTCGCCCCCCGAGCCGCACAGGCCGACGACTTTCAGGAGTTGGTCGAGCTGGATGAATTCGCCTTCAACGGGGAAGCGGATGGTCATGGTGGCTGGCTCCGGTATGTGACAGAAATACTGCAGGAACGACGGATTGTGTCAGAGCCAACACAATCCGCCAATCCGCAATCCGCCTACAAACCTGAAGCAGCCGGACTCAGGCCGGAATGCGCAATTTCTGGCCCGGATAGATCTTGTCCGGATGGCCGAGCATGGGCTTGTTGGCTTCGAAGATCTTCATGTAGGCATTGGCATTGCCATAGAAAGTCTTGGCAATGGCCGACAGGGTGTCGCCGCGCACAACGGTATGAAACTGGGCTTCCGGCTCGGGGTTGGTGACCTGCAGCGTTTCGGTCACGTGTTCCACGCCATCCACGTTGCCGCAGCACAGCAGCAGCTTCTCCTTGGTCGCCTGATCGGCCACGGTGCCGGCGATGGCCACCGTGCTGCTGGCCCCGTCGAAGCTCACCGTCAGGGCGGACGTATCGAAACCCTGCTTGGCGATATAGGCGCTGATGGAAGCCGCCGCAGCCTGGTTCAGTTCGGCCAGTTTGTCCTGGGCCGCGCTGTCGCCGCCGGCCGCCGATGCCTGGGCCTGCTCCACGTCCTTGCGACCAAACAGCTTCTCACCCGCTTCACGTACAAAACTCAGCAAACCCATGGAAGGCTCCCGATGTTGGTTAAGGAGCCCACAGACTAAGCCCCGGAACCTGACATGGGCATCACCGATTTGTGTCGAAGCGTAACAACTGAGTGCCGGACGGCAGAATGTCACTCCCCGAGGGCCGCCATGCCGTAACGGCGGCGGGCGCGGGCGCAGCCCTCGTCGCCAATGTTCAGTGCGGCATAGGGCGCGAAGTCCCGGCACGGGCCGGGGCGCTTCTCGTAAATCGTGCAGCAGGCCTCCCGCCCGATCTCGCCTTTGAGCGCAATGCAGCGCGGCGGACCATCGTCCGTACCGCGCATGCGCACCAGCGTTGCCGTCACCGGCACCGTAAGGGCAACCGGCACGCAGCCACCGGGATGGCTTTCCAGATCAGAAACATGGAAATCCACCCGGAAGCTGGCGCAGCAGGCCCCGCAGCTCAGGCAGGGGTCAGCCATGGATCAGTTGGCGCCGCAGCACTTCTTGTACTTCTTGCCGCTGCCACAGGGGCACGGCTCGTTGCGGCCGGGGCCACCGGTGGCAGCCGTCGCTGCCGACACGGCGACGGCTTCCGGCGCCGGCAGGCCATGCGCACGCCAGGCCTGGAACAGGTGCTGCACGGCAATCCCCTTGGCTTCCAGCTCGGCCAGCTGGGACTCGGTGTCCGGGCGCACGGTCACTTCCTCTTCCGGTCCGAGGATGGTTTCGAGGAGGGCCTCGGCGATGCTGGTGTCACCCACCTTGGCCGCCCAATCGGCCGGCCACAGCTCGAAGCCCTGCGCGAAACCGGTAGCCCACTCCTCGCCGATGGCCGGATCATCATCACCGCCCTGGGCGTAACAGAAGGGCTGCCAGCCTTCGGCCTCGCCCTCTTCGTCGCCCTCGGCATCGCCGATGGTGGCGACCAGTTCGTTGTAATAGCGCAGCACCAGCTCGATGGCCTTCTGCAGGGTGGCACCGGAACCGAAGCCAACCTCGCCTTCGTCGGCGGTCCACACGGCAGGCAGCCAGTCGCCCACCGGAATCGGCAGCGGCGAGGCGACGACGGCGGCCAGGTAGCCGTCGAGCATCTCCATGTTCATGCAATCGGCGGGCACATCGTCGGAAACGAGCAGCTCTTCGAGCTGTTCCAGCTCTTCGTCGGTGAGCGGGATGTATTGGGCGTTGGTCATGACGGGTTTCCCTCCAGGGGTTGTTGATCGAGGTCCACCACACACCGGTAAAGGGTCTGGCCGGAATCCCGGTACTTGCGTTCAAAAGGAGTTAGCGGCGACGGCGCCTCGAAAGACTCCGGCGTCACCGTGCGGCCGGTCAGCAGGCCCAGCGCGACGGCGAATTCTTCCACATAAATGTTCCAGTTACTGCGGCACTCCAGGCGCCCGCCGAGGCGCGGCACGAAGGGAAAGACCGGATGCGCGTGCCAGCGCCGCGACACATGGCCGATCTTCGGCCACGGGTTCGGGTAAAGGATGTAGTGGCGCGCCAGCTTGATGCCGGCATCCGCCATCAGACGCCAGAAATCCACCAGGTCGGCGCGCACGAAGATCATGTTCTTCGGCATCAGCGCATCCGGGTAAGGCTTCTTGCGGCTGAGGCGATCTTCCGACTGATCGACGCCGATCACCCAGTGATCGGGAAACGCGCGGGCCAGCTGGATGGTGCTGTGGCCGACGCCGCAGCCGGCATCGAGGATCAGCGGCGCCTTGCCGTCCCAGCCGGCCAGGCTCGCCGCGAGGGCGGCCTTGTTGTAGTCGAGATAGGGTTTGCGAAACGCGGAGCTGGCGTGTTTGGCGACCCGCTCGACGAGGTGTTCATGAACGCCCTGCTGGGCGCTTTCGGGAATGCTTGAATTGGCGTACATCCGGTAATTCTACGCGGCAGCCTTCAGCACCGGTATTCCGTGCGTCCCGAGAACATGGCTGACCGTCGCGACATCGCGCTGGATGCGGGCATCGGCGTACAGCCTTTCGGCCTGCACAAAGTTGCGCGCCAGCAGCTTGAGCCACTGCTTGAGCCGCCCCGGTGCGTGGCGGGCTTCCACCTTGGCCAGCACGCGCAGCCAGAACTCGGCGATCAGCGGCTGCAGTTCGGCCCATTCGGCCTCGCGGTCGGGCGGCGCCTCAGCGCCGGCGCGGATACGCCGGGCCAGAAAGGGATCGGACACCGCCCCGCGCCCGAGCATCACGTCGGCCGCCCCGCTCACCGAACGGCAGCGCCGCCAGTCTTCCTCGTTCCACACCTCGCCATTGGCCACCACCGGCACATTCACCACGTCGGCAATGCGCCCCACCCACTCCCAGTGAGCCGGCGGGCGATAGCCGTCGGTCTTGGTGCGGGCGTGCACAACCAGGCCGACCACACCGCCATCGGCCAGCGCCCGGGCGCAGTCGAGCGCCCTGGCGGTGTCGGTCACGCCGAGGCGCATCTTGGCGGTGAAGGGAATGTGCGCCGGCACCGCCTGGCGCACCGCGCAGGCAATGGCGAACAGCAGCTCGGGCTCGTCGAGCAGCGCCGCGCCGCCCCGGTGACGATTTACCGTGGGCGCCGGGCAGCCGAAGTTCAGGTCGATGCCGGCCGGATTCAACTGCGCCAGCTGGGCCGCGTTGTCAGCCATGCACAGCGGATCGGAACCCAGCAGTTGGACTCGCACCGGTGTGCCGCTCGAAGTGGCGCTGCCGGCCCGCAGCTCCGGCGAGATGCGCGTGAACGAGCGCACCGGCAGCAGCGTGCCCGACACCCGCACGAACTCGGTCACCGCGTGATCGTAGCCGTCCACACGGGTCAGCACCTCACGCAGGACATCGTCCGCGAGGCCTTCCATCGGGGCAAGCAGCAGGCGGGGCATGGGAAAAATCTCTTTTTGATTCAAGGCGTGGCCGGGCGCGCAATGTACCGGACTTTGCCCCTGCGACAAAGGACTTTGCGCCGCCCCGCGCCTATCCGTCAGGCGGGGTAAGATTCGCGGCCTGCCGCCCCCCGCCACACCCCCCAACACCTGCGCCGGAGACTCCCCAGCGATGCGCCGTCCCACCGCCGCCACCAGCGACACCCCCAGCCGCCGCGACCTGCTGCTGTTCGCCCTGCCGGCGCTGATCGTTGTGCTGGCCGCCTTTGTGCTGGCCTGGCAGTTCGTGCGCCCGGCGCCGCCAACCAAGATCGTCATGAGCACCGGCGCCGCCGGCGGGGCCTACCATTACTTTGGCGAACGCTACCGCGAGAAGCTCGCCCAGGACGGCATCGAGGTCGAGCTGCGCCCCTCCAGCGGCGCGGTGCAGAATCTCATGCGCCTCAAGACCGACGACAGCGTGGACATCGGCTTCATCCAGGGCGGCATTGCCAACGAACCCGAATCGGAAGACCTGGCCACCCTCGGCAGCATGTACCTGGAACCCGTATGGGTGTTCTATCGGGGCAGCGCCGAATACGACCGGGTTGCCCAGCTCAAGGGCAAGAAGATCGCCGTCGGCCTGCCGGGCAGCGGTGCCCAGCTCTTCGCGCTGCAGATCCTCGGCGCCAACGGCTTCGCCACCAACGACCCGCATCTCGTGCCCATCGGCGGCATGGACGCCGTCGAGGCCCTCAAGCGCGGCCAGGTGGATGCCTTCTTCGTCGTTGGCGCCCCCCAGGCGCCGGTGGTGCAGGCCCTGCTGCAAACCAGCGGCATCAGCCTGCTCAACTTTGCCCAGGCCGACGGCTACGGGCGTCACTTTCCGCACCTGATGCGCCTCACCCTGCCCCGCGGCGCCATCGACATCCAGGGTGACCGCCCGCCCCGCGACCTCCAGCTGGTCGCCGCCACCGCCAACCTGGTCGTCAAGGCCGACATCCATCCGGCCATCGTCACCCTGCTGCTCAAGCACGCCCGCGACATTCACAGCCCGCCCGGCCTGCTGCAGGCCGCCAATGCCTTCCCCAAACCCCTCGACCACGCCCTGCCCGTCCATCCCTCGGCGCAACGCTTCTACGACAGCGGCCCGCCCCTGCTGCAGCGCTACCTGCCCTTCTGGCTGGCGGTGCTGGTGGATCGCCTGTTCGTCATGCTGCTGCCGCTGATCGCCGTGGTGATCCCGCTTTCCAAGGTTGTGCCGGCCGTCTACAACTGGCGCATGCGTTCGCGGGTGTATCGCTGGTATGGCGAACTCAAGTACCTCGAAAACGAACTCGACCAGGACCCGCAGGCCGCCGCTGATGCCAAGGCCATCGCCACCTTCATCGCCCGCGTGGACCGCATCGAGCAGCGCGCCACCCACCGCAAACTGCCGCTGGCCTTCAGCAACGAGCTGTACACCCTGCGCGAACACATCGCGCTGGTGCGCCGCCGCCTGCTGCGCCTTGCGGAAAGCGCCACGGAGAGCGACAAGCCCCGTTGATACAATCCCGGCATCGACGTTGTTCCAACGCCGGCCCTTTGCTTACCCCACGCCCATCATGAGCCCGCATCTCGACCTCACCGCCCCCTACGCCCCGCTGGTTCGCCGCATCGAAGCCGAATCCACGGTCGAAAACAACCAGATCCTGCGCATCGACCACTTCCTCAACCACCGCATCGAACCGGCCTTCATCTTCGAACTCGGCTACGAGCTGGCCCGGCGCCTGTCCTTCTTCCAGCCCAACGTGATCCTCACCGCCGAAGCCAGCGGCATCGCCCCCGGGCTCGTCGTGGCGCAGGCCCTCAACGTTCCCCTGGTGTATGCCAAGAAGTACTCGCCGCAGGTTGAAGCGCCGTCGATCTCGCGCATCATTCCCTCGCCCACCAAGGGCGGCGAGACGCGGCTGGTCATCTCCACCCGCTACATCAAGCCCGGCCAGCGCATCGTCATCGTCGATGACTTCCTCGCCAACGGGCGCACCGCCGTCGCCCTCATCGAAATGGCCCGCGAAGCCGGTGCAGAAGTGCTCGGTGCCGGCTTCGTTGTCGAAAAGCGCTTCAAGCACGGCCGCGAGCACATCGAGGCGCTGCAGGTGCCCGTCTCGACCCTCGCCCAGGTCGAAGGCCTGGAAGACGGCCGTGCCATCCTGACCCAGCCGAAGGACCGATAAGCCATGCCCAGCCCCCGCGAGACGCTCCGTGCCCTCCTCGACGCAGCCCTCGCGGCGGCCCTGCCCGAACGTGTCGTGGCCGCCCACCTGCCGACTGCCGACGAACTGCCCGCCGGCCGGGTCATCGTCATCGGTGCCGGCAAGGCCTCGGCGGCCATGGCCAAAGCCGTCGAAGACCACTGGCCCGGCGACCCGGCCCGGCTCGGCGGGCTGGTCATCACCCGCTACGGCCACGGCGTGGCATGCCGGCACATCGAAATCGTCGAAGCCGCCCACCCGGTGCCCGACGCAGCCGGCTGTGCCGCCGCCCACCGCATGCTGGCCGACACCGTGCACGGCCTCACCGCCGACGACCTCGTCCTGTGCCTCATCTCCGGCGGCGGATCGGCCCTGCTGGCGGTGCCGGCGGAGGGCCTCAGCCTGACCGACAAGCAGGTTGTCGGCCGCGCGCTGCTGGCTTCCGGCGCCACCATTGCCGAGATCAACTGCGTGCGCAAGCACCTGTCGGCCATCAAGGGCGGGCGCCTGGCACTGGCCTGCCAGCCGGCGCGGGTGCTCACCCTGCTGATCTCCGACGTGCCCGGCGACGACCCGGCCATCATCGCCTCCGGCCCCACGGTGGGCGACCCGGGCAGCTGCGCCGACGCCCTCGCCGTGCTCGCCAAGTACGCCATTGCGGTGCCCGACGCGGTGCGCGCGCATCTCGAATCCGGCCGCGGCGAAACCCCCAAGCCCGACCACCCAGCCTTCGCCCACTGCGAAACGCGGCTCATCGCCACCCCGCAGATGGCCCTCGAAGCCGCCGCCCGCTGTGCGGCCGAACTCGGCCTCACGGCGCATATCCTGTCCGACGCCCTCGAAGGCGAATCCCGCGATGTAGCCCTGGTGCATGCCGCCCTCGCCCGCCAGGTGGCCGGGCGTGGTCAGCCTTTCAGCAGCCCCTGCGTGATTCTGTCCGGCGGTGAAACCACCGTCACCGTGCGCGGCACGGGGAGCGGCGGGCGCAACGTGGAATTCCTCGTCGCCCTGGCCAAGGCCCTCAACGGCCACCCGGCCATCCACGCCCTGGCCGCCGACACCGACGGCATCGACGGCGCTGCCGAGATCGCCGGCGCCCTCATCGACCCGAGCACGCCCACCCGCGCCACCGCCCTCGGCCGCCGGCTCGCCGACGTGCTGGCCGACAACGACGGGCACGGACTCTTCCAGGCCCTCGGTGATTCCGTCATCACCGGGCCGACGCTAACCAACGTCAATGACTTCCGGGCGATCCTCATCGACACGTCCACCGACAAGCCCGTTAGCTAGGCACGCAAGCCACCAGGCAGCACCCGCGACACTTTTTGGGTCGCCTGCGAAGTTTTTTGCGTCGCAGGCGAACAAAAAACCCTCGTCACCGAAGCGGCGCACTTCGCAAGCGACGCTTTTTGCTTCGCTTGCGAAGCCATGCGTCTCGCCATCGAAGCCTTGCACGACGCAAGCGAGGCGCCCAGCTTCGCTCACGCCCCAAAAAGGGGCGCCACCGACCCGCCGAGCGCCGCCCGCGAAGCAAAAAGCCGCGACACCGAAGCAATCAGCCCGGCATGCAACACTTTTCAGGTCGCATGCCGGACTAATCGCTTCGCTCCCTCCCTTGTGGGTCATTTTGTGGGTCGGACTTTAGTCCGACAACGGAGGTTCAGCCCGCGTATGTCGGACTGAAGTCCGACCCACAGGGGGAGTTCCGGGTCATTTTGTGGGTCGGACTTTAGTCCGACAACGGAGGTTCAGCCCGCGTATG
>ERZ724525.1491-NODE-1491-length-13818-cov-4.571678_pt1 | contig 13818 bp, 12 predicted proteins | sample MGYA00376058_ERZ724525 | MGnify/ENA primary metagenome ERZ724525 (study PRJEB28724, sample SAMN07190888) | wastewater metagenome | isolation source: influent of sewage treatment plant in Hong Hong | place: USA: Christiansburg, Virginia | collected 2016-03-01 ... | reverse complement strand
AAATACAACCCGTTTTGTTAGAATTAATAAAAGAAATTAGAGAAGCAAAACAGAATGAAATTATTGCCTCTTTAGATACTTACCAAACTATCGGTTGGATCATGCAAACGCTATCTGATTATGAAGAAGCAAATTACTACCTAAAACTAGCGCTAAAACATTGTAAACCTGAAAGTGAAAATTATGCAGCTTTATTAGATAATTATGGAGTTAATTTATACAAAACACGTCGTTATCAGGAAGCGTTAAAACAGTTTGATATGGCTGGCGCAATGGCCTTAAGAATTAAAGATAGTCTCCGCTATGCCAAAACATTAGGAAACAAAGCAATCGTTTATGAAGAGCAAAAAAAGTATACTGAAGCGATACCACTTTTAAAAGAAGATATTGCTTTATCGGAACGATTAAAAGAATCCAAAAACACGATGTTTGCCTCCATTGCACTAGCAAGAATCTATTTAAAGAGCAATGCATTAGCAGAAGCGGAAATCCTTATCAACCAAGCAGGATCAATTGCCGCTTCCAAGCCCTATTTCAGAAAATGGGAACTCGAAGTAATCAATCTAAAACTTAATCTATTCAAAAGAAAACCAAACCCTAAAGAAGAATTAATTGCAAGTAGACGCATGATGGTTTTGTTAGATTCACTGAAAGGAACAGATGGGGATGAGCAAATTCTACAAGTAAAATGGCAGGTACAAAAAGCAAAATATCAACAAAAAATTACGCAAGCAAATAAACGATACCAAAAAGAAATCATGGTAAAAAATATTTTTGCTGTTCTTATTGGAATATCAATCCTGATGGCTATTGTGTTGTATTTTATTCAGAAAAAGAAGCACAAAAAGCGTCAAGAAGTATATGAACAAAAAGTAACAGAGCTAGAAGAGCAAAAACAAAAAATAGAAGAAAATTTTGAATCATCAAATGAGAGTCTTAGCAATCAGATAGAATACTTAAAAAACAAAAACATTCAGATAAAATTACTAAAACAAGAAATTGAAACTGTAGAAACTTCCAATTCTTCTTACTTAGAAAAACGAAGTGGAAAACTTCATGCATTACTCGAATCGCATCTAATGACAGAAGACAACTGGATCAGGTTTAAACGCGAATTTGAAAAAGAATTTCCAGAATTTTGTCAATACCTATTTACTAATTTCCCAGAACTTACCGACTCCAACAAAAGAATTATTTTTTTACAGAAATTAGGTTTTAGTAATATCGAAATTTCTCAATTTCTAGGAATCACAACTGATGCTGTAAAAAAAGCAAAACAACGTTTGAAGAAAAAATTTGGAAACAACCAAGATCTCTCATTCCTTTTTACCCCAAAACAGTCAATAAAAGAAAAACAGAATAGGGCTTTTTAAAGGAATATTTTTTCCAATTCACAACCCAAATATCTCTAGTTGAAGTTAACATTTAACTATTGTTTTTTTAATAAATCTAACAAATCAATTTACTTTTGTTAAAAAATAATTACTTTTGTAATTCAAATGGATTTTTTTAAATAATAAAGATATATGAAACCAGATTTATTTCAATCGCCAGATTACTATTTGTTAGACGATTTATTATCAGAAGAACATAAACTAGTTCGTGATGCCGCAAGAGCTTGGGTAAAAAAAGAAGTTTCTCCAATTATTGAAGATTTTGCACAACGTGCCGAATTTCCTAAGCAAATTGTAAAAGGTTTAGGTGAAATTGGTGGTTTTGGACCATACATTCCAGTAGAATACGGTGGTGCAGGTTTAGATCAAATTTCTTACGGTTTAATCATGCAAGAAATTGAAAGAGGTGATTCAGGTGTACGTTCTACATCTTCAGTACAATCTTCATTGGTAATGTATCCAATTTGGAAATACGGAAACGAAGAGCAACGTATGAAATATTTACCAAAATTAGCTACTGGTGAAATGATCGGTTGTTTCGGATTAACAGAGCCAAATTACGGTTCAGATCCAGGAAGTATGATTAGTAACTATAAAGATATGGGTGATCATTATCTTTTAAATGGTGCTAAAATGTGGATTTCAAATGCTCCTTTTGCAGATATTGCTGTAGTTTGGGCTAAAAATGAAGAAGGAAGAATTCACGGTTTAATCGTAGAAAGAGGAATGGAAGGTTTTTCTACTCCAGAAACACATAACAAATGGTCTTTACGTGCTTCTGCTACTGGTGAACTTATTTTTGATAACGTAAAAGTACCTAAAGAAAATTTATTGCCAAATAAATCTGGATTAGGTGCGCCGCTTGGCTGTTTAGATTCAGCGCGTTACGGAATCGCTTGGGGTGCTATTGGTGCAGCCATGGATTGTTATGATACAGCTTTAAGATATTCTAAAGAAAGAATCCAATTTGATAAACCAATTGGTGCTACGCAATTACAACAAAAGAAATTGGCTGAAATGATTACTGAAATCACAAAAGCACAATTATTAACTTGGAGATTAGGTGTACTAAGAAATGAAGGAAGAGCAACAACAGCTCAAATTTCTATGGCGAAAAGAAATAACGTGGATATGGCTTTAACTATTGCACGTGATGCACGTCAAATGTTAGGTGGAATGGGAATTACAGGTGAATATTCTATCATGCGTCATATGATGAATTTAGAATCTGTAGTAACTTATGAAGGAACTCACGACATTCACTTATTAATTACAGGTATGGACGTTACAGGTTTCCCAGCATTTAAATAATATTATAATAAATAAAAGTTATTAAAATGCTTCTCTTTTTAGAGAAGCATTTTTTATTTTTGCCAAACTTTATCACCCAAAATTACGCAAGTAAGAGTAGAGCAATTAATTTGAAACCTCATGAATATAGAAGAAGTTAAAAATAGTATAGAAGATATAAAACAAGAATTATTAAACCATTCGCTTTATAAAAATGTGACCTCTATTGATGAGTTACACGTTTTTTTAGAGTATCATATTTTTGCCGTTTGGGATTTTATGTCGTTGTTAAAAGGTTTACAAATTCATTTAACTTCTGTATCTATTCCTTGGAAACCAATTGGAAATCCGGAAATTAGATATTTAATTAACGAAATTGTTGTAGCCGAAGAAACCGATATGTCTTTCGATGGAAAAAGACAAAGCCATTTTGAAATGTATATTGATGCTATGAATGAATGTGGCGCCACTACAAAACATATTTTCGACTTTTTAGATAATGTAGAAAAAACAAAAAACATCTTTGTTTCTATTAAAGGTTCGAATCTTCCTGAAGAAGTCAAAGCGTTTTTGAAGTATACATTTACGATTGTAGAAGAAGGTGAGCCTCATAAAATTGCTTCAGCATTTACGTTTGGTAGAGAAGATTTAATTCCGAATATGTTTACCGAAATTTTAAGAAACTTTCAAGTAAATTTTCCAACCGTAAATCTATCAAAACTAATTTATTATTTCGAAAGACATATCGAATTAGATGCAGATGAACACGGATCAATGGCCATGAAAATGATTGATGAATTATGTGGCGATTGTCCGAAAAAATGGGCAGATGTGAAACAAGTAGCACACGATTCTTTACAAATGAGAATCCAATTATGGAACGCAATTGATAAAGCTATTACAATGCATTTAGTACAATAGTTGTATTATTTGTTTGTAAATTATACGGTAAAGCAATTTTTTAGAATAGTTATTTGTATTCACTCAATTTTTGTGGTGTTTCAATATATTCTTTTACAATTTGTAAAACACCGTCGTCATTGGTATCAATGAGCCATTTGATTAGCGATATTTTTCCGTTTTCAATTTCAATTCCGGTAATGTTTCTGGGATGAACACAGCTGCCATCATTAAAGAAATTCAATAAATTTTCGTTAGGTTTTGGAAAATGCGGACGGTGTGTATGGCCAACAATTGTAATTTTATTTCCATTATCCGCAATCCATTTTTTAATTCGTCGTTCTACTTTTTCGGATTCAATATAGTTTTTCGCTGGACTTGTCGGGTCTTTAATTCCCCAAACTTGTAGTGGTTTCCAAAGTATTCTTACAAAAAACCTATTGAATTTCCAACCCACATAATTCATAAAATCTGCTTGATGTCCGTGTGTTAAAAAGATTTCCTGACCTGTTTTGGCATTTTGTAAAACTATGGCTTCATTAAAAGTTAAAGTTGGCATTAAAGGCAAGTTTTTTCCAGCAGTAGTATCAAAATATTCCGAAAAATTTCTCTTTACAATACTTGGATTTCGATATACCATATCATGATTGCCATAAATCATATGTAATTTTTTCTTATCATAAAACTTTTTTAAGAGTAAGAAAACATTTTTATTGGCTTCTATAATGTCTTTAAAAAACAAGTTTTCCCATAATTCATCGCCATCACCTAATTCAATATATTGAAAATCGTTTTTATAATACTGATTTAAAGCGTGCATATAAATGTTACGATTATTAGCGAAATCATCTGCAAAACTTCCATCACCACGATGACAATCACTAAACAATATAAACTTATCCGAATCGGTAAATTTAATTCGAAGGGCCTTTTTATATGCTTTTGTTAATCGGGTTTGAGATGACATGTTAAGTTGTTTCTAACAAATATAGGAAAAATAATAATCTTGTTTTAATTTCTTAAAAACACAAAAGCCACAATAATGTGGCCTTGTTGTTTTATTTTTGTAAAATTATTTTCCGGTAAAAACCGCTTTTCTTTTTTCTAAAAAGGCAGTTGTTCCTTCTTTAAAATCTTCTGTGCCAAAACAAAATCCAAAGTTTTTTACTTCTGTAGCAAAACCATTTACACCATCTTCATAATTAGCATTGATAGATTCAATTGCTTTTCCTATGGCTACACTTGAGTTATTGCTAATTTTTGTAGCAATTGATTTGGCTAAATCTAATAATTCTTCTTGAGGAACTACATGATTTACTAATCCGTAAGATTTAGCTGTTTCGGCATCAACCATATTTGCTGTCATGATTAATTCCATTGCTCTTCCTTTTCCGATTAATTGTGCCAAACGTTGCGTTCCGCCATAACCAGGAATTACACCTAAAGTTACTTCAGGTAAACCCATTTTAGCGTTTGTTGAAGCAATTCTGAAATGACAACTCATGGCTAATTCTAATCCGCCACCTAAAGCAAAACCATTTACAGCTGCAATAACTGGTGTTTGTAAGTTTTGTACAAAGTCAAACAATAATTCTTGTCCTTTTGCGGCTAATTGTTCGCCTTCGTTTACAGAAAAATGTGCAAATTCTGAAATATCTGCGCCAGCTACAAATGCTTTTTCACCACTTCCTGTTAAAATAATAACTTTGGTAGTGCTGTCGTTGTTTAAATCATTAAAAGCGTTGTGTAATTCTTCAATTGTAGCTTTGTTTAAAGCGTTTAATTTTGTAGGTCTGTTGATGGTAACAATGGCTAAATTGTCTTGTTTTTCAATTAAAATATTTTCCATTTTTTAGTTTTTTATAGGTAATGTGACAGTAAATGTTGTTCCTTTTCCTTCTTCGGTATCAAAAGTAATCGTTCCTTTATAATTTTCAATAATATTTTTAATAATCGCTAAACCTAATCCCATTCCAGAATTTTTTGTTGTGAACTTAGGTTCGAAAATAAATCCTGCATTTTCTTTAGAAATTCCAATTCCGTTATCAGAAATTTTTAAAACAAATTGATTTTCTACTTTTGATAGTGCAACAATTACTGATTTTAATTCTTGATTTTCTGGTATGGCTTGAATGGCATTTTTCACCAAATTAGTTACAATTCGAGTCAATTGCGCTCTGTCAAATAAAGTAAAAATTTCTTTTTCTGTGGTGTGGAATTGAATGTAATCTTCATTAAAAATTTCCAAAGCCTTTTTACTGATTTGAACAATATTTAAAAGCTCGTTTTGTTGCCCTGGCATGTTAGCGAAGTTAGAAAAAGCACTAGCCACCGTTGTCATCGTATCAATTTGTTGAATTAAAGTTTCTGAGTAATCGTTTAGTTTTTGATTGATATTTGGATCGTTGACATCAAATTTTCTTTGGAAACTCTGAATGGTCAATCGCATCGGTGTTAAAGGATTTTTAATTTCGTGTGCTACTTGTTTGGCCATTTCGCGCCAAGCGTGTTCTCGTTCACTTTGAGCTAGTTTTTGCGCACTTTCTTCCAAAGTATCTACCATATTGTTGTAGGATGAAATTAGACCGTTAATTTCTTGATTTCCAGGCTGAAGTGTTAATTTTTGATTGCGTTTATTAAATTGTGTTATTTCTAATTTTTCAGAAATTTGAGAAATAGATTTTGTAATATTTCTAGATAATAAGTATGATAATAAAATTGAAATGATAAACATTATGGCATAAACTTGTGCATATCTAGTTAAGAAATTTCGCGCTTCTTCGTTATAAAAATCGCTATTTTCTTCATATGGAATGTTTAAAATAGCCAAGTTTTTAAACTTAATATCTTTGATGTAACTGAAAGACGATTTCAAATACGTGTCGTTTTCATTAGATTTGGTAATTACGATTCTTTTCTCAGAGGAATTTCTTAGATTTTTGAGAACTTCTGATTCAATATTTGGAATTTTTTTATCAATTTTAAATGCCGATTTTGAAGATAAAAGTAGTTTGCCATTTAAATCGAAAAAGTTGATTTCTAAACTGTGAATGTCTGATAATTCGTGAATTCTATCTTTAAAAATTAAACGAATATTTTTGGTTAATAGCGGATAACTTGTGGTTTTTAAAATGTATTCGATATGTTCTTTTATGGCGCTTTCTTTTCGTGATAAACGCTCTTCGTGGTATTCTTTAGCTTCATATCGGAAGTGAATTAAAGAAACTATCGTGATCAAAATAGTAGAAAATGTCGTTAAAAACAACATCGACAAAAAGATTCTTCGTCTTAAAGATAGCGTATTTATTTTGAAAAATTTATTCACTTTTTTTAGTTCTAATTCTTTTATAGAATTTAAATCCAAGCATTATTAAGACCGAAAAAAGAATAATTCCGACCACGCCATAAATCCAATTGATTGCATTTTTTAAAATTACTAAAAAAACAACCGCAAACAAAATGATCGTAGCACCTTCGTTCCACAAGCGCATAAAGTTAGAGGTGTAATTAACTTTGTCGTTTTGTAAATCTATATAAATACGATGACATTTAAAATGATAGAGGAATAACAAAACAACAAATCCTAGTTTAACCTGCATCCAAGGCATTTCTAAAAAATCTGGATTTAAATACAATAAAGAAATCGCAAAAATAACAGCTAAAACAGCACTTGGCCAGGTAATAATATACCATAAACGATACGTCATTATTTTGTATTGTTTTTGTAAAATTTCTTTTTCCGGTGAAGGCATTTCATTTGATTCTATTTGATAAACAAATAAACGAACAATATAAAATAAACCTGCAAACCAAGTGATTACAAAGATTAAATGTAAGGATTTTAAATAATTATAATATTCCATTTTCTACTTCAAGTTGACTAATTTACTTGTTTCTTCTTTAAACTCTTCAATCCATTTAGCAACTACGCCACACCACTCGTCATCGTCATTCATACAAGGAATGGCTAAAAACTCTTCACCACCATGATGAATAAATTGTTCGTTAGCTTCCATAGCAATTTCCTCTAATGTTTCTAAACAATCAGCTACAAAAGCTGGAGTTACAACGGCTAATTTCTTAATTCCTTTTTCTGGCATTTTATTGATTTCAACATCTGTATAAGGTGTAAGCCATTTGTCGCCCGCTAAACGCGATTGAAACGTTTGGCTGTATTTTCCTTCTGGAATACCTAATAATTTCACCACTTGTTTCGTAGTTTCATAACATTGATGACGATAACAAAATTCGTGTGCTGGAGATGGTGTATTACAACATGAACCATCAATCGTACAATGTGATTTCGTTACATCCGTTTTTCTAATATGACGTTTTGGAATTCCGTGATACGAAAACAATAAATGATCGTATTCAAAACCTTGCAAATGTTTTTTCATGGAATTTGCCAATGCTTCAATATAACCTGGTTTGTTGTAAAAAGCAGGAACATTGGTGAATTTCATGTTTGGAAAATGCTTCGCACGAAGTTCTTCTGCTAAAACCAAAATAGTTGTTGTAGAAGCCATAGCATGTTGCGGATATAAAGGAAAAAGCATTACGTCGGTAACACCTTTATCATGCAATTCTTGTAAACCTTTTAAAATAGTCATTGATCCATAACGCATTGATAATGCTACAGGAATATCAACCAAACCTTTTACTTTTTCGTGCATTCTTTTCGATAAAACAATCAAAGGAGAACCTTCGCTTGTCCATATTCTAGCATAAGCTTCAGCAGATTTTTTAGGTCTGGTTTGTAAAATAATTCCTCTTACTAATAAGGCACGTAATAAATATGGAACGTCAATTACATATTTATCCATTAAAAATTCATCTAAATACGGCTTAACATCTTTTGCGGTTGGACTTTCTGGCGAACCAAGATTGACTAATAAAACTCCTTTCATAATATATTTTTATGCTTTTATAAATTAACGTTTAAATTCAATAAGTATTTTTTTGGTGTAGTACCAAATTTCTTTTTAAAGGCTGCAATAAAATGACTCGATGTGCTGTAACCAATTTTTAAACCGACTTCATTCACATTGTATGAACCGGATTCTAATAGTTTTCGAGCAAATTCCATTTTATAATCGAATAGAAAATTAAAAACGGTATCGCCATAAATTTCTTTAAATCCTGCCTTTAGTTTTTTCATCGAAATACCAACTTCATCGGCTAATTCTTGTAAACCAGGTGGTTCAGCCATGTTTTTGATGATAATTTCTTTGGCTTTTTTAATTTTTAAAACATTTTCTTCGTCAGATAAAAATGGACAATGTTCTGCATTCGGATCTTCATTCGTATTGAAAAACAAACTTAATAATTCGTAACTTTTACCTTTTAAATACAAAGTTTTAATAGACGAATTCTGGTTGTAATGAAAAATCTGATTCAAAACTATAGCCATTGATGGACTAATGCTTTCTTCGGTGTAATATTTTTTCTCTAAATTGTCTTTACTCTAAAAAGGAATCATTTCCGTGTCAGATGAAAACAAAGTGTGAAATTTTTTAATCGAAATCAAAATGGAAATAATCCAACTTTTCGGAGCAACTTCTAAATGAAGTGGCAATTCTTTTTGCGGATTGTATAATAAAAGTGCTTTTTCTTCATTTAAATCTAAAGTATACGAATTGTTGTTGAAGATAAATTTCCCTTTTCCTTTTACGTTAAAATGAAACTGAATTAAACCGCTACCCACTTGTTTTTCAAGTGTTTCGGTCTTTTCAGAATCATTTTGAAAACGGAGTAAGGTGAAATCATCGTCAATTTTTATTTCTTCAAATGAACTCATAGCGTTATTTTTTTATGAAATGTTTAATCAAAAACAGCTTTCTTATTTATAATAATTCTAAACAAACAACTTGTATGGTGTTGAATTTGTTACAAAGTTAATAGTTTATACCAAAAAAAGTACAATTTAATCAAAAAAAACTATTTACGATATAAAAAGTACTTTTAGCGTTGTTTTTATAAACTTGGAAACAATAATTTTGTGCATCTTTAAGAGATAACCCAATTTATGGACAATCATTCACCTGCAAAACAAAATACTTTCTACGCGATCGGCTTGAGCTACAAAAAAGCTGATGCCGAAATTAGAGGTAAATTTAGTTTAGACGACAAAGCAAAAGCCAATTTATTGGAACAAGCCAAAACGAATGGTGTGGAGAGCTTATTAGTTACTTCTACGTGTAATCGAACCGAAATTTACGGTTTTGCACAACATCCTTTTCAATTGATTCATTTGCTTTGTGAAAACAGCTTAGGAACGGTTGAGGAATTTCAAAAATTCGCTTACGTTTACAAACAAAAAGAAGCTTTAAACCATATGTTTCGTGTTGGAACAGGTTTAGATAGCCAGATTTTAGGTGATTTTGAAATTATCGCCCAATTGAAAAATGCGTTTGTGGAAAGTAAAAAACTAAATTTAGCCAATGCGTACTTAGAACGTTTGGTAAATTCAGTAATTCAAGCGAGTAAGAAAGTTAAAAATGAAACCGAAATTTCTAGCGGGGCGACATCTGTTTCTTTCGCGGCGGTTCAATATATTTTTAAGAATGTAGAAGACATTTCTAACAAAAACATCTTGCTTTTCGGAACAGGTAAAATTGGAAGAAATACGTGTGAAAATCTAGTTAAACATTCGAAACACGATCAAATTACGTTAATCAACAGAACAAAAGATAAGGCGGAAAAATTAGCCAAAAAATTAAATCTTATTGTTAAAGATTATTCTGATTTACAAATCGAATTGCAAAAAGCAGATGTGGTTGTAGTAGCTACTGGCGCTCAAAATCCTACCATCGATTTAGATATTTTAAATTTAAAGAAACCTTTGTTGATTTTAGATTTATCGATTCCGAAAAATGTAAATGAAAACGTAAAAGAAAACCCATTTGTTACTCTAATTCACATGGATCATTTGTCGCAAATTACGGATGAAACTTTAGAAAACAGAAAACAACATATTCCTGCAGCCGAAAATATTATTACTGAAATTCTAACTGAATTTTTAACATGGTCAAAAGGCAGAAAATATGCGCCAACTATTCATGCTTTAAAAGCGAAATTAAACGCGATTAAAGAATCAGAAATCAATCACTTGAAAAAGAAAAATGCCGATTTTAATGAAGAATATGCTGAAATTATTACCGCAAAATTAATTCAAAAAATAACCAGTCATTTTGCCAATCATTTAAAAGACGATAACACCGTTGTAGAAGAAAGTGTGGAATGGATTAACAAGGTTTTTCAAATTGATAACTTAACTATTAAGTAATTAAGGAAGTTAAGATGACAAAAAAAGAGGTAACTGATTTATCATACAAAATTGTTGGTTTAGCTATTAAAGTTCATAAAGCACTTGGTCCAGGACTTTTAGAAAGTGTTTATGAAAAATGTTTAAAATATGAGTTGGAGAAAAATGGTTACGACGTTAAACAACAAGTAATAGTTAATTTAGAATATGATGATTTAGTTTTTGATTCTAACTTAAAAGTTGATTTATTAGTAAATGATTGTATAGTTATAGAATTAAAATCTGTTGATAAACTGATGCCAATTCATGAAGCCCAATTATTGACTTATATGAAAATATTAAAAAAGCCTCAAGGGTTGCTTATTAATTTCAATACAATAAATATTACAAGTGAATTAATACCTTTGGTAAATGATTTTTTCGCAAAATTAAATGAAGAATAATTCTTAATTTTAATAAACTTAAAAATCTTAATTCCTTAATGGTAAGAAAAAATTAAATTATTAATTCCTTGAACGGTAAAAATGAAGCAAAAAACAATACGAATAGGAACTCGCGACAGCGAATTAGCCCTTTGGCAAGCCAAAACAGTTGAAAAACAATTAAACGATTTAGGTTATAAAACTGAAATTACGGCTGTAAAATCGGAAGGTGATATTGTTTTAGACAAACCTTTGTACGAATTAGGCATCACAGGAATTTTCACAAAAACTTTAGATATTGCTATGGTTCAAGGCAAAATTGATATTGCCGTGCATTCTATGAAAGATGTGCCAACTCAATTGCCAAACGGAATTATTCAAGGTGCGGTTTTAGAAAGAGCTTCCACTTTAGATATTTTAGTTCATAAAGGAAATTTAGATTTTCTAACACAAGAAAATAGTACAATTGCGAGTAGTAGTTTGCGAAGAAAAGCAAGCTGGTTACACAAATATCCAACACATACTGTAGAGGATATTCGCGGAAACGTAAATACAAGAATGCAAAAAGTAGCAGACTCTAAAACATGGAGTGGTGCCATTTTTGCCGAAGCTGGTTTAGAACGCATCAACTTAAAACCTGAAAATTTTATCGCTTTAGATTGGATGATTCCAGCTCCAGCTCAAGGTGCGATGTTAGTGGTTTGTAATGGGGAAGATTTATTTTCTTTAGAGGCCGTTTCACAATTGAATCATATTGAAACGGAAATTTGTACGTACATTGAACGTCAATTCCTTAAGACCTTAGAAGGTGGTTGTACCGCGCCAATTGGAGCAATCGCAACTTATAATGAAAAAGAAGATGTTATTGATTTTACAGGTGTCTTATTTTCAATTGATGGAAAACAAAAATTAGAAGTTTCTAAAAAAGTGGAAGTTTCTGAATGGAAAAAATTAGGATTTACCTGCGCTCAAGAAATTTTAAACAAGGGCGGAACAGCAGTAATGGCTGAAATTAAAGAAAAATTAAAAAAATAAAAATCAAACCATTAAGTAGTTAAGAAAACTTAATAATCTTAATTTCTTAATGGTGAAAAGAAAAAATGGTAAAACAAATTACAATACTTTCAACCAAAACACTTTCTACTATTCAAAAAGAAGAATTAGTAAAAGCAAACATTCAAGTAATTGAAGCCGATTTCATTAAAACAGAAAACGCTTCTTTCGAAATAAAAAATCTGAACAAAAATTTAATTTTCACGAGTCAAAATGCGGTTTTAAGTATTTTACAACATCCAACAATTGAAGATTTAAAAAAAAAAATAGTTTTTTGTGTCGGATTAAAAACCAAAGAATTACTTAACGAAAACGGATTTACAGTTGAAGCGTACACAGGTTATGCAGAAGATTTAGCAGAAATTATTACGTTGGTGTATTCAGATGAAAGTTTTACTTTTTTTAGCGGAAATCTTCGAAGCGATACCTTGCCAGAAATGTTGTCTGAAAACGAAATCACTTTTAACGAAATTAAAGTGTACGATACGACGTTAACACCTCAAAAAATCTCAGAAAAAGTTGATGGAATTCTGTTTTTCAGTCCATCAGCCGTAACAAGTTATTTGAAAAAGAACACGCTTGCCAACGAAAAATTATTTTGCATCGGAAATACAACTGCTGATGCTTTAAGAGCGGTGTTGTCTGAAACTAAAATTAAAAACATCAAAACAGCTTATCAGCCTTCAGTTGATAACGTTATTGAACAAGTTATAGAATATTATAATAAATAAATCCCTCGAAGGGTTTAAAAAGCAAATAAAATGATAAAAAACGATTTATTCCTACGTGCCTTAAATAACGAATCTGTAGAACGTCCACCAGTTTGGATGATGCGTCAAGCCGGAAGATATTTACCAGAATTTAGAGCATTACGCGACAAATATGATTTCTTCACACGTTGTGAAACGCCAGAATTAGCAGCAGAAATTACAGTTCAACCGATTCGAATTGTAAAACCAGATGCGGCTATTTTGTTTTCAGATATTTTGGTTGTGCCACGTGCAATGGGAATTCACGTAGAATTAAAAGATAATTTAGGACCAATTATTCCAAATCCAATTCGTACTTCGCAAGATGTTGAAAAAGTTTTCGTTCCAGATGTGAATGAAACTTTAGGTTACGTTTTTGATGCGATTAAATTAACCAAACAAATGTTGAACGATGAGGTACCATTAATTGGTTTCGCAGGTTCACCATGGACAATTTTCTGTTACGCCGTAGAAGGAAAAGGTTCTAAAAGTTTTGATACTGCAAAAGGATTTTGTTTTTCGAATCCAGTTGCAGCACACGTTTTATTACAAAAAATTACAGATACAACTATCTTATATTTAAAAGAAAAAGTAAAAGCAGGTTGTAACGCCATTCAAATTTTCGATTCTTGGGGAGGAATGCTTTCTCCAGTGGATTATCAAGAATTTTCATGGCAATACATCAACCAAATTGTTGAAGCACTTGCAGAAGAAACGAAAGTTATCGTTTTCGGAAAAGGATGTTG
>ERZ724525.1485-NODE-1485-length-13829-cov-4.661972_pt1 | contig 13829 bp, 12 predicted proteins | sample MGYA00376058_ERZ724525 | MGnify/ENA primary metagenome ERZ724525 (study PRJEB28724, sample SAMN07190888) | wastewater metagenome | isolation source: influent of sewage treatment plant in Hong Hong | place: USA: Christiansburg, Virginia | collected 2016-03-01 ... | reverse complement strand
TGGTTGGTGTCGATGGTGGGCTGGAAGTTGGAGCTGTCCGATCCGCCCTCGCCCGTGTGCACGTGCGCGTCATTGTTTTCGGGGGTGCTGTCGGGCTTGTTTTCTTCGGTCATGGCTAACTTTCTCTCGATACTCTAATGACCAAACCCCCGGGAGGCCGGGGGTTTGCGCCGTATGGCGCTACATTTTCAGTAGCATTAAATTCTCATCGGCATTACCACGTATTTGAACGTGGCGTTGTCCGGAATGGTGAACAGCGCCGAGCTGTTGCCATCGGACAGTTCCAGCTTGACCATGTCCTGGCTCATATTGGCCAGCGCATCGATCAGGTAGGTCACGTTGAAACCAATCTCGATGCTGTCGCCGCCGTAGTCGATGTCCAGTTCGTCCACGGCTTCTTCCTGCTCGGAATTGTTGGACGCCACGCGCAGGCTACCGGGGTCGATGTTCAGGCGCACGCCCTTGAACTTGTCACTGGTCAGAATCGCAGTGCGCTGCAGCGTGGCCAGCAGGGCGGTGCGACCCAGCGTGATGCTGTTCTTGTGGTTCTTGGGAATGACTCGGTTGTAGTCGGGGAACTTGCCCTCGACCAGCTTGGTCACGAACTCCATGCCGTCGAACACGAACTTGGCCTGGTTGTTGGCGAACTGCATCTCGATGGCGCCTTCGGCATCCGACAACAGGCGCTGCAACTCCACCACGGTCTTGCGCGGCAGGATCACTTCCTGTTTGGGCACTTCCACGTCCAGTGTGGCGGAGGCAAAAGCCAGGCGGTGGCCGTCGGTGGCGACCAGGCTGAGCGTCTTGCCTTCGGCAACAAACAGGATGCCGTTAAGGTAGTAGCGAATGTCATGCACGGCCATTGCAAACGACACCTGGCTCAGCAGGCTCTTCAGTGTCTTTTGCGGCACGCTGAACACAGGGCCGAAGTTGGCCGATTCCTGCACCAGCGGAAAGTCTTCAGCGGCCATGGTTTGCAGCGTGAACTTGCTTTTGCCGCCCTTGAGAATGATTTTGCTCTGACTGGATTCCAGCGACACGGTCTGGTCGGCTGGCATGGTGCGCAGAATGTCGATGAGTTTGCGCGCGCCAATGGTGGTGGTGAAGTTGCCGGTATCACCACCCAGTTCGGCGGTGGTGCGGATCTGGATTTCGAGGTCGCTGGTGGTGACCTGTAATGAAGTGCCGGTTTTGCGGATCAACACATTGGCGAGTATGGGCAAGGTGTGTCGGCGTTCTACAATTCCGGCGACGGACTGTAGTACCGAGAGGACTTTGTCCTGCGTTGCCTTCAAAACGATCATGTCAACCTCTTCTTTAATATCTGTTGTCGCAACTCTTTGCGCCACGTACCCGGTTTTTCCAGAAACCAGCCATTTTCCCAGTTTTGTGCTCTACTTTCGGTCGGCTGGTGTTTTATTCGTGTTCAACCTTTAAGCGTTTGTTCCAACACATGCAGTTGCTGGTTCAGTTCGGTCATCTGCTGGCGCTCGCCATTGATTTTGCGCACGGCGTGTAACACTGTCGTGTGGTCGCGCCCGCCGAACAATTCTCCGATTTCGGGAAGACTTTTTTGTGTCAATTCCTTGGCCAGGTACATGGCAATCTGGCGCGGGCGGGCGATGCTGGCCGGGCGCTTTTTGGAGTACATGTCGGCGACCTTGATCTTGTAGTAGTCGGCCACCGTTTTCTGAATGTTTTCCACCGAAATTTGCCGGTTTTGGATGGACAGCAGGTCGCGCAGGGCTTCACGGGCCAACTGGATGGAAATTTCCTTCTGGTTGAAGCGTGAATAGGCCAGAATTTTTCGCAACGCACCTTCGAGTTCACGCACGTTGGACCGAACGTTCTTTGCTACAAAAAAGGCTACCTCTTCGGGCATTTCCGTGCCCTCAACGCGGGCTTTATTGATGAGAATCGCCACCCGCATTTCCAGTTCAGGCGGTTCAATTGCAACCGTCAGGCCGGAGTCGAAGCGGGACACCAGACGTTCGTGGATGTCGGTCAAACCTTTGGGGTAGGTGTCGCTGGTCATCACGATGTGTGATTTCTTGGCCAGCAAGGCTTCAAAGGCGTTGAAGAACTCTTCTTGTGTGCGGTCTTTGTTGGCAAAGAACTGCACATCGTCAATCAACAGCAAATCCAAAGAGTGATAACGCTCCTTGAATTCGTCAAAAGTCTTGCGCTGGTAGGCCTTAACCACATCCGATACGAATTGCTCAGCATGGATGTAGAGAACTTTGGATCCGGGCTTGTCCGCCAATAGCCGGTTTCCAACAGCGTGCATCAAGTGGGTCTTGCCCAGGCCGACGCCGCCGTAGATGAACAAGGGGTTGTACAAATGACTTGGAATGGTCGCTACATGCATGGCGGCGGCACGGGCCATGCGATTGGCAGTTCCTTCCACCAGGTTTTCAAACGTCAAGCTGCTGTTGAGCCGGTTCTTGGGAAGGCCGGATGGCGTCGGTTCCCCCGCTGCCACACTTTCCTCCGCTGAAACCATTTCGACGATTGGAGAGATAACCACTTTCCGGACAATGGTTTCCCGGGGAGTGATCGCTAACTCAATCTGAACCGGTTGCCCATACATTTTTTCAAGCATCTGCGCAATGCGCCCGCTGTATTGCGCCCGAACCCAGTCCAGTTTGAAGCGGTTCGCGATATAAATGGTGACCTTGGAAAAGTCTTCCTCCACTTGTGCAATGAGAGGCTTGATCCAGGTGTTGAACTGCTGTTCAGGAAGTTCCTGGGCAAGTTGGTCAACACAGCTCTGCCACAGACTTTGGCCTATATCGAGCCCGGTAGAAGGGGTTGGGTTAGATGGGTGTCCCTCGGTCATTATTCTTTTTCAGCTTCTGTGGATAGTTATGGTTTGCTGCACATTGAATTGTAATTTATCAAAACCTTATCCACAATTTTGCAGTGCAGCAGCAACCTACAGTGCTACGGTGCGTTCCAGATGTAAGGCCTTGCCCTGCCTGAGAAAATTTGCCATAATCGACGGTTCCCCTGATTGTGTTCAGGGCGATTTGACCGAGAACCGCCGTTTTAAATGGTAGTGTTCCGAAACTGAGCCTGTTAGGAATTCCAAAATGAAACGCACTTACCAACCCTCCAAAATCCGTCGTGCCCGCACCCACGGCTTTCTTGTTCGTATGAAAACCCGTGGTGGCCGCGCGGTCATCAATGCGCGTCGCGCCAAAGGCCGCAAGCGCCTGGCCGTCTAGCCGCTGGTTGCGGGTGTATTCCTGCACATGCGCCTCGCGGTTTTGCCGGCGTGCGGTTTTGGTAAAGAGCCAACGTGCAGCGATTGAAATCTAGGCCCCAGTTTCAGGCAGTCCTGGCTGGGAGTACTGTAGCTCGGACCGCGCACTTTGCCATGCATTGCTGCCCTCTTGAGTTGCCGCAGCCTCTTAGTCATAGCCCGGCTTTGTTTGCCGTGAACGCGGTATGGTTCGGTGCTATGGTTCCTAAGCGTTGGGCAAAACGGGCTGTGACCCGAAACACCATCAAACGTCAGATTTACAGCGTCAGTGTTGATTTTGAGTCCGTGTTATCCACACGGGCGCATGTGGTCCGATTGCGTGCCGGGTTTGATCGGGTGCAGTTTCCAAGCGCGACGTCCGATGCGCTCAAAGCGGCCGTTCGTGCTGAATTACGGCAGCTGTTTTCGCGGGTTCAAGAGGCTGTTGCCAAATGATGCGTGTCGCCCTTATGCAAGTTGTCAAAGCATACCGGATGTTTTTGAGCCCGTGGTTGGGGTCGTCTTGTCGCTTTGAACCCACTTGTTCCCTGTATGCTCTCACGGCCTTGGAGTCGCATGGTGCGGCGGCCGGTAGTTACCTTGCTGCTACTCGAATCGCGCGTTGTCACCCTTGGTGTGCGGGAGGTCTTGATCCTGTGCCCAGTGAAGCTCCCAGGTTGTTTGCCTGGCTGACCCCCTCTTCCCATTCTGAAAAGAAACGCTCATGAACGATATTCGCCGCACCATTTTGTGGGTGATTTTTGGCTTCTCCATGGTTCTGTTGTGGGATCAGTGGCAGATACACAACGGTAAGAAAGCGACTTTTTTCCCAGCTCCGGCTCAGCAGGTTGCAGTTGCCACCAATGGTACGACCGGTTCTGTTCCAAGTGTGAATTCAGCGGGTGTGCCCAGCAGCGCGGGGTCGGCGCCCCTTGTGTCCGTAGCGCCTGCTACCACCGGGTCGGCGTTGGTGAACCCGTCCGTGCCCAAAGAACGTTTTGAGGTTACCACCGATGTGTTGAAACTGACCTTTGAGTCCGAAGGTGGTTCTTTGGTTCGTACCGAGTTTCTTAAGCACACCGACATGAGCGACAAGAGCAAGAATTTTGTACTGCTCGATGACAACAAGGAGCGTGTTTATTTGGCGCAGTCCGGCGTGATCGGTGGCGGCGCTGCTGGCAGCCTTCCGACCCACAAGACCCCCATGACCATGAGTGGCGCTCGAACGCTCAAAGACGGCGATGACGAATTGGTAGTCAAGTTCACTTCGGGAGAGGTGGGCGGCATCAAGTTGGTCAAGACCTACACCCTGCGCCGCGGTGCTTACGATATGGCGGTCAAACACGAACTGACCAATGTGTCCAATGCGCCGCTGTCACCGCAGCTCTATCTGCAACTGGTTCGCGACGGCAGCAAACCGCCAGGCGAGTCGTCTTTCTATTCCACTTTCACCGGACCAGCGGTTTATACGACGGCCAAAAAATACCAAAAGGTGGAGTTCGACGAGATCAAGAAAAAGAAGGCCGACTACGAAAAGCAGGCAACGGATGGTTATGTGGCGATGGTCCAGCATTACTTCGCCAGCGCGTGGATGCTGCCCGATGGTATGGCGCGCACGATTTCTGTCGATGGTGTGGACATTGGCTCCTCAGTTGCCGATTGCTGTTACCGTGCCACGATGATCACGGCCCCCGAGACAATTGCCCCGGACACCACCAAAGTTATCGAGACCAAGTTTTTTGCCGGCCCACAACAGGAAACTACGCTGGAAAAACTGGCACCTGGCCTGGAATTGGTTAAGGACTACGGTTGGCTTACCATTTTGGCCAAACCCCTTTATTGGCTGCTCGACAAGTTGCACGGCTTCATCCTGAATTGGGGGTGGTCCATCGTCGCCCTGGTGGTATTGCTGAAGATCGCCTTCTACTGGCTCAATGCCAAAGCGTATGCAAGCATGGCCAAGATGAAGGCGGTAAACCCCAAGATCATGGAGATGCGCGAGCGCCTGAAGGACAACCCGCAACAGATGCAGCAGGAGATGATGCGGATTTACCGTGAGGAGAAAGTCAACCCCATGGGAGGCTGCTTCCCCATCATGGTCCAAATTCCCGTATTCATTGCGCTTTACTGGGTTCTGTTGTCCAGCGTGGAGATGCGCAACGCACCGTGGATTCTGTGGATCAAGGATTTGTCGTCGCCTGATCCCTACTACATCCTGCCCCTGGTCATGACGTTGACGACTTTGCTGCAAACCGCGTTGAACCCCACGCCGCCGGACCCGATGCAAGCCAAGATGATGTGGTTTATGCCACTGATCTTCAGCGTGATGTTCTTCTTCTTCCCGGCCGGTCTGGTGTTGTATTGGATTACCAACAACATATTGTCCATTGCCCAGCAGTGGATCATCAATACCCGTATGGGTGTGCCGCCGCAGTTTAATCTGCCGAAGTTCAAGTAACCCCAGAGTTTGGTACCTCCCTGAAGCGCCTGCTGCGGCGCCTCCCCCCAGGGGGCGATACCAGTGGCCCGGCAGAGCCGGTTCCACGGTATCCCTGGCAAGTCAACCCTTTCCTCCGTCTCTTATGCTTGCTCGGCACCACGATCCCATCGTCGCCATTGCCACGGCCCCGGGGCGTGGGGCGGTCGGGATTGTGCGCGTTAGCGGCAAAAGCTTAGGGCCGTGGGTGGAACACCTGTTGGGTCGCAGTCTGCGTCCCCGTGAGGCGACCTACCTGCCGTTCAACGACGGGAACGGGGTGGCGATTGACCAGGGCTTGGCTTTGTTTTTTCCGGGGCCGCATTCGTTTACCGGTGAAGACGTTTTGGAGTTGCAAGCCCACGGTGGTCCGGTGGTGCTGCAATTGCTGCTGGCGCGGGCGTTGGAAGCGGGATCCGAGAGTCAAGGAGCCGATGGACAAGCGTGGTTGCCTAGCCTGCGATTGGCGCAGCCGGGTGAGTTTTCTGAGCGGGCGTTCTTGAATGACAAAATTGATTTGGCCCAGGCCGAGGCGATTGCCGATTTGATAGATGCCAGCACCGAGGCAGCTGCGCGCAGTGCGGCGCAGTCCTTGTCCGGCGCTTTTTCGCGAGAAATCCATTCTCTGAGTGACGCCTTGGTTCATTTGCGTATGTTGGTAGAGGCGACGCTGGACTTCCCTGAGGAGGAAATCGATTTTCTCGAACGGTCCGATGCCAAGGGGCAATTGTTGCGTTTGCAACAAGCGTTGCAGCGCGTGGTGCAACGCGCCTTTCAGGGTGCGTTGTTGCGCGAGGGCATCACAGTGGTGATTGCGGGACAACCCAATGCGGGTAAGTCATCTTTGCTCAACGCCTTGGCGGGTGCCGAGTTGGCTATCGTGACGCCGATCGCAGGTACGACACGCGACAAAGTACAGCAGACCATTCAGATAGCAGGTGTACCTATCCATGTGGTCGACACGGCTGGCCTGCGACCCAGCGATGATGATGTCGAGAAGCTGGGTATTGCGCGCACCTGGGAGGCGATTAGCAATGCCGATGCAGTGCTGTTTTTGCATGACTTGACACGTGTGTATGCTATTGAATATATAGCTGCTGACGCAGCAATCACGAGGGCTATAGCCGAAAAACTCTCAGAACATGTGCCGGTGATCGATGTTTGGAACAAGGCCGACGCGATGTCTGGCGTGTTACCAGAGTCAGGCATTGTCATTTCCGCTAAAACCGGTGCTGGTCTGGAGCATTTGCGCCAAAAGTTGCTGGAAGCTGCCGGCTGGCAGGCTCAGACTGGCGGTGTGTTTATTGCGCGGGAGCGGCATTTACAGGCTCTGCAGCGGGTGACTTTTCACTTGGAGGCTGCGACGCAACACCTAGCCACGGACAACCAGGCCTTGGACTTGCTCGCTGAAGAATTGCGTTTAGGCCAGACTGCGCTGAATCAAATCACTGGAGACTTCACCTCCGATGACTTGCTGGGCGTGATTTTCTCGAAATTTTGTATTGGCAAGTAGCTGGAATACACTGTTTGAGTTGTCGTACTCGGAAAATCAAAAGATGTCGCTCCTCAACTGGTTCTCCAAAAAGCCCTCTGCGCAGCTACCCGCGCCCATTGAAAGCTCGGGTCTCGGTCATGTTGATGCAACCGTACCGTTCAATTCTTCTGGGAAAGGGCGTCCTCGCACGACCATCGCGCCGCCCGGCAGTGCAGCGAATCGCAAGAGCGAGCGTTTGGAGCGCCGGGAAATGCTGTATTCCGTCGTACGCGAAGCCATGATCAAGGCGGGAGTGTTGTCCTCCAGCTATAAGTTCAAGGTGCTGTCTCTGGATTCGCGTGGCCGCCAGTACTTGATCATGATGGATTTGGCGCGCCAGTACGCCGGTGAAACTTCCCGTTTAGCCGAAATTGAAGGGCTGATCGCGCAGCACGCAAAACACCGGCACGATATCTTGGTAACCGCTGTCTACTGGCGTGTTAATGAACATGTCACGGCAGGTCTTAGCCGCAATGCACCGGTTTCAGCGCCAGCGCCTTTGGTGAGCAAGTCGATGGAGGTCAAATCACCAGCGATGGCACCCAAGACCGGTTACGAGCCACTGCATCCTGATGAGGTCGCTGCGTTCAAGCAAGCTTTGGCATCGGTACCTTCGGGCGCTACGCTATCCGCGCCAGGAGAAATAGTGCGGTCCGGGCGCCGCAACCCCGCCCCACAACCCAGCTTCGAAGATACGGAATTGGATGATCGGCCATCCCCATTGAGTGGCACGCAATACGGGGATTTCAATTAAAGACAGCTGACAGGTCTTGTGGTTGTGGGCGTCTTCAATGACCGCTGAAATCCACCAGGGTAAAGAGCGGCAGGCCGGACTCCCGTAATTTTTGGGAACCACCGAGTTCAGGCAAGTCAACAATCGCTGCACCTTCCATGACGTGGGCGCCCAGTCTTTCCAACAGCCTTCGCCCAGCCATCATGGTGCCGCCCGTGGCTATCAGATCGTCGATCAGCAGGACCCGGTCGCCTGCCTTAACGGCGTCGGTGTGCAGCTCGACGGTGGCGCTGCCGTATTCGAGTTCATAGGTCTCTTCCACCGTGGTAAAGGGTAATTTTCCCTTCTTGCGGATCGGCACAAAACCAACATTGAGTTCGTAGGCCACCACAGCGCCCAGAATGAAGCCCCGTGCGTCCAGCCCGGCCACGATATCCGGGCGCATGCCTGCATCCATGTAGCGATGGACAAACGCATCAATCAGGACGCGGAAAACCCTGGCGTTTTGAAGCAAGGGGGTGATGTCGCGGAACTGCACACCGGGGGTGGGCCAATCCGGTACGGTACGAATGTTGTCGCGAAGGTACTGGTTGACACTGGTGTTTTGCATGGTTGAGACGGCGCGTAGGGTTCGTGGGTCGACAGCAGGTTGCATTGTGCCCGTGTCGGCGCGGCCGCAGGCACTAGGCTTTGAGCAATTTTTGCTCTGCCACAGCCAGCATCTCGGCTTTTCCCGACAACACAAGGGTGTCGCCGGGACTGAGTACCGTGGCGCCCGTGACGGCTGCAGACTTGCCGTCGGCGTGGCGCAAGCTGACAATGTGCACGTCGAGGGTGTGAAAGGCAAAAGAGTCAATGGTACGGCCCGCCACCTTGGCTCCCAAGGGCAAGGTCAACGTGGTGAGGCGTTCGTACTGCAGCTCATCCACGGAGTCATCATCCGATCCTCGGAAAAACCCCCGCAGAAGGTTGTAACGTGCGTCTCGCTGGTCTTGAACGATGCGAATGACGCGGCGCATGGGAACACCGACGAGTGCCAGGGCGTGGCTGGCCAACATGAGTGATCCCTCGATGGTCTCTGGCACCACTTCGGTAGCACCGGCAGCACGCAAGACATCGAGGCTGAGGTCATCCTGGGTGCGGACAATGACCGGGACTTGTGGGGCGTGGGCGCGCGTGTGGCTCAATACGCGCAGAGCGCCAGCGACGTCGAGGTATGTAATGACCACAGCACTGGCGCGTGCCAGGCCCGATGCAATGAGGGCCTGAAGGCGCGCGGCATCTCCGAACACCACAGAATCGCCGGCCGCGGCTGCCTGGCGGACGCGGTCTGGGTCCAGGTCCAGGGCCATATAGGGTATGCCTTGGCTTTCCAGCATCTTTGCCAGATTTTGACCACAACGGCCATAACCACAGATGATGACGTGGCGGTTGGCGTTAATGGACTTGCGCGCAATGGTGGTCATCTGCAGTGACTGCAACAGCCACTCACTGGCGACCAGTTTCATGACGATGCGGTTGCTGTACATCACGATAAACGGTGTGGCGAGCATCGACAACACCATGCTGGCCAGAATCGGGTTCAACAGGGCCGGTGGTACCAGGGAGCTCTTTTGCGCCAGAGTCAACAGGACAAAGCCGAACTCGCCGGCTTGGGCCAGATACAACCCCGTGCGCAGCGATACGCCTGAACTGGCACCCAGTCCCTTGGAAAGGCCTGTGACAAGTGCTGCCTTGAATAACGTGGGCACAATCAGCAGCAGCAGCACCAGTGGCCAGCGTTCCAGAACCAGGCGCCAATCGAGCAGCATGCCGATGCTGATGAAGAACAGCCCCAGCAACACATCATGAAAGGGACGGATGTCGGTTTCCACCTGGTGTTTGAATTCGGTTTCTGAAATCAGCATTCCGGCGATAAATGCCCCCAGGGCGAGACTGAGCCCCGCCAACTCAGTCAGCCAGGCGAGACCCAGTGTGATGAAGAGCAGGTTGAGAACGAACAGTTCTTCACTCTTGCGACGGGCGACAACTGTGAGCCAGCGGCGCATGACGTGTTGTCCGCCAACCAACAAAACGGAAATGAGCGCGATGGCTTTGACGGCGGCGAGGACCAACGCACCTGCTAGCTGTTCCGCAGACGCTCCGAGGGCCGGAATCAGGATGAGCAATGGCACCACAGCGAGGTCTTGAAACAGCAGGATACCCATCACCCGTTTGCCGTGCTCGGATTCGCGCTCCAACCGCTCCACCAACAGTTTGCCAACGATGGCTGTGCTGCTCATCGCAAGCGCGCAGGACAAGGCCAGCGCGGCTTGCCAGGTCATCGACCAGATGTTGGGCAAAAGTAGGGACAGCGCGATGGTCGCCATGGTTGCAATCAAAATGGTCATTGCAACTTGCAACAGGCCCAGACCGAATACATGCTGTCGCATGGCGCGCAGTTTTTGAAGGTTGAATTCCAGTCCGATGACGAACATCAAAAACACCACACCAAACTCCCCCAGATGACGCACACCATCGGCGTTTTGCGAGAGCGCCATCGCATTGGGGCCGATGACCACACCAACGGCGAGGTAACCCAGCATGGGAGGAAGTTGGAAATAGCGACACGCCACCACGCCGATCACTGCGGCAAGGAGGTAGAGGAGGGTGATTTCCAATCCTGTCATGGCACCATACTAGCAAGAGTCTGTGGGGTCTATAAAATGTCTGCATGTCCACCCCAACAGTCCAGCAATCGGTATCCAAAGCTGAAAGAGCGATTGTGTTGGCCCGTGAAACTTTTGACATCGAGGCAGCAGCAGTCCTCGGCCTCAAGCAACGGGTCGGTCCGTCTTTTGCACGGACGGTTGAACTGGTCCTTGCCACGCGCGGACGGGTGGTAGTGATGGGCATGGGTAAGAGTGGTCACATTGGGCGCAAGATTGCTGCAACGCTGGCGTCGACCGGCACGCCTGCGATGTTTGTACATCCCGCCGAAGCGAGCCATGGTGACCTTGGCATGATTACCGCAATAGACTTGGTCTTGGTGATTTCCTATCGTGGTGAGTCTGACGAGATTGCTGTCATTTTGCCCGCCCTTAAACGATTGGGCGCTCCCATCGTGGCCATGACAGGCAGCCCGGATTCGACGCTGGCCTTGCACGCGGATGTCTGGCTCGATACGGGGGTTGACAAAGAGGCGTGCCCGTTGAACCTCGCGCCGACGGCAAGTACCACAGCGCAGTTGGCTTTTGGGGATGCGCTGGCCGTGGCGTTGCTGGACGCCCGTGGTTTTAAAGCCGAGGATTTTGCCCGCTCCCATCCAGGGGGTGCCTTGGGGCGCAAGCTGTTGACCCATGTCAGCGATGTGATGCGTACCGGCTCGGATATTCCGCGGGTGTTGCCCGACGTCATTTTCAGCGACATGATGCGTGAGATGAGCGCCAAAGGGCTGGGTGTTGCTGCAGTCGTGGATGCCAATAATTTTGTGCTCGGGATTTTTACTGACGGTGACCTACGGCGTCTGGTGGAGCAGGGTGTCGATTTGCGGGCCACGACGGCCCAAGACGTGATGCACCGCTCGCCACATTCCATTGGCGCTCAGGCGCTTGCGGTCGATGCTGCGGAGATCATGGAAGCCAAGCGGATTACGTTCCTGCTCGTTGTTGATGAAGCAGGGCATTTATGCGGGGCACTCAACAGCAACGACCTGATGCGTGCCAAGGTCATTTGATGGCGCCCGTACTGAACTTTGATCCTGCGTTGTTGTTGCTGGCCCAAGGGGTCAAGGTTGCATTTTTCGACGTCGATGGGGTCTTGACGGACGGTGGCTTGCTGTTTTCCGAGTCAGGTGAAACACTTAAACGTTTCAACACGCTGGATGGACATGGCCTGAAGTTGTTGCAATTGGTCGGCATTACACCGGTTGTTATCACGGGGCGGGATTCCAAGGCTTTGCGTGCGCGGCTGCTGGGGTTGGGGATTGAACGTGCATTTTTTGGCACGGAGGACAAGCGCCCTGCTGCTGAAGAGACGTTGGCCGCTTTGGGTCTCGATTGGAGTGAGGCTGCAGCCATGGGGGATGACTGGCCAGACTTACCCGTGATGCAGCGTTGTGCTGTGTCGTGCGCGCCAATCAATGCCCATGTCGAGGTTTTGGCGACCGCCAGTTATGTGACCAAAACAAGCGGCGGACATGGAGCGGCACGCGAGTTCTGCGATTTGCTGTTGGTTGCCAGTGGGCGTTATGTCGACCTTTTGGAAAAGTACACGCAATGAAGAGTTTGTTGCGGGATGCATGGGATCGATTCCTGCTTTTGTTTCCGCTGGTGTCCATGGGTTTGCTGGCGTTGGGGACTTATTGGTTGGTGCGCAGCACGCCACCTTCGACCGGGGCGGTCGCAGCGCGCGCAGTGGTTCATGAGCCTGACTACTTCATGAACGAGTTTTCCGTGAAGACCTTTGATGCATCGGGGCGGGTCAAGACAGAAGTGAGCGGGTTCATGGCCCGTCACTATCCTGATACACAATGGCTGGAAATTGAAGGGGTGCGTGTGCGCTCTTTTGATGAGCATGGGCGTGTCACGACGGCCACGGCGCAACGGGGCCTAACCAATGAAGATGCTTCTGAGGTTCAGTTGATGGGTAATGCGGTTGTTGTGCGCCAGGCTGATCTAGGCAGCATGCGTCCGGCATTGCCGCGCGTGGAATACCGAAGTGATTTTTTGCATGCCTTTCTGAACACCGAGAGAGTGCAATCGCACAAACCGGTTGAATTGATTCGCGGCAATGACCGTTTCACCGCCGATCGACTGGAGTTTGACAATGTCGAGCAGATTTTGCAGTTGAGTGGCAGGGTGCGTGGCACGCTCTCGCCGGTTGTGAAGTGACGTCTGTGAAAGTCCTTGCATGTCCAAGTTGATCTTTGTGACTGGCGCGTCCAGTGGTATCGGACAGGCGCTCGCTTGGCGCTATTACCAAGACGGTTATGACTTGGCGCTGGTTGCGCGGCGTACGCAGGACATGCAGGCCTGGGCCACAAAGCAGGGTCTGGCCGAGTCCCGTTACCAGATTTATGGCGCAGATGTGGCTGTGATTGACAGCATCGTGGCCGCTGCACGCTTGTGCCTTGAGCGTCAGGGAGTACCCGATGTGGTGATTGCCAATGCAGGTGTCAGCATTGGTGTGGATACTGCTGTGCGGGGCGACTTGGACGTGCTGGTCCAAACCTTCGCGATTAACAATGTCGGACTGGCCGCCACGTTCCATGCCTTTATCGATCCCATGGTGCAACGTGGTTCCGGTGCGCTGGTTGGCATTGGTAGTGTGGCAGGTATCCGTGGATTGCCTGGACACGGCGCTTATTGCGCCAGCAAAGCCGCTGTAATCGGCTACTGCGAAAGCCTGCGCGGTGAACTGCGCCATGCCGGTGTCAAGGTCGTCACGATTTGCCCTGGCTATATTGACACGCCACTTACGCAAAAGAACCGGTACGCCATGCCCTTTTTGATGCAGCCCGAGGTGTTCGCCGAAAAGGCCTTCAGGGCGATTGGGGCTGGTGCCAGTTACCGCGTGATTCCGTGGCAAATGGGATGGGTAGCCAAGGGCTTGCGCTTGTTACCAAACTGGTTGTTTGACAAAGTCCTGTCTGGCCGCCCACGCAAGCGGCGCGCCAATGAAGTGTGATAGGCCACCAGTGAAAGCCCTCACCGCTTTGGGTTGAGTGGGACAACAAAAAAGGACCCGAAGGTCCTTTTTGATTGGGGTTAATCCCCAGTCGGTGCTTAGTAGCTGTTGCGGCCACCGCCGTAACCACCACCACCGCCGCCACCACCACTGCGGCCGCCGCCGGCGCCACCAC
>ERZ724525.1478-NODE-1478-length-13877-cov-9.783389_pt1 | contig 13877 bp, 13 predicted proteins | sample MGYA00376058_ERZ724525 | MGnify/ENA primary metagenome ERZ724525 (study PRJEB28724, sample SAMN07190888) | wastewater metagenome | isolation source: influent of sewage treatment plant in Hong Hong | place: USA: Christiansburg, Virginia | collected 2016-03-01 ... | reverse complement strand
CAAAACGGGTTACAGACTTTTGATCTGTAACCCGTTGATTTATATGGTCGGTGTGAAAGGATTCGAACCTTCGACCCCTTGCACCCCATGCAAGTGCGCTACCAGGCTGCGCCACACACCGAAGACCTCAATTATAGCCTGTGTTTTCAGGCATTCAAAGCTTTGAGTCTGAAAACTGAACTTGGTCTTTTAATTTTGGGCTGGCATGGAAAGTCACCACACGGCGGGACTCAATGTGGACTGCCTCGCCTGTTCTGGGATTGCGCCCTGGTCTGGGTGACTTGGTTCGCACCAGAAAATTACCAAAACCAGACAGTTTGACATCGTTGCCAGCCACCAGGCTGGAGCCAATCAAATCGAAAAACACTTCGACCGCATCCTTGGCATCGCGCTTGTTCAGGCCAACCTGCTCAAACAGCGTTTCAGCCAATTGTGCTTTGGTCAGAGCACCAGCGTCCAAATCATCCAACACAGAGTTCATCTGGAACACCTCACAATGTGTCATGCCCGCAAACGGGCTCCGGTGCATTGAGTCAGGCTGTTCAACAACAGGGCGACGGCTGATTCAATGTCTTGCTCATTCAAGCCACCATCATCTCGCTGCAATGTAAGACGAATGGCCATGCTTTTCTCAAGTATGCCCACAGAAGCCTCTGGTTTACCGGGTCGATAAATATCGAACATGACTGCGTGTTTGAGTACACCCTGGTGAGGTGCTGCATACAGCGCATTCATCACATCGGCATGACTGACGGACTCGGCCACCCAAACAGCAATGTCTCTCTCCACGGCCTGGTGCTTGCTGAAAGAGGTGAACACAGGCACATCGCGTGAGGTGACAGCATCCAAATCCAACTCAAAAAGAATGGGTACGATGGACAACCCCCAAGACTGCCGCCACTGCGGATGCAGCTCTCCAACATATCCTATGGAGCGGCCATCAAGCAAGACACAGGCAGAGCGACCAGGATGCAGCGCGGGGTGCTGCGCCACCTGAAATTCAACCTTTCTCGGGGCCATGAGCGACTCAACATGGCCCTTGACATCAAAAAAGTCAAAACCAGCTGACTTTCCCTGCCAACCCAGCGAACTGGACGCGCCATACACCAGACCGGCCACCCGTTGAGGCTGGTCAAAACCGCCCACAGTCGTGTCTGAATCGGGTACAGAAGCATCACGAAAGAACACCCGTCCAATCTCAAACACGCACAGGCGGTCGGCTTTTCTGTCCAGGTTGAACTTGGCCACATTCAACAACGAAGCCATCAGCGAGGAGCGCATCACCCCCATGTGGCTGGCAATGGGGTTAAGCAGGCGGATGGGATTGGCGTTGCCTGCCAGATTTTTTTCCCAGGCTTCGTCCACAAAGCTGAAATTGATGGTTTCCTGATACCCCAACCCGGCCAGCAAGCGCCGAACAGCAAATGTGCCGCGTTGGTTTTCGGGACGAATTTTGGCCGTGATGGCTGACTGTGGCGGGGTGTTGGGCAGGTTGTCGTAGCCCACCACACGGGCAACTTCCTCAATGAGGTCTTCTTCCAGCTGCAAATCAAAACGGTATGACGGGGGTGTCACTGTCAGCACACCATCGCCATCTTCCACCGCCAAACCCAGACCGCGCAAGGCCTGGCTGCAAACCGCTTGGGACAGAGGCATGCCAATCACGCGCTGCGCACGTGCAACCCGCAATGCCACAGGCTGCTTGGCAGGCATGTTAGGCTGCTGATCTGTGACCGGACCCGCCTGGCCGCCACAGATATCCAGCACCAGCCGGGTGATGTATTCGAGGGCTGCGGTTGTTTGTTGTGGATCCACGCCGCGCTCAAAACGGTGTCCCGCATCGGTCGAAAAATTAAAGCGCCTGGAACGCCCAGCGACCGCCTTGGGCCACCAGAACGCGGCTTCCACATAGACATTGCACGTGTCATCTGACACCGCAGTGGCATCGCCACCCATGATGCCCGCCAGCGATTCGACTGACTGGGCATCTGCAATCACGCCAACTGATCCATCCAGCTGGACAGTGTTGCCGTTGAGCAGCTTGAGCTCTTCGCCTGGGTGGGCCCAGCGAACGGTCAAGCCACCATGCAGTTTGTCCAAGTCAAAAATGTGCGTGGGTTGCCCCAGCTCAAACATGACGTAGTTGGAGATATCGACCAATGCGCTGACCGGGCGCTGCCCGCAACGCTGCAAACGCTCGGCCATCCAGCGTGGTGTTTTGGCTTTTGGATCAATACCCTGGATGACACGACCAGAAAACCGTCCGCACAAATCATGCGCTTGCACATGCACGGGGACAGTCACATCGTGGCTCGCCACCACGGACTGTGCCGACAATGGTTTAAGCGGCACGCCAGTCAGGGCGGACAACTCACGTGCCACACCGTACACGCTCAAACAATGGGCCAGATTGGGAGTGAGCTTGAGAGTGAACAGCGTGTCGTCCAAATCAAGATAGGCCCGAATGCCGGTGCCAATGGGTGCATCGGCTGGCAACTCCATCAAACCATCGGCATCGCTGCTGAGGGTCAGCTCTTTGGCTGAGCACAACATGCCCTGGCTTTCGACACCACGCAGCTTGCCCAGTTTGATGCGAAACGGCTGACCATCTGCACCCGGAGGCAGCACGGCCCCCACCATCGCGCAAGGAATGCGGATACCTGGGCGGGCATTGGGGGCTCCACACACAATCGTGAGCGGTTGCTCCAGTCCGGCATTCACGGTACAAACCCGCAGCCGGTCGGCATTCGGATGCTGCTCGGCCGTCAAAATTTCAGCAACCACCACCCCCTCAAACGGAGGGGCCACGGGCTGCAGGTCTTCGACCTCCAAGCCTGCCATGGTCAGGGTGTCGGCAAGTTGTTGGGTGGAAAGCGGTGGGTTGCAGTATTGGCGCAACCAAGACTCAGAAAACTGCATGGTGTGACTTCAAACAAATTATTGAAACTGACTGAGAAACCGCACGTCCCCGTCAAAGAATAAACGCAGATCATTGACACCATAGCGCAGCATGGTGAGGCGATCTGGCCCCATGCCAAATGCGAAACCCATGAAGTGCTCGGGATCCAAGCCCATGTTTCTGATCACGTTGGGGTGAACCTGGCCCGATCCTGCCACTTCCAACCAACGTCCGGCCAAAGGGCCACTCTGAAACTGGATGTCAATTTCAGCACTCGGTTCAGTGAATGGGAAAAAGCTGGGGCGGAACCGCAGCACCAAGTCTTCACTCTCGAAAAAAGTACGGCAAAAATCAGTGAAGACAAATTTCAAATCTTTGAAGCTGATGGCCTCACCCACCCAGAGCCCTTCACACTGGTGAAACATGGGCGAATGGGTGGCATCGCTGTCCACCCGATAGGTTCTGCCGGGTGCGATAACGCGAATTTCCGGCATGCCCTGCCCTGCATCCAGACGGTTGCGGTATTTTTTGACATGCTGGACGGCGTGCCTGATCTGCATGGGGCTGGTGTGCGTCCTCAGAAGCAGCGGCGCTGCATCGGTACCACCCTCAATGTAGAAGGTGTCGTGCATTGATCTGGCGGGATGGTCTTCTGGAGTATTGAGTGCCGTGAAATTGAACCAGTCGGTTTCAATCTCGGGACCCTGGGCAACCTCAAACCCCATTGAGCCAAATATGGCCTCAATGCGCTCCAGCGTCAGCGACACCGGATGCAAACCGCCCGCACGCACCTGCCGACCAGGCAAAGTGACATCCAGTGCCTCGGCTCGCAACTGGAGCTGCAACTCGGCATCGGCCATTGCCTGGCGACGCTGCGTCAAGGCCAACTCAATGGATTGCTTGGCCGCATTAATGGCTGCGCCCTGGGATTTTTTTTCTGCAATGGAAAGAGTCGCCAGGCCCTTCATCAGCTCGGTGAGCTTGCCGGTTTTTCCCAAAAACTGCGCCTTTGCGTTTTCAAGTTCTGCGGGCGTTTGGGTTTGAGCGAACAGCTCGGTGGCCGACCCCACAAGTACATCCAAGTCGATCATGCGGATTCTCGTCAATAAAAAAGGGCCAGCACTTCAGAAGGCATGGCCCTTGTTGGGAGGCACAACTCTGTGACGCACTGCGTGCGCCACAGATTCGCCGAAGATCAAGCTGCCAAGGCAGTTTTGACCTGTGCAACGATGCTGGCAAAGGCAGCTTTGTCATTGACAGCGAGGTCTGCCAACACTTTGCGGTCAATTTCGATGGCAGCCTTTTTCAGACCATTGGCGAATTGGCTGTAGGTCAGACCAAGCTCACGGGTACCGGCATTGATACGGGCAATCCACAGTTGGCGGAATACACGTTTCTTGTTGCGACGGTCACGGTATGCATACTGACCAGCTTTCATCACCGCCTGTTTGGCGATGCGGAAGACATTGCCACGGCGACCACGGAAACCTTTTGCAAGGGCGAGAACTTTTTTGTGGCGGGCGCGAGCCGTTACACCACGTTTGACGCGAGGCATGGTTTACTCCTTGTTCGTCGTTGATTAAATACCCATGCCGGGCAGCATCTGTGCCATGTGACCCATATTGGTCTCATGAACAGCAACTGAACCGCGCAAATGGCGTTTATTTTTGGTGGTCTTCTTGGTCAGAATGTGACGTTTGAAGGCTTGGCCGCGCTTGACGGTACCACCTGGACGAACGCGGAAACGCTTTTTGGCGCCGCTTTTGGTCTTCATTTTGGGCATTGAATGCTCCTGTTGATTGTGCTCGCGAGGCGCCACGAACCTGACGTGAACTTGTTGGCCCCGAGACACTTGTGGTGCAGTGGTTAACCACTGCGGTGACCCGGCAAGCCGGGTCTTGTGACGGCAGAAAACTGCCATCAACAAATCGATTACGCTGTTGCTACCTGAGATGCATCCGCAGATTTGACGACAGCTCCGGGCTTTTTGCGACCTGGCGCAATCATCATGATCATCTGACGGCCTTCGAGTTTGGGGAACTGCTCCACCACAATGGTGTCAGCCAAGTCATCGCGGATGCGCTGCAACAAAGCCAAGCCAATTTCCTGGTGTGTGATTTCACGGCCACGGAAACGCAAGGTAATTTTGCATTTGTCACCATCACCCAAAAATCGACGGATATTGCGCATCTTGATGTGGTAGTCGCCGTCATCTGTGCCTGGGCGAAACTTCACTTCCTTGATTTCAATGACCGTCTGCTTGGCCTTGGCTTCTGCTGCTTTTTTCTGCTCTTGGTACTTGAACTTGCCGTAGTCCATCAGCCGACACACGGGCGGATTGGCTGTTGCTGCAATCTCAACCAGATCAACATCCAACTCACCAGCCATGCGCAGAGCATCCATCAAGCTCACGATGCCCAGAGGTTCATTCTCTGGCCCTGACAGGCGAACTTCAGGGGCCATGATTTCACGGTTCAAGCGGTGTTGGCGCTCTTCACGTTGACGACGATCACGAAAATTGGTAGCTATGGTGTTACTCGCTTTGGGTCAAACTTGGGATGTACTCAGCAGACAACATTCAAGTCAAAGCTTGGCTTGAACTTGCTGGGTGACTGTTGAGATGAACTCAGAAACGCTCATGGTACCCAGATCTTGATTGCCTCTGGCACGCACTGCAACTGTTCCTGCAGCCTTTTCCTTGTCGCCAGCGACCAGGATGAAAGGCACTTTCTGCATTGAATGCTCCCGTATTTTATACGTAATCTTCTCATTTCTGAGGTCGTGCGCAGCCCGCAGCCCCTGGTTTTGCAGCGCATTTACCACATCTTGTACGTAATCAGACTGGGCATCGGTAATGTTGAGCACAGAAACCTGCACCGGAGCCAACCAAACAGGCATTGCACCGGCATGCTGCTCAATCAGAATACCCAAGAAACGCTCCAAACTTCCCAGAATAGCCCTGTGCAGCATCACAGGGTGGCGGCGATCGCTGGTTTCCGTGACGTATTCGGCACCCAAGCGAACTGGCAAGGAAAAATCAACCTGAATGGTTCCGCATTGCCAATGGCGACCCAACGCATCTTTCAGTGTGTACTCCACCTTGGGTCCATAGAAGGCCCCTTCACCGGGAGAAATTTCAAATTCGCACCCTGATTGACGCAAACTGGCGATCAAAGCCTCTTCGGCCTTGTCCCACAAATCATCTGAGCCAATCCGTTGCTCTGGCCGGGTAGCCACTTTGTACAAAATTTCAGTGAAACCAAAATCTTTGTACACTTTTTGCAGCAAAGTGGTGAACGTACCGCACTCAGCCAGAATTTGATCTTCGGTACAGAAAATGTGACCATCGTCTTGCGTGAAGCCACGCACCCGCATGATGCCGTGCAAGCCCCCGGTGGGCTCATTGCGGTGGCACTGACCAAACTCGCCGTAGCGCAAAGGCAAATCGCGGTAGCTCTTGATGCCCTGCTTGAATATCAGGATGTGCCCAGGGCAATTCATGGGCTTGAGGGCATATTCACGCTTTTCACTGTCGGTGGTGAACATGTTTTCGCGGTACTTGTCCCAGTGACCCGTTTTTTCCCACAGTGATTTGTCCAGAATCTGGGGCCCTTTGACCTCCTGGTAGCCGTTGTTGCGGTACACGCGGCGCATGTATTGCTCAACCTCTTGCCAAACCGTCCAGCCTTTGGGATGCCAGAACACCGTACCAGGCGAATGTTCGTCCAGGTGAAACAAATCCAGCTCCCGCCCCAGTTTGCGGTGATCCCGTTTTTCCGCCTCTTCCAGCCTGGTCAGATACTGCTGCAATTCGTCTTTGGTGGCCCAGGCTGTACCGTAAACGCGCTGCAACATTTCATTGCGGTGATCGCCACGCCAATAGGCCCCTGCCACTTTCATCAATTTGAAATGCTTGAGCTTGCCGGTACTGGGTACGTGGGGACCACGGCACAAATCCTCGAATGCACCTTCACGGTAAAGGCTGACATCCTGGTCATCGGGAATACTGCCAATCAGTTCCGCCTTGTAATGCTCACCCAATGCTTTGAAATGCGCCACAGCCTCGTCGCGCGGCAACACACGACGCACGATGGGCTCATCCTTGCTGGCCAACGCAGTCATGCGCTTTTCAATCGCAGCCAAATCTTCTGGCGTGAATGGCCGCTTGTAGGCAAAGTCGTAATAAAACCCGTTTTCAATCACAGGGCCAATCGTGACCTGTGCATCCGGAAACAAATCCTTGACCGCATAGGCCAGCAAGTGAGCCGTGGAATGGCGAATCAGCTCCAGCCCTTCTGGGTCTTTTGCCGTCACGATGGCCAATGGTGAATCGGTGGTAATTTGGTGCGAGGTATCGACAATTTTGTCGCCAATCTTGCCACCCAGGGCAGCCTTGGCCAGACCTGTGCCAATGGAGGCGGCCACCTCAGCAACGGTGACCGGGCCGGGAAATTGACGTTGAGATCCATCGGGAAGCGTGATATTGAGCATGGCTGAAGTCCAAAAAGCAAAAAGCGCGGCAAGGGGCCGCGCTGGAAAGAAGGTTCATGAAAGGAAACAGGGGCAGGCGCGAACTGCCAGCCTTAACAGGCCGGGATAAAAAACTCCTGAGTTCGCGGTGTCATAACCAGTTTGCCTTTCTCGCTCTTGAAAATTGGTAATGCCCGGATTTTCCCACAAAACCGATCACAAAAAAGCCACCGTGAACAGGTGGCTTTTTTGTAGATGAACCCATGCGCCCACATCAGCGGGCGCACATGGGAATCAGAGGGAGATCAGTGGAACTGCTCTTCTTCGGTAGAACCGGTCAGGGCCTTCACAGAGGAAGAACCGCCTTGGATCACGGTGGTCACGTCGTCGAAGTAACCTGTACCCACTTCTTGCTGGTGAGACACGAAGGTGTAGCCTTGTTCGCGGGCAGCGAATTCGGGCTCTTGCACCATGTTGACGTAGTGCTTCATACCTTCGCCGCGAGCGTAAGCATGGGCGAACTTGAAGGTGTTGTACCAGTTGACGTGGATACCAGCCAACGTGATGAACTGGTACTTGTAGCCCAGCGCGGACAGCTCTTCCTGGAAGGAAGCGATCTGGCTGTCGTTGAGGTTCTTCTTCCAGTTGAAGGAAGGCGAGCAGTTGTAGGACAGCAGCTTGCCGGGGCAGGCAGCTTGAACGGCTTGAGCGAATTCACGGGCGAAGCCGATATCGGGCACGCCGGTTTCGCACCACACCAGGTCAGCGTAGGGGGCGTAAGCCACGCCACGGCTGATGGATTGCTCCAGACCGTTCTTGACGCGGTAGAAACCTTCTTGTGTGCGCTCGCCCGTCAGGAACTTCTTGTCGTTCTCGTCGTAGTCGCTGGTGATCAGGTTAGCAGCTTCAGCGTCGGTACGGGCCAGGATCAGGGTGGGCACGCCCAGAACGTCAGCGGCGAAACGGGCAGAGATCAGCTTTTCCACGGCTTCGCGGGTAGGCACCAGCACCTTGCCACCCATGTGGCCGCACTTCTTGGCAGCAGCCAGTTGGTCTTCGAAGTGAACGCCAGCGGCACCCGAAGTGATCATGTTCTTCATCAGTTCGAAAGCGTTCAGCACGCCGCCAAAACCGGCTTCAGCGTCAGCGACGATGGGCAGGAAGTAGTCGATGAAGCCTTCATCGCCGGGGTTGATGCCACGGCTCCACTGAATTTCGTCAGCGCGCTTGAAGGTGTTGTTGATGCGGCGAACCATGGTGGGGACGGAGTCGTAGGCATACAGCGACTGGTCGGGGTACATGGTTTCGGAGGTGTTGCCGTCAGCGGCGACTTGCCAGCCCGACAGGTACACGGCTTCCAGGCCGGCCTTGGCTTGCTGCATGGCTTGACCAGCAGTGATGGCACCGAAAGCGTTGACGTAGCCCTTCTTGGCACCGCCGTTTACTTTGTCCCACAGAACCTTGGCACCGCGTTGGGCCAGGGTGTATTCGGGTTGCAGGCTGCCGCGCAGACGCACCACGTCAGCAGCGGAGTAGCCGCGCTTGACGAGCTTCCAGCGTGGGTTCTCAGCCCAGTCTTTTTCAAGGGCTGCAATTTGTTGTTCACGGGTCATTTGGGACATGAGACACACTCCTAGGGTTGGTTAACTGAAGTCCATCGATTTGCACTGGCACTACCCAATAATGTAAGCGTTGTTTAAGCCCTTTTAAGCTCTTGTGTCTTATATAAGACAAATTATTTTTTCTTTATAAAACATCAATCTACTAATTAAATTTCTCAATATGAGATCAAAATCATTGCAACGTCCGCAGCGAGCATCCAGAAGCGGAGCTTATTTTTTTGAGATACAAAAAAGCCATCTCGCAATACGGAATATTGATACTCTTCCAATCGGGATGAAAACATGACGATCGCTCACTGGATTGGATACGGATGCCTTGCATTGAGCATGGCTTTGGTGGGGAGTTATGTCGCGCTGTCCAAGCCCTTGTTGGGTATTTTTCCCGTTTTTCTTTTGGCCACTTTGCGCTTCCTGGTTGGCGCATTTGCCATGGTCAACTGGATTCGCAAACCAGCAACCGAAGCGCCACTCAGTCATTCGACCAAGAAGCTGTTGTTTCTGGAATCATTCCTGGGAAATTTCTTGTTCTCGGTGTGCATGCTGTTTGGCATGCGATTCACCACCGCAGTCGCTGCGGGCATCATCATGTCGGCCATTCCAGCGGTGGTGGCACTTCTCAGCTGGATATTCTTGAAAGAGCGTATCGACTGGAGAAATTGGGCCGGTATTGCCTGTGCTGCCGTCGGGATAGCCTTGTACTCTGCATCAAAATCAGCGCAGCCATCCATCGAATACCAAAGTCAAAGCACTTTTCTCGGCATCAGTTCAATCTGGCTGGGAAACATGCTTTTGATTGGTGCCGTTTTTTGCGAAGCTGCTTACGCAGTGATAGGCAAAAAATTGACCGAGGGACTGAGCCCGAAGCGGATTTCAGCCATCATCAATTTATGGGGATTGGCTCTGGTCATGCCACTGGGTGTGTGGTCAGCCATCGAATTTGACTTTTTATCTGTGCCTCCAACCATGTGGCTGCTGCTTCTTTTTTATGGAATGGCAGCCAGTGTGTGGACTGTGTGGCTGTGGATGACTGGCCTGAAGACCACACCCGCAAGTCAGGCAGGTGTGTTCACTGTGATGCTGCCCATCAGCGCGGCCCTGACCGGAGTGGTTTTTTTGGGTGAACAAATGGGAACAACGCAAATCATTGCTTTTGCCATTGCTTTGATTGGCGTGGTCATCGCGACCACCACCCCACGTCATTCAATGTCCTGACAACTCACAAACACCAGAGGCCGGAAGGCTGAGTCATGCCCATCCAAAGAGCCCAACCAGAAGTGGCTCCAAGGGCAAGACCGGCCATCCGGATCGCCCATGCGCCTGACTGCCCACCTCGCACTCTGAGCAACAGCCAAGAACCCAACGTCAATGAGACAGATGTGCCAGCAGAAAATGCAGCCATGATCAGCGCCCCTTCCAGCGCATTGGCCGATAGCGAAGCAACCAACAGGGCTGAATAAAGAAGCCCACATGGCATCAATGCCCAGCCCATGCCCATCACCAGCGGTGCATTGCGCCCCATTGACAGCATCAGGGGTTTCGCTTTTCGCCACACTTTTTGTGCCAGGCCGTCTACCCAGGCGGGTTGGCGAGCTTGCACCAGCAAAACAAGACCCAATAGCAAAGCCGCGACATGCATCATTGTCCACACGGGTCTGATCACCGCCGTATTGGCTCCAAACCAGGCCAAACCCTGGACTGAACCGGCAGCGACCATTCCCATCGCAGCATAGCCCAGCATGCGACTCAGCTGAAACACCCACAAAGCACGGGTACTGCCATTTCCAGCAGATCGGGCAATGCCTGAACAGGCAGCACCGCACATGGCCACGCAATGTGGCCCACCCACCAGGCCCATCAACAGGGCCGATACGATCATGGTTGTTTGCATCAAGCGACTTTATCTGACCGCCACTCGCTGTGAAACTTCAAGCGGATCAAATAATGCGAGAAAACCGAGCTCTGTCCTGATCAGCCTGCAAATAACGATCAAAAGTCATGGCAATGGCCCGCACCAAGTACCACCCAATGGCTGTCACCTCTATCCCGGTTTCATCCAATGTCACCAAGCCTTGGGAGGCCAGATCAGCCATGACTTCCAGCTCACGGGCAAAGTAGCTTTTGAAAGTAATCAGATGACCCAGCTCAATGGATTCGTAATGTACGCGTCCTTGACACATCAGCGCCATGATGACCGAACGACGCAATAAATCGTCTCGGTTAACCGCCAAGCCACGCACGATCGGCAATCGCCCCTGATCAAGGGCATCGTAATACTCTTCCAGCGTTTTGGCGTTTTGACTGTAGGTGGAGCCGATTCGCCCAATGGCCGACACCCCAAGAGCAATCAAATCACAGTCGGGCTGCGTGCTGTAACCCTGGAAATTGCGGTGCAAACGCCCTTGGCGCTTGGCCACTGCCAATGCATCATCCGGTAGCGCGAAATGATCCATGCCCACATAAACGTAACCGCCCTCATCAAAAGCATCCAATGAGGCGGACAGCATTGACAACTTGTCGGATGCGCTGGGCAACTCTGCGGCAATTATCCGCCGCTGTGGTTTAAACCGTGATGGCAAATGGGCATACGCATACAAGGCGATCCGGTCAGGGCGCAGGGCATTCACTTGCGCCAATGTACGGGCAAAAGACTCTGGCGTTTGCAGTGGCAGGCCATAGATCAGATCCACATTCAACGAATCGAAACCAATTTCCCTGGCGGCCTCAACCAGCGCAAAAACCTGATCGGCAGGCTGGACACGGTGAACAGCCTTTTGCACTGCGGGGTCAAAATCCTGCACGCCAAAACTCAAGCGGTTAAATCCCAGCCTGTACAGAGTTCGCAATCTGTCCGGTGTGACGGTACGGGGATCCACCTCCACCGAATACTCCCCGCCCGGTACGAGCGTGAAGTTGCGCCGGATCATGGACATCAGATCCTCAATTTCCTGATCACTCAGAAAAGTGGGGGTACCACCACCCAAATGGAGCTGGGAAACTGAATGCCCTCTTCCAAAATGGCAGACTTGTAACTCTACCTCCCTGGACAGGTAACGCAGGTACTCAGCTGCCTTTTCGTGGTGCTTGGTAATGACCTTGTTGCATGCACAGTAGTAGCAGACTGACTCGCAAAAAGGAATGTGGATGTACAAAGACAAGGGCAATGCCATGGAGCCGACACGACGCTGCTCCAAGGCTTGAATATAGTCAGCCTCTGTGAACGCTTCTACAAATCTGTCCGCTGTCGGATAGGACGTATAGCGTGGTCCTGGCACATCAAAACGTTTGAGCAGCTGCTCTGAAATCACATGGGTCAATCGAAATCTCCGAATTTCGGGCACTGTGCCACCGCTTGATCTGATGGCTTTTGACATGCATCAAATGAATCCGCATTTGACAAACGGCCTCTGACACCCTGCGCGCACTGTGGAACACAGAAAAATCAGCTCGGGCTGCTATAGACTCAAGCACAAGCTCACTTTCATTTTTTTGCATCATTCTTGATGCACATCAAGGCACCCCAATGGATTCAAACACTGTCAAAGTCGCTTGCTCAAACTGCAACCTCAGAGAGCTGTGTTTACCTCTTGGTTTGAACGCACAGGAAATTGACAAACTGGAAACTGTGATATCAATCCGCAAGCGCATCAAACGCGGCAGCGCCGTCTTCAGTGCCGGGGAAAAATTCACGTCACTCTACGCTATTCGATCCGGTTTTTTCAAAACCTGCATCACCACGGCAGATGGACGCGATCAGGTCACGGGTTTCCAGATGACAGGCGAGATCATTGGACTGGATGGCATTGTCAGCGACAGGCACTCGTGCGATGCCATAGCACTGGAAGACGCTGAAGTTTGTGTGATGCCATTTGACCAAGTAGAAGAGTTGTCACGGGAATTCACCACACTACAGCACCACATACACAAGATCATGAGCCGGGAAATTGTCCGGGATCACAGCGTGATGCTGTTACTGGGAAGTATGCGCGCAGAAGAAAGACTGGCTGCTTTTCTTCTGAATTTGGTTCAGCGCCTGCACGCCAGGGGATTCTCCCAGTCAGAACTGGTGCTTCGCATGACCAGAGAGGAGATAGGAAGCTATTTGGGTATGAAGCTGGAAACTGTCAGCCGAACCTTCTCAAAATTTGTAGAAGAAGGCATCATTGAAGTCAAGCAACGCTACGTTCACATCAAAAATACCGAAGCACTTCGGCAAATTGTGAACCCACCTGCCTGCTCCCGCTGAAATCTAGGCCAAATCGGATCGGCTGCCAGAAAAATATCAGCAACCACCAGTTTTGGTGCAATTCAATGGGCGGTTGTCCACTGGAAAAGGGCAACGGTTCACCTCAAATGGCGACATGCTGAGCATGGTAGTCAGGCCACTGGATACCATCGTGAGTGCCCAGAAGAGAAAAAAACTTACCGTGTAAACGGCTTCCCGCGTCCACCCCAAGGACGAACCGCTCCAATGGAGTTCACTGGGGTCAATGAAAGCAAACACCAGCATTTCCAGAACTGCTGCAACCAAGAAAGCTGGCCAAGCTACCCACATCAGCCTTTTTCCAATCATGCAGAACTCCTTTGAATAGGTATATCTGGAGAAATCTCAATAATTGGCAGGATAAACCACAAGCTATTTGTTGTCTACATTCAATCCAGGCACAACTGGTGAGGCTGCATGATTTCTGGCTTGGTGTGCCGGTTGCAATTTTGCAAGGTCATCCAATAACTGCTGGTGGTCAGCAGCCTGTCTTTTCAGCAACACCGCCTGCTGATAGTCATTGTGACTGATCACCGGATCAGGCTTCTCAAAAGCAATGACAGCCGTGACGATTGCAGCCACCACAACAACCAGCGGCCCACCAACTACCAACCAAAGATACGGT
>ERZ724525.1458-NODE-1458-length-13966-cov-8.422328_pt1 | contig 13966 bp, 16 predicted proteins | sample MGYA00376058_ERZ724525 | MGnify/ENA primary metagenome ERZ724525 (study PRJEB28724, sample SAMN07190888) | wastewater metagenome | isolation source: influent of sewage treatment plant in Hong Hong | place: USA: Christiansburg, Virginia | collected 2016-03-01 ... | reverse complement strand
TAAAATAAATACAGTAAATACCCAAAAAACTATGCAGACAGAATGAAAATTTTTATTGGAGATATTTCTATAAGAAATTTTCATCAAGTGCTTTAGCATAAGCCAGCAAAACCCGGCCCAGCCAATAAAACCAATCAAACCTAAATTAGTCCACGCGGATAAAATATTATGCGAATACGCTCCTATGCCTCCGCCGTTTTCGCGAGCATAGTAGCCATAGTCACCAAAAAACGGACTTCTAAGAATAATTCTCCACGCCTCATTGGTTAATCCAATACGACTCTGCGCGCTCGTAGAATCGGAGATATTTAATAATTCGAAAAGCCTATTACCTTCAATTAAACTGGTGGGCAAGAAATTTAGCGAAATATAAAATAACAGAAGTAGAGTTGCGCTGATCGCTACCGCTCGGCGTACTTTAAATTTTAAGAAAGCCAGTACTGCAGCTGAGATAGTGAAAGCTATCAATTCAGATCTTGCTCCGTTGAAAAACAACGCTGCTGCAGCGAGCGAAAAAAATAAGTAAAAATTTTTCGTCTTATGCTCACCAGCTATTAGCAGCAGCGCCATGAAGGCGAGTGACCGCCCGAACCCCTGATAAGTAGCAACACCCGAGCTTTCACCTGCATCTTCAGCGAGATAGAAAATATAAGAATCACCAATATTAAAGAAGACGATAAGTGACATCGAGCAGAAAATCAGAAGACCGAAGCTTCTAAATGATTTTTGCTCGAAATTCATTGTTCTAGCTATAATATATAAAATAACATTAAATAAGAAACCACTTAGTGACCAGTTGAGCAGCTCATGATCAATATTCAATTCAGTACTCATTAGATAGTTAATAAAAACTATCGAGGCACTGTAGCCAATTAATAAAAAGAATAATAAGTCTATTTTATTAAGAATTATCTTTTTCACCCATAACCCACGAGCAAACATTAGCGAGAGTGGCAAAATTAATATTACTGTGACCGGGCCAAAAAAACCGCCGAGCACCGGTCCTATCACACCAAAAGCGAGCAATGAGTGATAAAAAAAGAATGCGGGAAAAAGCAAGAGAAACGATATCTCTGGAATCCACCTAAAAATTGATATTCTCATTTTTTTACCGGTGCGTCCTCGGTCAATTATCCAAGACAGCGCTGTACTGCATCCGCTTCATGGCGTCATCAAACAGTGAGTTATTCCAAAGCAGTGTGAAACACCTGCCCACCGCGTTGCACGCAGTCTTCAATTGCAGAAATTTTGTGCTCGCGACTTTGTTCGTTCCCAGCGCAAGGCAATGTCCCACCATGACTTTACACGCCATACGAATCAAAGGCCGAATGCGCAGTTGCAGGGCCTTGCTTGCGACGCAATTAAACGCAGAATATTCGTAGCAGGTGCGCTGAATCCAGGCAAAGTAGAAGCGCCAGAGCGAAAAGCTGTCCCCTTCCAGCCCACGCGCGATGATTTGCGTCATCAAAAAGCCCGAGATGACGAAAAAGGAATCCACCCCGACAAAGCCGCCACCAAAGCCCGGCACGCCAAAGTGAAACAGCACCACAGCCAGCACGGCCCCAGCGCGCAGGCCGGCGATGTCGGGGCGAAACGGGGTGGGTGCAGTTACAGGCATGAGCTTATTGACAAAACAAGCGCGTTATGCGCGGCTCGTGATTTCTTGCGCTGACGCATGGGCCTCGCGCACCGTGCCCTTGTCGCCAAAAAACTGGCAATACCAACTCGACAAATTCAGCACGCGAATCCTCTTCGTCAAAGTGTGGGCCCCGTGGAGAGCCTGCGCCGTAGAGGCTTGTTCGAACCATTGCAGAAAAATGGGCCTTGCCATCTGCCGGTCCATCCACTCCTTGTGCCTGCCGCCGAACCAATGGTCTTCTGGAATGGGCCAGCCCATTTTGTCCTTGCGCCAGACGATCTCGTCGGGCAGCTTTCCAGCAAAGGCGAGGCGTGACAAGTACTTGGTCCAGCCTTGGTGCAGCTTGTAGGCTGCAGGCACTGATGCCAAAAATTCGACCAGACGGTAATCCATGAACGGCATGCGCGATTCGATGGACCAGGCCATGGAAACAACGTCGGAATAATGGATGAGCGTCGCTAGGCCATGTTGGCGGGCGTGGTGCAGCACGGTGTTCAGGGACACGAACGGCTCGATTCGGTAGCCTAGACTGTGCAACAGCGCCAGGCTCAGCCGTTTGCCAATAAGATGCCGACACAGGTTCAATAGCACGCCACGCAGCGCTTGGTGGGTAGCGCCGGGCACGGCGCGCACCGTGGGCCAGGTGGTCAAGGCCCGCCACAATGGCATTTGGGCAAACCAATACATCCAGTAATTCAAGTAGCCGGCTAGTTGTTCGTCGGCGCCCTGGCCGTCCAGCGTGACGGTTACGTCCGACGCGGCCACCCGCTTGAAGGTATGCCAGCCCGACATGCAGGTGCTCTCAGGCGGGTAGTCCATGGCGTAGATCATCTTGTCGTGCTCGGCGGGAATGTCTTTCTCGCTGGGCTCGATCTGGTTGCTGTGCACGCCCAGCGCCTGGGCCAGGTTGTTGATGTGCTCCGACTCGTCGCAATGCTCGGTGCCCGGGCTGAGGTACACGCAGGAAAAGGTTTCCTGCAGTTCTTCACGGCCCTGCTCCTTGAGCAGCTTGTTGATCAGGTAGACGATGGAAGAACTGTCGAGCCCGCCTGACAAGGCCGAACCCACCTTCACATCGGCGCGCAGGCGCAGGCGCACGGCGTCTTCCAGCAAGTCGTAATACTGCTGCGCCAGCCGGCTTGCCGTGGCTTCGTCGAATGCCTCGTTGCTCGTATTGGGCTCGACACTCCAGAACACCTGCGGCGTCAGGGGCTGTTCCAGCAAGGCGCGCAGTGGGCATTCGACATAGCTGGTCGCCGGGAAGCGCAGGATGTTGGTAAACGCAGTGCGCGCCCCATCCTCGTGCGGGCCATAGGCAAGGTAGTCTCGTGCATAGGCCAGATCGGGGGCTGTCTCTACTTCGGGGTGCGCCACGATGGCTTTGATTTCTGAAGCGAACACGAACAGGCCGTTTCGCTGGTAGTAATAGAAGGGTTTGACACCGAAACGGTCGCGCGCAATGAACACGCGCTGCTCGTGGCTATCGATGATGGCAAAGGCCCACATGCCGTTGAAACGCGGCAGACAGTCGGGCCCCCAGGCATCGTAAGCAGCCAGGATGACTTCGGTGTCCGAGTGCGAGCGGAACTGGTAGCCCATGCCTTCCAGTTCTGCGCGCAACTCCACGTGGTTGTAGATCTCGCCATTGAAGGTAATTACGTAGCGGTCTTGGTACACCATGGGTTGGTGCCCCAAGGCGCTCAGCTCCACAATGGACAGTCGGCGGTGACCCAACGCCACATAGGGGCTCAACGAGGGGCTGTAGTGGATCAGCCCAGGCCAATCTCCCGCGCGCTCCTGTCCTGCGCTGAGCATCAGGCCCGCGCCATCAGGGCCACGATGGACCAGCACATCGTTGATGGTCTGGATGGCTTGCAAGGCGATCGGGTGAATGGAAATAATCCCTGTGATACCACACATATTTCTCTTTCAATAAGATTAATTAGTTTTAAAGCTAGCGGTGTGCGGACACGATAAGTGTTTTGGTGTCACGCTCTGAGATTGCAGTTGTCGTGCCAGCACGGCGCCATACAACCGCCGTTCCGCTGCAGTTTCAAACTGGGAGTTATGCCAAAGCAGCGTAAAGCACCCATTCACAGCGCGGCACGCGTCTTTCAATTGGGAGAATTTGGCATAAGCAGCTTCACCCGTACCCAAGCCCATATAACGGTGTGCCATCACCGTGCATTCCATGGCAATCAACGGGCGCACGCGCACATCGAGGGCGGCGCACTGAACAGGGTCAAATGCGGGGTATTCAAAACACGTGCCGCATCGGAACCCTGGCAGGTCGGCATAGCTGAGCGTGCTGTCGTACGTCATGCCTGCTTGCGCCCAAGCGCGCAGGGTGGTGGGCTGCTCCCAGCGCAGGAAGTGCATGCGACCGCCCACTGCAGATTGCTGAATGCCCTCTCCAGCCATCACCTTGCGAAGGCGATCGGCTTCTTGCCGGATGAGTGCGGGTTTTTGATAAGTGCCATAACTGGGGTGCAGGCCAATCTCGTGCCCGCGCTCATGAATGCGGCGCATCAGCGCGCGGATGGCGGGGTGTTCGGGCTCGTAATCGGCATCCATATTGCTGGTGCGCCCGCAGATGAAGTAGAAGGCGCTGGTCAGGCCATGCTTGTCTGACAAGTCCATGATCCATTCAAAGGTGTTGAACGGGTCGGCCTGATGCAGCGCATCACGGGTGTTCAGCCGTATCCAGGGCGCGCGCAGGGCGTTTTGAATATCGCCGCGCTTGAGCACGTCGCCTGCCATAGCGCGCAGCAAGCCCTTGGCACTGGCAAAGCCGTAGCGGCTGGGGGCGTCCACGTCGTGGCTGACCTTTATGCTGAACTGGTGCTGTGTCAGCACAATGCCTGGCCAGGTGCGGGTGATGACCTGCCCCAGTACGTGCAGCCACTCATCGACGATGGGGCGCTCCAAATAACCGTGCTTGTAGGCGTGTGAATGAACTGCCGGGAAGCGCCCGTGGTTATCCAGATCGGTGCGGCCCACTTCTTCCTGCCGCGTGAGCATCCAGTAGGCCAGCCCCAGAATGTCGTAGCAGATATGCCAGCCGTTGCGGGAGGAGGTGGAGGTGATCAGCGGTGCGGGCAACTCTTCCGCACCCGGCGCAGGCAAAGCACCAGGCAGCGCGGTGGCCCAGCCCTCAACAGCGGCGCTCCACTGGGCACAAGGCAGATCGGAATCTGCACGGGTGAAGGTGGCGCCATAGAGCGCAAGGGTGATGCAGCGCGCATCGCCGGGCAGGTGCAGGGCGATATGTTGTGCATCATGCTGCGGCTGCAGGTCAAACGTGTGACCGAAGCGCTCTTGCAGGATGGTTTGCAGCCACGCAAGGGCGGCAGGGCTGTGCCAGGAAACAATTGCCATTAATGCCCTCCTTTCAAACTACGCAAAAACAAGGCGGTTCTCAGAAGGCGCGAGGGGGTTTTGGTGATGGAGAAGTATGGTGTTTGAACGCCGCCGCAATCCCTACGAACTGGTTCTACGTTTTCCATAACACTACCTTCAAAATCGAAACGCTGAAGACCCAGTACATTTGCGGTGTATTTTATAGCCTCCCAAATCAGCAGGATCCCTGCGCCGCTATTTCGCAAATCTGGATCTTCTCCGACCATGTGGACATAAGACGAACTGGAATCCCATGTCAGGTAAAGCGCGGAATGAATTTTTCCATCCTGATCTTGCGCATAAAATATTTTTCTCCTACCAACACAAGACAATATTTGATCATGATGCCGAAGAAATTCCAGAGAATATGGAGTTTCTAGTTTCTGACGACTAAATGTTAGAGAATTTATTTTGTAAAACTCTTCAATCGATAAGTCATGTTTTATCGTAACTATTTTTTCAGCTTTTTTTATCTTATTCCGATAGCTGGCATCAAAGTTCGAAAGCACATCATCCAGATTATTCATGCCGTCAATTACATATGTATACCGGGTTGTCTGCTGAAATTTCATCCAATATACGGGCAACCAGTTGGTCAAAGAATGGTGCCAATGTTGCTGAAAATGATCAAACCGTGGTAGCTGCGCAAACAACTCCTGGATTCTTTTTTTCTGCAACCCGAGCTGGCGTGAATATTTGGCAGTGCTGGGACGAAGCCATGGACCTAGACATTGAGTCAGGATAGGTTGGGAGATTATGGTGAACCCAAACTTACGTTTCACGACATATGGCATCGAAGCGACGATTTCGTCTTTTTCAAACACCAAAGCCACATCCCACACCCCTTCGCCCGCCGTGGCATCCAGCCACCAGGCTTGGCTGAACAGGGGAATGGAGAGTTCCTGGGTGCAGAGGGTGCGGTATTTATCTATGCGATCAGACAAGTCAATTTCCAAGGCGGATTATCTTTGAAGAATTTTCAGGATGGATTTTTTAATATCGAAATCAATACCGATATAGATAACACCATCCTTGGCAAACACACATTTTCTATTGTTATATTTGCCAATCTTACCGAGTGAGCCTTGTGGCGCTCCTGTTTTTTCATATTCCTGAATCGACCAGCGTTGCCCTGCCAGCAAGCCAGCAGGCTGTGCAATGGCGTTCAACCATAGCTCCGTGCCGCGCAGCACATGCCATACGCGCTCTATCGGCCAATGCTGCCAATCAATGATCTCTTCGTGTTCTTCGGGTTTCAGGTTGCGGGATCGTGACGTAGGGCTTTGTGTGGGCTGCGGTATGCGCGGTTCGTTGCCCTGTGCAATGGCATCAATGGCCTTCAGCACCAGAGAAACGCCCAATTCGCCAATCAACTTGTCCAGCCGCGCGGGGGATTTGGTGCCCAAAGGGATATGTACTCTTGCTTGATAGATGATGTCGCCCGTATCTTCGCCAGCATTCACGTAATGACCTGTGGCGCCGGGATTCATCTCCATATAGTAATATTGCCAAAAATCTGGGTTGGCGCCACGGTAGCTCGGCAGACATGACGGGTGCAGGTTGATGACGCCAAGGCGTGGGATTTTCAGAATTTCGTCTTTCAGGAGCTGGGACATGCTGAAAACAACAATCAAATCCGGTTTCAAACTCTCAATCCAGTCCGCGATTTCTTTTGAGTTTTTCTTCCATATAAAGTTATATGGAATATTTTTTTTTCCACAAAAATCAGGAAGAAATACATCCTGATTTTTTACGGTACTGTAGATTTTTTTTAGAATTCTAACCAATATAGATTTATTTTGTGAACCATCAAAATCGCGCGACATGGACTCCAGAACCCCAATCACCGGATGTTCTGATTCAAATAACGGCCTCACCAGCCTGGAGACACCTTGAGTGATTAACAATAATCTTAGTTCTTCCATAGCTATGTACTATTTTTTGCAAAATGATAGGTCATTACCCCGTTGACTCCATAGGCAAGACAGTAGGCAGATGAGAAAATTCTCAATGCATCTGCCGCATTTGAGAAAAATCTTCCCAACACAAAAGAAATAACAACTAAAAGCAAGAGAAATATCTGCCAAAATAAATCCAGCCTTTGTTTTTCCGCAATCATGAACATTGAACTCAAAGGGCAGGTAATGAACTGCAAAAATACCATTGGTGTCAGGATTTGCGCATATTCACCGGCCACGCGCCAATGTTCGCCAAATACCCAGGAAAATAGCACAGGAGCGGCAAAGAAAAAGATAGTGAAGGGCACTACCGAAATCAATAGCAGACGCTTGAATGTCTTTTGATAGATGACCTTGCATTGGCCCTGGTGGATATAGGCTTGACTTGCCTCCTGCCGAAACACATCACCTAGAGCATTGGCGATCAGGGACATTGGCGCAGCCATGACCCGCTGGGTGAGGGTGAAAAAGCCCGCCGCTGCGGTGTTGAACAGTGCGCTGAGCAGCAGCACGGGCATCTGGCCGGAAGCGGTGTTGAAGCCGTGGGCGACGATCAAATATTTGGGGAAGTTGATGTATTTTCTGGCCAACGCGAGGCTGCGCAGCGGCCGCAGGGCTCGGATTGCCCTATGGTCTTCGCGCCAGATCAAGCCGGCCAGCACACTGGTGGCCAGCACCTGCCCGGTGATTTGCCCGCCCACCAGGCCTGCGGCGCCACTGCCTGCGTAGCCACTGCCCAGTTGTGCCAGCGCCGCGCTGCCGCTTTGCACCGTCCGACTGATGGCCAGGCGCTTGTACTGGGCTTTGCGGTTGCTCCAGTAGTTGAGGCTTTGGTACAGGCCAAGCAGCAGGGTGGACGCGGGCACCCAGTACAGCCAGGGCGCCAGCGCGGTGTCGCCTAGCAGCGCAGCGATGGGTTGGGCAAAAAAGAGAACAACGAGTAGCAGCATGGCGCTGATGGCGGCGCTGAGCACCATGGCCAGGGCGGCGATGTGCAGCGCGTCCCGGTCCCGGCGCGGCAACAGGATGGCGAGTTCATAGCGCCCGGTGACCAGCACGCTGGCGATGGAGGCCACAGCCATGTAGAGGGCGAAACGGCCGAATTCCTCTGGGCTGTACAGCCGCGTGAGGATGGGGCTCACGGCAATGGGCAAGGCTTGCGCAAAGGCGGTGCCCGTCATCAAGGTGACGACGTTGCGGGCATAGGTACTTTGGGGGACCAGTTTGCGCAGCATATGGGGTGATATCGCTACTTTATTAATAGCTTGTGGTGCTTATATTTAAAGGGCTATTGACCATTTTGGGGCTCTTCTAGCGAATAGTAGTGATGGAAATCGCCGCACGTCTGTAAACGACGATTTCGACGTACGACATTTATCGAGTGCATCACTAGCATTCGCTAGAAGAGCCCATTTCGGCATTTGCTTTTCAGGCTGTTCTGTACCAGCCGAGGGTGCGTGAACAGGCCTCCTGCGGTTGTTGTCTTTGCGGGCGCTGAGCGGCGATCCAGGGGGGGCGCCTCTTGCCACGGCCGCTGCTGGATTGCTTCGTCGCTGCGCCTCGCAATGACGGGGCTGGCCACAGGTTTGAGGAGGACTTCGCTGATTTGCAGGGCCACCACTCCGCCGGCGCCCAGCGCTACGCGGGAGGCGGCGGGCATCACGGCAGGTTCCGTAGCCGTGGCAATGCGGTTGACGTAGTCGCGCAAGGCTTCTTTGCCCCAACGTTCGCCGGTGATGTGGGCCTCGTCGCATACACCCATCAAGATCGTGCCGCCATGGGTGTTGGCAAAGGCTACGGCGGTTTCAATCACGTCGGCGCCAATGCGCTCCTTTAACGCCAGGGTTTCGCCCTCTCCGGCGCGCAGCAGGGCGCTGATGGCTTCTGCCGTCAGCATCTGGGCCCCTTTTTCACATCACGCACGCATTGCGCGCGGTGCATGCTGGGCGCGCAGGGGCTGCGGGAGGTGTGTGTGGGGTGCATGGGCGTGCTTTTATGCCGCGGTGGCCGCCAACAGAGCTCGCACGATGCGTTCTTGCGTGGCGGCATCCAGCCCGGGGTACATGGGCAGGCTCATCACCTGCTGCGCCACGGCATCGCCCACCGGCAACCGGGCAGCGGGGTCTGCAACGGCGGGTTGCTGGTTGAGCGGGATGGGGTAGTGCACGGCGGTGGGAATGCCGGATTGCTTCAGGTGCTGTTGCACTTGGTCGCGGTGGGGCACTTGCACGGTGTATTGGGCCCAGGCGCTCTGGTTGTGGGGCTCAACATGGGGCAGTTGGATTGCCGCGCCGCCTTCGGCTGCTCGCAATGACGGGGGATGGTCGGCTTCTCGCAACGAGGTGATCAATTGCGTGTAGCGCTCGGCTACTTGTTGGCGCTGGGCCATTTCTTCATTGAGCAGGCCGAGCTTGGGCAGCAGGATGGCGGCTTGCAGCGTATCAAGCCGGCTGTTCACGCCCACGCGGACGTGGTGGTAGCGCCGGTCCTGCCCGTGCCTTGCAATTTGGCGCATCACTTTGGCCAGTTCGTCGTCGCTCGTGAAGATGGCGCCGCCGTCGCCATAGCAGCCCAGTGGCTTGCTGGGGAAGAAGCTGGTGCAAGCGATGGTCGTGAGATTGCAGCTCTTGCGGCCCTTGTAAGTGGCGCCAAAGCTCTGCGCTGCGTCTTCGATCACGGTGATGCCGTGCTTTGCGGCAATGGCGTTGATGGCGTCGTAGTCGGCGCACTGGCCGTACAGGCTGACGGGAATGATGGCCTTTGTCCGTGGCGTGATGGCCGCTTCGAGCAAGGCCGGGTCCAGGTTGTAGGTGCGGGGGCACACGTCCACGTACACCGGCTTGGCGCCCAGCAGGGCCACGGTTTCTGCGGTGGCAATGTAGGTGAAACCGGGGGTAATCACCTCATCCCCCGGGCCTATGCCGAGCGCCATTTGGGCTATCTGCAGCGCGTCGGTGCCGTTGGCCACGGTAATGCAATGCTTGGCGCCGGTGTACTGCTGCAGCTTTTCTTCCAGCTCGGCCACTTCGGGGCCGAGGATATATTGGCCGTGGGCCAGCACGCGGGCAATGGCAGCGTCGATTTCGCCCTTGATGCGGGCTTGCTGGGTTTTTAGGTCGATGAATTCGATCATGGGGTGCATGCGTGGATTGTGGTCGGTGCAGATTGATCAGTCGGCGTCACCGCGCAGTTTGCTACGAGCCAACTCTATGGACTGGTGCAACTTGGCCTGCAAGGTTTCGCGCGGTGGGCATGGGATGCAGCGGTTTCAGTGGCGCGCTTGGCCATGCGCAAGGCGCAGATCGGCGGCAACGGCATGCAGCCGCTTGTCCCGCGTCCAAAACGGCGCGCCGGCCATGCGGGCTGCGGCCAGTAAATGGACGTCCACATAGCCGATACCGCGCCCCATCAAGGCATGGGCTTCGATGAAATACAGCACTTCGTTACTGGTCGCCACCGGCAGTGATGGCAGTGCCTGCAGCAGGCCCAGCACCTCGGCTCGCGCCCGCAGGTTGCCGCAGGCCAGTTCGCCGACCACGAACGGATGGATCGCCGCCCGCCCCTGCTGTAGCGCATCGGCCAGCTCGGCGTCGCCTTGGCGAAGGTGGTCGATCCAGACCGAGGTGTCCACGAGGATCATTCGGCGGCATCCCTTCGGCGGGGGATGGGCTCTAGATTGGCTTCGGTGCCGCCAAGCTTGGCCAGGCGGCGTGCGCTCTCTCTTTGGATAAGTGCCAGCAGGGCTTCGCGGATCACCTGGCTGCGCTCGCTCAGGCCGCTGATGTGTTGCGCCTGGGCCAGCAGGTCGTCGTCGAGGGTGAGCGTGGTGCGCATGGAGTTTCCTGTTTTGACATCAATTAGTGCATCAAATGATGCACTCATTCTATGCCCCCTGCCTTGCTGAGCGAGGTGCTCCCGATAGCGGTGGCGTCGTAATGCAACTGGCTTTGTTCAAATTCAGCCTGGCTGAGGTTTGCGGTACAAGTCAGTACGTTTCCCGCAAAACCGATGATGTCATCGAGATAAAAATGCCAAGCGCGTTCCATAGGCTTGGGGTTGTTCTGCTCAGACATACACCGCCTCATTTTCCACATAGGGGCGCAATTCCCGGCGCAGCGCCTTGTCGGTGACCAGATCTACGGGTCGGCCGAGCAGGCCTTCCAAATAAAACTGCACACCAAAATAGCGGGCGGAGGTGGCCGGTCCATCGAACGAGACCAGTATGTCCACGTCGCTGTCCTCGCGCGCCATGTTGCGCACCGTGGAGCCGAACAGGGCGAGGGTGCCCACCCCAAAACGACGGGCCAACTCGGCTTTGTGCCGTGCCAGCAATTCCATGGCTTGCGTGCGAATCATGCGTGCTCCAGATCAACGGTCAACATGCCAATATTAGGGCTGTGTTCGGCATGCGCACAGCCAAGGTCGGCCGCAACAGCGCGCAGCCGCTTGTCGCGTGTCCAAAGCGGCACGCCGGCCAAGCGGGCTGCGGCGAGCAAATGTGGCATGTCATACCTTCACGAGTTGCCCGTCGTGCAATCGGTAGCTGGCGCCAGTGGCTGGGCAAACAGCCTGGCCGCTGCCGGCGAGCGGCAGACTGAGCTGCTCGCCAAACTCGCTCATCCAGCCGATCTGCCGGGCCGGCACGCCCACCACCAGGGCATAGGCGGGCACGTCTTTGGTCACCACGGCGCCGGCGCCCACAAAGGCGTATTCGCCAATGGTGGCACCGCACACAATCGTGCAGTTGGCGCCGAGGGTGGCGCCTTTCTTCACCAGGGTGTTGCGGTACTCGTTCTTGCGCTCGATGAGCGAGCGCGGGTTGTATACGTTGGTGAAGACCATGCTGGGGCCGCAGAACACGCCCTCTTCGAGCGTGACGTTGTCGTACACGCTGACGTTGTTCTGCACCTTGCAGTAGTCGCCAATGACGACCTTGTTGCCGACAAAGACGTTTTGCCCCAGCGACACGCCTTGGCCAATACGCGCTCCGGCGCATACATGCACCCAGTGCCAGATGCGGCTGCCTTCGCCAATTTGGGCGCCTTCGTCCACGATGGCGCTTGGGTGGATGGTAGGGGTCATGGCTGCGTTTCCTGCATGGGTGGATTATTGGTTTTTGTCACGGCGGGCGCGGTGGTCCAGAAAGGGCTTGATCATCGCGAGCGCAGCGTGGCAACCCAGCCAGTGCTTCGTCATCGCGAGCGCAGCGCGGCGATCCAGGACGGCGTCGCATCCAGCTGCTGCTACTGGATTGCTTCGTCGCTGCGCTCCTCGCAATGACGGGAGTGCCTGCGGCGATCCAGATCGGTCAACCAATACCATCATACAAATCATGCCACTCCGGGTTCAGGGCCTCGATCAGGGCGAGCTTGCGCGCTCGCGAACCGGCTTTGAGTTGCTTCTCTCGGAGGATGGCGCTTTCCATGGTTTCGTGCACTTCGTACCAGACCAGGTTGTCGACGTTGTATTTTTGAGTGAAACCTGGGACGCAATGGCTCTTGTGCTGCCAAACCCTGCCCGCCAGGTTGCTGGTCACTCCCACGTAGAGCGTGCCGTTGCGCCGGTTGGCAAGAATGTAGGCGCAGGGTTGTTTCATCGATCAAGTGCGCGCGTCACCGAGCGCAAAGCGGCTGCAGGGACGAGAGGCGCGTTTCGTCATCGCGAGTGCAGCGTGGCGATCCAGTACGGCGCCGCATCTGACGGCTGCTGCTGGATTGCTTCGTCGCCGCGCTCCTCGCAATGACGAGCAGGGGTAGGTCATCGCGAGCGCAGCGTGGCGATCCAGGAGTCATCACAGCCGAGCCACGAAAGGATGCACCTCACCAGCTTCGCCTCGCACCGCAGTGGCGGTGCGGATAACGTTGACGGTTTCAATGCAGTGGCGGGCATCCGCCAGGCCGTAGCCCCGGCCGGCCAAAACTTCCTGGTAGCTGGTGGTGTGCAGCTCGGTAAAGCCTTCTGAGAATTCGAGCTGTTCACCGCTGACGTCGATGTTGCGGTAGGTGGGTTTTTTGCCTTTGACGTCTGCGGGCAGGTCGTTGGCGTCAATCGACAAGAACCAGCGCACCCGGGCGCGTTCGTATTCCAGATAACCGGCAGCCTTGTGGCTGCCGCTGTGGTGCACGTCGTTGCGCTGCAGCTTGCCGAACACGAAGTGCAGCATGTCGTAGAAGTGCACGCCAATGTTGGTGGCAATGCCAAAGGATTTGCGCGGGTCGCCCTTCCAGCTCTCGTCGTACCACTTGCCGCGGCTGGTGATGTAGGTGAGTTCAACGTCGAACTTTGTGTTGGCGGGGGCTGCGGCCACCTTCTCGCGCAGCTTGAGGATGGCGGCGTGGTGGCGCAACTGCAAGATGTTGAAGACGCGCTTGCCCGTCTCCTGCTCCACGCGCTGCAGTTCATCGAGCAGTGCGGGCGTGGGCACCAGGGGTTTTTCGCAAATCACGTCGCAGCCCAGGCGCAGGCCGGCCGCAATGTGCGGGTGGTGCAGGTAGTTGGGGCTGCAGATGGCCACGTAGTCCAGCGCGGCGCCGGGCGTGCGCTTCAAGGTGTGGGCGAATTCCTGGAAGCGCTCGAATTCGGTAAAGAACTCGCTTTGGGGCGAGATGCTGTCGATGATGCCCACCGAATCGTTGATGTCATAGGCCACGGCCAGGTGGTTGCCGGTGTCTTTGATGGCGCGCATGTGGCGCGGGGCAATGTAGCCGGCAGCGCCAATCAAGGCAAAGTTTTTCATAGCAATAAAACCAATACAGATAAGCGCTAGCGGCCAAAAAAGCTTAAAATTTTGGCGTGCGGCAAAAAGACTAGAGGCGGAATACGGTAAAGCCGGCGGCGGCGGCGGCGTGCCGGTCGTACAGGCTTTTCACATCGGCCAGCACCGGCCGCTCGCCACGGCACCAGCTGCGCAGCTCAGCCATGGTGGCACTGCGGAATTCGTTGTGGCCCACGGCCACCACCAGGGCGTCCA
>ERZ724525.1455-NODE-1455-length-13971-cov-5.862532_pt1 | contig 13971 bp, 9 predicted proteins | sample MGYA00376058_ERZ724525 | MGnify/ENA primary metagenome ERZ724525 (study PRJEB28724, sample SAMN07190888) | wastewater metagenome | isolation source: influent of sewage treatment plant in Hong Hong | place: USA: Christiansburg, Virginia | collected 2016-03-01 ... | reverse complement strand
CTTAAACCTGTTGATGTCATACTTGACAAAGATGCAACCGCGCTGTTGGTTGAACTCAAACCTGTTGAAGTTACAGTCGACAATGAAGCTACGGCACTGTTAGTTGAACTCAAACCTGTTGAAGTCACAGTCGACAATGAAGCCACAGCCGAATCAACCGTACTCAAGCCAGTTGAAGTTAAAGTCGATAATGACGCCACTGCGCTACCCGAACTGCTTCCACCGCCAACACTTGAAGACAATGAAGCAATGCTGCTTTGCGCAACACTCATTGCTGCATACAATTGTGAACCATTGATCGCATCGGTACTGCTTGATGTGATCGCACCAGGGGCAACATTGACCAGTTGACGCTCAGCGCCCGCACTGCCTACAGAAACGACACCTGAAGCTGTGCCCGCAAAACCTGAATACGTGACACCACCCACGGTAGCCGATGAAACCTGTTGCTTTTGTTTATCCGTTGATGAGTCGCCGAGAATGACATTGTTGTCATAAATTGCATTGATGTTGTTACCAAAAACCACGGTTCGTTTGGCCAACGTCACCGTATTGTTGTTACCAACAGCCATTGAGCTGTCTGAATTGGCATCCACCGTATTGGAATTACCAATGCTGATGGCATTGTTACCCAATGATGTTGAAGAATTACCCAATGAGATCGTATTGGCCGCATTAGATGAAACCGTATTCGCACCAATTGCGATGCTATTTGAGTTGCCTGCGTATGCATTTTGACCGAGAGCCAACGCATAAGAATTAAGCGACTTGGCATTTGAACCGATCGCAATGGCATCTGATGTTGTTGCGCTTGCGCTAAGGCCCATCGCAATTGTCCGGTCATTGGTTGCATTTGCCGTATTACCGACTGCAATCGCATTGTTATTTGTTGCAGAAGCATTCACACCGACCGCAATCGCGTTTTCACCGCTGGATGTCGTGCGGTCACCAATGGCGATGCTGTCCACAGCCGTTGCTGATGAAAAGTACCCAAGCGCAACTGTTTTGTTGGCCATGGCTTTGGCACCAAAGCCAAACGCGCTTGCACCAAGGCTTGTCGCACCTGAACCCACACCCACAGCAGTTGAATCCACGCCAAAAGCACTTGAGCCAGCACCCAAAGCAACGGAGTAGTCATTGGTGGCCTGCGCATACAAACCCACAGCAGTGCCCGTGACACCAGAAGCAGTTGCCATTGCACCCACGGCGACAGCACCCGCTGTTGAGGCTGTTGAACCGGTGCCATTTGCAACAGAAGCATCACCTGAAGCCAAAGTGCTGCTGTACACACTGGGAACCGTCGCAATCCCGCCAATGCTGCTGCCCCACAGCGGCTTGATGTCGTCGCCACCGATAGCAATACCACCATAGCCTGTCGCGGTCACATTGGCACCCACAGCAATCCCTTGGTTACCTGCGGTACTGTACGCGCCCAAGACAACACCTTGTCCCAGCGAAGCCACAGAACCCCAACCAATTGCAATGGCTGATTTTGCCGAAGCGGTGGCACCGCCAATCGCAATCGTTTGAATGGCTGAGGCTGTCGAATGCCCACCAATCGCCACCCCACCATTTTGTGTGGCCGAATCATTCAAGGCACTGGCGGTGCCTGTCGATAAAACACCAGCCGAATTAACGGTTCCAATGATCACCTGCGCATGAGCCGCATTCAAGAGAGAGAACAATGACAACGCAATCGCTACAGATGCTTTTTTCTTCTTTCCTTTGGCCTTGGTGATCTCAGAAACAGCGACCCACGTCCCCAACTCTTCGTTGTAGACAAGATTGTACGTTTTATTCATTATTCAGACCTTTATGTTGGTTAGCACGTAATTAAATGCAAGAATTGGTTGAACTACTTAAAACAAAGCTCAATTAATTCAAACAAAATGAGTAAAAACCGTATTTTATCTACAAATAAATTCAATTAATATAGAAAATACTTAAAACAGGCCAAAACTGACATTTAAATAAGAAAAATATCAAAATCCTTACACAAAAAACAACAAATTATTCACTACGGTAGACAAAAATATACAAAAAATTACTGAAAACTCCAATTCAACACTTATTTAAGTGGTTTTAATTTGACACAAATCAATTTGTAAAATATTAATTAACAATAAAAGCCCATTCGACCGCAAACAACGTGTAAAACCAACCAAACGAACATCAATTGACCCGCATTGCAGTCCAATCAGAAGCGGAGCATGTTTCTGAGGACAAAAAAAATCCCACCTTGCGGTGGGAGATTCAATATGGAGAAATGTTTATATTAAATATTGTGCGTATGTGCTTAGATTTATTATGGGCTAATGTGACTGGTCAATACACTACCGGCCACGCCAGCAACAAACAAATCGTCTTTCACAGAATCCACGCGAATGGTGCGAGCGCACGCGCGGCCATCTTCCTTAAAGGCATGCAAGCTGTCTGGAGCGAGGTACACTGAAATTTGATCGCCAATCACATGATCCGTATCACCCAATTGGCGAACCGTCATGGTTTCTTCTGCATTCGGCACACGAACATACAAGTAAGATGACTAACTCAGTTTTTCTATAATCTCCTCAGTCCCTTGAATCACGTTGTCACCATCGCCTTGCACCATTGCTGTGTGTTCTGGACGAATGCCGATTTCTAATTTACTGCCTGAGGGCATGCCCACGGCATTGATGCGCGCTTTGATCAATTTGTGACCAATTTTAACCACTGCACCATCGGGTTCAGCACTTTCAAGCACACCATCGACAAAGTTCATTTTAGGTGAGCCGATGAAACCCGCCACAAATTTATTGACGGGAAAGTGATACAGCTCAAGCGGTGCGCCACATTGTGCAATTGAGCCATCGCGTTGAACAGGCTCACCTGCATTAAGCAAAACAATTTTATCGGCCAAGGTCATCGCTTCCACTTGGTCATGGGTCACATAAATCATACTGGCGTGACCAATGTCTTTGTGCAAACGGGCGATTTCAATGCGGGTTTTCACACGCAAGGCGGCATCCAAATTTGACAAAGGCTCATCAAACAAAAACACACCGGGTTCACGAACAATTGCACGGCCAATTGCCACACGTTGACGTTGACCGCCTGACAATTCTTTTGGCAAACGGTCAAGCAAATGATCCAATTGCAAAATTTTAGCGGCATGATTCACTTTTTTATCGACAGTGCCCTCTTCTGTTTTCGCCACTTTCAAACCAAAACCCATGTTTTCACGCACCGTCATGTGTGGGTACAAGGCATAACTTTGGAACACCATAGACACGCCCCGTTCAGAGGGTGCCGCTTCATTCACACGCTTTCCACCAATTTGCAGTTCGCCGCTGGTGATGTCCTCCAAGCCCGCCACCATGCGCAAGAGGGTTGACTTACCACAACCTGATGGACCAACGAACACACAAAATTCTCCATCTTTGATGTGTAAATTCACATCGCGAATGGTATAAGGATTGTCCCCGTAGCGTTTATGCACGCCTGTAAAAAGTAGTTCAGCCATTTTTTATTTTCCTTTTTTTGAAAAATGTTGTCGTTGGTTCAAATAAAACACTTCTATTCAATCCACGCCACCACGGTTTGCCACGCGCTTAAGACCAAGTCCTTTTGTCCAATGCCCGCTGCCAACTCTGTTTGCGGAAAATCCGCGAATGCTTGAATGACAGTATCATCTGGTAAGCGATACGTCGTTGGCGTTGCCGCCAAATTAAACACACACAACAAGCGCTTGCCTTCAAAAGCCCGTACAAATGCAAAGACCTCATCATGCGCAGATAAAACCTGCATGGTTCCTTTTAATAAAACAGGCAACTGCTTACGTTGATGCAAACAATTTCGATAATGGTTTAATAAACTGGTTGCATGCCCTTGTTGATCAACCGCCAAATCAAAATGTGTTTCAGCCACAGGTAACCATGTTTTTTCTGCACGGCTAAAACCCGCATTGGGCTCATTTTTAGCCCACGGCATGGGTGTTCGGCAACCGTCTCGCCCTTTAAATGCAGGCCACATGGTGATGCCGTATGGGTCTTGCAATTGCTCAAAAGTCAATTCTGCTTCAGGCAAACCCAATTCATCGCCTTGGTAAACACATGGGCTGCCACGCACACACAACTGCATGGCCGCATAAGTACGCAAAGCCGCATCATTGGCCTCCCAACGTGTTGCTAAACGCATCACGTCATGATTTGACAAGGGCCACGATGGCCAACAGCCCTCTTTTGCACGCAACTCGTACTCTTCAATTGCGTTGCGAATCCAAATTCCTTTGTGCATCTCGCCCAGCAACTTGAACGTATACGTCATGTTCAGCTTGTCACCACCTTCGGTGTAAGCCACCATGATGCCAATCGAGTCGTCATCACCCAATTCACCCACCGTCATGATGCCTGGATACTGATTGAGAAACTGGCGCAAGCGTTGGACAAAAACGATGTTCTCAGGCTGAGACTTGTCGTACACATGCTTTTGCCATGCGTACGGATTAGACGAGGGTGCGCTGCCATCAGCCTCTTTCGGACGACCACTAGGTGGATTGTTACGCAACAATTGATCGTGCACATAAAAATTGGCCGTATCCAAGCGGAAACCATCCACCCCCAAGTCCAACCAAAACTGAGCCGAATCCAGCAAGGCCAACTGAACCTCCTCATTGTGAAAGTTCAAATCAGGCTGACTGGTTAAAAAATTATGCATGTAATACTGCTCACGCCGTGTATCCCATTGCCACGCGGATCCACCAAAAATCGACATCCAATTGGTCGGCGGTGTACCATCGTCTTTGGCATCTGCCCACACATACCAATCGGCTTTCGGATTGACTTTATCCGCACGGCTTTCTACAAACCACGGATGTACATCTGCCGTGTGGCTCATCACTTGATCAATCACCACACGCAAGTTCAAGTCATGCGCCGTTTTAAGCAACATTTTAAAATCATCCAGCGTGCCAAACATGGGATCCACATCACAATAATCCGACACATCGTAGCCAAAATCTTTCATGGGCGACTTGAAAAAAGGTGACAGCCAAATGGCATCCACACCCAAATCAGCAATGTACGGCAAACGAGAGATGATGCCTTGCAAATCCCCAATGCCATCGTCATTTGAATCCTGATAGCTGCGCGGGTAGATCTGATAAATCACCGCACCGCGCCACCACTCAGGATCACTTTGATTGGCTGGATGTTGCAAAAATGTTGCCATGCCAAAAACCCTCTTCTCTTTATTTTATTGATCATCAATGCCCTTTCATCCATTCAACGAAAGAAGCACACAATGTCTATCTAATTAACCTTTAACTGCACCTGCAGTCAAGCCAGAAACAATCTTACGTTGGAAAGCCAACACCATGCCAATCAAAGGCAAAGTCACAATGACCGATGCCGCCATGATTTTGCCCCAAGGCAACTCATGCTCACTGGCACCACTCAACAAAGAGATTGCCACGGGCACCGTACGTGAATCATTGCTGTTCACAAAAGTTAACGCAAACATGAACTCATTCCAAGCGGCGATGAACGCGAGCAAACCCGTCGAAACCAATGCAGGCCACATCAACGGCATGAACACGTCTTTGATGATGCGCCATGGCGTGCAACCATCCATAATTGCAGCTTCTTCAAGCTCTTTTGGCAAATCGCGCATGAATGTGGTCAGTACCCACACCGTGAAAGGTAAGGTAAAAATCATGTAAGGCAAAATCAAGCCCAACGTTTTACCGTACAAACCAAAGGCACGCATCATTTCGAACATCCCTGACAACACCGCCACCTGAGGGAACATTGACACCGCCAACACCACCATCAACAAGAAACCACGGCCTTTAAAGTTCACGCGCCCCAAAGCATAAGCGGAGGTCACGCTCACAAACAACGACACCACCACCACCAAAGTTGCGACCATGATCGAATTCAGCAACGGCTTGATGAATGATTGATCGGGATTGGCAAACAAATCACGATAATTGTCCCACTTAAAACTATCAAACACCATCGATGAATCGTACAATGCAGCGCCCGTACGGAACGATGTGATGATCGCGTAGTAAAACGGGAACACAGAAAAAATCACAATCACCGCAACCAGCAACCAAAAGCCGATTCGATATCCCAATTTATTAGACATGATGTATCCTTTTTTTATTTTTGATGCAACGTGGTCAATGCACCCATTAACCCCGTGAGCCCTGGCATTTCAAGCCGAGATAAAATCAATCCACTTTTAATTTACTGAATTTCATGTATGCAATGGTGCAAGCGCCAATGATCAGAAACAACACAGTCGCGGCCGCAGAACCAAAGCCCACATTGGCGTTATCAATCATTTCTTGGCGCACATAACCAGACATGGTGATGGTTTCTTCACTGTTCGAAGTCAACACATAAATCAAATCAAACACCCGTAAAGCATCCAGCAAACGGAAAATCACAGCCACCATCAATGCGGGTTTAATCAAAGGCAAAGTGACTTTAAAAAACACTTTAACTGGATGAATCCCATCCACTTCAGCAGCCTCGTAACAATCTTTAGGCAACATTTGCAAAGCGGCTAAAATCAATAAAGCCATAAATGCCGTGGTTTTCCAGACGTCGACCAACACAACTGAAAACAAAGCCAAGTGCGGATCCGCCACCCATGCTTGAGGCGCCACACTGATGTAGCCCAAGATGTGATTGAGCACACCAAATTGGTCATTCATCATCCAGCCCCACATTTTTGCAGAAACGATGGTTGGAATTGCCCAAGGCACCAGCACCGCCGCACGAACAATCGCTCGGCCTTTGAACTCAGCATTGAGCACCAATGCCACAATGGTTCCAAGAATTGTCTCGAGGGTCACAGAAATCAGCGAGAAAATCAAGGTATTGGAAATGGCTGAACCCCATTTGTCTTGAATCAAAGCTTTGCCCGTAGCAAACAAGCCATATTCACCAAAATAATTCTCTAAGCCAATGAACTTATGACCGGCCCTCATGGTGTCAATCGTTGCATCGGTAAAACTGAACCAAATGGTTCGCATCAATGGCCAACCCGCCACACAGAATAAAATGACAAGCATGGGTGCTAAAAACATCCATGCACTGCGCACCCGCTGACGGGTCAATGCGCTTTGTTGAGCCTGACTCATGATATGGTCTCCTGTTGTATCACTTGTATAAGAGACCCACACAGCATCTCTCTGTGCAGGCACGCAAGCAATATGTTTTTATTATGTTAATTATTGTATTAGAACAATGTGCTGAAACAATCATCGCCAACAGAAGCGATAAAAAAACAAAATCACACATATTATTTCTAGTTTTACTACATATTGGGTATAAAAAGGGAAGCGTTTGTGAACAACGCTTCCAGCTTTACATTACCATTTACCACCACGACTGATTTTATTCAAGTCTTCTTCAAGTTTTGCCACAGCCTCAGCACCTTTGGCTTTGCCTGACAACACAGAACTTGAAGCATTCCAGAATGCATTTGACACTTCATTGTACTTCGCACCTGTTGGTGTAGAAGGACGAGCCACAGAAGATTCAAACACCTTCATCAAATCGCCAAAGAACGGGTTTTTAGCAAGAATGTCCTTGTCTTGATACAAGGCAGGGATGGTTGGATTGTAAGCACCATCAATCGCGCGTTGCTTTTGAATCTCTTTGCTGGTCAAGAACATCACCAAATCAGTGGCTTCTTTTGGATGTTTAGAATATTTAGACACCGCCAACTGCCAGCCACCCAAAGTCGCTGCATTACGGCCATCAGCACCGCCTTTAGGCAATGGAGACACACCCACTTTGTCTTTGATTTTAGAATCAGCAGACTGAGCACCAGACCAAGCATAAGGCCAGTTGCGCATAAACACTGAGTTACCATTTTGGAACACACCGCGGGCTTCTTCTTCAGCATAGTTCAACACACCTTTAGGTGCAATCGTGCCCACCCATCCTGCTGCCGTATCCAAAGCTTTGGCTGCACCTGGATTATTGATGGTCACTTTACCCGTGCTATCAACAACCGTACCGCCATTGTATGATGCCACCCATTCAAGTGCATCACATGTCAAAGTTTCTGAAGCTTTGGCTTGGAACACGTAGCCTTGCATGTCTTTATTGCCAGCAGCACGCTCACCATCTTGGATTTTCTTCGCAGTTGCAGTCAACTCATCCCATGTTGTGGGTACTTTTTCTTTGTATTTTTCCAACAAGTCTTTGCGATAGTACAATAAGCCTGCATCAGTAAACCAAGGCATCGCCAACAATTTACCGTCAATTGTGTTGTTCGCAACGATGGCAGGGAAGAAATCTTTTTCAGAGCCTTTTGTGGCCTCTTTCAAATCCAACAAATGATCTTTCAAAATACCTGGCCACACCACGTCAACCATCAAAACATCAACGTCTGATGCACCCGCACCAAACTGCTGACGGAATAAAGCCAATTTTTCAGATGAATCTTTTGGATCCGAATAAAGTTTCACTTTATTGCCTGTTTTCTTTTCCCACTCAGCCACATTTTTTTGACACACATCATGGTCTTGTCCAACAGAACCGCAAGAAATCGTCACTTCAACGCCACCTGCTGCTGCGGCAGGTGCCGCTGCCGCGCCTGCATCTGCTGCTTTTGGCGCATCTTTTGGCTTCTCACCACCACAAGCCGCCAACAACAATGCCGCAGAAATGCCAGCGACCCAATGCTTCATAAACTGATTTGTCTTCATGTCTCCACCTTCTTTTAGATTAAACCCAAATTGAACTGCATATTATTGGATCACAGATCATGCATGCAACCCAACAAAACTTACAAAAAGAAGAATACTTTCTTACCATAAACTTACTTTTAACTTACCATAAACTTACAATATTTCTTCTTAACAAAAAAGATAATTAATTTATTTTATTTTCACCACTTTTTGCCTGTGGTTACTTTAGACAAACAAAGTCACACTGTCAAGTAATTTTATGGCAATCAACTGATTTACTTGAGGAAATTCAATACCTTCAATTTATAAAAAAAGCTTTTAAAACAAAAAACATAGCAACAAAACAACAATTTATTGCAATGCACAAAAAAAACTTGAATCAACTTAATGTTTTATGTAGAATGAAATTGTTGCGATGCACAAAAAGCTCAGTTCGTTATCAAAAAGGGTTTTTTTAAGCCACGCATGAAGAAGTAGTTTTCGCTTTTGATACATTTAACTCATTTGGAGATCCATCATGACTGTAAAACCTGAAGATTTTGCTGCTGCGCAAAAAGCATCTGTTGAAACTTTTTTTGCCATCACAAACAAAGCTTTTGAATCCATCGTTCAATTGACCAACTTAAACATCGCGACTGCAAAAGAAGCTTTGGAACAAGCTGCTGAATTGTCAGAAAAAGCTTTGACAGCCAAAGACGCACAAGGCTTCATCGCTGTGGCCAACGGCTCAACTCAACCTGCTGCTGAAAAAGCATTGGCTTACAGCAAAAAAGTATATGAAATCAGCACAACGGCTCAAGCAGAATTGAACAAATTCGTTGAAACTCAAGTGGCTCAAAACAACAAACAAGTGGCCCAATGGATTGATGATGCGTCTAAAAACGCACCTCAAGGCTCTGAAGCTGCTTTGTCATTCGTTAAATCAGCTGTTGCAAACGCAAACTCTGCATACGACTCGTTGTCAAAAGCCGCTAAACAAGCCGTTGAAATCGCAGAAACAAACGTGAACAACGCAGTAAAAGCAACTGCTGCAAAAACCAAAAAAACCAACAATGACGTGCTTCCATTTGTTATACTAGCACTGCTTTGAAAAAAAACCAGCCCTATCGGCTGGTTTTTTTGTCTATTTTGGATAAAAAAATTAAAAACCTGAACGTATTGCGTACGATCAGGTTTTTATTCTATCTTAGTAAATAGATAGAGCATGCATCAGATACAATGCAGCTGGATGAATCCCACTCGATTACTCCCACTCAATCGTTGCCGGCGGTTTACCAGAAACATCATAAACCACACGGTTGATGCCACGCACTTCATTGATGATGCGATTCGACACGCGTCCCAATAATTCGTAAGGCAAGTGCGCCCAATGTGCGGTCATAAAGTCTTGTGTTTGCACCGCACGCAACGCCACCACATACTCATATGTGCGGCCATCGCCCATCACACCCACTGATTTCACAGGCAAAAACACAGCGAATGCTTGACTGGTTAAATCGTACCAGTTTTTACCCGAGGCTTCATCCACAGTGCCCCGCAACTCTTCAATGAAAATCGCATCGGCACGGCGCAACAGATCAGCAAAGTCCTTGCGCACTTCGCCCAAAATGCGCACGCCCAAACCAGGACCTGGGAACGGATGGCGATAGACCATTGACGGCGGCAAGCCCAATTCAACGCCAAGTGCACGCACTTCGTCTTTAAACAACTCTCGTAGCGGCTCAAGCAATTTCAACTTCATGTGCTCAGGCAAACCACCAACGTTATGATGTGATTTAATGGTGTGCGCGGCCTTTTTACCTTTGCCCGCTGATTCAATCACATCAGGATAAATTGTGCCTTGAGCCAACCATTTGGCATCTTTGAGTTTCTGCGATTCCGCATCAAACACTTCAACAAACTCACCGCCAATGATTTTACGCTTCGCTTCTGGATCAGTAACGCCCGCCAATTTGCCCATGAACTGATCGGTCGCATCGACACGAATGACTTTCACGCCCAAATTACCCGCGAACATTTCCATCACCATGTCGCCTTCATTCAGGCGCAACAAACCGTGGTCGACAAATACACAGGTCAACTGATCGCCAATCGCGCGATGAATCAGCGCGGCAGCTACGGAAGAATCCACCCCGCCTGACAAACCAAGAATCACTTCTTCGTTACCGACTTGCTCACGAATTTTTGCCACAGCTTCTGAAATATAGTCGCCCATTTTCCAGTCGGCTTTCGCACCGCAAATGTCTTTGACGAAACGGCTCAAAATAGCTTCGCCTTGAATCGTATGCGTCACTTCTGGGTGAAACTGTACTGCGTAAAAACTGCGCTCTTCATCCGCCATACCTGCAACAGGGCAAGAATCCGTTGATGCCATCAATTTAAAACCCTCAGGCATCGCAGCGACAGAATCGCCATGACTCATCCATACATTGAGCAAACCATGGCCTTCATCTGAAGTTTCATCAGCGATTCCTGCCAATAATTTCGTATGACCTCGCGCACGGATTTTGGCAAAACCAAACTCACGCGGTTTACCCAAAGCTTCCGCCGTCTTCACATCGCCGCCCAACTGCTGCGCCATCGTTTGCATGCCGTAGCAAATACCGAGAACTGGCACGCCAAGTTCAAACACTGATTGCGGCGCACGCGGTGTATCACCTTCGGTCACCGAATTTGGACCACCAGAGAGAATCACGCCTTTAGCACCGTAATTGCGGATAAATTCGTCCGACACATCATACGGATAGATTTCAGAAAAAACGCCCGAATCACGAACGCGTCGAGCAATGAGTTGGGTGACTTGCGAACCAAAGTCTAGGATTAGAATTTTGTCGTGAATATTGGACATTGATTTATTCCTTAATAATTAAAATAAAGCATTAAGCTATGTTGTCTTACATATCAATTCGGCGCTCCATCTCATAAATATAGTAAACATCGTCTTCATTACTAGAAATACAAACACCTTCGATACTTCGATTTAAAAAATCCATACTCTCATCTTCCACACCCAAAACAAAAGCTGTGTAATATGCGTACAGAGGATTGGGAACAAAAACTTGCAGTGCACTTGACCTATCAATGCGCGTAATAATATCTTCCTTTTTACGGACACTATCAATAAAATCTTTATTAAGTCTTAACTGATTTGAATTATTCTTCTCTAATGACTGAAAAGGAAACAAAGCAAAACCAACTCCGTCAACGATTTGTCCCTTAAACATAATTGTTAAACTGTCTATGACCTCATTATCTGAAGAAATAATTTTTATATCTGCATTTTCAAAAAAATATAAATAACTAAATTTTTTAAGTTCTTGATTAGAGAAAAGCGGATATACACAACGTTCAGTTATTACAGGGGCTCCAAGCATGCTCCTCATATTTTCAATACTCGTACCAGGCCGTAATCGGTTAAGCACCTGCTGAGAGATTATCTTATTTAGTGGAGTAGCTTTAATAACTAGCTGTTCTTCTTTATGATGTTTTTCTTTATACAGAAGATACAACTGTTCTAAAACTAAAACTGTGAATCCTGCGGTAAAACCACTTATAACACCTGATAACAATTCACTTAACGGCATATGGTTTACCTATTATTAATTAGACTCACAAATTTTTCAGAACTACTCAAGAAATAAAAAGTAGGGGCAAATCAATTGCCCCTTTAAAGATCAAATTATACGAAAATCACCCCACCGAATAATTAGGCGCTTCCTTAGTAATCTGCACATCATGCACATGACTCTCACGCATGCCTGCTGACGTAATCTCTACAAACTGCGCTTTTGTGCGTACGTCGTCAATACTGGCGCAACCACAATAGCCCATTGATGAACGGATGCCGCCAATCAATTGATGGACAATCGCAAGTACGCTGCCTTTGTATGACACGCGACCTTCGATGCCTTCGGGCACGAGCTTATCGACGTTGCCTTCATTGTCTTGGAAATAGCGGTCTTTTGAACCTTGCGCCATCGCGCCGAGCGAGCCCATGCCACGGTATTCTTTGTATGAGCGGCCTTGGTACAACACGACTTCGCCTGGAGATTCTTCGGTGCCAGCGAACATGGAGCCGAGCATGACGGTGAATGCGCCTGCTGCAATCGCTTTGGAAATGTCACCCGAGTAGCGGATGCCGCCATCGCCGATGAGCGGTACGCCCGTGCCTTCGAGTGCCTTGGCGACATTGGCAATCGCAGAAATTTGTGGGACACCCACACCAGCGACAATGCGCGTGGTGCAAATTGAACCAGGGCCAATGCCCACTTTCACGCCGTCTGCGCCATGTGCGACCAAGGCCAATGCGGCTTCAGCGGTGGCAATGTTGCCGCCGATCACATCAACCTGCGGGTAATTTGTTTTCACCCATTTGACACGATCCAGCACGCCTTGAGAGTGACCGTGTGCGGTGTCGACAATGATCACATCCACACCGGCCTTGACCAACAAATCAACCCGTTCGTCGTTTTCTGGGCCCACGCCCACTGCAGCACCGACACGCAATTGACCGAGTGAGTCTTTACACGCATGGGGATGCTCTTTGGCTTTTTGGATGTCTTTCACCGTGATGAGACCGCGTAACTCATCGTTTTCATTGACGATGATGACGCGTTCCAAGCGGTGTTTGTTCATCAAACGCTTGGCTTCTTCTAAAGAGTCGTCTTCGTGAATCACCACGAGGCGCTCTCGTGGGGTCATGATGTCCGACACTTTAGCGGTGTAATTTTCTTCAAAACGCAAATCGCGATTGGTGATGATGCCAACCACTTTTTTGTTTTGTACAACAGGAAAGCCCGATACGCCAGCGTCTTGCGCCAGCTCCATGATTTGCAATACGGTCATGTCGGGTGTGACCGTGATCGGGTCGCGCAAAATGCCAGACTCGTAGCGCTTCACTTTAGCGACTTCGAGGGCTTGTTTTGCAGGCGGTAAATTTTTATGGATGATGCCAATGCCACCTTCTTGCGCGAGGGCAATCGCCAAACGCGATTCGGTCACGGTGTCCATTGCAGCCGACACAAGGGGGATGTTCAAGGTGATGTTGCGCGAAAGCTGAGTTTTTAAGCTGGCGTCGCGCGGAAGAATGTTAGAGTAAGCAGGTACCAGTAAAACATCGTCAAAGGTAAGGGCTTTTTGCAATAAGCGCATGGGATTCCTTTCGCACAAAGCAGAATTATACGTTATTTTCAATTTTCGCGTTATAAAATGATTTACTAAGCTTTGATTTTTGAGTGATTGACCCTTTGCTTTTTGGCATATAAACAACGTCAATTTCA
>ERZ724525.1453-NODE-1453-length-13980-cov-5.586284_pt1 | contig 13980 bp, 13 predicted proteins | sample MGYA00376058_ERZ724525 | MGnify/ENA primary metagenome ERZ724525 (study PRJEB28724, sample SAMN07190888) | wastewater metagenome | isolation source: influent of sewage treatment plant in Hong Hong | place: USA: Christiansburg, Virginia | collected 2016-03-01 ... | reverse complement strand
GTCACCGGCCCGGTGGCCTTCGCGCTGTCGATCATCGGCATCGTGGTCGCCGGCGGCATCCTGATCTTCGGCGGCGAACTCAACGGCTTCTTCCGCACGTTGATCTTCATCGTCCTGGTCATGGCCCTGCTGGTCGGCGCGCAGAACATGATGAGCACGTTCTTCGGCCGTGGCGCGGAAATCGCCGCCCTGACCGATGGCGCGCTGCACCAGGTCAAGGTCGCCGCGCTGGACGTGGCCGGCTTCCCCGGCGAAGCCGTCATGCGCTGGGCCGAGCGCGGCCACATCGCGGGGTAAGTCATGGCTCTGCGCGCGATCCCCATCCGTAGGGCCGGCAACCGAGAAAACCTGTTCATGGGCGGGGATCGTGAGCTGGTGATGTTCTCGGGCCTGCTGGCCGGCGCGCTGATTTTCAGCGCCCAAGAAGTGAGGGCAACGGTGTTCGGCATCGCCTTGTGGTTCGGCGCGCTCTTCGCGCTGCGCCTCATGGCGAAGGCCGATCCGAAGCTGCGACACGTGTACCTGCGGCACCGCCGGTACAAGCCGTACTACCCGGCTCGCAGCACGCCCTTCCGTGACAACACGCCGAGTCAAGGGAAGCAATACAAATGATCGAAGCAATCGCAATTGCCATTGCTGTGCTCGGTGCGGTTCTGTTGCTCATCCTCTTTGCCCGCATCCGGGCTGTCGATGCCGAGCTGAAGCTCAAGAAGCATCGCGCCAAGGATGCCGGCCTGGCCGATCTGCTCAATTACGCCGCCGCGGTCGATGACGGCGTGATCGTGGGCAAGAACGGCTCCTTTATGGCCGCCTGGCTGTACAAGGGGGATGACAACGCCAGCAGCACCGAGGAACAGCGGGAAATGGTGTCGTTCCGCATCAACCAGGCCCTGGCGGGCCTGGGGAACGGCTGGATGGTGCATGTCGATGCTGTGCGTCGGCCTGCGCCGAACTACTCGGAGCGGGGCGTGTCATCGTTCCCCGACTCCGTTTCCTTCGCCATTGACGAGGAACGCCGGCGCTTGTTCGAGGGCCTGGGCGCGATGTTCGAGGGCTACTTTGTCCTGACCGTCACGTGGTTCCCGCCAGTGCTGGCCCAGCGCAAGTTTGTCGAACTCATGTTCGATGACGATGCGGTGGCTCCCGACCATACGGCGCGCACTACGGGCCTGATTGCGCAGTTCAAGCGCGAGATCACCAGCCTGGAATCGCGCCTGTCCTCGGCGGTCAAGATGACGCGCCTGCGCGGCCAAAAAGTCGTGTCGGAAGAGGGCAGGGAAGTCACGCACGATGACTTCCTGAGCTGGTTGCAGTTCTGCGTGACGGGCCTCCATCACCCGGTCATGCTGCCCAGCAATCCGATGTACCTCGATGCGGTAATCGGCGGGCAAGAGCTGTGGGGCGGCGTCGTGCCCAAGATCGGGCGCAAGTTCATCCAGGTGGTCGCCATCGAAGGCTTCCCCTTGGAGTCAACGCCTGGGGTGCTCTCGGCCCTGGCCGAGCTGCCCAGCGAATACCGCTGGTCGAGCCGCTTCATCTTCATGGATCAGCACGAGTCCTTGAAGCACCTGGACAAGTTCCGCAAGAAGTGGAAGCAGAAGATTCGCGGCTTCTTCGATCAGGTGTTCAACACGAATACCGGCTCGATCAACCAGGACGCGGCCGCGATGGTCGGCGACGCCGAGGCGGCCATCGCCGAGGTCAACAGCGGCTTGGTGGCGGCCGGCTACTACACCAGCGTGGTCGTGCTGATGGACGAGGATCGGGAGCGCCTGGCGGCCTCCGCGCTCCTGGTCGAGAAGGCCGTCAACCGCCTGGCCTTCGCGGCCCGTATCGAGACGATCAACACGCTCGATGCGTACCTGGGCAGCTTGCCCGGCCACGGCGTCGAGAACGTGCGCCGGCCGCTCATCAACACGATGAACCTGGCCGACCTGCTGCCGACAAGCTCGATCTGGACGGGCAGCGCCACGGCTCCGTGCCCGATGTACCCGCCGCTGTCGCCGGCGCTCATGCACTGCGTGACGGTGGGCGCTACGCCGTTCCGCCTGAACCTGCACGTGCGCGACCTGGGCCACACCTTCATGTTCGGCCCGACCGGCGCAGGCAAATCGACGCACCTGGGCATCATCGCCGCGCAGCTCCGTCGCTACGCCGGCATGTCGATCTACGCCTTCGACAAGGGCATGTCGATGTACCCACTCGCGGCCGGCATCCGCGCGGCCACGAAGGGCAAGAGCGGCCTGCATTTCACGGTGGCCGCCGACGATGACCGCCTGGCGTTCTGCCCGCTCCAGTTCCTCGAAACGAAGGGGGATAGGGCCTGGGCGATGGAGTGGATCGACACCATCCTGGCGTTGAACGGCGTCAACACCACGCCGGCGCAGCGCAACGAGATCGGCAACGCGATCATGAGCATGCACGCCAGCGGCGCGCGCACGCTCTCCGAGTTCTCGGTGACGATTCAGGACGAGGCGATCCGCGAGGCCATCAAGCAGTACACGGTGGACGGCTCGATGGGCCACCTGCTCGACGCCGAAGAGGACGGCCTGTCGCTGTCCGACTTCACGGTGTTCGAGATCGAAGAGCTGATGAACCTGGGCGAGAAGTTCGCGCTGCCGGTGCTGCTCTACCTGTTCCGCCGCATCGAGCGCGCACTGAAAGGCCAGCCCTCCGTCATCATCCTGGACGAAGCCTGGTTGATGCTGGGCCACCCCGCGTTCCGCGCCAAGATCAGGGAATGGCTCAAGGTGCTGCGCAAGGCCAACTGCCTTGTGCTGATGGCGACGCAAAGCCTCTCCGACGCGGCCAACTCGGGCATCTTGGACGTGATCGTGGAATCGACCGCGACCAAGATTTTCCTGCCCAACGTCTACGCCAGGGATGAGGACACATCGGCGCTCTATCGCCGTATGGGCCTCAACGCGCGTCAGATCGAAATCCTGGCGACTGCCATTCCGAAGCGTCAGTACTACTACGTCTCGGAGAACGGCCGCCGTCTCTATGACCTTGCCCTGGGGCCGATGGCCCTGGCCTTCGTCGGTGCGTCCGACAAGGAATCGATCGCCACCATCAAGAGCCTCGAAGCCAAGTTCGGCCACGAATGGGTGCATGAGTGGCTGGCCGGCCGTGGGCTGAATCTCAACGACTACCTGGAGGCCGCATGAGCATCGCCGACACCCTCAAGGGCTTGATCTTCAAGAAGCCCGCCAACTCCGCCGAGCCGCGCGATCCGCGCCGCTCGAAGGAACCGCTCGCCGGCGGCCGCCGTGCGGGCGAGGCCGAGAACCCCTACCTGGCCGCGCGCCGCACCTGGAACGATCACGTGGGCGGCGTCGTCTCGCAGCGCCAAACCTGGCAGGTGATCGGCATCCTGTCGCTGTTGATCGCGCTGGCCGGCGTGGGTGGCGTGATCCACATCGGCAGCCAGTCGAAGTTCATCCCCTACGTGGTCGAGGTGGACAAGCTGGGCCAGACGGTGGCCGCCGGCCCGGTGCAGGCCGCAGGGAAGGCCGATCCGCGTGTCATCCACGCCGCCGTTGCGGACTGGATGAGCTGCGCGCGCATGGTGTCGCCTGACGTGGCCTTGCAGCGCAAGTGCGTGTTCAAGGCGTACTCGATGCTCGCCCCCAACGATCCGGCGACGCCAAAGATGAACGAGTGGTTGAACGGCACGCCCGATTCCAGCCCGTTCAAGCGCGCCGAGAAGGAAATGGTCAGCGTCGAGATCAAGACCGTCATCCCGCAAACGCCCGACACCTGGCAAGTCGAGTGGGTGGAAACCACGCGCGACCGCCAAGGCACGCTGAAAGGTCAGCCCGTCACCTGGCGCGCGCTCGTGACTACCTACATCGCCGAGGTCACGCCCAACACCACCGATGAGCAACTGCGGAACAACCCGTTGAGCATCTACGTGCGTGATTACTCCTGGTCCCGCATCCAATGAATTCGAGGTCATCCACCATGAAGAAAACCCTCTCCGCTTTGATCGTGGGCGCTGCTGTGGCGGTGCCCTCCCTGGCTCTGGCCGCCCCTGGCGACGACATTGCCGACAAGTATTTCAACAAGACCAACCCGACGCTGACCGCTCAAGAGCGCGCGGCGCTCGCCATCGCCAAACGGTGGGAAGCGGGGTCGGCGACCGGCATCAAGCCGGTGGCCGGCTCGGGCGGTGCCATCAAGTTCGTGTACGGCGCGCAGCAGCCGAGCATCGTTTGCGCGGTGCTCCAGGTGTGCGACGTGGCCTTGCAGCCCGGCGAACAAGTGAACTCGATCAACCTGGGCGACACGGCCAGGTGGACGGTGGAACCGGCCATCACCGGCAGCGGCGCGACCGAGGTTCAGCACCTCATCATCAAGCCGATGGACGTGGGCCTCGAAACCAGCCTGGTTGTGACCACGAACCGCCGCAGCTACCACTTCCGCCTGCGCTCGCATCGCACCGAGTACATGCCGCAAGTCTCGTTCACGTACCCCGAGGAAGCGCAAGCCAAGTGGGACGCGATCCAGCGCCGCGAGAAGCAGGAACGCACCGACAACACCCTGCCGGCGACGGGCGAGTACCTGGGCGATCTCTCGTTCGACTATGAGCTGTCCGGGTCGGCGAGCTGGAAGCCTGTGCGCGTCTACAACGATGGCCGCAAGACCATCATCGAAATGCCCGGCACGATGCAGCAGACCGAAGCGCCGACGCTCCTGGTCGTGCGCAAAGAGGGCGGCTTGTTCACCGACGACGAAACGGTGCTGGTCAATTACCGCGTGCAGGGCAATCGCTACATCGTGGACACGGTGTTTGACCGCGCGATCCTGATTGCCGGTGTTGGCAGTAGCCAAGACCGCGTGACCATCAGCCGGAGGAAGTGACCATGCGCAAGATCGTCTCTCTCGCGCTGCTCGCCCTCGCCCTGGGCCTCGGCGGCTGCGCAACCACCAGCCAGTACGGCAACTTCGTCCAGTCGGCCGCGCTCGATCAGCAGAAGCTCGCCACCGACGCGGTGCAGCAGCTCGCCACGCTGTACGCGCCGGCGCGCACGCGCCTGGAGCTGCAACAGCCGACGCCCGATCCGTTCGGCCAGGCGCTCGTCAAGTCGCTGCGCGACAAGGGCTATGCCCTCCTGGAGTACGCCCCGGCCGGCGCTTCCACGCAGGCCCCGGCCTCGGCGGCATCGCAGGCGAGCGCACCGGCCACCACGGCCGCGTCGGGCGGCCTGCCGTTGCGCTACGTGCTCGACCAGGCTGGCGACTCGAACCTGTACCGCCTGACCTTGATGGTCGGCAATCAATCCATCACCCGCCCTTACCTGGCGCAAAACGGCACGTTCGCGCCGGCCGGGTACTGGGTGCGCAAGGAGTGACGCCATGACAGAAAACGCCGATCAGATGGCACCTGACGCTTCGCCTGGCGAAGTGTCCAAGAAGGCGGGCGTCCGTCGCGTCAACAACATGCCCATGTACATCCTCGGCGGCGTCCTGCTGTCGTTCGTGCTGGTCATGGCCCTGGTCGCGGCGGATCGCGCGGCCAAGCAGAACGCGCCGGCGGACGGCCCCAAGGAGAAGGCCGGCAACACGTCGATGTTCGCCAAGGAGATCGCAGGCGACAAGACCGGCGGCTTGATCGAGCCGGCAAGCCCGCTCAAGGTGCCCGACATGCCGACCGGCCCGGCGTCGGCTCCGCTGGAGATCGCGCGGCCGTCCAACCCGGACGCGCCGCCGGCCCCGCCGGCCAACCCCGGCAACCCGGGCCAGCCGGTGAACGACGACGAGGCCCAGCGCATCCGCATGGCGAAGATGCAGATGTTCGGCGAAGCCGTGAAGGCCAAGACCACCGTGCGCGTGGATGCCCCGCGTAGCAACGGCTCCGCGCCGGGTGGCCCGAGCACCTACACCGGCACGCCGCAGACGCGCGATGAAATGCTGAACCGCATCGCAGCGGTGCAGCAGCAAATCGACGCGCAGCGCAGCAACGATCCGACCGCCGCCTATCAAGCACGCCTGGCGCAGATTCGCGGCATGGGCGTCGGTGGTGGCGGCGCGGCTCCGGCCGCCGGCGGCATGGGCGCGGGCGGTGCGCCGCAGCTCCTGCAAACCTCGACCAGCGGCGGAGGGCGCAACAGCATGGCGCAGTTCGGCCAAGGTGCGCCCGGCGAGGCGCTGATTTTGCTCAAGCTGCACGGCTTGCAAGGCATTATCGGCAGAAATTTTTGCCTTGTTTTGGGCGTCGACCGCAACAGTTTGTTTGACGACGGCCAGCGTGCCTTCCTGCTGATCTTTTTCCAGTTGCTGCGCGGCTTTTTGCTGTGCGGCGATGTCGAGTTGCAGCTTGTCGCGCTGTTCAAACTGCTGGCGCCAGACGCCAAGGCGTTCGCCCAGTTGCGCGCGTTGCGGGTGGGCGGTACTAAATTCGTCGATTTGGCGGCACTCGTTTTGAATCCGCTGCAATTGTTGCTGAGCCTGTTCGGCGATCTGGGCTGCAAGGCGATGAGCGGCATAGTGTTGCTGGTAGTGTTCTACCTGCCGTGTTTCGCGCTGGACATGCAGCGCCTTCAATTCGCCATCGCTTTGCCGGCAGGCGGTATCGGTTTGTTTCCAAATCAGGTGCAATGGTTTCAACGCTTCTGCCGGTTCGTTGGCGGCCAAACGCTGTAACTCGGGGGCTGCTACGTCAAGCGCTGTGTTGGCTTCAGTCAATTTGCCTTCAGCGGCCTTGGTTTCCTGTTCGCTTTGCGCCAGATCGAGGCGCCACTGACGCTGGTTTTGGATTGCTTGATGCCTGAGCTGAACTTCCGTCAATTGGCTGTCGAGGCGGCCAACAGCCTGTTGCATTTCGGCGCGCTGTTCGGCGCTGAGCAGTTCCATGCCGTCGGCGCGGGCCTTGAGCTGGTCGAGTTGCCCTTTGGCTTCGCGTGCCTGCTCAAAAACCCGGCGCGAAATATCGCCGTAGATTTCGCTGCCGGTCAGTTCTTCCAGCAGCTCTGCACGCTCGTTGGCGCTGGCGTTGAGGAATGCCGCAAAGCCGCCCTGGGCAAGCAACATGGATTTGGTAAAGCGCGGGAAATCGAGGCCGGTGATCTCGGCGATGCGCTTCAGCTTGTCATTGCTCTGCGTGCTGAGGATGGTGCCATCGCCATTGGCGAGTTCGACCTTGGGGGCTTGCAGTGCGCCATCGGCCTTGTCACGCGAACGGCGCTGGCTCCAGAAAGCACGGTAGACGGCACCTTTGACTTCGAACTCGACCTCGGCCAGACAGTCGGCGGTGTGCCGCGTCATGATGTCGTTGTCAGAGGCCGAGATGGTCTTCAGGCGCGGCGTCTGGTGGTAAAGCGCGAGGCAGATGGCGTCGAGCAGTGTCGATTTGCCAGCGCCGGTCGGGCCGGTGATGGCGAACAGGCAGTTGTCGGCGAACGGCGGCTTGGTGAAGTCGATGGTCCATTCGCCCTTCAGTGAGTTGAGGTTTTTCAGGCGCAGGGTGAGGATTTTCATGGCGCTTCCTCCTGCAAGTCTGTGACGATGCGGCGGTAACGCTCGCTGAGCGCCAGCTGCAGCTCTGCGGCCATTTCTTCCTGTTGCAGGCGGCGGGCAAAAACCTCGTGCGGGCTGAGTTCGTCCAGGGTTTCCAGCGCTTCGGCGGCTAGTTGTGCGGTGGCGTTGCCGCGCTGGCGACGGATGCGCAGCACCTCAACCGGCCAGCCGGCTGCCAGTGCTTCGATGCGGGCAGGCAGATCGGCCAGATAGTCGTCTTCAACGACAGTGACCTCCAGCCAGGTCGGGCGCTCGAACGTGCCTTCAGCGGCGGCGGCACCAATCGGCCCGGCCAGCGTGGCGAGATTGCCGCTGATCGAGGCTAGCCCCTGTAAGCGCGGCACGGGCAGGGCGGTGACTGCCTGCAAACCATCGGCATTGAGATCGACAAGCAGAACTTCCTTCTGCTGCTTGGCCTCGTCGAAACTTAGCGTCAGCGGTGAGCCGCAGTAGCGGATATGCTCCTGCCCGCCAACTTTTTGTGGCCGATGAATGTGCCCGAGCGCGATGTAATCCGCGGGCGGAAAGGCCGTCGTCGGGAAGGCCTCGAGCGCGCCGACGTAGATTTCGCGCACCGATTCGCTGGTGCTTGCGCCGACCGTGGTCAGGTGGCCGGTGGCGATCAGCGGTAATTTGCGGCCAAGTTCGGATTGCAAAGCACTTTGGCGTTCAATAGCCGCTGCGAAAACGGCGCTGTAATGCGCCTGAATTGCCGTCTGCAGCGACAATTGTTTGTCTTCAGCGCTTTGCCCGGCCTGACTTTGCAACACATCACGCGGGCGGATGAAGGGAATGGCGCAGACGATGCAACCTGGCTCGCCATTGCGCTGCGGCAATACAACAACTTGTGCTGCCGCATCATCACTCGCCGCAGCTACCACCGTTGTGCCGAGACGACTCAGCAGTTCGCGGCTCTCGCCCAGCGTCGCCACCGAATCATGATTGCCGCCGAGCAAGAGCAAGGCGACACCGGCTTCATGCAGGCGTACCACCAACTGGCTGTACAACTCGCGGGCATAACTGGGCGGTGTGCCGCTATCGAAAATATCGCCGGCAATCAGCACGGCATCCACGGACTGTTCTTCCACCTGGGCCAGCAGCCAGACAATCAGCGCCTGATGCTCCGCCTGCCGGCTCTTGCCCATGAAATGTTGGCCAAGGTGCCAGTCGGAAGTGTGGAGAATACGCATGGGGCAATGACAATGAACGAAAGGTGGTGGCGAATTTTATGTCGTCCGGCCGTTGCAGTCGGTATCTGTTTATTGCTGACGGCGTTTTGTTTTCAGCAGGCCGCGTTGTAACCATGTGTTGAGAATCAAATACTCACTCGTTCCTGCCATCGGGAAACCCGGCTCAACCACTTGCCTGGCCTTGCATGTTTTGCAACCTTGATAACTCTTCCTGCCAGTATTCAAGGCAGGCGCGCACTTTCGGCAGGCGGTGGCGGCCCTGGAGCATGGCTGCGTAGATCGGCAGGGGTTCGTTTTTCACGTCGTCGGCCAGCACTTCGCGCAGTTGCCCGCTACTGACCAGCGGTGCAACCAGCAGTTCGTTGAGGCGGGCAATGCCGACGCCGGCCAGGGTCAGGGAAAGGACCATGGCGGTGCTGTCTGCCCGGGTATGGCCTTTGACTAGCAGGTAGTCTGTCTTGCCATGCTTGGTTGTGCGCTGGCTGGTGTTCTTTTCCGGCCAGGCTTCCTTCTGCTTGAAGTTGTTGGCGAGGGTTGCCTGGCGAAACGGCCAGCGATTGAGTGACTGGCTGGCGCTATTGGCGATCAGGCGGTGCTCGAGCAAGTCGACCGGTTGCCGTGGCGTGCCAAATTTTTCAAGATAGGCTGGCGCTGCATACAGCTTGCGGCCGTGCTCGCCTATCTTCCTGACGACGAGGCTTTCCAGGCTGTCGACGCCGGCACGGATAGCTATGTCGATGCTGTCACGTACCAGGTCGGTAGTGCGATCATCGGCCACGATGTCAAGCTTGAGTTCCGGGTAGCGCGCGTAAAGCCCCGAGAGCGTCGGTACGACAAGTGTCTGCGCCAGAATGTGACTGACCGAGAGGCGTACCCGGCCGCGTGGTGCGGCACATTTGCCACCGAGGTCACTCTCCAGTTCTGCGGCAATGTCGAGCATGCTCCGGGCGTGCGCGAGAAAAGCGTCGCCCTCATCGGTGAGCGATAAACCGTGCGTGCTGCGATGGAGCAGGCGTACGCCCAGCGCTGTCTCGATACGGGAAATGGCGCGCGATACCTGGCTGACCGGTTCATTCCGCTCGCGGGCTGCAGCGGATAGCGTGCTTAATTCAGCGACCCGGATAAACAGGGCGGCATCGGCAAGATTCAGTTGCATGGCAGGTTTTTGGGTTGGTTCTTGTTTGCAGAAATTGCAAAACAGATTCGCATTTTGGTCTGTTTCGTCTGGTTTATCAAATCAATAAAGTTGTGACAAACCTCATTCAAGGAGTTGTTTATGTCACAAAATCCGAATCTGCAACGCAATTCTTCCGATGACTCGGCATTGCATCGACTGGCACGCCTGCACGATCTCGCACGCCTTCATGCCGAACAGTTGCGCCGTGAGGCGATTGCTGAATGGCGAGAGCGGTGTTTTGCCGGCGTTTCAAGCGTGTTGCAGAGCCTGGCATTCTGGCGCTGACAGCATTTGCCAAAGCGATGTCCTGCGATTTGAGGACCTTACCGGCAGACGCCTAGCTGGTGTTGCGGCTGGATTTCAGCAGTCGGTCATAAAGCACGACATTCACCGTCGCGGCCAGATTCATGCAGCCGTGTGTCGGAATATAGATGATGTCCTTGCACCATGAAGTGACACTGGCTTTCAGGCTGCCGTCCTCCGGGCCAAAGATGTAAAACGCCCGCTCCGGGTGCTGGTATTCGGTCAGGGGTTTTGCATCAGGATGCACCTCAATGGCGACCGGCGTGCAACCGAAGGGAATCACCTGTTGCAGATCATCGACGCCAATCAGCGGCAGCTGGAGATGAATTTTCTTGGTGTCGGTACGAAATTCCATGGCGCGTTCATAGCGTTTACCGGTGTAGAAAACCGTATTGACGCCGTAGCAACCGGCGGCACGCATGATGGCGCTGACATTCTCCGGGCCTTTCGGGTTGTAGAGCCCGATACACGAGTAACCGGTGTGACTTTTGATGGCCTGATTTTTGGTGATGGTTTCCATGAGTTTCTGCGAAATTGGGTATCTCGCCATTATCAATTGAACAATGCCTTAACCAGAAAGATTGCAAATAAGTGAAACAGTTGCGTTATACGTAATTTTGGTTATAGTAATGAACTCATAATCCATAATTACAGAAAGGGTTCGTGCAAATGAGCAAAAAAGTAGCTTACGTAACCGGTGGCATGGGTGGCATTGGCACCTCGATCTGTCAGCGTCTGGCCAAGGATGGCTTTACCGTGGTGGCCGGCTGTGGCCCGAATTCACCGCGCAAGGATCGCTGGCTGGCTGAACAGAAGGAACTGGGTTTTGACTTCATCGCCTCTGAAGGCAATGTCTCGGATTGGGAGAGCACCAAGGCCGCCTTCGACAAGGTCAAGGCTGAAGTTGGCGAAATTTCCGTGCTGGTCAATAACGCCGGCATTACCAAGGATGGTCAGTTCCGAAGAATGAGTATCGATGACTGGAAAGCCGTTATCGACACCAATCTCAATTCATTGTTCTTCGTCACCAAGCAGGTCGTTGATGGCATGCTGGATCGCGGCTGGGGTCGAATCATCAATATTTCATCGATGAACGGTCAGCGCGGTCAGTTTGGCCAGACCAACTATTCCACCGCCAAGGCCGGCATGCACGGCTTCAGCATGGCGCTGGCGCAGGAAGTGGCGAGCAAGGGCGTGACAGTAAATACCGTTTCACCGGGTTATATCGGCACCGACATGGTTCGGGCGATCCGTGAAGATGTGCTGGAAAAGATTGTCGCTACCATTCCGGTCAAGCGTCTGGGCGAACCAGAGGAAATTGCTTCCATGGTTTCCTGGCTGGCTTCAGACCAGTCCGGCTTTACCACAGGCGCCAACTTTGCCTGTAACGGCGGTAACCACATGGGCTAAGGCTCATTTGGGAGGTGCTGGAACCAGAAAGCCCTGCTACATTGGCGGGGCTTTTTTTTGTCCAGACCCAAAACGCCGCCAAGAGAGATTCAATGATTGCCAATCTGCAACGATTTAACCAAGCCATTGCCCTGTTTGACGCCGCCAACGCGCAAGACCCCAATCTCGACGAAGGCCAGCCAAAGGAGTTGCTTTACGCCCAGCGCATGACGGAAATGATTGGTCGCTTTGCCCCGGAGTCCAGTGAAGTCGCCCAACTCGCCGTGCGTGCCCAGCATATCCAGCGCTGGTTGGTGCCGCGCAGCAACTATCCGCTCGGCAAGCCCGGTTACTTTGCCTGGCGCACCGGTCTTTATCAGTTTCACGCCAATACGGCGGGTGAATTAATGCAGCAGGCGGGCTACGACGATCAAATGATCGAACAGGTAAAGGTTGCGATCAGCAAGCAGGGGATCAAAACCAATCCCGATACGCAGATGCTGGAAGATGTGACCAGTCTTGTCTTTCTTGAGCATTACGTACTTGGTTTCGCCGGACAGCATGCCGAATACAGTGAAGAGAAGTGGATCGACATCATCCGCAAGACCTGGAAGAAAATGTCTGCCGACGCCCACGGCTTTGCCACGACTGGTGGTATCAAGCTTCCGGAAATACTGACGCCGTTAATTTTGAAAGCCGTTTCAGGCATCTGATTTGTCTTTCGGTAACCAGCGATCAAGTTTTGCCATAAGCGCCTCAAACCTGAAAGGCTTGGCCAGATAATCGTCCATGCCGGCCTCTATGCAGGTTTCCCGATCACCGCGAATGGCATTGGCAGTCAAGGCGATGATCGGTGTGTGCGGCAAACCATTTGAACGTTCGTGAGCAATAATTTGCCGGGTTGCTTCAAAGCCGTCCATTTCGGGCATCTGGCAATCCATCAGAATCAGGTCGAATCCGCCGATTTTTGCAGCATTGAGTCCGGCTCGCCCATTGGCGGCATGAATGACGGTAATCACCCCCATGTCTTCGAGCATGATGCGGGCGACTTCACTGTTGGTTGGATTGTCCTCAACCAGCAATATGCGTGCGCTAAAGAGCTGTCTGGTTCCGGTTGCCAAGCCTTGTTCGTTTTCAACCGGTGCTTCGGCAAGAGCGAAAGGTAACTCAAACCAGAAAGTGGAGCCGCTTCCTGGCTGGCTTTCACAACCAATGTTGCCGCCCATCAGTTCAACCAGTTGTTTGGAAATTGCCAAACCCAACCCGGTGCCACCATGCTTGCGTGTCGCCGAAGCATCAACCTGGCTAAAGAGTTGAAAGAGATTTTTTTGATCGTTATCGCTAATCCCGACACCGGAATCACGAACAACAAATCGGATACGTGCCTGGTTTTGGTGGGCATCTTGCGATACCTGGGTTATCTGCAGACTAACCTCTCCATGATCGGTGAACTTGATGGCATTGCCCACCAGGTTATGAAGCACCTGTTTTACTCTGCCGGCATCGCCAAGCAACCATCTCGGTATGTCGGGCGAAACTTGACACTTCAGCACGATGTCCTTTTCGACGGCTCGCTCGACCAGCAAATCCAGCACTTCCTTTGGCAAGCGACGAAATTCAAAAACCTGGGGGGCGACTTCCAGTTTGCCCGCTTCCATTTTGGAGAAGTCGAGGATGTCGTTGATCAAGACCAGCAGGTGCTGTCCGGAAGTGTTGATGGTCTCAAGGCGATGCTTTTGAACTGAATCGAGCGGGCTGTTTTGTAACAGTTGTCCCATGCCAAGAATGCCGTTGAGCGGTGTCCTGATCTCGTGGCTCATATTGGCCAGAAACTGCAATCGCGCTCGTCCCGCTTCTTCTGCTGCTAACAGCGCCTGTTCGCGCTCCTTGGCAATGCGGGCGTTCTCAAAACGAAAGGTCAGCATTTCGGTGGTGTTGTTAATGCTGCGCCGGGAGTTGATGACGACCAAAAATGCAAAAAACAGCAATGCGCTTGAGAAATGAAGATGACCTGTATCGCCCTGGAGGTAGATGAAAATCGCTGGTGGTATCAGAATTGGCAAAGCGAGCGCGCAATAGGCAGCCAGTGAACTGGTTAGTGTAAATAGCCCCACTGCAGACGTGCCGACCATAAAAACTATCAGGATGGCTTGGTAACCATATTCCCCGATGGGGAAGAGCAGGGTGCCCATCAAGCCCCAGACGCTACCGGCACAAAATGTCAGAAGTATGAATCGCCGGTGCCAGTGTTTGATATCAGCAACCGGCGCGGCACGACGGTAAGCCTGAATATCCAGATAGCGAATGACAGAAATTGAATTGTTGGCAATCAACCACCCAACCAGGCGCTGACTATCTACAACCGGTTGCAGAAAGGCAAAGAATATCAACGAAAAAGCGACT
>ERZ724525.1449-NODE-1449-length-13998-cov-7.381051_pt1 | contig 13998 bp, 13 predicted proteins | sample MGYA00376058_ERZ724525 | MGnify/ENA primary metagenome ERZ724525 (study PRJEB28724, sample SAMN07190888) | wastewater metagenome | isolation source: influent of sewage treatment plant in Hong Hong | place: USA: Christiansburg, Virginia | collected 2016-03-01 ... | reverse complement strand
AAAACCCCAGCGCCAGGCCCAGCGAGCGCAGCCGCCCGATGCGCTCGCCCAGCCAGAGCCAGGCGACGACGGCGCCAAACAGCGGTACCGTGGCGTTCAGGATGGACGCCAGGCCCGTGGTGATGTGCAGCACCGCCCAGGCATACAGCGCAAAGGGAATGGCCGAATTGATCAGCCCCCCCAGCAGCACCGGCCGCCAATGTTTGCGCAGCGCCGGCCACTGACCCTGGTGCACCAGGATGGGCCAGAGAAACACGGTGGCCAGCGCCACGCGCAGCCCCGCTGTAGGGAATGGGCCAAATTCCGCAGCGCCCAGACGCATGAACAGAAACGAGGCGCCCCACAGGCTGGAGAGCAGGAAAAATTCACCCATCCAGGCGGGCGCCGGCCGCGCCGCTGCCGCGCTGTTCATGCCGCCAAGCGCATCGCCGCGCTGTCAGAGCGTGGAGCCGGCAAGGCGCCTTCGTGCTCCAAAAGCGCGCGCTTGCGCTCCAATCCACCGGCATAACCCGTCAAGGCACCGGCCGCGCCCAGCACCCGGTGGCAGGGCACCACCAGCGAAATCGGATTGCGCCCCACGGCGGCGCCCACGGCGCGCACGGCGGCGGGTGCGCCCACCCACTGCGCCACCTGGCCATAGCTGCGCGTCTGGCCCCAGCCAATGTCCAGCAGCGCGCGCCACACCGCTTGCTGAAACGGCGTGCCGCCAGACAGGTCCAGCGGCAGATCGAAGCGGTGGCGCTTGCCGGCCAACCAGTCAGCAAGCTGATCGGCTGCCGCCACCAACAGGGGATGGGCGGCGCTCATCGGCCAGGCCCCGGGGCCGTCCAATTGCGCCGGTTGGTGCTGCTGGCCTTCAAACCAGAGGCCGCACAGGCCGGCGGGCGAGGCCGCCAGGCGCACGGGGCCCAAGGGCGACTCAACGCGGGATTGCACGGTGTCAGGATGGAAATGCATGGGGAGATTCCTGCGGGGTGGTGGGGGCGCCAGGCTGCGGCTGAAAGGCAGGAAAGCGCACAAATTATGAAGGAAAATGGCCTCTAGCGCTTATTGGGTAAGCGCTAAACGCTATTTAAGTAATAGCAATCAACGCTGTCATGGCGCCGCTCCTCTGGCCCAGGCGCGCACCACGGCGTAGCTGCGCCAGGGTTTCCAGGCGTATGAGGCCGCTTCGGCGCCGCGTGCCGGGCGCGGGTCCTGGCGCACGCCCAAGGCCGATTGCAGCGCCACGTCGCCGGCGGGAAAGGCGTCCGGCCAGCGCAGCACGCGCATGGCGATGTACTGCGCCGTCCAGTCGCCAATGCCGGGGAGGGCGCGCAATTGCGACATTGTTCCCTCCACGTCGGCGCCCGGCTCCAGGCGCAGCTCGCCCGAATCCACCGCCCGCGCCAGCGCGGCAATGGCGCCCTGGCGCTGGCGAACGATGCCCAGTTGCCCGAGCGCTTCGCCCGGCGCTGTGGCCAGCACCGCAGCGCTGGGAAACAGGTGGCTGAGCGCCGGCCAGGGCGTGGCGATGGGCTCGCCAAAGCGCGCCACCAGCCGGCCCGCCAGCGTGCGCGCAGCGGCTACGGTGATCTGTTGGCCCAGCACGGCGCGCACGGCCGTCTCAAAACCGTCCCAGGCACCGGGGACGCGCAGCCCGTCGCCGTCAGGAAAATCCGCATGCAGCCGCCCGTTGATGGCGGCAGGGTCCGCGTCCAGGTCCAGCATGCTGCGCACGCGCCGCATCACCGCGCCCAGCTGCGGTGCGAGCGTGTCGCTAGCTTCGAGCAGCAGCTCGCAGCGCTCGGCGTGAAAGCGCTCGGCGTGAAACCGCTCGGCGTGAAAGCGCAGTGCGATCCAGCCGCTGCAGGCCTGCGCGCCGCTGCCCATGCGCACGGTGCGTCGAAGCTCGGCAGCGTTACCGTTGCCCTCCACCTGCTCCATGCCGGGAATCTGGCGCGTAGCGAAAAAACCCAGCAACGCGGTGGTATCCAGCGGCGGACGGTAGGCTAGTCGCAGGGCCATCGTGGGTGGCGAAGTGCACGATGGTGCTGCCCCCGGTGCTGGCAAAGCACTGATGCGGCGCAGCTGCGTCGGGTTCAGCCGGTACTGCCTGGCAAAAGCGTCGTTGAAGCGCCGCACGCTGCCAAAGCCGCTGGCCAGCGCCACTTGCGTTGCGCTGAGGGTGGTGTCGGTCAGGAGATGCTTGGCGGTCAGCAGGCGCTGGGTCTGCAGGTATTGCAGCGGCGTAATGCCCAGGCGCGCTTCAAAGATGCGCCGCAGGTGCCGGTCGCTCACGCCCAGGCGCTCGGCCAGTCGGGCCACGGGCGCCGCGCCCTCAGCGCCGCTGGCAATCAGCCGCAGCGCATGCTGCAGCAGCAGGGCGGTGGAATCCTGGGTGGACCAGGCCAGTTGGCCCGGCGCCACCTCCGGCCGGCAGCGCAGGCAAGGGCGGAACCCGGCCTGCTCGGCCTGGGCCGCCAGATCGAAAAAACGGCAGTTCTCCTGCCGGGGCGTACGCACAGCGCAGACCGGGCGGCAGTAGATGCCGGTGGAAGTGACCCCCGTGAAGAATTGCCCGTCAAAGCGCGCATCGCGGGCGCACAGCGCCAGGTAACGGCCTGCATCGGCGGGCGCGGCTTGAACGGTGCTTTTCAAAGGAGACGACGGGCGGGGCATGTGCCAATGATAGGGCGGTGCCCGGTGGCTGCTAGCCATTTTCGGACCTTCGGATTTTGGCCCGCAGGCCGCAGGAAATCGTGGCATGGCAGGCCCCTACAATCGATTGCCCCTCCCGCATTGCTTATGAAAGGCCTGCCCGTGCCCCTGTCTCCCGCCATTTTCAAAGCCTATGACATTCGCGGCGTGGTGCCCGAGACCGTGAACGAAGAAGTGGCCCGTTGCCTGGGCAGGGCTTTTGGTACGGCAGCGGTGCAGGCCGGCGAGCGCAGCGTGGCCGTGGGGCGCGATGGCCGCCTCTCGGGCAGCAAACTGTCGACCGCACTGATTCTGGGCCTGGCCGAAACCGGCCTTGACGTCATCGACATCGGCCCCTGCACCACGCCCATGCTGTATTTCGCCGCCAGCACGCTGTGCAGCAGTGGCATTCAGATCACCGGCAGCCACAACCCCAAGGACTACAACGGTTTCAAGATGGTGCTGGCCGGCCGCGCCATCTTTGGCGAAGATATTCAGGCACTGCGCCGCACCATTGAAGAGCGCAGCTGGAAGCTCGCCGCCGGCGGCAGCATGGGCCAGGCCGACGTCCTGCCGGCCTACCGCGAGCGCATCCTCTCCGACGTGAAGCTGGCGCGGCCGATGAAGATCGTCATTGACAGCGGCAATGGCATTGCCGGGGCTACGGCGCCCGCCATCTTCCGCGCGCTGGGCTGCGAGGTGACCGAGCTTTTTTCCGAGGTGGACGGCAACTTCCCCAACCACCATCCCGACCCAAGCAAGCCCGAGAACCTGCGCGACCTGATTGCCGCGCTGCAAGCGGGCGACGCCGAGCTGGGCCTGGCCTTTGACGGCGACGGCGACCGACTGGGCATCGTGACGCGGAGTGGTGCCAACATTTACCCCGACCGGCAAATGATGCTGTTTGCAGCGGACGTGCTGTCCCGCGTCCCCGGCGCCCCCATCCTGTTTGACGTGAAGTGCACCCAGCGCCTGGCGCCCGCCATTGAAGCGGCGGGCGGCGTGCCGGTGATGTTCAAAACGGGCCATTCGCTGATCAAGGCGCGCATGAAGGAGCTCGATTCGCCGCTCGGCGGCGAGATGAGCGGCCACATCTTCTTCAAGGAGCGCTGGTACGGCTTTGACGACGGCACCTACGCCGGCTGCCGTTTGCTCGAAATCTTGAGCCGCAGCCCGGACGCCGGCGCCGTGCTCGAAGCCCTGCCCACCAGCTACTCCACGCCCGAGCTCAACGTCGCCTGCGAAGAGGGCGAGCCGCACCGCGTGACCGAAGTACTGCAACAACTCGCAGCCGGCATGTTTGCTGCACCGGCGCAGATCACCACCATCGACGGCCTGCGCGTGGATTGGCCCGATGGCTTTGGCCTCATCCGCGCCAGCAACACCACGCCCGTCTTGGTGCTGCGCTTCGAGGGGCAAACGCCCGAAGCCTTGACACGCATCGAGGCCGACATGCTCGCCCTGCTGCGCCGCGCCAAGCCGGACGCAGCTTTGCAGTCGGCAGCACACTGACACGCGGCGCACCCGATCATGGCAAGCGCGGCCCTCTGGCTGTATTCCCTCCTGGTCTGGCTGGCCCAGCCGCTGGTGCGCCGCAAACTGCGCCGCCGCGCCCGCGCTGAGAAGGGCTATGCCACGGCGGTGGCCGAGCGCTTTGGCCACTACGCCCGCCCCCTCGACAGCCTGATGATGCACAGCAGCACCAGCGGGCAGGGCAGCTTTCTGTGGATCCACGCTGTTTCGCTGGGTGAGACCCGCGCGGCCGGCATCTTGCTGGCCGAGCTGCGGGCACAGTGGCCCGAAATGCGCTTGCTGCTCACCCACGGCACCGCCACTGGCCGCGCCGAGGGCGAGCGCCTGCTGCAGCCCGGCGACGTGCAGGTCTGGCAACCTTGGGACACACGCGGCGCGGTCGAGCGCTTTCTGCGGAAATTTCACCCTGCCGTGGGCATCCTGATGGAAACCGAGGTCTGGCCCAACCTCGTCGCAGGCTGCCAAGCGCGCGGCGTGCCGCTGGTGCTGGCGAACGCGCGCTTCAGCGAAAAGTCGCTGGCGGCAGCTTTGCGCTTTGCCAGCCTTTCACGCCCGGCCTATGGCGGCCTGAGTGCCGTTTGGGCCCAAACCGACGCCGACGCCGGGCGCCTGCGCCAAGTGGGCGCGCCCGTGCAAGGCGTGCTGGGCAACCTCAAGTTCGACGCCGAACCCGACGCTGCGCAGCTCGCCCAGGGCCGCGAATGGCGCGCCGCCGGCATGCGGCCCGTGCTGTTGCTGGCCAGCAGCCGCGAAGGCGAAGAGGCGCTGTGGCTACAAAATTTCATAAAAAACAGGGCTCCAGCGCAGGTGGGGCAAGCGCTTCCAGCTATCAATGCAGAAGCAAATGAAGCACCCCTTGCCGTGCAATGGCTGGTCGTTCCCCGCCACCCCCAGCGCTTTGACGAGGTGTTTGCCTTGCTCAGCAGCGCCGGCCTGCGCGTTGCCCGCCGCAGCCAGTGGGGCCAGCCGCCGCAGGATGCCGACGTGTGGCTGGGCGACACCCTGGGCGAGATGGCGCTTTACTACGGCCTGGCCGACGTGGCGCTGCTGGGTGGCAGCTTTGCGCCCTTGGGTGGCCAGAACCTGATCGAGGCAGCGGCTTGCGGCTGCCCCGTGGTGCTCGGGCCGCATACCTTCAACTTTGCCGAAGTGGCCGAGCAGGCCTGCAGTGCAGGCGCCGCCGTGCGCGTGGCCGACATGGCCGAAGGCATGCTGGCCGCGAGCCAATGGGCGGCTGACCGCGCCCGGCTTGCCCTTGGGCGCACGCAGGCCGAGGCGTTTTCCACCGCCCATCGGGGCGCGGCGGTGCGCACGGCAGCCGCCTTGAAGGCATTGCTGGCGACACGGCGGTAGGCATCACGAGCACTACCACCGTCGGACATCGGAGTAACAAGTGATGCAACTGGCTAAATCACTCGCAGATCACATAGGCACAAACCTCGGCAGTAAACCATCACGATTCCTTGTCGCAATCTGTGGATGGGCCGACACCGGAAAGTCGACCATAGCCAAGGACCTTTCTGTCGCCCTTAACACCTTGGGAGTCGACGCCGATTGGATTTCTACAGATGCATTCATGAAGGACCGTGCTGAGCGAAATGCGCTAGGCATAAATGGGTATAACCACTTGTCGATTGACTCCCTTCTGCTTGCCTCGGCGATTGATCAGTTCGTCGATGGAGACGCCTTTCCTTACCGTCCTTACGACAATAGATCGGGAACGAAGCGAGAGGACCCCAGGATTGTCGCGCCCGGGCGAGTGCTCGTTGTTGAAGGCATTCATGCATTCCATCCGGCGATCGAGAATCGCTTCTTGCTGAAGATATTCATTGACTCAGACGAACTTACTCTGCGCGAAATGAGGCAACGAGCAAACGTCAGCAAGAGAGGGATGAACCCTAAAGACGCGGTGTTCAGAATTCAGAGCGAGTGGAACGACTTCAGTTTTATTGTCTTGCCTCAGAAGCACCTTGCGAATATCGTCGTCCACGTAAGTCGAAACTACGAATACTCGATTCTCATCGCCCACGACCATTCCACTTTCCGCAGTCATGCACCAGCAAAGTTGCCGTCGCGGTGATGCCTCTCAAGTCGCTCCTTCTAAGTGATTGATTTTGAATGAACTTTTTTGAGCGGCTTTCGGGCGATTTGCGGCCTTGGCCCGATTACTCTGCACACCATTCAGTCAAGCGGACTGGCCGACGGCCAGCCGCTTATTTTCGTTAGGTGTAGTGTGGTGGGCAGTGTGGCGATTGGCACCGTCCACGCGTATTTTTCAGGGAAAGGATTTCACCATGCCAACCTGGTTTTCCCAATCGCTGGGCGACGGGGTTCTGGCCTTTGAGCCCAAGGAGCAATTGCGCGAGCAGTTCGAGCCCTTGTTCAAGGCAGCAGGCCGTCCGGCAAACATGGCCGTTTTCGCCCGGCACGAGCTGGAAGGTCGCCTGCAGTGCGAGGTGATCGCCTATTTTTCGCCCGCCGCCATCGCCCTGGCGCAAGACGTTGGCGCCAAACCCTGCGACAAGCCGACGACCGCCGATCTCGACCTGCTGGCGGGTGACCCGGCTTGCTGGGCGGCGCTGTTTCCTGCTGCGTCCTAGTGCAGTGCTTCCTTCAGCGCGGTGGCCTCGCAATCCGACATCACGGCGCGGCCCATTCCCGGACACGATGACCCCATGACGGACCCTGGCGGCGGCGGGCGTGCCTCGGCCTTTCTGGAGGTGTTTTTCACCTTTCTGCGCCTTGGGCTGACCTCGTTTGGCGGGCCAGTGGCGCACCTGGCGTATTTCCGCGCCGAGTTGGTGGAGCGCCGCCGCTGGCTTGGCGACGCGCGCTACTCCGAGCTGCTGGCGCTGTGCCAGTTTCTGCCCGGCCCGGCCAGCAGCCAGCTCGGCATGGCGCTGGGCATGACCCGCGCCGGGCTCTGGGGGGCCCTTGCCGCGTGGCTGGGTTTTACCTTGCCCTCTGCGGCCGCACTGCTGCTGTTTGCCCAGACCCTGTCGGCCCATCCCGCCCTTGCTGCGGCGGGCTGGGTGCATGGCCTCAAGGTGGTGGCCGTCGCCGTGGTGGCGCAGGCGGTGTGGGCCATGGCGCGCAGCCTCTGCCCGGACCGGCCGCGCGCCGCGCTAGCCATGCTCGCCGCCTTGCTCACCTTGCTCGCGCCCGTGGCAGCTGCCCAACTGGTGGCGCTGTTGCTGTGCGGTCTGCTCGGCCTATGGTGGCTGAAGGACACAGGGGCGGGCGCCGCTGCGTCGGGCGCCGATGCGTCGGGCGCCGCTGCGTCCGGCGAAAGCGATGCGATGGCGGCGCCGCCGATCGCGGTATCCCGTTCCCTGGCTGTCATTGCTCTGGTGGTCTTTTCCGCCTTGTTGGTGGTGCTGCCGCTGTGGGCCGCCGGCACAGGGTCACCGGCGCTCTCGGCGATGAGCGGCGTGTACCGCGCTGGCGCCCTGGTCTTTGGCGGAGGACACGTGGTTTTGCCCCTGCTGGAGGCGAGCGTGGTGCCGGCGGGCCTCGTGTCCCAAGGCGATTTTCTGGCTGGCTACGGCGCGGCGCAGGCCGTGCCCGGGCCGCTGTTCAGCTTTGCCGCTTACCTTGGCGCGCTGCTCCCTGGCGCTCTGCATGGCGCGGCAGGCGCGTTGTTGCTGCTCTGCGCGATCTTCCTGCCCGGATTTTTGTTGCTGCTGGGCGCGCTGCCTTTCTGGGAGCTGCTGCGCCAGCGCAAAGGCATGCGCAGGGCCATGGCCGGCGTCAATGCGGGCGTGGTGGGGCTGCTGCTCAGCGCTTTGTACGACCCGGTCTGGACGGGCGCCATCCACAGCCGGGCCGACGCGGCGTTAGCGCTGGCTGCTTGGGCTCTGCTCAGCCTTGCACGGCTGTCCCCGGTCTGGGTGGTGGCCTTTGCCGCCGCCGCCGGGTGGGCACTCGCGCAATGGAATTGGGCATAAAACAAGTGCTAGCGCATACCTGTTCTATAGAGATTGCTATCAAATTATTAAAGAATGGCGTTCTTTGCGCCTGAAAGAGCTTGCATGACCCACCTTCGCACCCGCGCCGTCCACGCCGGCCAGCACCCCGATCCCGCCAGCGGCGCCATCGCCATGCCGATCACCCAAAGCACCGCTTTTGCCTACGGCAGCCTGGAGCGCGGCGCGGCTATTTTTGCTGGCGAGGCCGAGGGCTACCGCTACGGGCGCTACGGCAATCCCACCGTGGCCGCTCTAGAGGCCAAGATGGCCGACTTAGAAGGCGCCGAGGCGGCGGTGGCCTTTGCCAGCGGCACAGCGGCCACGGCCGCCACCGTACTGGGGCTTTTGAACCCCGGCGACGAACTGGTGTTTCTGGGCCCGCTCTACGGCGGTACCGAGGGCCTGCTGCGCTCGCTCGGCGAGCGCTGGGGCCTGCTTGTGACCGACGCCACGGCCACTGGCCTCGCGGCGGCGCTCAGCCCCGCGACGCGCATGGTGTGGGTGGAGCCGTTGACCAACCCCAGTTTGCAAATGCACAACCTGGAGGCCGTTGCCGCGACGGCCCGAGCCCACGGCGCCCTCACGGTGGCCGACAACACCTTTTGCACGCCGTGCCTCACGCGCCCGCTGGCGCATGGCATCGACCTGGTGGTGCATTCCATGACCAAGTACCTCGGCGGCCATGGTGACGCCACGGGCGGGCTGGTGGCGGGCAGGGCGGCGCACATTGCGCAGGTTCGCAAGACGGGCCTGGGCCATATCGGCGCCAGCCTGGCGGCGCAGGAGGCGTTTTTGTTTCTGCGCGGCATCAAGACGCTGCCGCTGCGCATGGCGGCGCACTGCGAAGGGGCGCTGGCCGTGGCCGGTTTCCTGTCCAGCCACCCCGCCGTGCGCACGGTGCACTACCCCGGTTTGCCCAGCCACCCGCAGCACGCCCTGGCGCAGCGCCAGATGGAAGGCGGCTTTGGCGGCATGGTGAGCTTCGAGCTTGCCCAGGGCGAGCGCTCCGCAGCTGCCAGCGTCCTCAATGCGCTCAAGCTATTCGCCCAGGCCGTGTCACTCGGTGACGTGGACAGCCTCGCCTGCCACCCGGCCAGCACCACGCACAGCTTTGTTTCGCCCGAGGCGCGCGCGTCGGCCGGCGTGGGGGAGGGCATGGTCCGGCTGAGCGTGGGGATTGAGCACCCGGACGACCTGATCGCCGACCTCGACCAGGCGCTGGCAAACTTGGCCGCGTAGTTGCCAAAGCCCCTACTGGTTGGCGCGCTGCGCGCACAGGCGTAGGCTGTCGCCAGCTTTGCATGGAAGCACCAGGCGCCTGCTTCCTCCCATCTCTTGTGGACCGGGTGCAGAGTGCAAATCAGGGCGCCGCTTCTGACGGAGGAGAAATGCATGAGCGATACCCCAAGCCCCTTGCAGGGTGACGATTTCGCGGCGGGCATCGCGCTCGAGCGCATTGCCGAAGGCGACATGCTGCTGGGCCACGCCCATGGCGAGGCGATGCTGCTGTCGCGCCACGGCGGCGAACTGTTTGCCGTCGGCGCCACCTGCACGCACTACGGCGGCCCGCTGGCCGAAGGGCTGGTGGTCGGCGACACGGTGCGCTGCCCCTGGCACCACGCGGCCTTCAGCCTGCGCACCGGCGAGGCGCTGCGCGCGCCGGCCCTGGGGGGCGTCGGTTGTTGGCAGGTGGAGGAGCGGGGCGGCAAGGCCTACGTCACCGGCAAGCGCATGGCGGGCCCCACATCCCATGCCGCGAAGGCTGGGGCGCCGGAATCCATCGTCATCGTGGGCGGCGGCACGGCCGGCCAGGCCGCCGCCGAAACGCTGCGGCGTGAAGGCTACGCTGGGCCGGTGACGCTGCTCAGCAGCGATACGCACCTGCCGTGCGACCGACCGAACCTATCGAAGAACTTTCTGGCCGGAACGGCCCCTGCTGATTGGCTGTCGGTCCGGCCGGCAGAGTTCTACCAGGAGCAAAACATTGATGTGCGCCTGGCTACCCAGGTGGTGGGCATCGACCCTGCCCGGCGCCAGCTGCAACTCGCCGATGGCAGTCACCTGGCCTATGGCGCGCTGCTGCTGGCCACCGGTGCCGAGCCGGTGCGGCTGGACCTTCCTGGCGCCCATTTGCCGCATGTGCATGTGCTGCGCACGCAGGCCGACGGTGAAGCACTGGCCACGGCCGCCGCAGGCGCCCAACGTGCCGTCATCATTGGCGCGAGCTTCATTGGCCTGGAAGTCGCGGCATCGCTGCGCGCCCGCAATATCGAGGTGCACGTGGTGGGGCGCGAGAGCGTTTTGATGGAAAAGGTGCTGGGACCCCAGGTGGGCGCCTATCTGAAGAAGCTGCACGAAAAGAACGGCGTGGTGTTTCATCTCGGCACCGATCCGGTCAGCATCGACGCGCAGGCGGTGACCTTGCGCAACGGGGAAAAGCTCGCTGCCGACCTGGTAGTCGTGGGCATCGGCGTACGCCCGGTGCTGGCGCTGGCCGAGCAGGCGGGGCTCGCCATCGACCGCGGCGTGGCGGTGGACGACTATCTGCAGACCAGCGTGCCGGGCATCTACGCGGCCGGCGACATTGCACGCTGGCCCGACCCGGCCACGGGCGAACGCATCCGCGTCGAGCACTGGGTAGTGGCTGGGCGCCAGGGCCAGACGGCCGCGCGCAACCTGCTGGGCCAGCGCGAGCGCTTTGACGCGGTGCCTTTCTTCTGGACCGAGCAGTACGAGTTTGCCCTGGCCTATGTCGGCCATGCCGAAGGCTGGGACGAGGCGCTGATCGACGGCGACCTGGAGCAGCAGGACTGCCGCATTACCTACCGGCGCGCCGGCAAAGCACTGGCCGTGGCTGTGGTGCACCGCGACCTGGAGGGCTTGCACGCCGAAGTCGAAATGGAACGGGCTATGGCCAGTCAAGACGGCAAAGCAAAAGTGACGCCATGACCCACCCGGTGCCTACCAGCCATGTGCTGATCAAGCGCGCCTACGAGCCGCCTGCGCCGGAAGATGGCGCTCGCATTCTCATTGACCGCCTGTGGCCGCGCGGTGTCAAGAAGGAAGCCCTGGCGCTGGACCAATGGGCCAAGGAACTCGCGCCCAGCACGGCACTGCGCCAATGGTTTGGCCACGAGCCGGCGCGCTGGGCCGAGTTTCAAAAACGCTATGCGGCTGAGCTGCAAGCCCACGCTGAGGCACTGGACGCGTTGCGTGCGCGGGCGCGCCGCAGCACCGTGACCCTGGTGTATGGCGCACACGACGAAGCCCACAACAACGCAGTGGTGGTGCGCACCTTGCTGCTGGCGCCCGGCAGGGTAGCACCGCCATGAAGGGCGCGCCCGCCACCCAACGCTGTATTTGTTAAGGAGCACTCCATGCAACAACGCATTGATTACAAACAAGCCGCCCCAGCCGCCTTTCAGGCCATGTTGGGGCTGGAAAACTACGTGCGCCAATCGGGCCTGGAGCACAGCCTGCTGGAACTGGTGAAGACTCGCGTGTCGCAAATCAACGGCTGCGCCTACTGCCTGGACATGCACGCCAAGGACGCCCGCGCCGCCGGTGAGACCGAGCAACGCCTGTACCTGCTGCCCACCTGGCGCGAAACCAGCTTCTATTCCGAAAGCGAGCGTGCCGCTCTGGCCTGGGCCGAAGCGGTGACGCAATTGGGCCCGCACGGCGTTGCCGATGCTGTGTACGACGAGGCACGCCGCCAATTCGATGAAAAAGCGCTGGTGGACCTCACGCTGGCCATCGTCGCGATCAACGGCTGGAACCGCTTGGCCATTCCGTTTCGCCCGGAGGCGGGCACCTACCAGCCACCCAAGGCCCATGCAGCCTGACCGATCTCGGTTTTAAAAGGAGCTTCCTATGGACGAATCCCTCTACCCCCTTGCCGGCGCCGACATTGCCCGCAAACGCCGCGAACTGGCGCCTGAGCCTCTCAATGCCTTCAAGGCGTTCAGCGCCGCCGTATTTGCCGATGGTGCGCTGCCCAGCAAGACCAAGCAGCTCATTGCCGTGGCGGTGGCGCATGTGACGCAGTGCCCGTACTGCATTCGCGGGCACACGCAGGCGGCGCTCAAAGCGGGTGCCACGCAAGCCGAGATCATGGAAGCCATCTGGGTGTCGGCCGAGATGCGCGCGGGCGCAGCCTATGCGCACTCGGCGCTGGCGCTCGACACCATGCTGCAGGCACATCCGCAAGGCGCCACCACGGCTTGATCACCCAGGCAACTGCAGGCACGCTCAGCCAAACGCCCTAAGTCGACCGGTCTGATCCGGCTTCCCCATTTTCCGGGGCAATACCCAGTGCGGACTCAACCCGATCCAGCAGCCACGGCATTTCTGGGCCTTGCTGCATCTTTTTGGCGACTGCATCGCAGGCGCGGCTTACCTCTGGCGAGGCAAGCAAGCGTGCCAATTTCCGCTGCATGCGCCGGACGGACAAGCGTTTGGCGACCAACACGTCTGCGACCCCAAAGCGTTTGGCGCGCAGGCCGTTATCGAATTGGTCGTATGCGAACGGCACGACCAATTGAGGCACCCCAGCACGAAAAGCCTCGGCCGTGGTTCCTATGCCACCGTGGTGCACGACAGCGGCAACGCGTGGCAGCAGCACCGTGAACGGAACATGGGCTTGCCACAGGATGTTGGCTGGCAAAGGGTAGGGCAGTTGGGCGCTATATGGGGTGATGAACAAGCCGCGCCGGCCCAATCGCTTCAAGGCCTCCACAGCCGTGGCGAAATAGCGCGCAGCGTGCTGGTGGCCCGTCCCTGGGGTGAAAACGATGGGCCGATCCCCGTCCGACAAAAACTGCTCCAAATCCGGTGGCAGCGGTGTTGTCACAGCGGACTGCATCGGGGCACGCAAGAAATTGCCAGCGAAGAACGGCTGCGGCCAGTCCGGTTGCGCTGCGGCAAACCAGTCTGGAAACAGCCCCACAGACGCGTTGGGCGCCTTCAGCATGTGCTCGAAGAAGTGCGGCACTGGGGGCAAGCCGTGCTTGCTTCGCGCGGCGTTCAAGCTGGGCAGGCAGGTCGGATCGATCCATAGCTTGTGAACCAGGCGCCAGAGCGACTGCCGCCAGGACAGCGGAATCCACGGGGCAATGCCCAAGGAGCCGATGGCCAACAGGTCGTGGCTGCTGCACAAATTGGAGGGAGCCAGGTAAGCGGCCACGATATGCAGATCGGGCCGCACCGATCTTGCCAACGCTGCCACGGGAATCAGAATGGGGTGACTCAGCACCACGCAGGGCCCATGGGTGGACAAGCGTTGAACGGCGTTGCGCAGATCTTCGAGGTGGGGAATCACGCCGCTCCAGATGACCCCCATCCTTTGCGTTCATCCCAGAGGTCGGGGTTGTTCAACGCTGCCTGAAATTCTTCATGGGTGCCAGCGGTCTCGAATGGCACACCGGATGCCTTGGCGGCATCTTCATGAGACTTTGGCACCGACAGCAGTACGCTGTGCCCCCGTTCGCACAGACCCTGGGCCACGCTGATGAAGGGCTGTATGTCGCCCCCGGTCCCGACGGTGCAGACGATGACGAGCGGCTTTGGCGCGCACGAGGCCCCATTCAATGCATCAGACAAGAAGACTCCCGAATCGCTTGAAGGAATGTGGCTCCTATTCCCTGAACCGCTGGTTTACACCAAACATACTATTGTTTTAATAGCTATAAGGGCTTTATGGCATTGCGCTAGGGGGCTTATTTATCCAATAAACCGTCCACTTTGCGCACATCGTCCATATTCAGCGTACCCGCCGCCTGGCGCAGCTTGAGCGTGCCCAGCAGCACGTTGTAGCGCG
>ERZ724525.1446-NODE-1446-length-14019-cov-22.623532_pt1 | contig 14019 bp, 12 predicted proteins | sample MGYA00376058_ERZ724525 | MGnify/ENA primary metagenome ERZ724525 (study PRJEB28724, sample SAMN07190888) | wastewater metagenome | isolation source: influent of sewage treatment plant in Hong Hong | place: USA: Christiansburg, Virginia | collected 2016-03-01 ... | reverse complement strand
CTTGGGCACGGAGAGCACCCACTGGCGCACCGGCAGGCGGGGGAAGACGTGGTCGCTCAGGTGTGCCGCCGTCTCCACCATCCGCCGCGTGGTGCACGAGGGGCAGACTCCCCGGCCTTTGCAGGAGAAGGCTACAAAGTAGTCGTGCCCACAGTCGCCGCAGCGAGCGCGGGCAAAGCCATGGGCAAAGATGCCGCACTCAAGATACTTGGCAAACGCTTTGCGCACGAAGGGCTTGGGGGTGTGGTGGTCGCCCTGGCCGTCGAACTGACCCGCGCTGGCCAACTCTAGCCAGGTCTCGTAGTGCTCGGCTACCGTTTGGTACAGCAGCGTGCGTTCGGGGTGGCGTGGGTTGTAGAGCTTGGGCTTGGAAGTGGCTGACATGAATACTGTACAAATGCACAGTATTCTGCGGCGATTGTTTGGGTACGCAAAGCACAAGGCCCGAACCGTCGCCAGTTCGGGCCTTGTCAGGGTAGCTTGGCTGCGGACTTACTTGCGCGCAGGCGGCACATCCGTGCAGCTGCCATGCGCCACTTCCGCCGCCATGCCGATGCTCTCGCCCAGCGTCGGATGCGGGTGGATGGTCTTGCCGATGTCGACAGCGTCCGCACCCATCTCGATGGCCAGGGCGATCTCGCCGATCATGTCGCCCGCATGCGTGCCGACCATGCCGCCGCCCAGGATCTTGCCGTGGCCCCGGCCAGCATGGCCGTCTCCTGATCCTGCTTCGGGGCTGTCGTCGAACAGCAGCTTGGTGACGCCTTCGTCGCGGCCGTTGGCAATGGCGCGGCCCGAGGCCGCCCAGGGGAACAGGCCCTTCTTGACCTTGATGCCCTGCTGCTTGGCCTGGTCTTCGGTCAGGCCCACCCAGGCCACTTCGGGGTCGGTGTAGGCCACGCTGGGGATCACGCGGGCGTTGAAGGCGGCGCTGGCCAGTTCCTTGTTGCCCTGCAATTCGCCGGCGATCACTTCTGCCGCCACATGCGCCTCGTGCACCGCCTTGTGCGCCAGCATGGGCTGGCCCACGATGTCGCCGATGGCGAAGATGTGCGGCACATTGGTGCGCATCTGGGGTGATCTCGGTTTCGGTGTAAATCGTAACGGTAAGGTCATAGGGTTACCCCTTGGCTAAGCTTGGGTCCTCAGCGCCAGGTGCGCGCACGATGGACTGGTAGTACTCGCTGGCCCAGTTGAACATGGCTTCTACCGTTGCTGAAAAAATCGGGTTGCCGGTGATCGCAGCAATTTCGCGGTGAAACAGCATGTCGCGCTTCAGAAAACCGTTTAAATCGCTTTTGCGGTGGTCCTCCAGGCGCTGCTGCAGGCGTTCAACATCCTCGGGTGTGGCGCGTTCTGCGGCCATTCGCACCATGCCTATTTCCAGAAAAAGGCGGGCATCTTTCAGGTGATCCAGTGTTTCAGGTTGCATGCGCAGCAAATGCTTGGCGCCTTCTGCGACCTGGCCCATCAGCAACTTGGCTGTGGGCACCACCACTTTGGCGCGTTCGCCATGGGAAATCTCCACTATGCCAGAACGTGCCATCTCTTGCAGGGCCTCCCGCACGGCGACCCGACCCACGCCAAACACCTCCATCAACTCGCGCTCTGACGGCAATTGATCACCAACTGCCAGTGCGCCTGATTCGATGCGTTGCATTAGGCGGTCCACTACATCCTGGTAGAGCTTGCGCCGCTGGATCGGCTCAACTGCCTTGACTGACACCATTTCGTACGGTTCCATAAAACGATTCTGTGCCCAATTGTCCGCCTTTCAGGACGATCTCAAGACCGTCACGTTTCGGATCAATTGACCAGGCTCGACAAAGCGGGGCACCAGGGGCCAAGGCGCCCGCCACGGTGAGTGCAGTGATACCCAGATGGCTGGCGACGGCACCAGAGCTGTCTCCACCGGCCACGACAATGCGCCGCACTTGCGATCTGTCCAAAATCTGCCGCATGACTTCAGCCAAGGTGAGGCCAATCTGGGCAGCCGCGGCCTCGCGAGTCAGCCCGGCGGCGCTTGCGATGGCGTCGAAACCCGTGACAGCCAGGTCGTCAGGGCCTTGAGCCGAATAAATGACGGGCGATACCCCTTGCATCAATTGAGTGACAGCATCACTTACGAGACGTTCGACTTCAAGTGCCCGACGATCAATGTCCAGACAACTTGGAACATCCAGCCGTGCTGTGTAAAACCCGTTGCGCTGCGCCCATTGAATCTGCGCGCCGCTCATGGGTGAACAGCTGCCACTGACGACCGCAATGCAATCGGTTTCTGGCGTTGGGGGCAAGTTGGCATACGCAGGCAAAAACCCGAGGCTTCGCCAGTAGGCTGTCAGTGCGTATTGCAGGCCAGATGAGGATGCCGTGAAAAGACCCTGGCCCCGGTTTTCCCACACCAGTCTGCCGCCTTCGATTTGACTGGGTGTGTCTGCCACATCGATCATCACCACGGGTTGGTCGTCAGCGCGCAACTCATCAAGTCGTGCTTGGCTTTGGCCTGTCGCGATCTGTGCGATATCGATCAAGCCTATACGCCGCTGGGTTTGTTCGCCCAAATGCAAGCGAAGGTCGCCTTCACGCATGGGTGTCACTGGGTGGCGCGACATGGTGGGGTGGCGGTCAATCCGGTAGACATCCTTGCCAGCAGCGGCAAAGAGGTTGCCAAACACCTGGTACCGCAAAAGGCGAGGTGCGCCAACCACCATTGGCGACCAGTTCTCCGGAGCGAACTTCAGGCCGATATCGATGGCTTGGCCAATGGAGCCGGCAAGTGGCGATGAATCGAACGTGGAACACACCTTATATTGCACGATGGGTGCTTTCAAGCGGGCCAAGCTTTCAAACGCCGCCGGCAGATGTTGTTGCATCCATTCTGGCGAGCGGCTACGCGATTGACCTGCCAGACCGATGCATCGCATCGTTTTGAATCGCACCAGATCTTCCACTTGCGGTTCAGATAAAAAAAGCACGGTGGGGACACCTGCTGCGGTGAATGCCTCCATCACGTCGGTGCTGCCCGTAAAGTCATCACCGTAATAGGTCAGTAGCAGTCCATCTGGCCAGGCAGAGTGGCTGCTTGCAGGGGCAGAGTTACTCATGATTCAGTCTGGTCGGTTACCAAAATGCCAAGGCGCGCTGAAGCTCAGGGTGCCTTCTTGCACAGGTGGCCAGGGCTTCGCCTTGAATGGCCGCATCCCACGCTTGGCGCAAAGCTGTCACGCCCGCAGCAACCCCATCGGGGTGGCCAAAGATGCCGCCACCGGCGGTCACGATCAGGTCTGCACTGCCCACTGCCGCATAGGTGTCGTGGGCTTGCAAGCCGGTTTGTGCGGAACTGAACACCGGTGAGACGGCCATCGGTTTGTCACCGAACAAAGGGCGTACGACCGACCTGGCCGCATCAATCACCACGTCATCAGGTTCACTGAATTTGTTGCGCAGTCCGTTGACATGCAAGTGATCCACACCCACCAAACGCCACAATTGTTGCCAAGCCGCAAAGTCCCAGCCCAGGTGAGGGCTGCGACTCAAATACCCCCAACCAGCACGGTGTGCGTGCAACGGCAGGGCAGCATGTTTTCGCAGTTCTGTCACACCGACCAAGCCAACTGAATTGACACACACCATCACGCATGTGCCGCCGTGGGCCAGCACCAGGTCGTGGCGTCTTTTCATCTGGTCCAGATCGCCCGTGATGTTGAACGCCACCATCGCTTTGCGACCAGTCTTTTGAGCAGCATCATTGACCACGCGCATCACGCGCTGAACACGCTCATCAAAAGGGCAATGCGGGCCGTCGGCTTGCAGTTCGTCATCCTTGATGAAATCAATGCCACCATCGACCAACATTTGAACCTGCTCAGCTGTCTCGTTGGGGTTCAAGCCGACGCTTGGCTTGATGATGGTTCCGATTAACGGGCCGGTTTTGACGCCTGACAATTGGCGAGTGCCGGCCATCCCAAACGCTGGGCCAGGATAGGCGGCAGCAAAAGATGGTGGCAGCTTCATGTCCAAAATGCGCAAACCGGAAACTTGCCGAAGTTCGAACAGGTTGCCCGCCACGGTGGACATCAAGTTGGGCAGGCAAGGCCCCAGGTTGTCGATAGGCCAGGACAGTTCCAGCTTGCACTGAGTGTAGGTGTTGGCCGGCATGCCGCCAGGCAAACTCGGAGCGGGCACGCTACCCAGGACCTCGAGCTTTTCTACCACGGCGCCCGAACGCGCTTTGAGTTCAGGCGTTTCTTTCGCCAGTTTGATGAAAGTGCCGCTGGATTGCTCGCCTGCAATCACTTCAGCGGCGTGCAGTGGGTTGTCGCCCGTTTCGAGCCAATAGGTGGCGTGTATGCGTTCGCCCACTGCGTGTCCTTTGGTTCAATCTCTTGAATTACTTGACGGCCTGAATGGCCGCAATTTTGTCTGCGCCAAATTCTTTGGCGTAGCCAGGCATAGCAGCGTTCACTGCTTTGCGAAAGCTATCTCCATCTACCTTTTCAGCGACCTGCATGCCCTCGGCTTTGAGCTTGGCAATGCCGTTGGCTTCGTCTTCGTTAACCCGTTTGCGCTGCGCAGTTGCGGACAACTTGGCGGCGTCTGCAAACACCTTTTTGTCAGCGTCAGAGACCTTCTTGTAGCCAGCGGCTGACATGATCAGCAGCGCGGGTGAGTAAACATGGCCTGTGAGAGACAAATACTTTTGCACCTGATAAAGCTTGGCCGACAGGATCACCGGGATCGGGTTCTCCTGCCCATCAATCACACCTTGCTGAAGTCCGCCGTAAACCTCTGGAAACGCCATGGGCGTAGGCTGAATGCCCATGGTTTTGTAGCCATCCATGTGCACCTTGTTTTCCATGGTGCGCATCTTCAGGCCATTGGCGTCAGCCGCATTCAACATGGGACGCTTGTTGTTGGTCATGTGGCGAAAGCCATTCTCGGTCCAAGCAAGTGCCACCAAACCCTTAGAAGGGAACTTGGACAAGATGTCCTGCCCAATGGGGCCATCGAGTGTTTTACGCGCATGGTCGTAATCGCGAAACAGGAACGGAATGTCGACAATCTTTGTCTCGGGCACGAAATTGCCGACTGGGCCGGTCGAGGTCATTACCAAATCAATCGTGCCCAGCTGGGCACTTTCGACCATTTCGCGTTCGCCACCCAACGCGCTGCTGGGAAAGTGCTGGCACTTATACCGGCCTTGAGTCCCTTTTTCGATCTCATCGCAGAACACGGTGGCACCCACCCCGTAATGGGATTCTTTGGGAACGGTGTAACCAATTTTCAGCACAGTTTGTGCCTGCGCACCGAGGGCGGCTAGGGCCAACCCGGCCGCGATGGGGATCAGTCTCAGGGATTTTGAATTGAACATGTTGTCTCCTTTATTGAGGTGGTGGGGTGAAAAGAAGCACTAAAATCTATGACGACTCAGGTAATGCGCTCAATGCTGTCTGCAATCTCTTGACGGTCAAAAATGTTTTTCCAGTCGTCTCGCATCAGGCGTGGTTTGCCAAAGGTGATGGCTTTGTTGCATGCGTCTGAAAACTGACCGGGGATCTGCTTGAAGATCACTGCAGAAAGTATGGTCATGTGCCCGAGTAAAAAATCCCTCGCCGCATCAGCCGGTACACCGCGTGAAACCACTTCGTCCATGGCCTCACGCATCACGTCAAGCAAAGTAGCGCAAACGGTTTCTGACAAACCTGGCTCCAGCAAAGCCATTTGCTCCACCGTGACACGGTAAGAGCGCAGGATCGGCTGGTAAATCGTCTTGGCGATGTCCTCGCCCAACGTAAACGCGCTGTCTGGCCCCTGCATCAGCGCGCTGACGATGGACTGCGGTGCTGTGACGCCGCCAAAGTAATCTGGCGCCCCAGGGGTGTGGACTTCAGGGCTGAAGATCGTCGGGTGGCAGGGGTGGGCCACAAAGTAGGTCAAATCTTCGCGCTTGGGCAAATGGCCTGCAAATGGCGCGGCGGCGTCCAGGGTCATGACCATCGTGCCCGCCTTAAGCTTGGGCGCAATTTCTGCCGCCAGTTTGCCGATCAAGGTGTCTGGCACCGCCAGAATGACCACGTCGACACCGGTAAGTGCGTCGTCCACACTCAGGCATTCAATGCCCAGTTCATCCCTTAAACGCTTGCGTCCCACCTCGCCAACCTCGACGTGCCGCACCTGATAGGACGAGCCCATCAGGTTTTTCGACAGACGCGCGCCCATTTTTCCGCCAGCCCCAAACAATGCAATCGACGTGCCCATAAAACCTCTTAACTGATGTGATGGTCTGATGGTATGACGAGTTAATGAGTTGTGTTGCTAGGGTAATCGCTAGGCCGCCGTATCCAAGGTGACTTAACTCGAGCATGTCCATACCTAGAATGACTCTGTCCTCACGCTTTTGCGTCGAAACCCAATTTAGGAATCCTTATGGAAGACCGTGTACGCATACAGATAGATGACCTCGGCGTAGCCGAAGTCACGATGATCCGAGCCGACAAAATGAACGCGCTGGATGTCGCGATGTTTGAGGCCCTTCAGAACGTCATCCACCAACTGGAAGAAATGCCCAATTTGCGCGCCGTGGTTTTGCACGGCGAGGGCAAGGCCTTTTGCGCGGGCTTGGACATGGGGCGCTTTGCGGGCATGGCCAATGCATCTGAGGCGTCGGCCGATGCGCTCGATCGCTTGATTCCCCGCAAACATGGCATGTCGAATGGCCCTCAGTTTGTGGGCATGGGCTGGCGCAGCTTGCCTGTGCCAGTGATCGCTGCGGTTCACGGCGTGGCCTTTGGTGGCGGGTTGCAGGTGGCGTTGGGGGCAGATGTTCGCCTGCTCGCGCCAGGCACAAAAATGAGTGTGATGGAGCTCAAGTGGGGCCTGGTGCCTGACATGGCCGGCATGGTTTTGATGCGAGGTCTGGTGCGCGACGATCAGATGCGTGAGCTGGTGTATTCGGCCAGAGTGGTCGAGGCTGAGGAAGCTGTTGCGCTAGGCTTGGCCACGCGCATTTGTGCTGATCCACTTGAGGCTGGCCGGGAAATGGCTCGCAGCATCGCATTGCGCAGCCCGTCCGCCATCCGCGCCGCCAAGAGGTTGTTGAACCAGGCCAGTTGCTCCGTTGATGATTCGGCTGCGGCTTTGCTAATGGCCGAGTCGGTAGAGCAATCGCAACTGATTGGCAGTGCGGATCAGGCCGAGGCTGTCAGGGCAAATCTGGAAAAGCGGTTGCCGGTCTTTAGTCCGCGGGGTTGATAGGGTCAAGCTGAATGCGTGCGCCCAGCACTTCAAAGTGTTCACCTTGCTGCGGCAATCCGGCTGACCGTGCAGCTGCCAGCACGGTCTGAGGGTCGGGCACTGCCAAGGTAAACCCAGCCAGGCCACCGAAACCTGTCTCGCCCGGCAAAATATCGACAAAACCGTCTTCGAGTAACAAGCGCCATCCTTGGTCTGTGGTGATGGGCGCTGGCAGGTCGAATACTTGAGTCCATCTCAGGGCTAGGGTCTTCGTATCAGGGGTGCGCAGCGTGATGCCTCGGACCCGCTGCGGGCCGGTGCGCTTCGGTGGAAGCTGCCATTCTGGCCCGCCCCAGCGCCATGAGGTCGCAGGGCGTGGCTCATCCACTGAAACGATAGCGCCACCCACATCTTTGGGGTGCAGGTGCGCCGCCGAAATGTTCTCAAACGTTGTGTTCCAGATGGTGCGCACACCCAGACTGGCCCAGCGGACTTTTTCGCGAGCGAAGTCATCGGTCTGCAGCAGCAACATGTAGCCACTGTCGCCATGTCGGCTCAGGTGACGACCACAGGCCGTGTTGGCTTGGCAGGGAGAAATGATTTCGATGAATTGGTCACCAAAGGTATAGACCGCGTTGTCAATGCCAAACTCCGCGACGCCTGGGTCTCGAAAGGGGGTGCCTAAGGCCAAGACTGTGCTTAGCAATGCTTTGCTTTGCTGAAGGTCATTGGCGGCAAAAACAATTTGACGTATGCGCATGGCGGTTCCCCTCGGTGTGGAATTGTTATCCCAGGCGTCTGCAGACTGCTGCCGTCACCTGGCTGCACCGTGCGATGCCGCCCTGGTCGTGTGGCACTGCATCGCCGTTTTCGAGCATGCCTTCTACGGCTTTTTCGACGCGGTCTGCCGCAGTGGTCAGAGCGGTATCGCCGTGCCGTTCACCGAGCCAGCGCAGCATCAGCGCACCCGAGAGGATGGTTGCTAACGGGCTGGCGAGGTCTTGTCCTGCAATATCGGGGGCTGAACCATGCGCGCCTTGAAACAGACCGTGCGCCAGTCCCAGCTCGGCTGAGGCGGCAATGCCCAGTCCACCTACTGTGCCAGCGCCCAGGTCAGAGATGATGTCGCCAAACATGTTTTCGGCCACGATCACGTCGTAGAAATCAGGCTTTTTGAGCATGTGCACGGTGATGGCGTCAGCGTAGGCGTAGTCCATTTCCACGTCTGGGTAATTTTGGGCGACTTCCTGGCACACCGCTCGAAAGAAGGCATAGGTGCGCAAGATATTGGCTTTGTCGCAGATCGTCAGGCGCTTTTTGCCGTCGCGCGGAGCCCCACTGCGACGGCGGGATAAGTCCAGCGCAAATTTGGCGATGCGCTCCACCCCTTTGCGGGTAATCACCAGAGAGTCGGTCGCTAATTCATTGCGCAGAATCACGCCCGCGCCGCGACTGGCATATAAGCCCTCAGTGTTTTCGCGCACGATCACGTAGTCGATCTGTCCCGCCTTCCAATCAGACAACGGTGACTTGACGCCTTTGTAAAGGCGGATAGGGCGCACATTGGCAAACAAGTCCAACTTGAAACGCAACTGCAGATGCAGGTCGTTGCCGACCTCGGTGCCGTCAGGATAAGTCACGCCAGGTAGGCCAGCCGCGCCATGCAAAATGGCGTGTGATGTTCTGCACGCCTCATAGGTGTCGGGGGGAAGCACTTGGCCAGTTTTTTGGTAGTGTGTGGCGCCACCGTCATGGGCAGTGAATCGCAACAAATCCGAACCGCAGGCTTCGCGTAGGACTTGTACCGCTGACTGGCAAACTTCCGAGCCAATGCCGTCGCCATCAATGGTGACGATGTTGTAGGTGGTCATGGATATCGTGTTCGCTTGTTTACGTGGTTTAGCCTGATGCCTTAGGTGGCCTTGCGTGCCACAAGGCGAGGGATCAACAGCGACAAGAAGTCATTGGGGTCGCCTTCATGGGTAGCTTTGTCCAGGGTGCTCTTGACGGCCTCAGCAATGGTGTGGTCTGCCTGGCTGTCGTTGGCCATGGCGTTGTAATAGGTCAGGTCTTTCAGGGCATTGGCAATGCTGAAGCGCAGACCATTGGTATCGCCCGAGAGCAGATAGGGCTTGAGCCGCTCCAGCGGTGCACCCCAGCCCCCACCCACGGCCAGCACGTCGACAAAAGTTTGCGCGTTCACGCCAGAACGCTCGGCGCATGCGGCCGCCTCTGCCAGCAAAGACACAAAGCCAAGTGACACGTAGTTGTGCAAAAGCTTCATCCTGTGCCCCGCACCGATGGGGCCCGCATGGGTGATGTTCTCGGCAAAGCATTGCAAAACAGGTTTGCATTGCTCAAACAGCGCAGCATCTCCGCCCACCAACAAATTAAGGCACCCCTCTGCGGCTTCTTTTGGTGTGCGTGTCATGGGCGAATCGAGGAAGAAACCACCAGCGGCCATCACTGCCTGCGCGACCTTCTCGGTACTGCTCGGCACGGCGGTAGAGCAGTCGATGATGATGGTGCCCGGTCTTAGGCCCTTGAGCACGCCGTCGTCGCCGAGCAAAACGGCTTCAACCTGCGGTGTGCCGGTGACGCACAGGATGACGATGTCAGATTGCGCTGCGAGTTCTTTGGGCGTCTGACTGGTGGTGACGCCGCACGCCTTGAGTGTGTCCAGCGGTTGGTTGCCCGCATGCTCCAGAACGCGAAGCGGGTGACCATGTTTGACGAGGTTGGTGGCAATGCCGTGGCCCATGAGGCCAATGCCGATCATTCCGATGTTTTTCATGAAAGTGTCCTGTTGGGTGTCAGTGGTTATTTGGCTTGAAGCATGGTTTGCTTGGCGAGTTCACGCAACTCTGGTTTGTAGATTTTGCCGACGTTGGTCAACGGCATGGCTGGCAATATTTGCACCCAACGCGGGCGGGCAGGGGGCTCGTCAACCCGTTCACGCACCCAATCCAATAGTTCAGACTCTTGGACCTTGGCGCCTGGAACCAGCGTGACATATGCCACGGGTAATTCGCCGGCGTAGTCGTCAGGCGCACCAACAGCGGCAGAGGTTTGCACCGCGGGGTGGCTGTCCAATGCGTCTTCAATCACGCGGGGGTCGATGTTGTGGCCGCCTCGGATGATCAAGTCTTTTGCGCGGCCACTCAGGTGCAGGCATTCTTGGTCGTCGATGTAGCCCAGGTCACCCGTATTCAGCCAGCCGTCAGGGCTGAAAGCATGGTGGTTGTCCTCTGGGTTCAGGTAGCCTGCAAACACATTGGGGGCTTTGAACTGCACCATGCCGCTTTGGCCTACTGACTGAACCCGGTCACTGGCGCCGCCTTGTTCGTCCAGCGCCACGACCCGCATTTGGCTGTAAGGCTGACGCAGACCGACGCAACCGGCCTCCCGCTTTAACCCCGGCGGAGTGACGGTGCTGGTGCCCACCATCTCTGTCATGCCATAGGTCTCGTAAATGTGCAGGCCAAAGAGTTTGGTGAACCGTGCCGCCAGTTCTGGCGTGAGTGGTGCTGCCCCAGTGCGTGCATAGCGGAGTGTGGAGATATCTGCACCGGCTAGCGGCACCTCGGTGAGTGCTGTGAGCACAGTGGATACGCCTGACAGCACCGTGGCGTGGTACTTTTCGACCAACTTCCAGTAGTTTCGGATCACATCGCGATTGCGAAACAGCCCGGTGGTGGGGATGACCACATGCACGCCGGCCGACAGTGCTGCCAATGAACCAGGTAACACGCCCGCCACATGGAAGAGTGGGAAGCCGTTGATGGCCACATCGCCGGGTAGCAGGCCTTGCATTTGCACATACGACCACGCCATGAACACCTGGGAGCCATGCGTATGCCGCGCAAGCTTGGGTGAGCCCGTTGTTCCCCCTGTGTGAAAGTAGGCACAGACCTCATCGCTGAGAATTCGCCTCCCACTCACCAGGTGATCAGCGGGTTGCGCCGCCATTAACGCATCCAGGTCCAGCACACCCAAAGGTAAGGGCTGATCGATTGTGCAGCCCGGCGACGTGACATGAATCATGTGCCGAAGGGTGGGTACTTGGTCACGCAGCGCCATGGCTTTGGACCAATACCCCGAATCCTCTTCTGCTCCCCATGCAAGCAGCACCGTCGCGCCGCTGGCTTTGAGCAGCGAACAAAGCTTTTCGATGCTGAGCAAAGGGTTCAAGGGCTGGACAATGCCGGCTGCCGATCCGCCCCACAATGCCAAGTGATACGACAGGCTGCCAGGCATCAATACAGCAACGGTATCGGTCGGCCCAAAACCTAAACCGTGCAGCGCATTGGCAATACGGTGGATACCCGCCAGCAGTTCGGCAAAACTCCAGGTGATCGGTTGTTCGTCCTGGCCTGGGTGGAGTTGGGCCGTTTGCAGAAAAGTCAGCGCGGGCCGGTCACCAAAGGCGGCGGCAGAATTGGCAAAAATTTCGTAGGTGCTCTGGACTTGGACGGCTTCGGCCAACGGAGTTTGCTCTAGGCGTCGAACATCATCAGCGCACAAGACGGGAAACAACTGGCGGAACGGGGGGTGAATTTGGCATGCAGGCATCCAGGCAGTCTAATGCTCCCCCGCCGCCTCTTGCGAGGCGGCCTGTCGCACAAATAACTCTGGATCGCTATTTTTTGGTGACGATGGCAAAGGTGCCGGGTGCTTTGTCGATCAGACCAAAAAAGCGCACCAGGTCAATTTTGCTGCCGCCAATCTTCAGGTCATCACTGAGCAGTGTGTCCTTGACCCCAGCGGTACCCGCAATCATCTTCACAAAAATCGGCTTGGTCAGGGTCAGTGTGGCATTGGCTTTGTCTGAGGGCGGGGCTTTCTTGAAGTGCAGCACGGCGTTTTCAATCCACAGCACAAAGGATTCTTTGGTGTCCGTCAGGACCAGGTTGATTGTCAAGTCTTTACCCTCGGCATCTGGCCCATCGAGACCAGCGGCCATGGCTTCCAAGAAGCGTTCCACCGGCGTCTGGTACAGCATTTCGATCACATCGGCGCGGCTGATGCCCTTGGCGGGAGGGCCATTGCGCAGTTCGGTGGCGGCTGTCAGGTAGCTGTTGCGCCAGGTGGAGGCTTCCGACATGTAGCCCATCTGCTCGTAGGTTTTGGCCAGCAGTTCCTTGGCACCCTTGTGGTCGGGTTGACCAAATACCACTTGGTTAAGCAGCTCGGCGGCCCAGCGGTAATCGCCTTTGTCATACGCAGCTTGGCCGGCGGCTAGCGCCTTGTCAGCGCCGCCCATGAGTTCAAGGTAGCGTTTGGCGGATTCTTGCGGCGGCAGCGGGTTCAGATTGGCGGGGTTACCGTCATAGTTGCCCAGGTAAAACTGGTACACCGCTTTGGTGTTGTGGCGCAGATCACCGTAGTAGCCTCTTGAGCCAAAGTAACCAGCCAGAGACTTGGGCAGTTTGATGTTGTCTGCAATCTCCCGGGGTGTCATGCCCGCGTTGAGCAGCCGCACGGTCTGGTCATGGGTGTATTTGTAAACATCTCTGTGCATGGTGATGAACTCGGCAATTCGGGCTTTGCCCCAAATGGGCCAGTTGTGTTGGCCGACATAGATTTCAGCGTTCCCCAATTGATCCAGCGCTTGCTGCATGTACTCTGACCAGCGTAGGGCATCTCGCACCTTGGCACCGCGAATCGGGAGCAGGTTGTGCATGGTCATGGCCAGGTTCTCGGCGCCGCCGTATACCTTCTTGTCTGGTATCGAGAAAGTCATCTCTGCCGGGGCTTCGGCGCCGGGCACGTTGTGGAACACAAAGCGCACGCCGTCCAGCATCAGCTCTTCGGTGGGTTTGGTGATCAGTTGGGTGGGCTCTAAGATGCCCACAGCGCCGTAGACCACGTTTTTGCCCAGGCCGGTGTCCACATTGCCTTTGGCCGAGCGCTCCAGGTTCTTGCCAAATTGATACATCGATCGACGCGCCATAGCCGTGCCGACCATCACGTTCTCGCTGGTGGACTCTTCCATGAAACCAGCGGACGCAATGACGGGTACCTTGCGCTTAGCGACTTCTTCGGCAGATATCACACCCAATGCGCCGCCAAAGTGGTCGCCGTGACTGTGCGTGAAGATCACGGCTGTGACGGGTTTGTCGCCCAGGTGTTTGCGTGCAAAGGCCATGGCAGCCGCTGCGCTTTCACGGCTTGTCAACGTGTCCACCACAATCCAGCCGGTCTTGCCTTCAATCAAGGTGATGTTGGCGATGTCAAAGCCGCGCAGTTGGTAGATGCCATCTGTCACCTTGAACAGGCCCATTTGGGCATTCAACACCGCATGTCGCCACAGGCTGGGGTTGACGGTGTCTGGCGCCTTGCCGTCGATAAACTGATACGCATCGTAGTCATGCAGCACCGTACCGTCAGCCGCCAGTACCTTGCCGGTAGGGCGCGCAATGAAGCCGCGCTTGGCGTCCTCAAAATCCTGCGGGTCGTCCAGTTTAAGAGACTGGGCCATCTCGGCGTTGGCCTTGATTGTGGTGGGAGAAGCGTCGCCACTTGCGCCAACTGGCTCAACTGGCTTGCTGCAGCCAGCGACCAGCGCCATCAAAGCAGCGATCATTGCTGTGATCTGGAAAGTCTTCATGGGGTCTCCTTGTGTTTTTGGTGGGGTCGGAGTCGACAGTTCAGTGTGTGCTTCGAATGAGGTCGGCGGCCTTTTCGCCAATCATGATGCTGGGTGCGTTGGTGTTGCCCCCAATCAAGGTTGACGGATAGGAAATTCAACCGCATGAGGCCAAGTATGGCACGAGTTTTGGGCCT